>Ga0187893_10001578_pt1 | contig 54219 bp, 55 predicted proteins | sample MA1701074metaG_FD_139574 | JGI IMG/M metagenome (GOLD analysis project Ga0187893, IMG submission 139574) | White microbial mat communities from a basaltic lava cave in the Kipuka Kanohina Cave System on the Island of Hawaii, USA - MA170107-4 metaG ... | reverse complement strand
TGTGGAGGATCCACGCGGTATACCGCGTGGATCCTCCACACAACGGACGCCCGGCAAGGTGGGGGTGCGATTGCGGGCAGCACGCGCCCGAGTGAGCACATCGCTCCAGCGGCCCTCGGCGAGCGAGAGGGATGGGTGGACATCCGAGGAAATAACCACGTTATTTGCGCCCAAGGCCTAAGGACGCGCCCCGCCCGGCACGCGGCCAAGACTCTGCTCACGTCAAAGGCGTCGACCCCCACGTCATCCAGCAACTCGGCGGCTGGGCCGACCTGCACACCGCGAACCTGTACACCGGCAAGCTGACCAAGGCCATGCGTGAGGCGGTCGACGCGCTCGCCGAGGACCTCGAATGACTCGGGACCGTTCCGGGATGATGTCGGGACGAACCCGGTTCAGCCCGGTCCCATACGGACCAAGATCCGCACGCGAGCAGTGAAACGTTCTTGTCCGTGCGGACTAGTCCGCACGGACAAGCGTTTGAATCTCTCCGACTCCGCCGAGCATTGCGTCCTTGACCTGCAGTTTGGCGGCACGCGATCTGTGGCCACACCAGGGACACGCGCTTCGAGCTGGCCCGCGGCGAGGATCCGTGCTGGCGCCCGCGGCGGCAGTGAGTTGATCGCTCCGTCTCTGTAGGCAGTGCTGCATGCTGGTGGCATGGGTCACCCGGGTCGGTCTGATGAGCACGACGGGCAGGTGGTGAGGCTGACGCTGCCGGAGGGGGCGGTCGCGTGGTTCGCCAGTGATCTGCACCTGGGGTTCGCGCACTCGGATGCCGCCTCCCGCCTGGTGACAGCGCTGGACGAGCTGCCTGACGGCTCGCTCGTGCTGCTCGGGGGCGATGTCGTCGAGCTGCTCGACGCGCCCGAGGGGACGGACGCGGGCGCGCTGCTGACCGCGCATCCTGATCTCGTCGCGGCGCTCAGGCGGGCGCAGGACGAGCGCGGTGGCGACCTGGTCTGGCTGGTCGGCAACCACGACGTCCGGCTGCTGTGGGATTCCGGGGCCCAGGCCGCGGTGACGCAGGTGTTGTCGGGCTGCAGGTTCGCGCTGGCCGCGGACGTTGAGGTGGTCACAAACGTCGGGCCACGCCGGGTGTGGTTCGAGCACGGGAATCAGACTGACCCCTTCAATCGCTTCGCCGACCCGACAAACCCACACGACACGCCAGTCGGGCATCATGTCGTTCGGGAGGTACTTCCGACCTTGCGGGGCCTGCTGGGACGCTGGATCGATGACGCGGCCGCGCTGGCGGTACCCTCCGCCTTCCTGGCCTTTGTCACCTCACGGATGTTCTACCGCCTGTTCCTGGCGCGCTGGCGGCTGGCGGTGCTGGGGGTGGTGGCGCTGTTCGTCATGCGATTCGCGGCCGTCGCCGCCGCCGGATCGTCCTCGTCGGTCACCACGCTGGCCGGGCGAGCCGTCAACCTCGCGCTGCTGGGGGCCATCGACGTCGTCGTCGCGATCGCGATCGTGATCGTGATCGTCGCGGCGCACCGGACCGTGAAGAGACTGGCGGTTGTGCCGGCGCTCTCGGGTGCCCGGAGCCTCAACCGGCAGACCGGGGAGGAACTGGCAGCCCGGCACCCGGACCACGTGGGCATCGTGACCGGCCACACCCACACCTCTGAGTTGCGCGACCAGGGCTCGGGCTTTTACGCCAACCCGGGTTGCTCGTGCCTGGCGGTTCGGGCCTTGCCGGCATGTGGATGGCTGCCCGCGGTGTTCCGGCGCGCGGCGGACGTGGGCTGGGTCACTGTCCAGAGCGGCGAAGAGGGCGTGCGGGCCGAGCTGTATCGCGGCACGGTGCCGGAGCTCGAGGGGATGAGCGCGCCCGAGCGTTGGCTGACCCACCGGCACAACTCGGCCGTCGCGCCGAGCTTGGCGGCTGCCTGGCCCGAAGGCCCCACGACGGCGCCGGAACCTCACCTGTCAAACGCAAGGTCCGTGCGGCGGGCCGCTGCCGCCCTCGTCGCCGTTTCCGCGGCCGTGACGATCCTCTCCGCGGTCTCACCCCCGGACCCGGGCAGGCTCGCGGCACTTCGCGACGTGGCGCCACTGGCGTTTCCCTTAGCGGCGACCGGAGCAACCGTCACGATCGGCCTGGCGCTGGCGGTGCTCGCGCTCGGGCTCATGCGAGGGCAGCGGCGCGCCCATCGCGTGACCGTCATGCTGTTGGGCGCCGCTACGCTCGGACACCTCGCCAAGGGTCTGGACCTGGAGGAAGCGGCCCTTACCACCTTTGCGCTGGTGTGGTTGTTGGCTGTGGGCGATCGGTTCACGGTGCCAGCCCGGACCGTGGGGTTGGCACGCCGCTTGGGAGTGCTCGCGCTTGCCCTTGGGGCAGCCGTGACGCTGGGCGTGACGAGCCTCGAGCTGTCGGCCCGCCGCCCGCTCGGTAGGGCCACGGCGCTGGCGTTCCGTGAGTTGTGGGGCGCGGCTCCGGCGGCAGCGGGGGGCGCGAGGTTTGTTGCCGCCGGCCTGCTGGGCGCGGGGATCGGGTCCGTGGTCGTCGCAGCCCTCCTGGTGCTGCAGCGCCGGCCACGACTGCCGCTCTCGCCGGTCGACCGCGAGGTCCGCCAGCTGGTGCTCGCACGTGGCACGGACTCGCTCGCCTATTTCGCCCTGCGCAGCGACAAGAGCATCTTCCGTTATGGGAGCTCTGTGCTCGCATACGGCGTCTTCGGCCGGGTCGCGCTGGTGTCTCCTGACCCGATCGGTCCTCCGCAGGATCTGGAGCGGGTGCTCACTGCCTTCCTCGCGTATGCCACGGACGAGGCCTGGATCGTGGCAGTGCTCGCTGCGGCGCCCGGCCCGACCCGGCGGTACGAGGCCTTGGGCCTGCACTCGCTCTATCTGGGTGACGAGGCGATCGCACGCTTCGACCAGCTCGACCTGGATCTGCGCGGCAGCCAGTACAAGTCGCTGCGCGGTGCGGTGCACCGGGCGTCCCGCGCCGGCTACCACGTCGAGCTTTGGGATCCCGCCAGGCTGTCCGTCGCCCAGCGGGCAGCGCTGGACCCGCTCATGGCCGCTGGCCGCCGGGGCGAGGCCGAGCGCGGGTTCTCGATGACGCTGGGCCGATTGTTCGACCCCACGGATGACGGGCTGCTACTCGCCGTCGCCCTGGATGGCGATGGCCGTCCCGGCGCGTTCTGCCAATTCGTGCCCTCCGCCGACGCCGGCGGGTGGTCGTTGGACGTCATGCGCCGCGACCCCGCGGGTCCCAATGGGCTGATGGACTTCCTGCTCGTGGAGACGATGCGCCAGCTGCGAGACCAGGGCTGCACAGGTCTCGGTCTCAACTTCGCGACGATGCGCGCGGTCGTCGACCCCGAGGCCCAGAGCCAACCTGCGGGCGTGAGTACACGCGTACAGCGCCGCGTGCTGCACTCGCTGTCGGAGCTGTTCCAGATCGAATCGCTGTGGCAGTTCAACGCGAAGTACAACCCCGAGTGGCGATCCCGCTACCTGGTGTACGAATCCGCCTCCCATCTTCCGGAGATCGCGACCGCGGTGGCCCGAGCCGAGTCCTTCTGGGAGATCCCCGTGGTAGGCCGGCTCCTCCGCCCCCCGGGAACAGGACCGGGATGAAAGGCCTCGCCCTCCTCTCAGCGGTGGCCTCTGCGACCGCGTTCGGGGCCGGATCGGTGCTCCAGAAGCTGGCGGCCGACCGCGTCCCAATCGATCCCGGGCTTCACCCACGACTGCTCTTGCGGCTGCTGCGACAGGGCCAGTACCTGCTCGGGTGGACATTCGACCTTACCGGGTACGGGCTGCAGGTGATGGCACTGTCGGTATTGCCGCTGTTCGTCGTGCAGTCATTCGTCGCCATGAGCGTTGGGGTCAGCGCCGTGCTCTCCCGGCTGGCACTCGGCGCCCGCCTGTCACGGCGTGCGAGTTGCTTGCTCGCGCTGCTCGCCGTCGCCGGCGTGCTGCTCGGCGTGTCCGCCCCCGTCGACGCGCCCATCCGTCTCGGGACGAGCACCAGCGCGGTCGCCGCCGCGGCGCTCGCCGCGCTCATCGCGATCGGGTGGTGGCTCGCCCGGCGTCCCGGCGTGGTCCAGCCGGGCGGCCTGGGCGCACTCGCCGGCGCCGCGTTCGCCGTGGCCGCGGTGCTCGGCAAGGCCGTAGCGCCCCTGCCCGGCGTTCCCCTCGCCGCCGAGCTCGGCGCGGTCCTATCCAGTCCGGCGCCCTACCTGCTGGCCGCTGCGGGACTGTCCGGCGCCCTCTTGTATGGGGCCGGGTTGCAGCGGGGCACGGTAGTCGCGGTCGAGGCCCCGCTGGTCGCCGTCGAGCTCGTCGCGCCTGCCGCCGTCGGGCTCGCGTTGCTCGGCGAGCCGGTCCCGGCCGGCTGGCCTCTCGCGCTAGCGGTATGCGGGTTCGCCGCGGCGCTCGTGGGCGCGTGGGGATTGACCCATGCGCCTATCCCAGCCAGCGCTCCCCGTCCTTGGCGGGCGCGGTAGTGGAAGCCTCTGAGCAGAAGACGGGCTGCCTGCACGCACCGCGTCCACGAGCGGATGAGCGCTGACCTTGTCCTGCACTGACATGAGAATCGGCCAGGCAAAAATCCGGCGAACCGAACGGCGTACGGCTGATTCTCATCTCAGTACGGCGATGTTCGCTGAGGAGCGCGGCGCATCGCCCCATTTACCCGATTCTCAATCTTGCCGACGCACGGTGTCCTGGTGACGCGCGCGGCGAGTTTACGGCCCGGTAGAGGGCGCGGTGTGAGCCATTCGACGCGGCGGGCCAGGCCCGTCAGAGGCAGCACGGTGCTGCTCGGCGTTCTCGCGCTCGCGGTGAACCTGCGCGCCGCGCTTGCCGGCTACCCACCGCTGCTGGAGACGGTCCGAGGTGAGCTGGGAATCTCCGCGGGGGTGGCCGGGCTGGTCCAGGCGTCGGCCGTCCTGATGATGGCCGTCGGATCCTTCGCTGGATCCGCGCTGGGTGCTCGCTTCGGCCAGGAGCGAGCCCTCGGTGCGTCGGTCGGGTTGGTGGCTGTGGGCAGCCTGATCCGTGGCATCTCGGTGCTGGCCGCCCTGGTCGTCGGCAGCCTGCTGATCGGGCTGGGGATCGGCCTGGCCGGAGTGCTGTTGACTGGCGTGGTCAAGGAGCACCTGGCGCAGCGGGCTGGGGCGGCTACCGGCGGCTATGTAGTGGCCATGTTGATCGGCGCGTCGCTGGCCAGCGGCGTGGCGGTGCCGCTCGCGGTCGGCTTGAGCGCCTGGTCGCTGTCGCTAGCCGTGCTGGCCGTGCCGGCCGTGCTGGCTGTTGCCGTGTGGGCGCCCATCGCCCACCGGATGCCGGCGGACCGGGCAGCGGAGCGCGCGTCGCTGCCCTGGCGAGACCGGTTCGCCCGGCTGGCGGCCTGCTACCAGGCCGGAACGTCGCTGATGTTCTATGGCTGGCTGACGTGGTTGTCGCCCTACTACGAGAGCCGAGGCTGGAGCCCGCAGCGAGCCGGGTTCCTACTGGCACTGTGGAGCATCACCCAGATCCCAGCGGCCCTATTCACCCCGATGCTGGCCGAGCGGCGGGGCCGGTGGCGGTTTTGGGCGGGGCTGACCCTGGCCTGCGGCACGCTCGGTACGCTGGGCGCGCTGCTTCGCCCGATCCCGCCAGTGGTCGGCCCATCGCTGTGGGTGGTGTTGATCGCCATCGCGCTCGGGGCCGGTTTCCCGCTAGGGCTGACCGTCATCGCCTGGCGGACGCCGGACAGCGCGACGAGCGCCGCGACGAGCGGGTTGACCCTAGGGGTCGGCTACACGGTGGCCGGGATCGGGCCGCTGGTGATGGGCCTGCTGATCGACGTCACCGGCGGCTACCCGGCCGCGCTGGCCGTGCTGCTCTTGGCCGCGACGGTGCAAGCGGTCGCAATTGTCAAGATCGGCGATGAGCCACGACCCGCACCCGCGCAACGCACGGGGACCCGTACCCTGAACCGCGGCGAACATCCTGATCTGCCGCTTCTGGAATTCTGAGGCGCCGCCCCGGCACGCCGTTCACACCGATCTCGGGTGAGGGCAACAAACGCGGAGTGTCGGCCGGCACGGCGGCGAGGTCTGTGCGTCGCGCTCAGCGATGAGTGCCTCGGGCGACGGTCCAGCCAACTGAAGGCGGAGGAGGCAGCGGAGGGCGCATCCTAAGGGCGTGATGCGCGCGCAAGCGCTGTGCTCGACCGCGAACCCGCAGGTCGGCGCGGAGCGAAAGCGGCACAGTTATACGCCTCCGACGGCTTCGAGTGCCCGAAGCCAGGCAGGCGGTGCGTCACTCGAAGCAATGCGCTTTGAGTGACGGGGGGAAAAACTCACAAGACGCATACAACAGGACTGCCAGCCAGCCTCACGGGCCGAAGAGAGCCTGCAAGACGGTCCTGCGGTATAACGGTGGCACGACTATACTGCCGTCATGGCTGAGTACCATCTGTCGGTTCAAGGACGCGGGACCTTGGCTCTTCCTCCCGAGATCCGCCGTCGCCATCGGCTTGACGAGCCCGGAGCGCAGGTGCGCCTCGTCGAGCGTGAAGACGGGATCATCGACCTTCACCCGCTCGTCGCGGTCCCTGCCGACCAGGCATGGTTTTGGACCGAGCGCTGGCAGCGCATGGAGCAAGAGGCCGAGGCTGACGTCGCCGCCAGCAGGGTCGTCGCCACCGACGGCCCTGACGAGTTCCTCGACGAACTCGACGCCACGGGGTGAAATTCGAGCGCACCGACGGCTTCAAAGCCGACTGGCACGGGCTCTCGGACGCCGAACGCGACCTATTCCGCAAAGTCGTCAAGGATTTTCATGCCGCAGCGGAGCGCCTTGCCGAAGACGCGAGCTTCAGATGGCCCGCGAGCCTAAGAGCCAAGAAGGTCGTGAACGCCCCGAGAGTCTGGGAGATGACGTGGTCCTTCTCGGGGCCCGACGGTCGGGCGACATTCGAACGGATCGAGATTGACGGCAAGCCGGCCATCAGGTGGAGACGGATCGGGACGCATCACATCTTCCGACAGCCGTAACCCCCCTGGCAGCGCGGACCCGCCCTTTCGAGTGCCATGCTACGCGCGCTTTCAGCTGGACAGGGGCATTTCCACAGGTCAGCACGGCAAAAGTAACTGGCGAAAGGGGCGGCGGAGGGCGCATCCGCATGTGTGATGCACGCATGAGCGTCATGCTCAAACCGCGAACCCGCAGGTGCCGCCGGAGCGGAAGCGGCTCAGCTATACACCCTTCGAGGATGCGGGCGCCGCGAGGCGATCACACGCGGGCTACTCAGTGTGAGGGCAGGGTCGAGTTCTCAGATGGCCAACACGCGAAGGCATTGCCGCTACGTGGGTCAGTCTGCTGAACGCAGCCAAGGACGATCTCATACACACCAGAAGCTCTCAGGTGTGTATCATGACGTCCGATGAGGCGTATCCAAATTCACATCGATGCGGCACTGGATGATGCGGCGACCGCCGAGGCGGCCCGCCGCGGCATCTCCAAAGCCGCCCTGATCCGCGCCTGTCTCGGCAAAGAACTGCGGACTACGCAGACCGGTGACCCGTGGGAGGCGATGATCGGTTGGCTGGACGACGATCCAGTGGAGGATCTCGACGAGGCGATCTACGGCCCCCGCCGCTGAGATTTGCCGACACCAGCTTCTGGTTCGCACTGCAAGAGCGACGGGATCCCCGCCATGAGGACGCGGCGGCTCTGGCGCGCACACAGCGCGGCACTGTCATCGTGTCGAACCACGTATTGGGCGAGACGTGGACGCTGTTGCGACGACGATCAAGCCACGCCGCCGCAGTAGGCTTCCTCGACCGCTTGGAGCAACTCCCTAACGTGGCTGTCGTGCATGTTGACGAGGAGATGGAGGCGGAAGCCTTCAAGTGGCTGCGCACGCGAGACGAGCGAGAGTACTCGTTTGTCGATGCGACGAGCTTCACCGTAATGCGGCGACGAAAAATCGGTGAGGCGTTGGCCTTCGATGGCGACTTCGCAGCAGCCGGCTTCATCGAGCTGCGCCCATCCTGACAAGCGCGCTGAAGTCGAAGGGACCCGCCTGATCCTACGACCTTCCTACCGACCCATGGAGCCGGGGAAGCCCAACCCAACTCGCCGCGGGCTCGCTCGACCACTCAGCCCACACCATTGCTCTCAGTACACGGAAGCGGTTCCCGACGTCGCTTGTCCAGTTATGCGCCCTCCGAGGACTCGACGTCATCCCAGAAACGGTTGCCGCCGCAGCAAGAGGTCTGCAGATCAGCCTCATAAGCTAAGGGCTGAATCGAAGCCGCAGCTCACGGACCAATATTCATAACGAGAAGGGGCGGCGGAGGGCGCACCCTGTGGCGAAATACGGGCCCAGCCTGCTCGGGACCGGCTACCAGCAGGAGGTCCATCTTGAGCGCCTGTACGCCGACGTCGCCGAGTACAACGCGATGGTGCACGTGCCCCGCGCATATCCCCACGCTGGCCGAGGAGGCCGTCCGCACCGCGCGGTCCCGGCGGACGGTGTCCCACCTCACGTTCCCGGTCGACATCCAGGAGCCCCCTCGGATGCCGACCCGTGGAGCATCGGTGCGCCCTCCCGTGCTCCCCAGACCGCACCGACCCTCGTGGATGCGCCAGGTGTCCCACGGCCGGGCGACCTGCGGCGAGCCGCCGCCGTCCTCAACGAAGGCCGCACGGTCGTGATGCTGGTCGGCGCTGGAGCGCTAGGCGCGCGCGACGAGGTGCTGCGGGGTCGCAGAACGCCTCGGCAGCCCGATCGTCAAGACACTGCCTGGCAAGGCGGTCGTGCCTGACGACCATCCGCTCACCACCGGTGGCATCGGCCTCCTCGGCACCAGCGCTTCTGAGGACGCGATGGGCTCAGCCGACACGTTGTTCATGGTCGGCACGAACTTCCCCTTCACCCAGCATCTGCCCGAGCGGGGGATCCGCACCGTGCAGATCGAAGCTGACCCGACCAGAGCGGGGGGGATCGGATCCCGACCGATGTCCCGCTGGTCGGGGACGCGCGGGAGACGCTCGATGCGCTCATGGCGCTGCTGGAGCCCAAGGACGACCGTCGCTTCCTCGAGAAGGCGCAGGCCGCCATGTCGAACTGGCGCGAGCGGATGGTCCCGCTAGAGAGCCCCGACCGCGATCCCATCCAACCGCAGTACGCGATGCGCGCGATCGACCGTCTCGCGAGCGACGACGCGATCCTGTCGACCGACTCCGGCACGATCGCCACGTGGGTGGCGCGCCACTACGACATCCGCGGCGACCGCGAGTTCCTGCTCTCGGGCAACCTCGCCACGATGGCACCGGGACTGCCCTACGCCATTGCCGCGCAGAACGCCTATCCGGGCCGCCAGTGCATCGCCTTTGTCGGCGACGGCGGGTTCGCGATGCTGATGGCGGAGTTCCTCACCGCCGCCCGCTACGAGCTGCCGATCAAGGTCTTCATCTGCAACAACGGGCTGTACGGCCAGATCCTGTGGGAGCAGATGGTCCTGGCTTCCCGGAGTTCGGCATGCGGTGGCAGCGGCGGGCCGACTTCGTGCCCTGGGCTCAGCCGTGCGGCGGCCGGGGGATCCGGGTTGACAGCCCCTCGGACGTCGAGAAGGCCGTGGCCAAGGCCCTGGCGTTCCCGGGACCGGCGCTGGTGGACCTTGCGGTGAACCCCGACGAGCCGCCGATGCCCGCCAGCATCACCTACGATCAGGCCAAGGGCTTCGCTGGCGCCTTCCCGCGCGGCCAGCCGGGCCGCGCGGCGATCGCCTCGATCTCGCGCTTCCCGGCGCCGACGGCTTGGGCGTGTTTCGCCAACTGCGGTCTCACTGTGACGTGCCCGTGGTGATGGTCAGCCCGCAGGCATCCGACCGGGTCTTCGCGCTGAACCTCGGCGCCGACGACTTCGTCCCCAATCCGATGTCCCCTCAAGAGCTCGTGGCCCGGGTGCGATGCGTCCTGCGCGCACCAGGCATGGATCAGCCACGCCCGCGGTGCTGGCGGTCGGCCCGCTCGTCGTCGACGGGCGCACACGCCGGGTCGAGGCCTTCGGCCGGCCCGTCTTGCTCACCGCGCTGGAGTTCAAGCTCCTGGTCTACTTCATACGTCACCCCGACGAGGTCTGCAGCCGCGAGACCCTGCTCGGACAGGTATGGGGTTACGCGCTCGGCGATACCGCGACCGTGACCGTGCACGAGCGCCGGTTGCGGGAGAAGATCGAGCCCGATCCAGCCTCCCCGACCCTCATCCGCACCGTCTGGGGCGTCGGCTACCGTTTGGACATCTCAGGTTCCTGAGGTGGTTCCTGTGCGGCACGTATCGCGTCCTCGCGAAAGAGGACGCCGATCAGCGTGCCCTGTGATGACGTGATCGGCGCGTTCGCCAGGTCGTGCTTCGTCATGTACTCGGCCATCTCCGTGGCGGGTACATGCGGGCGGAAGGTTGAGGGTCCGGGGCGCATCGCCTCCTCGGCCGTGGTGTCGACCGGAACGTCGAACTGGCCGGCGCGCAGGACCCCGGCCACGATTCCCCTGTCGTTGGTGACGATGCACACGTCGTATCCGGCCGCCTCCACCCGTGCGCGCACGTCTCGGACCTGATCCTTGAGCCTGCAGGTCGGCACGTCCTGGCGCGCGACGCTCGCTGCCGTTGGCTCGCCAGCTCGCCTGCCCTCCATGGGGAGGCCGCGCGCCATCCAGTCGATCTTCCCGGGTACGTAGTCGTACACCTCGGTAAAGCCCAGTTCTTCGAGCCGCCACGCGGCTCGCGGGCTCAGGTCTCAGGCCGAGTCCCAGCAGTAGACGATGACGGGTTTGTCGGGATCGAGCCTCTCGTTGGCTTCGCGGTCGAGCCTTCGCAGGGAGATATGCGTCGCGGCGGGCAGGTGCTCGTCCTCGAACTCCTCGCGAGGGAGCACCTCGACGAGCTGCGACCCGGCCTCTCGCAGGCGCAGGACATCGGCGGGCGTATAGATCTCACGGGGCACGGTGGGCCTCCTTAAGGGCCTGGGCGTGAATGACATGGTCGAAGGGCGGGGCCGTTGCTGCAAGGTACGGCGGTCGCCCGCGTGTCATCGGCAAGCCGAGCTCCCGCGCTCTTCGACCCGAACTCCGACCTAGGGGGCTCCCCAAAGTCGGAGCTCGCCGGCAGCCGGCTTGGGTCGCTGGTGCGATGCGCCTGCTCGGGCGCGTGTAACTGACGGTCACATTCGCCGACGCCGTCGGCGTTAACGCAGTGGCAGATAACGGACCTGGCCCTCCCACTCACCGTCCAGGCTGCATTCTGCCAACAGCAGGATATCCTCGATTGCTCTGCCGAGCGGCACATCGTGACCAATCTCGAATACGCCGGGCATGGCCTTACCATCGCGCACACGCTCGTATGCATAGCGAGACCTCGTCGTCACATCATGGGTAAACAGCACTCGGCCCTCATCTGCTGCCCACTTCAGGACAGTGGGATCATCGGCACCCGACAACCCTGCGCTTTGTACGGAGAGGATGTCGATTTTTGGATTTTGCCGCAGGACGCCGCGGACAATATCTTGATTCAAGTTCTCGTCTGCGGCCAGACGCAGCATGGCCAGGCTTCAGCGAGCGCGTAGCTGTCGACCTCATCGCGATGCCTGAGGTAATAAGTGAGAACCGAGTAGACGTCGGCCAAAGGCAGCGATGGATATTGCTGGGCGATCTCCTCTGCGGTGGCACCCGCGCGAAACGTACTGATCACCGCGTCCAGCGTGACCCGTGATCCTCCGACTCGAATGATCCCCTCGCCGTCCGCGGCAAGCGGTACGGGTTCAGGATGGACGACGAGCAACATCGGCATCACCTTCCTGTTCCACCCCATCGTACTGATGCGACCAGGGCCTCGGCTGCGGTGCTGGCGGAGAGGCGCAACTTTCCTTCGGATCCGGAGGAAAGTTGCGCGCTCGGACGGAGCCGGCGGTTGGATCTGCGGGATTCCTTCGAGTACGGGCTGTTGCAGGAACGCCGCAACCGTCACCGCGGTGCCGAGATACCCGAACGCAACGGAAACGCGAGCGGGTCGCGGTCAGGCTTTCCCGCGCAGACTCGGGAAATTGCTGGCCAGCTGACTCCAGGGACACCACGGGGCCATCTTTCCGCGCACCTTGTGCAACAGCCGGCATGCGGAGGAAACCTGCAAGTGGGGCTGCGGGCTCACCGGGGCTGGGTGGTGGCGGCGGCGGTCAGGGTGGCGTACAGGCCTTCGCATGTGCGGATGAGGATGCGGCAGGCGTCGGCGGTGGGGCGGGTGGACAGGGGGCTTTCGGCGCGGCGTTGCCAGCGGCCCAGCGCCTGCAGGGCGCACGCGCGCATCTGCGTGGGGTCGGCGTCGGGGTCTAGGCCCAAGCGCGCGGCGGGGCTGCCGCCGGTCCCGCCGAGGAGGCGTTCGGCTTCGGCGAGCTCGTCCTGGCGCAGGGATACCGCGCCGGTCTGGAGGGCGTTGAGGAGGCGGAGCTCGGCCAGCTCGTGGGCGCCGGCCAGGACCCGCTCGATCTGTCGGGTGAGCGGGTCGGTGCCCGCCCGCGGGTGCCGGTGGAGCAGGTCGCCCAGGGCCAGGAGCGCGGACCGCGCCTTCAGCAGGTCTCGGCGTTGCGCGAACTGGGTGGACAGCACGTGGCGCAGCTCGGTGAGCCCGCTGCGGCGGACCAGCTCGGCGGCGAGCGCGCCGGCGCCTTGGATGCCCTGGCGGATCAACGTGGTGGACAGGCGCACGCCGAACAGCCCGAGCCGGCCCAGCAGCGCCGCCCGCTCCTCGCGGCCCAGCGGCGCCTCGATCTCGACGAACCGGTCGGCGGACAGCAGCAGCGCCTCGACGTCCTCGCGCGGTGCCCGCGCGAGCGTGGCCAGGGCCGCGTACTCGGCCTCGCGTAGGGTCATGCCCGCCTGGGCGAGGAGCCCGGCCACGGGCACGACCGTCTGGCAGAGCTGGCGGACGTGCGGGTCACTGCGGTAGCGCTTGGCGATCCGTTTGGCGGAGAACATCGCGTCGACCCGGCCGGCGCCGATCTCGTCGGCGCGGGAGAGCACGGCGATCGCGTTGACCGGCGTGGCGCGGGCTTGGTCGTCGTCGTGGAAGGACTCCAAGAACCGGACGTCCGTGGCGTGCAGGTGCCGCATCAGGTACAGCACCGCGTCCGCTTGGGCGGGCGTGTCCTCAGGCGCGAGGAACGACTGGGCCCTCGCCGACAGCTCGCCCGAGACGGAGGCGATGCCGGGCGTGTCGATCAGGGTCATCGCCCGCAGGCTCTGCGACGGCCAGTCGACGACCAGCCGCTCGACCTCCGAGGGCGCCGTGCCCCCCAGGTCGAGAAAGAGCGCGCCGCCGACCCGCCGTGGGACCAGCTGGCGAAGGCCGCCGTGGTAGGGATGAAGCGTGGCTCGGGGAGTAGGGCCGTCGCGGTACCACGTCACGATCTTGGTGCACTCGCCCGCGTCGGTCGGGGCGATCTCCTCGCCGACCAGCGCGTTGAGCAGCGTGGACTTGCCCGCCTTGACCTTGCCGGCTATCGCCACCCGCAACGATGAGTCCAGCCGGTCGAGCAGGTCACGGAGCACGGTCGCCTCGGCGGTGCCGTCGTAGGTCTCGATGGCCTGGCGCAGCACCGACCGGGCCGCGGCGATCAGGCTCGGCGAGGTCACTTCCCCGCCCTGGCGAGACCGGCGGGCTCGGCGACCTCGGCGAGGGCGCGGGCGCGCCGGTCCAAGGCGCCGAGCCGCTCGAGCTCGGCCCGCAGGTCGCGGATGCGCTGGTCGCGCTCGGACTTGTCAGACGTGACCGCGCGCTGCGCCGCCGCCAGCGAGTCGCCGACGCAACGGTGCAGCTCCTCCGCCTGGGTCGTGAAATGGTCACGCAGCGTCCGCTGGATCCGGCGCAGCATGTCGCGCGAGTCCTTGCCGATCTGGAAGCCCGCGTCGTCGAGGTAGCGGCGCGCGGCGCTCTTGGCCTGAGACCGGCGCACCGCCAGCTGCCGCTTGCGCTCGTCCCGGATGGTCTTCGTGCCGAGCACGACCCCCATGCCGATCGAGAACGGGTTCACGATCGCGAGCGAGCTGACCACCATATGGCCCAGCATGCCGAACATCAGCACCCCTCCGTAGGAGCCGCGGAGCGCGGCAAGCGCCTTCTGGCCGACGCCGAAGGACTCCATCTCGGGCCGCTCGGCGTCGGAGAGCTTGCCGAGCACACTGCTGGCCCCGCCGAGGTCGAGCGCGGGCAGCAGCTGGCTGCCACCCTCCTCGAAGTGCTCGGCGACCCGGCTGGCCAGCCAGCGCGCACGCTGAGCGGCCCACACGTAGTTGGCCGAGGCCGCCTCGCTGACCTGCTGGTACAGCCAGGTCTCGACCTGCTCCCAGGTCTGGGCGGGGTCGCCTTCCTCGATCGCCTCGTCGACCTGCCGCCCGATCTGGCGGAGGCGGTCGCGCAGGTCGTAGTCGATGTCGGCCATCAGGTCGCTCACCCCGTCACCGAGCGTCTGCTGCCACCGCGCCGACCGCTTCCGCAGCTCGTCCGCCCGGCTCTTCGCCTCCTCCAGGCGGCGGATCAGCGCGGCGGCATGGTCGGGGTCCTGCCGCGCCTGCAGCTCAGCGCGGAACGCGGTCGCGAGCTGCTCGCTGACGGCGAGCACGTCGTGGGCCACGGTCCGCCGGATCAGGTGCTCGGCCTGAACCACGACGCCGGAGGAGAGGAAGTCGATCAGCCGCGGGAAGCCGGACTCGGTGTTGAGCTCGCGGTCGCCGGTCTGGATGGCGTGCATGCGGAGCGTCGACGACACCGGTAACAGCTCAGCCTCGATGCCCGCGGCGCGGAGATGGCCGCGGTCAAGGTCGACGATCCGCCGCCATTGCGGGTAGAAGTCCGTCTTTGTCAGGACGCAGAGGATATTCGGGCACAGTCGCATCGCGTGCCGGAGGAACTCGAGCTCGGACCCCGTGTACTCCTGTGAGGCGTCCGAGACCAGCACGACCGCGTCCGCCGTGGGCAGCGCGGCCATCGTGCTCGCGCCGTGGACCGAGCCCAGCCCTCCGACACCTGGCGTGTCGACGAGCACGAGCCCTTGCCTCAACAGCTTCCGCGGTAGCCCAACCTCGGCGTACTGCAGTTGCCGCCGGTTGCCGGGATTGCCGGCCTCGCTCACGTAGTCCGCGAGCTGCGCGATCGGCACGGACATCGTGGCCGGCGGTGACCAAGGCGAGTCCGTACCCGGCTCGTCGCCGGAGCGCACCAGCGACACCGTGGGCTCGTCGGCGTAGTGGACCGCGGTGGGGACCGCGGTCGCGATGTCGTCGTCGACCGGGCAGACCGGCGCGTTGACCAGCGCATTGACCAGCAGGCTCTTGCCTTGCTTGAACTCGCCCACGATCAGTACCCGCACGGCCGGGTCGACCAGCCGCTGCCGGGCCTGGTGCAGTCGTGCCACCAGGTCCGGGCGGTCGTAGGCCTGGGCTGCCTTCAGCCCGAGGTCCACCACGCTGACGGCCGTGTTGGCCGGCGTGTCCACCACAGTCGGTGCCTTTCATGCATGCGTCGAGGCCGGCTCCACGATGACTCGCGAAGCCGGCCGCCGAAGTTCGCTACAGAGACTAGAGGATGCTCAGGTCGACATCGTCGATGTCGACGACGTCCTTGATGTGCTTCACGTCCACGAGGTCCTTGACGTCCACCGCGTCCTTGAGGTCGATGAGGTCGTCGTCGCTGCTGTTGTCCACGTCCACGTCGACGTCTTTGTTGAACGAGTCTTCGATCTCGGTGCTCTTGTCGGTGTAGCTGTTGTCCCGGTAGCTGTGGTCGTCGAGGTCGTAGTCGAGGCTGTTGTCGCTGTTGTCCTGGTCGCCTTCGACCCAGCCGCTGCCAACGCCCAGCGCTGACCCGTCTTTGACCGTCACGTCGTCGGCCTCGAAGTTCGTCGCGTCGCCGTCGCCGAAGGAGGCGGCACCGACGTCCGAGTCGTTCGCGATCAGGCCCTTGTTGATGCCGCTGAGCAGCACCGAGTCATCGACGTTGCCGTCGACCAAGATGGCGCCGTCGTCGGCCACCTGTGAGTCCTTGGCAGCGATCGCGTCGTCGCCGGTCGCGATCGGCCCTTTGATGTCGTCGCCCGCGGCCACCGCGCCGTCTCCCGAGGCGATCGTGTTCTCGTTATGGATGTCCTGGTCGAACTCGACGTCGCCCTTGGCGTAGATGTCCGTGTTGACCGAGTTATCGATGATGTTGTCACGGTCGTCGATCGTGTCGCGGTCGTCGATCTGGGTGTACGCGTAGTTGTTGGTGACGTAGCTGATCTGGCGGATCGCGGCCTCAAGGTCGGTCTCGTGCGGTTGGGTGTGAACCGGCGGCGGGCCGGACTGGTTGACCTCGACCCGGTTCCCACCGGTGCGGTACGAGCTGCTGATCTCCTGGGCGACACTGGGGGGAAGGGTGTCGCAGACGAGCCCCACCGCGTCGTAGACGTCGTGGCCGTCGAGGTCGTCGAAGCCGTGATCCCGCAGGTACGCCTCGGGGTCCAAGTCGAACTGGGCTCGCTCCGCCGGGTCGCCGAGCAGGTTCCGCAGGAAGTCGAGCAGACTCGTGACCGTAACCATCGTGTTGCCTCCTGTTGATGTGGTGTTGACCTTCCGGTTGAGGGCTATTCCCTCAGCCCGCGAGAAGGACATTACGGTCGCCGCTACGCTGTGACATCGGGGATACACCCGGATTCTCCGACTTGCCGGTTAGGGGTTCCCGGCCCACGGCCGTTAGGGGATGGGGGAGGGGATAGGGAGATCCCCCATGGTCCGCCGGGCGTACGCTAGGGGGATAGGAGGACGCGATGGGCTACAGGCTCGGCATCGATTTCGGAACGACATATACGGCCACGGCGGTGCTCGAGCATCGCCAGCCCAAGATCGTGACGCTCGGCGAACAGACCGCCGAGATCCCCTCCGTGCTGTGCTACCCGCCCGACGGCCCAGTCCTGACCGGCGACGCCGCGAACCGCCACGCCGCTATCGAACCGGACTGTGTGACCAGGGAGTTCAAGCGCCGGATCGGCGACCCGACCCCCTTGATCGTCGGGGGGAAGGCGCATACCCCAGAGGCCTTGTCCGCCAGGCTGCTGCGTTGGGTCGTCGACTCTGTCGAGGAGCGCCAGGGGAGGCCCGCCGAGCGGATCGCCATCACCCATCCCGCCAACTGGGGCCCCTATAAGCAGGACCTGTTGCGCCAGGCTGTCCGGACGGCCGGGATCGGGCCGCTCGTCGTGCTGACCGAGCCGGAGGCGGCGGCGATCTCCTACGCCTCGACGCACCACATGGGCCGCGGCGACCTGGTGGTCGTCTACGACCTCGGCGGGGGCACCTTCGACACGGCGGTGCTCCGGAAGAGGGGCCAATCCTTCGAGCTGTTAGGCCGTCCCCAGGGCATCGAGCGACTGGGAGGTCTCGACTTCGACGAGGCGATCCTCTCGCGCGTCGACGAGGTGCTGGACGGAGCCCTCGGCCGGCTCGACCCCGAGGACCCTGCCGGGAAGGCGAGCGTCGCGCGGCTGCGGCGCGAGTGCGTCCACGCGAAAGAGGCGCTTTCCCGCGACGCCGAGGTTCTGATCCCCGTCCTCCTCCCGGACCTCCGCGCCCAAGTACGGCTGACCCGTGACGAGTTCGAGGAGATGATCCGACCCGAGATCACCCACACCATCGAGGCGTTGCGGCACGCGCTGTCCAGCGCGCGGATCGCTCACGACGGGGTCAGCGTGGTCCTGCTCGTCGGCGGGTCGTCCCGGATCCCGCTGATCGCCGAGATGGTGTCGGCCGAGCTGGGGCGCCCTGTGAAGGTCGACGACCATCCCAAGCACGCGATCGCCCTCGGCGCCGCGCTCGCCGCCGCGGTCGCGGGCCCCCGCGCCCCCTCGCCCGCCCCGCCGCAATCCCAGTCGAAGGGCCAGAGGACGGCGGCGCCAGAGCCACGGCTGGAGCATGGCGCGAACGGCGACGGCCGCGGCGATACCCGCCCGGGGATGATCGACAACCACTCGCCCTTCACACGTACGGTCGGTAATCTCATCTCGGGAACCGGCCGCCGGTGGCTGTGGGCCGCCGCGGTCGGGGTGCTCGCGACCCTTGTGCTGTCCGTGCTCATGTTGAGCCGCACGGCACCTAGTGCTCCCAGCGCACGGATCGATGGAATTACGGTACAAGGCGACCGATATGTCGTTGATTGGGAGTCTGTGGGCTTCGCGTCCGTGCTGACCGATCTCCACGTGCACTTCTTCTTCGACACCGTGCCGCCCGACCAGGCGGGTGGGGCAGGTCAAGGCCCGTGGTGGGAGCACGGCCCCGGTCAGCCCTTCACCGGCTTCGGTGTCCCCGACCGCCCCGAGGGTGCGTCGCAGCTCTGCGTCTCGGTCGCGAACCCGGACCACACTGTCCGTCCGGGCAGTGGCGGGTGCGCCCCCCTTCCATAAAACGGCGAAACTGCCGCATCGGCCCCAAAGGCTGAGGCGTCTTTCCTGACGGTGAAGAAGAAGTGGGGGGTCGACCAATACCCCACTTGGGGGATGGTGAGGAGCCGGGTCATGCCATATCGCCTTGGGATCGATGTCGGAACCACGTACACCGCCGCGGCGGTCTGCCGCGACGGGCGTGCGGAGATCGCAACGCTCGGGACGCGGGCGGCATCCGTCCCGAGCGTGCTCTTCATGTGCGCGGACGGCACGGTGATGACCGGCGAGGCGGCCAGCCGCCGGGGAGTGACCGAGGCCGACCGGGTCGTCCGAGAGTTCAAGCGACGGATCGGCGATCCGACACCCCTGGTGATCGCGGGTGCCCCTTACAGCGCCGAGACCCTCGCCGGCAAGCTGCTCGCCTGGGTCGTCGAGGTCGTGGCCAAGCGCGAAGGCGAAGCCCCTGAGCAGATCACGATCACTCACCCCGCCAGCTGGGGCCCCTACAAGAAGGACCTGCTGCACCAAGCGGTGCGGATCGCGCACCTGGAGCGGGCCGAGTTCCTCACCGAGCCTGAGGCCGCGGCGATCTCCTACGCCCGCGCCGAGCGGGTCCGCCCAGGGAGCACGATCGCGGTCTACGACCTGGGCGGCGGGACCTTCGACGCCGCCGTGGTGCGCAAGACCGCCTCGTCCTTCGAGCTGCTCGGCGTCCCGGAAGGCATCGAGCGGCTTGGCGGCATCGACTTCGACGAGACCGTGTTCGCCCACGTGGCCAGGGCCTTGGACGGCGAGCTCTCCAAGCTCGACATGGCCGACGAGGTCGCGCTGACGGCGGTCGCGCGGCTGCGGCAGGAGTGCGTCGACGCGAAGGAGGCATTGTCAAGCGACACCGAGGTGTCGATCCCCGTGATGCTCCCCAGCCTGCGGACCCAGATCCGCCTGGTGCGCGGCGAGTTCGAGGAGATGATCCGCCCCGCGATCGCCGAGACGATCTCGGCGCTGGAGCGCGCCGTCCGTTCCGCCGGCTTGGGCTCCGCGGATCTCGATGCCGTGCTGCTGGTCGGCGGGTCCTCGCGCATCCCGCTCGTCGCCCGAATGGTGTCCGAGGCACTCAGCCGCCCCGTCGCGGTTGACGCCGACCCCAAGCACGCGATCGCGCTCGGCGCCGCGCTGGCCGGCGCAGGCACTCCCGCTCCCGTCGCCGAGCCTGTTGTGGACGCCGAGCCCGTCACCGAGACGGTCCCGCCGCTGGTCGCCGTGAGCGCCGCCGTGACCGCGGCGCGTGAGCCGCTGCCGGCATCCCCACCCGAGCGCCCCACCTCTCGTGAGTGGGAGTCCGCGCCTGGAGTGCCCGGGCGTAAGCGCAGCCTCGTGGGCCGCGTCCTGATGCTGGCCTGCGCCCTGCTCGTCGCGCTCGGCCTGGTGGTCGCCCAGCGGTCAGTCCCGAGCAGCTCCGAGGTGGCCTCGGCCGCCCCCGCCCCTCCCAGTGAGGATCCAGCTCCGGAAGAGCCTTCCGAGCCGGCCCCCGCGCCAGCTCCCGCTCCCGAACCGTCACGATCCGCAGCCCGTCCCCAGGTCAACACGACCCGCCCCCGCCCGCCTGCCCCTGACCCGAGGCCTGCCCCCGCTCCTGCTCCGAAACCCGTACCAGTCCCTGTTCCCGAGCCGGAACCGGAACCGGAACCGGAACCGATCCCCGAGCCGGAACCGATCCCCGAACCCGAGCCGGAACCGGAACCGATCCCTGAGCCGGAGCCAGAACCCCAGCCAGAACCCCAGCCAGAACCGGAACCGGAACCCGAGCCAAGGCCCGAACCCCCGGACAAACCCGAACCGCCGGAACCGGAGTCCAAGCCCGAGCCGGACGAGGCCTAGCAGTCCAGGGTCGCCGCGGTCACGGTGCACAGCTCATGGCGGCGGCTTGGCCCGAGTGCTCCTAGCCGGCGAACGAGGAGAACCTTCGGCACGGGCCGCAGGTTGTCGAAGCTGGCGACGGACTCGGCCGGAAGACCTTCGTCGGTGCCCAACCTCAGCTCGCTGGGTACGCCCCGCGCCCGTCTGGTGACCGGAGCGACGAGGACTCGCTGCATCACCTCGTTCGCGGCATCCCGGCTGACGACGAGGAATGGGCGACCCTTCTCGTCGGGGGTCTCGCCCCACCACACCTCGCCGCGGGCTACCACCAACGGTCCCATGGCTCGTCTTCGATCGACTCGATCGCCAAACGCATCGCGTCACGCAATTCCGCGTCGCCCTCTGGCAGCCGGGAAAAACCCGCGGCGAAAGCGGCGTCGATCCGTCGGCGCTCGGCGCTTCTGAGCAGTGCTTCCAGCGCTTGCCGGACCACCTGGGACCGATTGGCGAACTCGCCCTCCCTCACCAGCTGGTCAACCGCGGCGACCACCTCTTCGGGGAGTTTCACCGCGACCTGTGTTGTCATGCGTGCAGTCTATCGCCAGGTAATGCCTCGGTAAAAGCTCTAGGTCAGGGCCGTCACTGCGGGATGGTGCTTCGAATACAGCAGGTGATGAAAGAGAACATCGGCCAGCCGAGTGACGACGCCGTCACGCAGGCCGCCTGGGTCGCGCGGCGAGTTGGGCTCGGCGCGTCCCATATCGGACGCGGCAGCCTGACCGCGCTCGCGCTCTCACTTCAACGCAAGCGCATCGACCCTGGCAGTGTGATCTTCCGCGCGAACCAGGTCCCGAGCGGGGTGTGGGTCATCCGCGAAGGGCACATCGAGCTGGCGGTGGGCTCCGGGCCCCGCCGAGCCGTCGCCGAGGTGCTCCGGCCAGGAGACGTGGCGGGCGATACGCAGCTGCTTCTCGGTGTCGCGTTGCCCTATACCGCTCGTAACCTGACACGAGCCAGCTGTCTGTTCATCGACTCCGCGGACCTCAGGCGGCTGCTCACAAGGTACCCCGCCATCACGCGTCCCTGGATCGCAAGCTGCGCCTCTCGCCTGGTCACGAGCAACACACGCCTGCTCCACCTGCTCGCCGGGTCGCTTCACGCGCGGGTCGCCAGGTTGCTGATCGTCCAGGCGGTGGACGGGGTTGTCCCGCTGGCCCAGCATGTCCTCGCGGCGATGCTCGGAGTAGGTCGCCCCTCGCTGAACAAGACCTTGAAAGAGCTCGAGCGACGCCAACTCGTCGGGGTCGGCTACCGAGCCGTCCGCATCCTCAACCGTCCCGCCCTCGTACGCCTAGCTGGCTGGGGCCGCCCGTAGGAGACGCGGCGCCGGGCCCACGATGAGCCCGGCGCCGCCGGTACGGTGTGTTACTCGTCAAGCCTCTCGCTGGCGCTGCTAAAAGCCCCTAAGGTCGTCGTCCACCTTGATGATGTTCACGGACTCGCCCGGAAAGATAGAGAGCCCAAGCCCGAGGAGCCCGGTCCTTCCGGACCCAATGAAGCCGCTCCTGCCAAAGCCTGTACGGTCGTCGTTCACTCTGACGATCTTCACTGAATCGCCGGGGACAACAGAGATCTTGAGGAGCTCCCCGGCACTCGCCGGCACCGCCATGACCGCGGCCAGGGCAGCGGTCCCAAGTACGGTCACGAAGCTGCGGTACATGACCTTCGATCGCTTCACGTTCCAATCCTTCTCGCGTTGTCTAGCCCCGCTCTTTGTCTCGGGGGTATGGCCAGTGCTACCCGCACCGCGCGGGGGCGACGGCGGACTGTCAGGAAAGGCACAATCTTGGCGGCGAGGTCACGCCGTAAGCCGGCCGTAAGGGGCGAGGGCGCCGGTGAGCCACTACGGTGTGCGCATGTGGTCCAAGAGCATCGCGGTGCTTCGCCGCGCGGGCGCGGCGGGGGGCCGGGCGATCGTGTGGGGCGCGCGGCTCGTCGCGCGGGTTCCTGAGGTCCCACCGTTCAAGGAGGGCACGTTCCGCAGCCGCGTCCACCACGAGGCCCCGGCCGCGTGGCTTGGGATCTCGCTCGGCGTGACGTTCGGGGTGTGCTTCGCGACCGGGCTGCTGTCCCATCTCGTCCAGCACGCGAGCCTCGGCACGACGGAGCTGTTCACCGTGGGCGGTTGGGCGGCATGGCCGTCCCGACCGGTCAACCTTTACCGGGTCACGCAAGGCGTGCACGTCGCCACGGGGATCGCGAGCATCCCGCTGTTGCTGTTCAAGCTGTTCGTGGTCTACCCCCACCTATGGACCTGGCCGCCGGCGCGTGACCTGCGCCACCTGGTGGAGCGTGCCTCGCTCCCGCTGCTCGTCGGAGGCGGCCTGTTCTTGCTGCTCACTGGCGTACAGAACATCGCCTACTGGTACCCATGGGGGTTCTTCTTCCCGACCGCGCACTACTGGGCCGCGTGGATCACCATCGGCGCGCTGGTGATGCACATCTTCGCGAAAGCGCACATCACGCGGCGGGTGATCGCCGGCCGGGGCCGTAAAGCCGCCCCTGCGGCGGCCGACCCGGCAACGGCCGACCCCGCGACCAGCGGCGGGCTCACGCGGCGCGGCGTGCTCGCCGCCGCGGGGGGCGCGACGGGCGTGATCGTGGCGACCACCGTCGGGCAGACCGCCCGGCCTCTGGAGCGGATCGCGGTCCTGGCGCCACGCCTGCCGACGGTCGGCCCTCAAGGCATGCCGGTCAATAAGACCGCCGAAGGCGCCGGCGTCGTCGAGGCCGCCCAGGATGCGTCATGGCGGTTGCGGATCGGCGGCCAGGTGCGGCGCGAGCTCGCGCTGTCGCTCGACGACCTTCGTGCGCTGCCGCAACGAGAGGCCGTGCTGCCGATCGCCTGCGTCGAGGGCTGGTCCGCGTCGGGCCGGTGGAGCGGTGTCCCGCTCGCCGAGCTGTTGCGCATGGCCGGCGCGCCGGCCGGGGCCATGGTGCGGGTCGAGTCGATCCAGCGCTTCGGGCTGTACAAGGCGTCCCTGCTGCCTCCGGCGCACGCGGCGGATCCCCTCACACTCATCGCCCTACGGCTTGAGGGCGAGCCGCTGCACCTCGACCACGGGTTCCCCGCCAGGCTGATCGCCCCAAGCAACCCCGGCGTCATGCAGACGAAGTGGGTGGGGACGGTGACGGCGCAATGAGACCGGAGCCCGGAGCGCGGAGCGCGACCCCCATCCCGGAGGGATCCCACCAAGGCAGCCCCCGAGTGTTCTGGGCGGGGACGGTGATCGGTGGTGCGATCATCGCCTGGGGCGTGGCCGGGCTCATCGCGGACAACGGCGCCGGCGTCACCGGGACGAGGCTCGTGCCGTGGCTGGCCTGGCTCTTCGGCGCGCTCGTCGTTCACGACGCCGTGATCGTCCCCCTGACCATGCTCGCCGGGCGCGCCACTCGCCGCGCGCGCCCGCTGGTGATCCGGACCCCCTTACAGGTGGCGCTCGCGCTGACCGGCGTCGTCACGCTCTATGCCGTGCCGCTGCTGCTCGGGTATGGCAGGGGAGCGCAACCGGGTAACGCCTCGGTGCAGCCGTTGAACTACCGCACGAGCTGGCTCGTGGTCGTCGCTCTTGTGTGGCTGGCCGCGGCCGCCCTGGCAGGTTGGCCGGCGCTGCGAGGAAGGGTCACGCGGCGCCTTCGATCACCCGGTAGGCGGTCGACCCGAGAGCGGGGGTGACCGAGGTGAGCGTGAGGCCCGCCGCCTTGAGCAGCCCGGCGAACTCGCCTTGAGTCCGCTCGCGGCCACGCGTGGCCACCAGCATGTTGAGGTCGCTCATGGCGATTCCCATTAGCTCGGCGGGGTCGGCCGTCTCCGGGACCACGAACTCGACAAGCAGGAGCTTCGCGTCTTCGCGCATCGCGCGCCGGCAGTTGGCGAGGATCGCGACGCTGCGCTCGTCGTCCCAGTCGTGGATGACGCTCTTGAGCACGTAGGCGTCCGCGCCACTAGGCACCGAGTCGAAGAAGTCGCCGAGCACGACGTCGCAGCGGTCCGCCACGCCCGCGGCGGCGAGGCTCGCCGGCGCCTCCGCGAGCCCGGGAGCAGTGTCGAACAGGATGCCGCGAGCATCGGGGTTAGCGGCGACGATCGCGGCGAGGAGGGCGCCGCTCCCGCCGCCGACATCGCACACCCTGCGGAACGCCGAGAAGTCGTACCCGGCGAGGACGGCGGGCGCAATCGTGCGGGTGTGCTCCACCATCGCCTGATTGAAGGTCGCGGACAGCGCGGGGTGCCGCGCGAAGTAGGCGAAGGAGTCCATGCCGGTGACCTTCTCGAACGCGACCTCGCCGGTCCGGACGCTGTCCCCGAGGCGACCCCACGACCGCCATATCGTGTCGTGGCAGAACAGCCGCGCAAGCTCACGGATCGATCCTGGCTCGTCGCTCCGCAACACGGTTCCGAGGGGCAGGAGGTCGAAGCGCCCGGCCTCCACCTCGGCGAGCACCCCGAGCTGGGCCAGGGCGCGGATCAGCCGCAGCAACGACGGCGGGTGGGTACCGGTCGCGGCGGCGAGCTCCTCGTTGGTCTTTGGGCCGCCCTCCAGCGCGTCGGCGATGCCAAGCTCGGCGGCGACGTGGATCACCTGCGCGGGCATGTACCCGAAGAGCATGTCGAGCAGCGCGCTACCGGCACGCTCCCTGCCAGCGCTCGGCGCCTCTGCGTGCGCACCGGCCGCCATCGCGGCGGCGTAGCGACCGAGAATCAGCGGCCACCCTTCCGGTGACGCCATCTGCTCGCGGTAGCGGTCGCCGCCGTCGCCGTGGCGCGCGAACTCCCGATGCTCCAGCTCGACGGTGACAGCGGGGCCATCGGGTGAGAAGCGGACCTCGACCTCGCTGGCCTTGCCGGGGTCGGGCTCGGGCTCCCGCCGCGGGCCGATCTGCCACGACAGCACGAGCCGCTGCGGTGGGTCCCAGGCCAGCACCCGCCCCCAGTCGCAGGTGAAGCCGTGGGGTCCTCGCTCGAAGCAGCGGCCATCCAGTCGCGGCTCGATGGCGATGCGCTCTAACATATCCCGCGACCAGGTGTAGCCCGCCGGCCACCAGCTCCCCAAGCCCTCGGTGAACAGCGTGAACGCGCGCTCGGCCGGCGCCTCCACCGTCACGCTCACTCGTACTGGCTCGATCACGGGCATCCCCCTCGCGCCTTGAGGCCTACTTGCAGGATTATGCCGGTACACGAGCTGTCGCGAAGGCCCCGCGGGTCCGCCGATCGGAGCGCATGCCTCCACTGCAACTTTCCTCCGTATAAGGAGGAAAGCTGCAGTTGACCATGTCCGGGCGCCTCGGGGAGCGCGGGGCGTACGCCAGCCCCGAGAGCCGCCAACGTCGACTCTGCAACAGCCCGTACACCGGCAAAACTCTGCACAGTGCAGGAAAATGCCGGCCGCGCGGGCTAGGCCCCGGCCGGGTGGATGGGCCGGTAGGCCGGCTCCCACATCGCCTGCTGTACCGCCCGCTCCCAGTCGGGCTCGTGGACCTGCGCGACGCCGTCCTCGACGGCGGCCCGTGCGACAGCGGCGGCGACCGTGGCCGAGACCGACCGCAGATCCTGCACCTGGGGAAGCAGCGGGGCGCCAGGTTGGGTGACGTCGACCAGATTGGCGACGGCCGTCGCGGCGGCGGCGAACATCCTGTCGGTCATCGCGCGTGCCCGGCTGACGATCGTGCCGAGCCCGAGGCCGGGGAACACGAGCGCGTTGTTCGACTGGGCGATCACGTAGGTCGTCTTCTGGTGCGTCACCGGCGGGAATGGGCTGCCGGTGGCGATCAGCGCCCGGCCGTCCGTCCACGCGATGAGATCGGTCGGGTTCGCCTCGGCGAGCGTGGTCGGGTTGGACAGCGGCAGGATGAGGGGGCGGTCGACCGCGGACGCCATCTCGGCGACGACGTCTTGGGTGAAGGCGCCGGCGACCCCTGATGTGCCGATCAAGATCGTCGGCCGCACCCGGCGCACGACCTCGGCCAGGTCGACGCCTGCCCAACCGCGTACCTCCCGGGCGGGGCGGGCGTAGGGACGCTGGAAATCGTGTAGAAACCCGAGGTCGTCGGTCAGCAGCCCATGCCTGCCGATACACCAGAAGCGGCGGGTCGCCTCCTCGACCGGCAAGCCGCCGGCGACCATGGCGCCACGGATCTGGTCGATGATGCCGATGCCGGCCGTGCCCGCTCCGAACACGATGGCGCGATGCTCGCGCAGCGGCATACCTGAGGCTCGGACGCCGGAGAACACGGCGGCCATACAGACCGCGCCAGTGCCCTGGACGTCGTCGTTGAACGTGCGGACCTGGTGGCGGTAGCGCTCTAGGACGCGCCGGGCGTTGTCCGTCCCGAGGTCCTCCCAGTGCAGGACCGCATCCGGGAACAGCCTGGTCACCGCCGTGACATAGGCGTCGACGAACGCGTCGTACCGCTCCCCCCGGATGCGGGGATGGCGGTTACCGACGTAGAAGGGATCGTCGAGCAGCCCGGCATTGTCCGTGCCGGCGTCCAGCATCACCGGGATGACGCGGCTGGGATCGATCCCGGCCGCGGCGGTGTAGACCGCGAGCTTGCCGATCGCGATCTCGATCCCGCCGACCCCCCAGTCGCCGATGCCGAGGATGCCGCCCGCGTCGGTGGCGACGACGAGATCGACGTCGCCGCCGCGCAAGCCGAAGTTCTGGAAGGCCGCCTCGATCTTCTCCGGCTCGTCGATCGACAGGTACACCCCGCCGGGGCGGCGGTACTCCAGGCTGTACCGCTGGATCGCCAACCCGATGGTCGGCGTGTAGACGATTGGCAGCATCTCGGTCAGGTGGTCGGCGAGCAGCCGGTAGAACAGCGTCTGGTTGCGGTCGTGCAACGCGGCCAGGTAGCGGTTCTTCCGCAGGTCGCCCTGTTGGGCGAGATACTGCTGGTACGCACGCTCGGCCTGTTCGTCCAATGTCAGCACCGCGGGCGGCAGCAGGCCGTCCAAGCCAAGCGCCGCGCGCTCCTCCACCGAGAACGCGACCCCCTTGTTCAACGCGGGAACGCGCAACAGTGCCATGCCGCGCGCCGTCGTGCACAGGCTCCCATCCGGGCCCTTCGTGAACATCCGCATCAGTACATGATGGAGCAAGCGCGGCGCTTGCGGTCAGGCGGGTTCGAGAAGGCCCCAACGGCGGCGGATGGCACGCTCGACGCGGCCGAACAGCAGGGTGTCGACGACGATGCCGATGGCCAGGATCACGAGCATCGCGGCGAGCAGGCCCGCTGCGTCGGAGAACTCGCGGGCATACTGCAGGCGGACCCCGAGGGACGGCCGGTGAGCGATGATCACGATCAGCTCGCCGGCCATGAGGCTGCGCCAGGCGAACGCCCATCCTTGTTTCATGCCGGCGACGAAGCCCGGGAGGGCGGCGGGCAGGATCACGTGCCGGTAGAGCGCGACGCCCCGCGCGCCAAGCACGCGGCCGGCTCGCAGCAGCTGCGGTGGGATGTGGTCGACGCCGTGGATGAGGCCGTTCGCGATCGCGGGTGCCGCACCGAGCACGATCACGAACATGATCGCCCGCTCGGAGAGCTGGAAGAGCAGGATCGCGAGCGGGAACCATGCGATCGACGGCATCGTCTGCAGGCCGGTGATCAGCGCTCCGGCGGCGTCGCGCAGCACCCTGACCCGCGCGACGGCCAGCCCGAGCGCGACACCGGCGACCATCGCGACGGCGTAGCCGGCAAGGGCCGGCGCATCGTGATCGCCGTCGCCGTGACCAGCACCCCGCCGGAGAGATCAGTCGCGACTCGGCCCAGCACCTCGACCGGGCCAGGGAGCACGTATTGGGGCTTCCATCCGATCCATACCACCGCCTGCCATGCGCCGAGAAGCAGCAGCGTGCCCAGCAGCTTCGGCCCGGCGGCCGCCCACAGCCCCAGCCACGCCCCCTGAGCCGGGCGCAACGGCAGCTCGAGCGCGTCGATGCCTGCACAGTACGGCGCAGTGAACCCATGCGGCGCGCATCGTCCCGTTTTGCCCGATTCTCATCCTCGGGGTGACGGCGCCAGCGGCATGAGCTGCTGTGCAGGATAATGCCGGGATACCGGCCTAACTCTGCACGATGGGGCCTGGTGGCTTACCGGTCGCCGTCGCATTGAAGCCGCACCCCGTGCACGGCGCCTACTCGCCGCTCGGGCCGACCTGTACCCGGTGTGCCCGGTGTGCCAGGAGCGGCGCATCGCGGTCGTCGTCCACTGCGGCATGAGCAACTTCGCCGGGGCGAGCAACCGCCTCGCCGATCCGGCCCTGCCCGCTGGTGTGATCCGTGACTTCCCGAGCTGCGGCTGGTCCTCGCCCATGGCGGCCGAGGCTGGCCGTACGGCGCGGACGCCTGGTTCGCCGCATTGAACCTCGCCGTGCTCGAACGGGTTCTGTCACGTACGCGGTCGTCGTCTACGGCCTCGACCGCGTCCCGTCCGTGGCCGTGAGGCTGGGAGGAGGGCCCTGACATGCGCCGGCAGGTGCCGCCCGCGGAGGTCTCCCGTCTCGTGCGGGAACAGGCGGTGCCACAGCCGCGGCCCGGCGGGGAGCGGTTGGCGTCACCGGCCTGATGATCGCCACGGTGGAGGCCGTCGCTGAGCCGCATACTCATAAGTGAGTGGCCTATACTCATGGTATGAGTAAACGGCTGCAGGTGCTGTTCGACGACGACGAGCTCGACGAGATCCGCGCGCTCGCCGAGCGCCAAGGCATGACCGTCTCCGCCTGGGTTCGCCGAGCGATTCGCCGCGCTTCGCGCAGTGAGTCCAGTGCCGATCCGGCTCACAAGCTCGACGCCATCAGAGCCGCCAGCCGGCACGCCTTCCCCACCGGCGAGATCGAGACGATGCTCGCCGAGATCGAGCGCGGATACCTCGACGGTCACACCAGATGATCCTCGTCGACTCCAACGTCCCGATGTACCTGATAGGAGCCGAGCATCCTAACAAGGAGACCGCGCGCCGCCTTCTCGAGAGAGCCGTGAGTCGAGGTGAACGGCTGGTGACCGACGCCGAGGTGTTGCAGGAGATCTTGCACCGATATGTGGCCATCAAGCGCCTCGAGGCCATTCAACCCGCCTTCGACGCGCTCCTCGCCGTCGTGGACGAGGTCTTCCCGGTCTTGCAATCTGACGTCGAGCGCGCAAAGCAGGTGACTTTGGGCGGCTACCAGCTCTCAGCGAGAGATGCCGTGCATCTCGCGATCATGGATGCGCGTCACATCTCCACGATCATGAGCTTCGATACCGGCTTCGACCGCTATCCCGGGCTGACCCGTCTGCATTAACGCCGCGGTCACTCCCGGACGCCCCGCCAGCTCCCGCCCGCATTATCCTGCACTGTGCAGAGTTAGTCCAGAATACTGGACTAACTCTGCACAATGCGGCCTGGTGGCCAGCTGGACCCGTGGCTGGGTACGAGCGCGGTCGCCGAGACCCATCCCGGCTAACACGGCGGTCAGCGTGTAGCTGGCGATGCCGAGCGCGGCGTCGGGCGTGGACAAGTAGGAGTACGCCTCGCCGCCCGCGTCGACCTGGTCGGAGTCGAAGACCCCGCCTGGGGGATCCGGAAAGCTGCGGAGAATGCCTGCCTGGTAGGGGGCGACGACGCCGAGAGACGCCGCCGAAGCCAGGGAGAACCCGAACACCCGCCTGCGCCGTGCCAGCATCTGACCCGCCCCATGGCGCAGGTCGTGGCTGGTGGCCTCTGCCTGTCGCGACGACGGCCGGCCGGTACCTGATCCGTTCCGAGCGGGCGAGAGGTGGGTGCGCATAGGACGTGCTTCCCCCACATGCGCGGGTTCAAAAACCTCGACCACGCTGAAGGTTCTCCCGGCGCGACATGGATGGTGTGCCTGGCATCCACGCCGCGCCCCGGCCACCTAGGGAAGTGACCACCGCACTCTGCCACGGACAGTCGGTTATTGCAAGTCAATTGCGAGATCTAATCCGGACACTCTTGACCGAACGGACACGTGCGACGGATCGTGATCAACCGTAAGACTGCGCGAGCTGATTGCAACAGCGTGATGCCCCCCTGTCACAAAGCGCGCTTCGTGACGAAGCGGCACAGGCGGTGCCGGGACCGACGGTGGCAGCCGTTCCCAGCGCGGCCCAGCCGCGTCCTGGTCGATCGGTGGACACGAGCAGGTGAACGTCCAGACGGCCCGGGACACACCAACCACCGATAAAGGAGATTCCGTTGTTCGATGTTCGATTCTTGACCGATGCGATCAACCGAAGCGCCGAGACTGAAGCCGACCGGCGGATGTTCTTGAAGGGCACCGGGTTGGCTGGCCTCGGCATGCTCGGCGCCGGCATGTTGAGCTCGTTCGACACCGTCGAGGCCCAGGCAGGCGACGGCCCCAGCGACGCCACCGTCCTGAACTTCGCGCTGAACCTGGAGTACCTGGAGGCGGAGTTCTACCTCAGAGCAGTGACCAGTAGCGGCCTGCCCGACAAGCTGATCGACGGCGTCGGGAAGCTTGGTGGGGTGAGCGGCGGCAAGAAGGTCCCGTTCGAGACCAAGGCCATCCGGCAGTACGCCGAGGAGATCGCTGCGGACGAGAAGGCGCACGTCGCCTTCCTGCGCGCCGCGCTCGGCTCGGCCGCCGTCGCCCGCCCCGCGATCGACATCGACGCGGCCTTCACCGCCGCGGCGACCGCGGCTGGGCTCATCAGCGGCAACCAGACGTTCGACGCTTACGCGAACGAGGTCAACTTCCTGCTCGCGGCCTTCATCTTCGAGGACGTCGGTGTGACCGCGTACAAGGGCGCGGCCCCACTGATCAGCAACAAGACGTTCCTCGAGGCCGCCGCCGGCATCCTCGCGGTCGAGGCGTATCACGCGAGCAACATCCGGACGACGCTGTTCTCGCTCGGCGCCACGGCGATCGACGCAGCGAACGCGATCTCTGACGCTCGTGACAGCCTGGACGGGCCGGATGACCTGGACCAGGGCATCACGGACGCCAACGGCAAGGCCAACATCGTCCCCGCCGACGAGAACGGCATCGCCTTCAGCCGCACTCCCGGTCAGGTGCTCAATATCGTGTACCTGAACCCCGCGGCTGTCACCAAGGGTGGCTTCTACCCCAACGGCGTCAACGGCGCGATCAACAAGAGCGACGACAACGACTAGGTTTTCCTAACGACGTTCTCCCGGCTCCGGCCTTGGGCGCCTACCCGCCCGAAGCCGGAGCCCGGCGTTTCTCCGGCTAGTCCGAGGATCGCCAGCCCAACCCACCCTCCACCGGGATCGGGTCGAGGTTGCGGCGGCGGGCCTCGGCGGCGCAGCGGTCGAGCCACTCGCGGGCGGGCACGACGTCGAAGGTGGCGCGGGCCACATGGACCTTGTCGCCCGTGCCGAGCAGCACGCGCACGCGCCCACCGACGCGCTGCCCAGCCACCATGCGGAGTGCGGGCCAGCCGATCTGTGTGGCCTCGAGCCCGGTGTGCAGCGCGACGCCGATCGGCGACATCGCGACCCGCGTCTGCCCCGTTCGAGCCGTCAACCCGATCAGCCAGATCGAGAGCACGACGAAGAGCACGATCGCGAGTTCGCGTGCGACGCGCGGGAGCAGCTGGTAGACGAGCAGACCACCCCAGATCAGCGTCGCGATGAAGAAAGACGCGAGGGAGTGCCGCCGTTTCACGCTGCGACGCCGCGGCGCGAGCCACAGCCATCCGTCCGCTTCGACAACCTCGGAGCGTGGCGAGAACAGCCCCATAGGGAGAGCCTAGCCTGAACCGACGATGGCGTTCACCGCCGTCAAAGGGGGCCCAAGAACGCGCAAACCCTAAAAGGGAGTCTTCCCCGGCTCCCGAAGGAGTGGCATACTGCAATGTACCGGTGCGCTCGGATTCGGGGGAGGTACTGAATCACGGAAAGGATTTCGCGCGTACGGGAATGAACGACGGCGCCCGAGGGCGACGGGGGACTAGGAGCTCAATGGGGGGGGTTCCGATGGCGGTGGACGTAATTGGGGTAAACGCCTGGTACGAAAGGCGAGTCGTCCAGGAACCCTTGAACGTGCTCGTCGTGGGCGGTGACGACGTGTTCATGAAGGGACTTACCCAGCTTCTGCTCGCCGCAGAGCTGAGCGCGGTGCATGTGCGAGCTGACGGCGTGGTCTCGGGGATCGAGCGATACCGCCCGGAGGCCCTGTTGCTCGACGGGAACTTGGAACCGGATTGGGCAGCCGAGTGCGTGTCGGTCGCGCGCCGGGAGTGCCCATCGATGCGGCTACTCGTCGTGTCGCATGCGGCCGGGGGTACTCCCGCACTCGGGGTGCACTTCCAGGAGCTGGAGGTCGAGGCGGTGCTCTCCGCCTGGTCGACTCCGCAGGAATTGCTCGCCGCGGTGACCGGCATGGCCTCGGCCTCGGCCTCGGTACCGCGTTCCGTCGAGCCCGCGCGGGGGCCCGGGTTGATGGGTCGTCTCACCGCCCGGGAGATGCAGATCCTCCGGACGCTCATGTCCGGCGCGTCGAACGCGCAGGTCGCCGACCTGCTGAAGATCTCACCGAACACCGTGCGGACCCACGTGCAGAACCTCCTCGGCAAGCTGAACGTCCGGACCCGCCTGGAGGCGGTCACCCTGGGGTACCGCTGTGGGCTCCGTCCCTTGACCGAGCCGGGGACGGCACTGGCGGACCTGCAGTGAGCGGTTCGCGGGTGCGGCTTCTTGTCGCCGAGAGCCGCGCACTCCACCGGGCGGCGCTCAGCGCCGCTCTCGCCGCGGAGACCGACCTCGAGATCGTCGCGCAGGTCAGCGACGAGATGGAGGCACTCGAGCGGCTGCAGCGACTGGAACCCGACGTGGTCTGCATCGGCAGCATGGTGCTGGGCCGAGCGGGGTTGGCGCTGTGCGAGCAGATCAAGGTCGCGTGCCCCCAGCAACGTGTCCTCGTCATCGACGATGTGGGTAATCCGGCGGTGCTGCTGGCCGCCGTGCGAGCGGGCGTCGAGGGGTACACGACAAAAGACACCTCGCTGTCCGCGCTCGTCGACGCCGTCCGCAAGGTGTACGCCGGCGAAGCCGTGGTTCCGCCCGCGATGCTCCAAGGCCTGCTCAGAGCCTTGACGGCGAGCGCGCGCCAGGCCGACGAGTTCTACGAGCTGTTCCTCCGGCTCACTACCCGTGAGAAGCAGGTGCTTGAGCTGCTCGTCGATGGGTGCGGCAACCGGATGATCGCGGAGATTCTGGTCATCTCGCCTCAGACCGCGCGGACCCACATCCAGAACGTGGTGCGCAAGCTGGGCGCTCATTCCCGCCTCGAGGCCGCGGCCATGGCGGTCGAGCATGGCTGGTTGCGAGGCCGTGTCGGAAACGGCGCTACTCGTTCCCTTGCAGCGCGTCACCCAGGCTGATCGCGCGCTCCGAGCCGTGTGGGCCTGAATGGACGGGCGTTGAACGCACGATACTTGTGGATGAATGCAAGGCCTGGAAAGTCGGCCAGTTGTTGCGGTGCTGACGGTATGTATTGTCGTGTCACGCCACTGTCTCAGGGCTTGACCGCGCATGTTCTCGGGGCGGGATGACTGCGCCGGCACGGCGGGTATCCGCATCCCCTCATTGATCGCCCAGGCGATTAGGTCGCCGTGCGCTGGTCGCGTAAAGTCCGCCCCCCGCGCATTTGCGTGGGGCGAGATCGCGGCTGTGCCTTGATGGGTTGTACGAAACGTCTGGACCGGTGGGGTAGCAACGAACGCGGAGCGTGAGCCCCATCCCAGATCCTTTGGTTTGGAGCGGTGAGGCTTGACGTGAGGACGGGTCAGCGACCCGGTGCGACCGTCCCCGTGTGGTCCGGGCATCGTATGAAGGGATCATCACATGAGTGTGAACCTGCACGACGAAGCGGTTGGGGCGGCGCTTCCGGCATACGAGATCGGCGAAGAGCTCGGGAGAGGGGCCTGGGGCGTCGTACGGGCGGGGAGGCACCGGCAGCTCAACCGCGAGGTCGCGATCAAGCAGCTTCCGCCGGTGGCGGCGTCGGATCAGTCGGTGCGCGGCCGATTCGTCTCGGAGGCGCGGGTGCTCGCCGCGCTGGACCACCCACATATCGTTCCCGTGTACGACTTCGTCGAGCGGGAGGGACTGTGCCTGCTCATCATGGAGCGGCTCACGGGCGGGACCCTCTGGGACCGCTTCGTCGCCGGTGATCTGGACGTGAAAGCCTCATGTGCCGCGATCCTCGCGACCTGCGCCGGCCTCCACCATGCACACCAGCGGGGGACGCTCCACCGCGACATCAAGCCGCAGAACCTGATGTTCTCCTCCGAGGGAGTGCTGAAGGTGACGGACTTCGGCATGGCGAAGGTGGTCGGGGGGTCGATCACCCTCGCGAGCCGTGACGGCCAGGTGCTCGGCACCCCCGCATATATGGCTCCCGAGCAGGCAAGTGGGCGTCGCCTGAGCCCGAGTACCGACGTGTACGCAACGGCCACCGTGCTCTACGAGCTGCTGTCCGGCAGGTTGCCGTTCCCGAAGGACAGCAAGCCCATCGCCACGCTCTACCGGCACGTTCACGAGCAGCCGGTGCCCCTCCGCGATATCGCCCCTTGGGTTCCCGAGCCCGTGGCAGACGTGACGATGACGGCGCTGTCCACCAGCCCGGTCGATCGCTACGAGACGGCTGAGGCGTTCGGCGTCGCGCTCGCCGCCGCGGGGGCACAAGAGTGGGGAAGCGCGTGGCTAGGCCAGGCCGGCCTCGTCGTGTCGGAGAGCTCGTTCGTCTCGGCCGCCTCAGGCGAGCATGTGTCGATCGCCGCCCCGCCCGAGCCGCAGGCGCGCGAGCCGATCGATGGTACGCCCGCCGGCCTCGTACCCGTCAGCTCGCTGTCGACGCGCGCGGGCTCGTCCGGGGGGAGGTCAGCGGAGCGAGCCCGGCGCCGGCTGCTCGCCGGGTTCATCGCGGTGGCGACGATCGCGGTCGTCAGCCTCGGCGTGGGCTTGCGACGCGGTCCGTCTGGTGACCAAGCCCAGTCGCCTGAGCTGGCTCCTTCCTCGCCCGCGGATACGCAAGATGGTTCCAGCTCCGCGTTCGCCTCGAACTGGCGGACGTTGCGGGACGCGCCCGTCGCACGCCAGCAGGCGGCGGTCGCCGAGGCGGACGGGACGGTGTGGGTCTTCGGGGGGTTGGAGGGCGGTCGAGCCACCGCGAAGACCGAGGGCTACGACCCCGCCATCGACACCTGGAAGCAGGGTCCCGACCTGCCCGTGCCACTGCACCACGCGATGGCGGTCAACTTCCGGGGCGAGCTGATGGTGCTCGGGGGCTGGATCCCCTCTGGCGAGAATCTTACCGCGACGACGTCGGATCGTGTGTTCGTGCTCCGCGGCGGCGCCTGGCGCGAGCTCGACCGGCTCCAGCGACCCCGCGCGGCGGGGGCCGCAGCCGTCGTGGGCGACAAGCTTGTCCTGGTGGGCGGTCAGGACGGTGACCTGCTGGTTCCGACCACCGAGGTGTTCGACGGGACCCGTTGGACCCAGGGCGCCTCCATCCCGACGGCGCGGGCGTACCTCGCGGCCGCGGCGGATGACCGCTATGTCTATGCCGTCGGCGGGCGCGGCCTTCCCGCGGGCGCCAGCACCGGGGCGCTCGAGCGGTACGACCCGCTGGAGGACCGCTGGGCGGAGCTGCCCTCGATGCCGACGGCGCGTAGTGGTATGGGCGCGGGCGTGGTGGAAGGCCGGCTGATCGTTGCCGGCGGTCGCCAGCCGACCGAGGTGTACGGGACCGTCGAGGCCTATGACATGGCGGCGGGAAGCTGGTCCGGCCTGCCGTTCCTCTCCACGCCCAGGCACGGGCTCGGCGTCGCCGCCGTGGGTACGTCGGTGTACGCCATCAACGGCGCGACCAAGGCCGCGGGACCAGCGTCGACCGACGCGGTCGAGGCCCTCGCCGTTCCCCCGTCCAACCCGACGGGCGCGACCGAGTGGCGCCTCCTCCAACCGTCCTATACCGCGCGGCAGCAGGTCGCGATCGCCGAGTCCGGCGGGATCGTGTGGGTGTTCGGCGGCCTCGAGGGTTCGCATGCGACCCCCCGGACCGAAGGCTACGACCCGGTGACGGACCGGTGGCAAGCTGGCGTCGACCTGCCCGTGCCGCTGCACCACGCGATGGCCGTGAACTACCGCGGCGAGATGGTCGTGCTGGGCGGCTGGATCCCGAACAGGGAGGCGCTCAACGCGGCCGAGTCCGGCCGGGTGTACGTGCTGCGTGGCGGCAGGTGGGAGCAGCTGCCCCCGATGAAGCATCCCCGCGCGGCGGGCGCCGCCGCGGTTGTCGACGACAAGATCGTGGTCTTCGGGGGGCAGGCCGACGGCGAGCTGGTCGCCGTGACCGAGGTGTTCGACGGCAGGCGTTGGGTCGATGCTGGCGAGCTCAAGGAGCCCCGCGAGCATCTGGCGGCGGCGACGGACGGCACGTACGCGTACGCGGTGGGCGGGCGTGACCTGTCGGCCGACAAGAACTCGCCGGCATTCGAGCGGTTCGACCCCGCGACCAGTCAGTGGGAGGCGCTGCCGGGCATGCCGACCCCGCGCGGTGGGCTCGCCGCCACGGTCTCCAACGGCCGGCTGGTGGCCGTGGGAGGCGAGCACCCGACCGGGGTGTTCGAGACGGTCGAGGCGTACGACCTCGTCACTGGCACCTGGTCGACCCTCCCGCCGCTGCGCGTCCCCCGCCACGGCCTGGGCTTGGCCGCCATGGGCGTCACCCTCTACGCCCTCAATGGCGCCACCAGCCCCACCCACGCCGAGTCCTCCGCCGCGGTAGAGACCCTCGCGGTCCCGTAAGGGACTTCTAGTGTGGAGGATCCGCGCGGTATACCGCGCGGATCCTCCACACAACTATCGCCTCAGGACCGCGCGGAGGCCGTCCTGCACGGTGCGGTGGCGGAAGCGGTAGCCAGTGGCCTCGGCGCGGGCGGGGATGGCGCGCAGGCTGGCGAAGGCGGTCTCTTGGGCTCCCTCGGGGCCGAGCAACACGGCGGGGCCGAGCTTTGGCACGGGCACGAGCGCGGGGCGGCCAAGGACCCGCCCCAGCACCTTGGTCAGCTCGGCGTTGCGGACGGGCTCGGGAGCGGTGCCGTTGATGGCACCATCGAGGTCCGGGCTGCATACGGCGTGGACGAAGATCCCGGCGATGTCGTCGAGCGTGATCCAGCTCACCCACTGCCTCCCCGACCCCAGACGCCCTCCCAACCCCATCTTGAACAGCGGGAGCTGCAGCGCGAGCGCGCCTCCCTTCGGTGACTGCACGACCCCGGTGCGCACATGGACCACCCGGTGCCCCGCCTTCCGCGCCGGGTCGGCGGCGGCCTCCCAGTCACGGACCACCCCGGCGAGGAATCCCTCGCCGGGACCGGAGTCCTCGGTCAGCAGCTCGTCCCCGCGGTCGTAGCCGTAGTAGTTGACGCCAGACCCGCAGATCAAGGCACGCGGCCCCTGGTCCATCCCGGCGAGCGCGGTGGCGAGCGTGCGGGTTCCGTCGACGCGGCTGTCACGGATGTGACGCTTGCGGTCTTCGGTCCAGCGCCCGCCGCTGATGGGCTCACCGGCGAGATGGACGACGGCGTCGACCCCGGTGAGATCGCCCACGGTGCCCGCGCCTGGGTCCCATCGCGCCTCGTCCGCCGCGGACGGCGCGCGCCGGACGAGGCGGACGACCTGATGGCGTCCTGACCGGAGCACGGCGACGATCTCGGATCCGATCAATCCTGACGCTCCCGTGACGGCGACGCGCATCATTCAGCTCCTTGTTGGGTCGGGTGGCGGGGGATGGAGTGCTCCCAGTCGGCGAGGATGGCCCGCAGCGCCGCGACGAACGCGAGGGGGCGGTCGAGCAGCAGGTGGTGGTGGGCTTGGGGGATCTCGACGAAGGGGGCGTTCCGGCCGAGCAGCTCACTCATGTACTCGCTGACCTCGGGGGTCACGAGATCGCTGAACTCGCCACGGAGGATGGCGACCCGGCAGTGGATGTCGGCGAGGTACTCGTGGATCACGCGCGACGACAGCTGATCGAAGATTCGTGGGTCGAACTTCCAGGTCCACCCGCCCGGCACGGGCTTCAGCGAGTGGTGGGCGACGTGGTCGACGACGTAGTCGTGGATGACCGGTTGGCGCGGCACCAGGTGGAAGTGCGTGAGCGCCGTGTCGAGGTCGGGGTACGTCTTCGGGTTCTTGAAGGCGCGCCCGCGGGCGGCTTCCTCACGCTCGGGGTCTGGGCGTCGCACCGGCGCGTCGACGATGATGGCGCCGGCCAGCCGGTCGCCATGCACCGATGCGGCGACGATCGAGACGAACCCTCCCATGCTGTGCCCGACCAGGATGGGGGACTCGCTCATATGAGCGTCCTCGGCGACCGCCATCACCTCCGCCGCCCACTGCTCCACGGAGTAGGCGCGCCGCCGGCCGCTGTCGCCGTGGCCGCTGAGATCCAGCGCGGCGACGCGGTGGTCGCTGGAGAGGAACGGTGCGAGGAAGCTCCACCAGTGCGCGTGCGCGGCGCCGCCGTGCACCAGGACGAGCCCGGCGCGCTTGGGCTCGCCCCACGTAAGGTAAGAGATCTCACAACCATCGACCTCGACGGCGCGCCGCTCGTACGGCGTGTTGAGTGCTTCGCGGAACCAGGCGGGTGGAGACATCATGGACCACAGTGTGGCGGATCCCGGCGGTATTTCGCCGGGATCCGCCACGACCCACCCACCGGCCCGAATTACCCTTCGCATGAGCCCAGCTATTCCTTGGGTCTGGAGCGATGGGGCATCGAGGACGCGCATCCGACGGCGAACCCGCGCTGCGTCTCCTGGTGATCCGTGCATCCAGATTTGGGCTCGACTAGGTTGCACGTATGTCCACGCCGAATCGTCAGAGGAAGACCGTGGGGCAGCAGGCCGCACCGCCAGTGCTCGCGCGGGTCGTGCGTGACGAGGTGGTGGAGGCGGTACATCGAGGGCATCTCGTCATCGCGGACGCGAGCGGCGCCGTCGTGACCGCTCTGGGCGACCCCGAGTGCCTGGTCTACGCCCGGTCGGCGATCAAGCCGTTCCAGGCGCTGGGAAGCCTCGACCTGCTGGACAGCGCGGGAGTGACGTTGGATTCCGACGGTGTCGCGGTCGCCTGCGCCTCGCACACCGGGAGCACGCTGCACCAGGTCGAGGTGGCGCAGCTCCTCGCGCGCGCCGATCTGGATGAGGAGGCGCTGCGCTGCCCCGCGGTCCTCCCGCGGGACCTGGCCACCCTCCTCGACCAGCGCACTCCCACCGTGCTCTCTCATAACTGCTCCGGCAAGCACGCGGGCTTCCTGCTTGGGACAAGGGCGGCGGGCGCCAACCTCACCGAATATCTGCACCCCGACGCTCCCGTCCAACGAGCGGCGCGGGCGCGGTTGGCCGAGGCGACGTCGACGACGCTCAGGAGGCCCGGCGTGGATGGCTGTGGCGCGCCCGCGTGGATCGTCCCGCTGGGGAGCCTGGCCACGGCGTTCGCGCGACTGGTGAGTGGCGACGAGCCATACCGCCGGGTCAGAGACGCGATGCTCGCCCGGCCGCACCTGGTGGGTGGACCGGGCCGGACGGACACGACGCTGATGCTCGGCGACCACCGTGTCGTCGCGAAGGTCGGTGCCGAGGCCGTGCTCGCCGTGGGCTTCTCCAGCGAGTGGCATGGACCCCTGGGGCTGGCGGTGAAGATCGAAGATGGGCGGCACCGAGCCACCGTGCCGGTGGTGGCGGCCGCGCTTGACGCGCTCGGGGCCAGGGTCGGTCCGTGCCTGCTGCGCCCGGCCGTGCTCGGAGGGGGCGTTCCACACGGGGCGGTTGAGCCCGAGCCGTCCGTGATCGCGATGGTCCGTGCGGTGTTCGACGACGATCAGGCCGATTCGAAGCTCGCGACATGAAGGAGAGGGAGCACTCGTGACCACGACCGGTACAAGCCGATTGCGGGACCTCGGCGCGTTCATCCGCGAGCAGCGCAAAACCGCGCAGCTCTCGCTCCGCAACCTCGCCGCGCAGGCTGGCGTGTCGAACCCGTACCTGTCACAGATCGAGCGCGGCCTGCGCAAGCCGTCGGCCGAGATCCTCCAGGCGATCGCCCGGGCCCTGCGGATCAGCGCGGAGACCTTGTATATCAAGGCGGGCATCCTCGAGGAGCGCTCGAGCGACGGCGACCTAGAATCTGCGATCCGCTCCGACCCCACGATCACCGAGCGCCAGCGCGCCGCCCTGATCGAGGTCTACCGCTCGTTCCAGCTCCTGACGGCTCACACCCGCGCCGAACGCGAGGCGGGCCATTAGTTCTGATGCACGGACCGCCCCAGGACGTGGCCGCGGGGTCGCCGACGGATGCCCGTGGGGTCGCCTCACCGCTCCAAACCCACGGCGGGCCATTAGTTCTGATGCACGGACCGCCCCAGGACGTGGCCGCGGGGTCGCCGACGGATGCCCGTGGGGTCGCCTCACCGCTCCAAACCCAAGGCGGGCCATTAGCATTGGTCCGCGCGAGCAGTCTCGAGCAGCGTCGGAAAGGGCTAGGCGTGGAGCTTTCTCCTGTATGCGAAGATCAGCGCCCCTCCGATCGGGCTGGTCCGGGTTCGGATCCACGGCGGATCGGGTTGCTGTCGGTGCATACGTCGCCCTTGGAGCAGCCCGGGACCGGGGACAGCGGGGGCATGAACGTGTACCTCGCGCAGGTCGCCCGGCGCCTGGTGGCGCTCGGGACGGCGGTCGACATCTTCACGCGGGCATCGGGGCGGGACCTTCCGCCGACCATGCGGCTGGACGACGGTGTCGCGGTCCATCATGTGGAGGCGGGGCCGCCCGGGGTGCGCAAGAGCGACCTCGCCTCGCATCTCTGCGCCTTCTACATCGGCCTTGCCGCGCATCCCTCGGTCCGCGACCTCGAGCTGCTGCACGGGCACTACTGGATGAGCGGCTGGGTGGGCCGGCAGGCCAGCAGGCGGCTGGACCTGCCATTGGTACAGACGTTCCACACGCTGGCCCGCGCGAAGAACGCGGCGCTGGCGCCCGGCGACGCGCCGGAGCCGACCCTGCGGCTGGTGGCCGAGGACCGCATCGTCGGCGCCGCCGACGCGATCATCGCGCCGACGCCGCGAGAGGCGAGCCTGCTGCGCGAGCGGTACCCATCCCGCCCCGGTCAGGTGCACGTCGTCGAGCCTGGCGTCGACCTGTCCGTGTTCAGGCCCTCCGGCGACCGTAACGCCGCCCGGCGGGATCTGGGCGGCGGTCGCATCGTCGTGTTCGCCGGCCGCCTCCAGCCGCTCAAGGGGCCCGACATCGCGGTCCGCACGCTCGCGGCGCTCGACCGGCTGGTCCCTCACGACGGCATCCCGACCCGCCTCGTGATCGTGGGCGGAGCGAGCGGTCATGAGGGCACCGACCCCGCCAGCCTGCGCCACCTCGCCACCGAGCTGGGCGTGGCCGACCGCGTCGCGGTGCTTCGCCCGCGCCCGCAGCACGAGTTGGCCGCCATCTACCGTGCGGCGGACGCGGTCATCGTGCCGAGCCACTCCGAGAGCTTCGGGCTGGTCGCGCTGGAAGCCCAGGCGTGCGGGACGCCGGTCGTCGCCGCCGCGGTCGATGGGCTCGTGCATGTGATCGGCGATGACGGGGGCGGAGTCGTCGTCGAGGGGCACGATCCGGCGGCCTACGCGGCCGCCCTGCTGCCCTACCTCTGCGATGCCCGTGCCCGCGCCGCCGCCGGCGAGGCAGGACGCCGCCGCGCGGGACGCTTCACCTGGGAGCGTACCGCGGAGGCGAGCCTCCGGGTCTACCGGCGAGTGCTCTGCCGCCGCCGCGCCACCTGCGTCGGACGGGCCAGCGGATGCCAGGGCGCGTGAGGCCCATCATCCAGGCCTGGCTGGACGCCCAGCCAGACCTGCCGGCGGAGCGCGCCGGTGACAGCGGTTGGTTCGTCACCTTGCGCGGCGAGCGTAAGCGCGTCATCCCCGCGCATCTTGTGGTCGGGGAACACACGTTGGTGATCGAATCGCTGTTCATGCGCGCGCCGGACGAGCGGGCGGCCGATGTGTACGCCTACCTGCTCCGGCGCAACCTGCGCAGCTACCTGTTCCGGTTCGCGCTGAGCGACGCGGGCGACGTGCTCCTGGTCGCCGTCGTACCGGTGCACGCCGTGACCGCCGACGAGCTGGACCGGCTGATCGGCGCCCTTCTCTCCACCGCGGACGAGACGTTCAACGCCGCGCTGCGGATCGGCTTCGCCTCCTACATCGAGCGTGAGCAGGAATGGCGCCGGCGGGTCGGCGCACCTCCCAATCCCATCACGCGTGACCTACAGTGAAGGACATGGCAGCGCAGGCGCTGATCGTGGTCGACATGCAGAACGGGTTCCTCCGCGAGGGCGCGCTGACGAGCGACCGCTGCCTGGCCGTGCTCCCGGCGGTGATCGCGGAGGTCGAGGCGGCGCTGGAACGAGGGGAGCACGTGATCTTCACGGCCGACACGCACGAGGTGGGCGACCGCGAGTTCGAGATCTTCCCGGTCCACTGCCTGCGAGGGACCGCCGAGGCGGACCTGGTCGGCGAGCTGGAGCCGTACCTCGGCCGCGAGCGAGTCCACAAGGTCACCAAACGCCGGTACTCGGCGATGTTCGAGACCGAGCTTGAGGGGTTGCTGCACCGCCACGCCATCGACCGCATCCGGATCTGTGGAGTCTGTACCGATATCTGCGTCCTCCACACGACCGCGGACCTTCGCAACCGGGACATCGCGGTAACGGTCGCCGCGGCCGCGACGGCGACCTTCGACGCGCCTGGCCACCCGGCCGACGAGGCGCAGTCGTCCAGCCTCGCCCATCTCCGCGGGATCCTCGGGGCGAGAGTCGAGGAGTAATGCTCCGGCAACGCATTGAGGCCCGGTGGTAGCCCAAGATACGTAAGGAATTCCCTCGACTATTTTTTGGTTGCCCGTGAAGCCATCATCTTTGGATGGCGATTTCACATCACACTTCGCGGAGCCCGGTACTCGATCGATGGAGGGAAGGCCGCGCGCTGCGGGAGGCGGCCGAGGACAGAACCTTTTCGGGGCCGTTGCCCGTACAGGTCAGTAACGGGGAAGAAACCTCCTTTTCGATTCCGTTCGTTGCGAACTACTCGAAGAGCCTGCCACATAATGAGTTCGGTGAGGTCGATAGAAATGCGTACCGGATGCTCCTGCGGGCAGTCGGCACAGGCAATCCGGAGGATTTCGAGCGCATCCCACTCGGCCTCGAGGACGGCCGACCGCTGGCCAACCCACAGGCCGGCCTCTCGTTCGACCTGGAGGGGCCAGACCCCCAGGGGCTCGTCATACCGCCGGCGCCACGGATCGACGGTCCGGAGAACTCGGCGGAGATGGGCGAGCTCTACTGGATGGCGCTGGCCCGCGACGTGAAGTTCACGGACTTCGCCACCGATCCCATCGTGGCCGACGCGGCGGACGACCTGACGGAGGGGTTCTCGGATTTTCGCGGGCCTCGGGAGGGTGGCCGGGTTACACCGCGTACGCTGTTTCGCGGGTTCACCCCCGGGGACCTGGCCGGTCCGTACCTCTCCCAGTTCCTGCTCTTCGACGTTCCTTACGTCACGCTGCGGCTCACGCAGCGCCAGGACACGGTCGAGCCCGGGGTCGACTTCGTCACCGACTTCGAGGACTGGCTGCGGCTCCAAAACGGTGAGCCGCGCGATCTCATCGACCGTGACTTCACCAACACTCGTTATATCCAAACTCCACGGGACATGGCGCACTACGTCAATTTCGATGCGCTGTTCGAGGCCTACCTCAACGCCGCCTTCATCCTCGTGACGCGGCCGTCGCCCCCGGAGGTCATGCCGCTCGGCGCGCCGGTGGACGCGGGCAACCCGTACAACTTCTCGTGCAATCAGGTAGGGTTCGCCACGTATGGCGCACCGCACGTCCTGACGCTCGTCGCCGAGGTCGCCACGCGAGCGCTGAAGGCGGTCTGGTTCCAGAAGTGGTTCGTGCACCGGCGGTTGCGCCCCGAGGAGTTCGGCGGACGGATCGAGGTCCAGCTTGACCGCGACCCTGGCCGCTACGACGGGATCATCGACCCAGAGATCCTGGACTCGGACGTGCTCGGGCGCGTGAAAGACCGCTTCGGCTCATACCTGCTGCCCCAGGCGTTCCCCGAAGCCTCCCCGACCCACCCGGCGTATGGCGCCGGTTACGCGACCGTGGCTGGTGCGTGCGTGACAATCCTCAAGGCGTGGTTCGACGAGTCGTTCGTCATTCCTAACCCGGTGGTCCCTAACGAAGACGGCACTGGCCTCGTGCCCTACACCGGCCCGGACAAGGACCGCCTCACGGTTGGCGGGGAGCTCAACAAGCTCGCCGCCAACATCTCGATCGAGGCCACATTCACCCTGACGCGCTTCGACGGCACCACGATCCAGATCTGATCCGCACCTGACCGCATCTGCGGTAAGGTCCACGGAATGCTTCGCTCCGCGCTGCTCCACGCGTCGGAGAGCGAGTTGGCCAGGCGGGCGGTGACGGGGTGGGCGTTGCCGCGCCGGCTCGCGTTGCGGTTCGTGGCCGGTGACACGCTGGAGGAGGGGATTTCCGCGGCGATCGCCCTGGGCAGGCAAGGGAAGTCGGCCACCCTCGACTACCTCGGCGAGAGCGTCGCGACCGCCGGCGAGGCCCGCGCCGCGGCGAAGGTCTACCTCGACGCGCTCGCGCGGATCGCCGGCGAGCGGCTCGACTGCGGCGTCTCGGTGAAGCCGACCCAGATGGGGCTGCACGTCGATCCCAACCTCGCGCGGGACCTCATCGCCGGGATCGCCGCCGCCGCCGAGCGAGCCGGCGCCCATGTGACCCTCGACATGGAGGGCAGCGACGTCACCGAGGCGACGATCGGGCTGGTAGAGGACCTGCGGGCCGCCGACCACCGCGAGATCGGCTGCGCGGTCCAGGCGTACCTTCGCCGGACGTGGGATGATCTCGGCCGGTTGAACGCCGCCCGCGCGAGCGTCCGCCTCTGCAAGGGCGCCTACGCCGAGCCTCCCACGGTCGCGTTCCCGACCAAGACCGAGGTCGACGTCAACTACGCGACCTGCGCGGACCTCCTCCTGCGCGAAGGCGCCTACCCGCGGATCGCGACACACGACCACGTGCAGATCGACAACGTGAAGCTGCTCGCCGCCCACCTCGGCCTCCCACGCGAGGCGTTCGAGTTCCAGATGCTTCACGGGGTCCGAACGCCGCTCCAAGACCGGCTCTCCAAGGACGGCTACCGCGTCCGCGTCTACGTCCCGTTCGGTCAGCAGTGGTACCCCTACCTCATGCGCCGCCTCGCCGAGCGCCCCGCCAACCTCGCCTTCTTCCTGCGAGCCCTCCGGAGTGGCTGAGACGCGGCGTTAGGGCTCGAGCAGGACGGCGATCATCGCGGCGGGGACGGCCCAGATGGGATCGTCGAGCTCGAGCACCGAGCGCGTGGCGATGACGCCTCGGCGGAACTCGGTTCGCATGGTCTGCGCCTCGCGGCGCCACGGGCCGTCGGTGTACTTGCTCTCGAGGGGCACCCCGTTGGGAGGGGGACTGACGAAGTCGACCTCCCTGCGCGTCGCGCTGCGATGGAACATGACATTCTCGGACCGAGGGTAGGTACCGGGGCGTAGGGTCTCGGCCTGACGCGCGAGGGCCATGCCCAGCTGCTGCTGAGACAGGCGGTCCAGGCCGGGAGCCTGCAAGACCGGCTGGCGCAGGGAGGCGAGCCGGGCGACGAGCGGATCGACCAGGTAGACCTTGCTCTGAGCCCTCAGCTTCGGCGCCCCACGCTCCGACAGATGGCATGACCACGCCAGGTACGCGCTGGCGAGGTCGCGGAGGCGGCTGGTCACCGCATCACGGCTCGCCGCGAGCTCGCTCGCGAGCCGGCTGACGTTGACGGGGCTGCACAGGCCGGTGGCGAGCATGCTCAGCAGCGACTGGGTCTGCGTGGCGCTGAAGTGGACACTGCGGATCGCGTCCCCGTAGACCACGTCCCAGAGCGCATCGATCAGTGGTCCCTGCACCTGCCCGTGCCTGAGATAGTCGTCCACGGCTTGAGGGAACCCGCCGACGATCAGGTACGTCTCCCAGGCGTTGACGAGCTCGGTTTGGTAGGGCTGCAGCGCCATAAGCGCATCCATGGCCGCGGGGCTTTGCAGGTCGCGCCACTCGATCGCGGAGGTGAGGCCAAGGTCGAGCCCGATCGCCCGGCAGAACGCGCCGAACCCCATCGGCAGCAGGGTTCGCTCAGAGTCGACCGCGCCGCCACGGCGGCCGGCTAAGGCCTTGGTGGCCTGGTCGAGGCTCGCCGAGGAGGAACCGGTCAGTACCACGCAATCGTCACGGAAGGCCGTGTTGTCGCGTAACCACTTGATCCGGCTTGCCCAGTCGCCGACGACGCTCGTGATCTCGTCGATGAACCAGAACCGGGTCTGGGACGTCCCCCTGGTCTCGATCTCCCGTCCCGCCGTGAAGAGTCCTCCAAGGTCAGCGTCGCGCCAGCCGTCCACGGATGCGTGAATGATCCGTCTTGGCATGATGTCCCGCTCCAAGAGGGCAGCGATGGCTCGCTTCAGCTCGACGCTCTTGCCCACCCTCCGGGGACCTCTCAGCACGTAGAGCCCGCCGGGAAGAAGATGCTCCAACGGCGCGGGGCGGTAGTCGAAGCGCGCCTGAGCCACCGAGCGGAGGTCCGGATCGTCCGACAGCCAGGAAGGCCGTCCCGCCGTAGCCGGTCGCCACCAACGGTTCGTACGCCGCAGCGACTCGCCAATCTGTCCTGGCTTCACGACAAAAAACTATACTTCTTTGCTGTCTCTACGGCAATCTTGCCCCGGCTTTGTACGGCGGCTACGCTCACGCCATGGAGGGAACGCTCGCGATACTCGGCGCCGGGCGGATGGGGGAGGCGCTGCTGTCTGGCCTGCTCCGCTCGGGCTGGGCTAGTCCCGATCAGGTGCGGTGCACGGTCCGGACACCGTCACGCGCCAGCCTGCTCGCGCAGACCTACGGCGTCCACGCGGACACCGACTCACCGGCCGCGGCGGCCGAGGCGGATGTGCTGGTGCTCGCGCCCAAGCCGCAGAACCTCGCGACGATGTTGGAGCAGATCGCACCGAAGGTACGCGCCGGTCAAACCGTGATCAGCATGGTCGCCGGCGTACCCACCGTGGCGATCGAGGACGCGCTGGCCATCGACGTCGCGGTCGTGCGCGTGATGTCCAACGTGCCGGTCCAGGTCGACGAGGCGATGAGCACGATCGCGCCGGGCCGTTTCGCCCGCCCGGAGCACCTTGCGATCGCCGAGGCGGTGCTCGGCCACGTCGGCCGCGTCATCCACCTCGCGGAGGAGCACCTCGACGCGGTCACTGCGCTGTCCGGCTCGGGCCCCGCCTACTTCGCGCTGATCGCCGAATCGATGATCGACGCCGGCATCCTGCTCGGCCTGTCCCGTGACGTCGCCACCGAGCTGATCGTCCAGACCATGGTCGGCACCGCGAAGATGCTCCGCGACACGGGCCGCCACCCCGTCGAGATCCGCGAGTCCGTCACCTCGCCCGGCGGCACCACGATCGCCGCGATCCGCGTCCTGGAGCAAGAGCGCGTCCGCGCCGCCTTCCTCAACGCCATCGAGGCCGCCAAGCTCCGCTCCGAAGAGCTCGGCGGCCTCACCCGCTAGCCTCATCTTCCGCACATGTGTTTCGTTCGGGATGGCGGTGGATCGTGGACCATTCAGTTTGCGCGCGTACGCGCCAAAATGGCAGGCCAACAGCCAGCCGAGGAGCCACGGCCCACCTCGATCCCGGTTTTGCGCGCAGGCGCGCAAACTCCAGGCGCTCCAGCGCCCGCCCGGTGTGGGCCGTGGGCCGGGCCAGTGGGACGAGATGCCCCCCGAACTCAGACTTTGGGGGGCATGCTCCCCTAAGTCGGAGTTCGGGGTCTGAGTTTGCGGGACGGCCTACGGCCCACCATGTGCGGAACACCCCGCTAGCCGCGCATTCCGACCTGGCAGGCCGTGGGCGATTCCCGCCGTCGATCATGCACGCCCAGCGGTCAGCTCCCGAGCCAAAAGCGAGTGTGGATGCGCCACCTGCTGTCGTGGTGTTCCATCAGCCACACCTGGGTCGCTCGAGCGCGGATCGGGAGGGCACGCGTGACGTCGCGTTCGATCCAAGCGAGCACGTTCTCGTCAGCGCTGCCGGCGACGGTGAGATGCGGCACCACGTCGTCGAATGCGCCACCGTAGGGTTGGTACTGCGGGAAGGCGCTGGTGAGCGCGGCCGTCATCGCTCGAAATGGAGTGTCTGGCACAGGCTCGAGGAAGAGCACACTGCTGGCGCCAGAGAAGCGTGCCGCCGCGGCCAGCGTGAAATCCACCGGCCCGAAGCACCTGAGGACCGCGCCGATCTCTTTCGCGACGACGACGCCTCGGTCCGCGAATGGGTGCAGCAAGGTGATGTGGGGCGGCATTCCCTCGGCACCGTCGTCCGTGCATCGCTGGCGCCACCTGTGGACGACTGGCTCAGCCTCCGGCACGGGAACGATGATCGCTGTGGCGCTCATCCGTCAGCGGGAGAGGCGAGCGGTGCCGATCATCCGCGCGGCTCGCTCGTGAGCATCAAGGCGTCGTAGAGGGGAGCGTCCGGCCATCCGGGGCGTAGCTCACCGATCTTGCGCCACCCCCACCTCGCGTACAACCGGGCCGCGGCGTTCTCCGGTCGGACGAGCAAGGTCGCGCGCTCCTCGCCGCGGGCGGCCAGAAGCGTGTCGTGAAGCAGGCGGCCGACCCCTCGACGCCGCCAAGGCTCGCGCACCATGAGCTCGCTGATCGCGAACGTCCTGGTACCCGTCTCGCGGAGCAGGTCGTCGGGCACTGGGGTCTGCATCCCCTGCCACCACCGGGTCCCCGGCGAGAGGGAGAACCCGTAGACATAGCCGACCAGCTCCCCGTCGAGGTGACCCGTGACCAGCTCGAACCCGGAAGCCTGAAGGTGCGAGTCGAGCTGCTGCCGGTACCGCGCCATGCCATAGAACTCACTGGGCTCGCCCGCGTACACCTCGGCGTAGACCGCGACGAGCGTGTCGTAGACAGCACGCGCGCCTTCGGCGTCGTGGTGGATGGTCTTCAGCCGTTCGACCATCAGCGTCGCCGATCCTGATCCGGTCCTTGTGCAAAGGCGTGATCGTACAGGTCGGTGAACTCCTGCGCCTTGGGTGTCCCGGCCTGCGATTCCATCCCCGCGCGCATCGCGCCGAGGTGTTGACGTATGCGACTCGACCCGAGCGCCTTGGCTGTCGGGATGAGCTCGATCCCGGTCTCCGCGGCGGCTGTGGCATCGCCCTGGCTGAGCAACACCTCACCAAGGCGCACTGTGTAGTAGAGCCTGTTTCGCCCTCGTTCGGCGTCTGTAGCGTGGATGACTCCCCGATACAAGTCCACGGCTCGACCCCACATGCCGAGGTGGTTGTAGGCGATGGCTTCGAGACCGGCGAGCTCGGCCTCCGTGAGGAACCCAATAAAGAGCGGATCGTCCTCGTGTGTCCCTTGGTCGAAGAGATGCCGGGCGCTCGCCATCTCACGACGGAAGCCTCCCAGGTCATGCATCGTGGCGTACCCGAGCATGGCCCGCAGATGCAGCAGCGTCTTCAGCCGCGGCGTGGCCCAACCGGTTGCGGCTCGCTGCGCGGTTTTCGCAAGGCTCACCGCCTCACGCGGCTGCCCCTGGCTATTCAGGACCAGCGACATCTGCGCGAGCACACGGGTTTCTAACGGCTGATCGTCGATGACGCGGGCGCTGAGCAACGCCTCATGGTAGTGGTGCCGAGCCGTGGAGGGCTGCCCAGCGTCGTAGGCGAGCCAACCCGCCCAGAATTCGACGTCCCCGAGCGCGCCGCGCAGCCCGTCACCGACATGGGCGGGGTAGGCGCCGTCGCGCAGCCAACCGTTGACGCGGCCGATGAGCCCGACCGCCTGTGGATAGGCCTGGTCGCCGCCTTGCTCGGCGTCTAGGCGTTCAAGTGTCCGGAGGGCAAGGCCGACCGCGTCGAGGTGCTCCCCGCCGATGCGCTCGCTGGTCAGCTCGAGGAGTGGCGCCACGGGGCCGATCGCGGTCATGCCGGCCACGGCAGCGGCGCTGCGCAGGAACTGTGAGCGGTTCGTGGTGTCCTCCTCTGGCTCGGCGGGCCGCGCGCGAAGCGTGTCGAAGACCTCGCGCTCCCAGTCTTCCATGCTCGCCCAGACCCGGTACAGGGCACGAGCCATCGCTGGCGAGGGGACCGCACCCTCGTGCAGCCACGTCCGTACGGTGCGAGGCGCGGCTCCCACCAAGCGGGCGAACCGCTCCTGGGACTCACCGAGCACCTTCACGAGCGCTCGCACGGCGGTCGCGTCCCACTCCCACGGTGTGCGCCGCTTCGCGGCGGGCAGCTCGGAATTGCCCATACATTCTCCCCCGTGTACGGAGCTGAAGGTGTTTCAGAGTAGCGGGTTCGTCAAGGTGCCCGAACACTGCCTATGCGGTGCCTCGCCCGTTCGTGTCGCCGTCTCCCATCCTGGAGGCATGGAAGAGACGCCAGCGACCACGAGCATCCACGACCTCGGGCACGGCTACTCCGCCGTCCCCGCCGCGCTGCGAGACGGCCAGCTCGGGACGCGGTGTCCCTGTCATGGCAGGAGCGTGCACGTCCCGCTGGATGAGCTGGAACGGCTCGGCGAGGTCGCGGTCCGCTGCCCCGCGACAGGCATGCTCGCCGACCTGCGCTACGACCCGTGGTCCGCGGGCGGGCGCTCACGCGCGCTGTGGATCGCGCAAGCATGAGCGCGCATCGAGGCGCCGCCGCGGCGGCCGCTGCGCCGCTCGTCGCCCAAGCGCTGGCGCTGTGCGAGCACCCCGACCTGGACCTGCCCGCGACGCTGCTGCGAGACGCCTTGAGCTGCCTGACCGACGATGACCCAGACGAATTCGGAGACGTGGCGGGCGGCCGAGCCGCCGGATGGTCGGGCACCGTCAGCCCTTCCCCTGACGAGTGCGACGGCTCGCCCCCGCCACCGCCGGTGGATCCGGGATTAGATAACTTTCCTCCGTATCCAAGGGAAAGTGACGGTCCACGCGAGGGGTGGAGGTTGTAGGGCGTCGTTTTCCCGCGGATACGGAGGAAAGCTGCGGGTTCGGTCCTCGGGGGCGGCGGGATCTCGGTACGCGTCTTACTCCACCTTTCCGCTCGGCTCGGCATCTTGGACGGGCACACTGGACGGGTCGAGCGCGCGGTAGAGGTTTAGACCGCCGTCGGCGACCGTCGCCGACCGTCGCCGACCGTCGCCGGAGCGGCGATGCCGCCCAGGGGTGTCCGGCTGCTCATCAAGTCGACCATGCCGGGGATGGCGCGGAACTCGGCGTTCATCGGGGTCACAGTGATGCCAGGCGCCACGGCGTTGACCCAGATGCCGTGGGCGCCGAGCTCGGCGGCGGCGACCGTCACGAGCATGTCCACCCCCGCCTTCGAGCAGCAATACGCGGCCATGCCGCGGCCGGGCATCCGCCCGGAGATGCTCGACACGCAGACGATGGAGCCTCCACCCACCTCAGTCATCACGCGAGCCACCGCCTGCAGGCACAGCATCGTGCCGCGCAAGTTTACGCCCTGGACACGCTCCCACTCGGCGGCTTCGAGATCGAGCAGTGGAGCCACCGACCCGACCCCGGCGGCCGTGACAAGGACGGCTGGCGTGCCGGCCTGCTCCAGCGTCCGTTCCATCGCGTCCTGAACCGATGCGGGGTCGGCGACGTCGCAAATGAAGCGGTGCATGCCTTCGCCCGGCCGCAGATCCCACACGACGGTCGCCGCCCCCCGCCCCCTCGAGGGCATCGGTGACCGCGCTCCCGATACCCGAACCTCCGCCGGTCACGACCGCTACACGCCCCGCTAGGCCCACCGCGGAAGCGTAGCGCCGTCACCCCGGAGGAATGAGAATTCGACAAACCGGACGATGTGTGCCTCCTGGAGGTTCAATTGCCGTACTGTGCAGAGTTATACCGGTATTCCGGCATAACTCTGCACAGTGCAGGAAAAGCGGGCGGCGCCACTCGCCAAAACTTCTTTCCCTCCCCTTGACCTCAAGCTTTGTTGAGGTGTGATCCTGGTGCTATGCAGATGGATTTCAGTCATTGGATGGCGCTTGAGAGCGCGATGCAGGGTGAGCAGCCTCGGCGGGCGTTCAGTCGCGCCACCCTGAGACGGATCGGTGCCTTCGCCCGACCGCACCGGCTGGCTCTCGCGGCGTTCGTCGCGCTGAGTGTGGTGGCCGCCGTCCTGACCGTCGCGACGCCGGTGCTCGCCGGTTGGGTGGTCGACGCGATCGTCGAAGGGGGAGGTGAGGGTCGGGTCGTGAGGCTGGCGGTGCTCATCGCGGTGATCGCCGTCCTCGACGCCGTGGTCGGGATCGCCGAGCGCTGGCAGTCGTCGAAGATCGGCGAGGGGTTGATCCTCGACCTGCGCCGCGCCGTGTTCAGCCACGTGCAGCGGATGCCCGTGGCGTTCTTCACCCGCACTAGGACCGGCGCGCTGGTCAGCCGGCTGAACAATGACGTGATCGGCGCGCAGCGAGCGTTCACCTGGACGCTCTCCGGTGTCGTCAGCAACGCCATCTCGCTGGTCCTCGCGCTAGCCGTGATGCTGCGGCTCTCCTGGCAGATCACGGCGTTGGCGCTCGTCCTGCTCCCGGTATTCGTGCTGCCGGCGCGCCGGATGGGCAGCCGGCTCGCCAGCTTGGAGCGGGCGGCGGCGGACCACAACTCGGCGATGACCACCCAGATGACCGAGCGCTTCTCCGCTCCTGGCGCCACGCTGGTGAAGCTGTTCGGCCGCCCGGCGCACGAGGAGTCCGAGTTCGGGGACCGGGCGAGCCGCGTCGCCGAGCTCGGCGTGCGTACCGCCATGGGCCAGCACGTCTTCCTTACCGCCCTGGCCTTGGTGTCGGCGCTCGCGCTGGCCTTGGTCTACGGCCTCGGCGGGTACATGGCGTTGCGGGGGCGGCTCGAGCCAGGCACCGTCGTCACGCTCGCGCTGCTGCTCACTAGGCTCTACCAGCCGCTGACCGCGCTCGCCAGCGCTCGGGTCGACGCGATGTCCGCCCTGGTCAGCTTCGAGCGGGTCTTCGAGGTCCTCGACCTGCCACCCTTGATCACCGAGAAGCCCGGCGCCGTCGGCGTGCCCGACGGGCCCGTCTCGGTGGAGTTCGACGACGTACGGTTCGCGTACCCGTCCGCCCAGCGCGTGTCCCTCGCCTCCCTCGAAGAGGTCGCCACGCTCGACACGCGAGGTGGGACCGAGGTCTTGCACGGCGTGTCCTTCAGGGTCGAGCCGGGGCAGCTGGTCGCCCTCGTCGGCTCGTCGGGCAGCGGGAAATCCACCATCGCGTCGCTGGCGCCGCGCCTCTACGACGTCGACAGCGGCGCCGTGCGGCTGTCCGGGATCGACGTGCGAGACCTGTCCTTCGACGCCATCCGCGACACGCTGGGGATGGTCACCCAGGACGGCCACCTGTTCCACGACACGATCCGAGAGAACCTGCGGTTCGCGCGACCCGGCGCCACCGACGCGGACCTGTGGGACGCGCTGCGCCAGGCTCGCCTCGCTGACCTGGTCGAGTCGCTGCCCGATGGCCTGGGCACCGTGGTCGGCGAACGCGGCTACCGGCTCTCCGGCGGGGAGCGCCAGCGGCTGACCATCGCCCGCCTGTTGCTGGCCCAACCTCGCGTCGTCGTCTTGGACGAGGCCACCGCGCACCTGGACTCGACCTCAGAGGCCGACGTCCAAGCGGCGTTGGCCGGCGCCCTGGCCGGTCGGACCGCC
>Ga0187893_10001577_pt1 | contig 54220 bp, 47 predicted proteins | sample MA1701074metaG_FD_139574 | JGI IMG/M metagenome (GOLD analysis project Ga0187893, IMG submission 139574) | White microbial mat communities from a basaltic lava cave in the Kipuka Kanohina Cave System on the Island of Hawaii, USA - MA170107-4 metaG ... | reverse complement strand
TCCCGTTCGCGGGGGGCGCGATCGTGACGCTCGCGTACGAGCTCGCCGCGCTCGCGCGGCCGGGGAGCGCGCTCCCCGACCTGACCGCGCTCGGCGTGGACCGGCTCTACGCCTTCGATCATCTCGAGCGGCGCGCCTTCGCATTGGCCGTCTGCGTCGGCGAGGCGCGCGCGCTCGCGCGGGAGCGCGCCGAGTCCGCCGTCGCGTCGCTCGGCGCACTCCCCGACGGCGAGCCGCCGCCCGCGCCCTTCGCGCACGCGCGGTCCCTCGCGTTCGAGTACGTGTTCGACGCCGAGCGGCACGCGAAGGCGGTCGCGGAGATCCGCGCGCGCATCGCCGCGGGCGACGTCTACCAGGCCTGCCTCACCCACCGCCTCGAGGCGCCGTTCACCGGCGACGCCTTCGCGCTCGCCGGCGCGCTCCGTGCGCTGAATCCCGCGCCGTTCTCGTGCCTCCTCACGCTCCCGGACGCGACGCTCGTCGGGAGCTCGCCTGAGCGCTTCCTCCGCGTCGACGCCGGACGCTGGGCCGAGAGCCGGCCGATCAAGGGCACGCGGCCGCGCGGCGCGGACCCTCTCGCGGACCGCCGCCTCCGCGGCGAGCTCGCGGCCTCCGCCAAGGACCGCGCCGAGAACCTGATGATCGTGGACCTGGTGCGGAACGACCTCGGCCGTGTGTGCGAGACGGGCAGCGTCCACGTCCCCGAGCTGTTCGCGATCGAGCCCTACGAGACCGTCTTCCAGCTCGTCTCGACCGTGCGCGGGCACCTCGCGCCCGGGGTCGACGCGCTCGACGCCGTGCGCGCCGCCTTCCCGCCCGGCTCGATGACGGGTGCGCCGAAGCTCGCCGCGCTCGACCTCCTCGCCGCGCTCGAGCCCGTGCCCCGGGGCCTCTACTCGGGCGCGGCCGGCTACCTCGACCTGCGCGGCGGCTGCGATCTCGCCGTCACCATCCGGAGCATCGTCCTCCGGGACGGCCGGGCCTTCGTGCACACGGGCGGCGGCATCGTCGCCGACAGCGAGCCTGCCGCCGAGTGGCGTGAGGCCGAGGTGAAGGCGAGCGCGCTCGTCGATGCACTCGCGAGGGCGCGGGGATAGCCGCCCCGCGCTGGCAGCCCGCGGGGCGGAACGCGCCAGCGCACGGGCTGTGGGCGCAGCGCATGCAGCGGGAGGCTGGCACGCCCCATGCACGCAAACGGGCCGGAGGTGAGCGAGATGGCCGAACCCGCCAGCGTTTCGTCGAGGCCGAGGCAGCTCGTGAAGCGGCCGCGGCGGAAATCCCTCGTGCCGTGGAAGCGAGGCCCAACGATCCTCCTCATCGAGGACGACGACGAGCTCCGCCGCCTGATCGCGACCGCGCTTCGCAGAGACGGGTATCACGTGGTCGAGTGCTCGAACGGTGACGCCGCGATCGACTGGCTCGGCGACGGCGTCTTCGACGGCTACTACGACCGGCTGCCGGCGCTCATCATCTCGGACGTCCGGCTGCCCTACTTCGACGGCTTCGAGATCCTCGAGGCGATGCACGAGGCCCTCGCGAGCGTCCCCGTCATCCTGATCACGGCCTTTCCGGACGACGAGGTCTATCGGCGCGCCTTCACGCTCGGCGCCCGCAGCGTGCTCGCGAAGCCGTTCGACGTGGAGGACCTGCGCGCGGCCGTCTGGGTCGCGCTCCAGCCGACGGGCCAGGCCCGCGGCGGCCGGATCCCCACGGCGTAGCCGGTCAGCGGCGCCGCGCGCGCTCGAGCGCGGACGCGAAGGCCGCGAGCTCGTGCGCCCAGTCCGCCTCGCGCCGGGTGGCCTCCCACACGTAGAGCCCGGGCGCCGCGACCGCGCAGCCGACGACGGGGGGCCGGTCGGCGCGCGGTCGCGGGCTCTGGGCCCGCGCCGAGCGCGGGCGGAGCGGTCTAGCCCGGGGCATCGTTGGGCCAGCCCGCGTACGGGCTGCGCGCGCGGAGTGCCCGTTCGACCGCGGTGCGCAGCTCGACCAGATCGAACGGCTTCTCGAGGACGCACGCGGCGCCGAGCTCCGCGGCGCGTGCGTTCGTCTCCTGGTCGGGGAAGCCGGTGATCAGGATGACCGGAATGGGTCGCGTCGCGACCTGCAGGCTCTCGAGGATCTCGAGCCCGCTGAAGCAGGGCAGGCGGATGTCGGAGACCACGAGATCGGGTACGCGCTCGGGGTCGCCGTCGAGCACGCCCGGCGCGAGCCATTCGAGGGCCTCGTCGCCGTTCGTGGCTTCGATCACGAAGTACCGATCGCGCCGGAGGGCACTCGCGAGCATGCGACGCATCTCGGTGTCGTCTTCCACCAGCAGGACCGTGGACCGCTCGCGCAGCGGCAGCATCCGCTTGCGCGCCCGGGCCTCCGAGAGCTTCGCGCGGACCGCCCGGCGCTCGAGACGCTGGAGATGTTCTCCGTTCGGCATGCGACGTGCCGATGCATCGCCCGTGCCAACCCCGCCGAGCGCCGAGGGCACGAACGGCGGCTCCGGGGCCGTCGCGATTCGCCACGCGGGGCGTTTCGCCGCGCGCTACTCCGCCTGCCGGAGCTTGCGGTAGAGCGTCTTGCGGTCGAGACCGAGGATGCGGGCCGCGAGCGTCTTGTTTCCGCCCACGGACTCCAGCACGCGCGCGATGTAGCGCTGCTCCACGATCTGGAGCGGGACGAGCTCCGAGGGATCGTCGCTCGCGACCAGCACCTGGCTCCGGGGCGCGACCCGGATCCGCTCCGGCAGGTCCTCGACCAGGAGCTGATCGTGGTCGGTGAGCGCCACCGCGCGCTCGATGCAGTTCGCGAGCTCGCGGACGTTTCCCGGCCAGCCGTAGTGGAGCAGCTTCTCCGCGGCGCCGTGCGAGAGCCCCACCACGCCCTTGTCGAGGCGGCTGGCGCACTCGCGGAGGAACGACTGTGCGAGCAACAGCACGTCGCTGCCACGCGCGCGGAGCGGCGGCACCTCGACGCGGAGCACGTCGATCCGGAAGAAGAGATCCTCGCGGAAGCGGCCCTCCTCGACGGCCGCGTCGAGATCGCGGTTGGTCGCGGACACGATGCGGGCGTCGAAGGGCACCTCCTCCTCGCCGCCGACGGGCCGCACGCGGCGGTCCTGGAGCGCCCGCAGCAGCTTCGGCTGGAGGGCCAGGGGCAGCTCCGCGATCTCGTCGAGGAACAGGGTGCCTCCGCCCGCGTGGACGAGCAGCCCGGTGCGAGAGGCGCGCGCGTCCGTGAAGGCGCCGCGCGCGTGGCCGAAGAGCTCGCTCTCGAGCAGATGCTCCGGCAGGGCCGAGCAGTTCACGGCGACGAAGGGGCCGGACGGCCGGGCGCCGAGCCGGTGCAGCGCACGCGCGACCAGCTCCTTGCCCGCGCCGGTCTCGCCGACCACGAGCACCGGCGCATCCGACCGCGCGACGCGCGCGATCAGCTCGCGAAGCTGGCGCATGGCGCGGCTCTCGCCGATCAGCTCGTCCACCGAGGCGAGCTCGCGCGCGCGCAGGCGCTTCACCTCCTCGGAGAGCCGGCGATGCTCGATCGCGCGCTCCAGCCGGAAGACGAGCTCCTCGACCTCGAGCGGCTTCGCGAGGAAGTCGTACGCGCCCGCGCGGATCGCGGCGACCGCCGTGTCGAGGCTCCCGAAGGCCGTGATCACGAGCACCGGCACGTCGGGCCGATCGCTGCGCAAGCGCTGGCAGAGCTCGATGCCGTCGAGTCCACGCATGCGGACGTCCGTCACCACCGCGTCGAGGTCCGCGCCGAGCGCCGCGAGCGCCTCGTCGGCGGAAGAGTGGGCCTGGACGTCGAAGCCGCGGCGCGCGAGCTGGGTCCGGAGCAGCTCGCACATCTCGCGATCGTCGTCGACGACGAGCACGCGCCCCTTCATGCGTCACTCCGGGGCAGCCAGATCCGGAAGCAGCTCCCGCGCGCCGGCTCGCTCTCTACTTCGATCCAGCCGCCGTGCTCCTGGGCGATGCCGTACGCCACCGCGAGCCCGAGGCCGGTGCCCTCGCCGACCGGCTTCGTCGTGAAGAACGGATCGAAGATCTCGGTCAGCTTCTCGGCGGCGATGCCCGTGCCACGATCGCGCACCTCGAGCACCGCCCAGGGCCCGGGCGACCGGTTGGGCGGCGCCCCCTCCGCTCGCTCGCTGGTCGAGACTGCGAGCGTGACCGTGGCCCCGGGCGCGCTGGCCTGGATCGCGTTCACCACGAGGTTCGTAAGGGCCTGCTGGATCTGCGCCGGGTCCACCTTCGCGGAGACGGGTTCCGGCGGCTCCGCGCAGGTGAGCGAGACGCTGCGCTTCGCGCCGAGCGTCTCGAGGAGCGAGGTGGTCTGACGGGCCAGTGCCCCGAGGTCGGTGTCGCGCTTCTCACTGACGCCACGACGCGCGAAGTCGAGGAGCTGCCGGACGATGCGCGTCATGCGTTCGGCCTGCTCCGCGACGATGCGGGCGCTCTCGGAGACCTCCTCGGTCTCGAGTTCGCCGGTCGCGATCATCTTGGCGCGGCCGGCTACGACGTTGAGCGGCGTGCCGAGCTCGTGGGCGAGACCGGAGGCGAGCTTGCCCACGGTCGTCAGGCGGTCGGCGTGGTGCAGCTGCTCGAGCGTCTGGAGTCGCGCGGCGGTCTCGTGCGCCACCCGCCGCGCGGCCGCGTCGAGCTCGGCGGCCATCGCGTTCATCTCGCGGGCCAGCTGCGAGAGCTCGTCCCGGGTGCGAAGCGCCAGCGGCTCCGAGAAGTCACCGCGCCCGATGCGACGCGCCTTGGCGACGAGGGCGTCGACGGGCCGGCCGACCACGCGCGTGCCGACGACCCAGGCGACGGCCCCGCAGGCGAGCACGGCGAGCGCACCGGTCAGCAGTGTGCCGCGCACGCGCGCCGTGGCATAGCTGCGCTCGTGGGCGAGTGACTCGCTCACCTCCAGTGCGACGGGTCGGGCGCTCGGCACGTTCAGCGGCACGTAGGTCAGCAGGCGTGCCGCCGCGTCGCCCTCCTCACGCACGTGGGTCAGCGTGCGCTCGCGACGGAGCGCTTGAAGGGCGCGCCCCCGCGCAGCGGGTGCGAAGGCATCGTCGGGTTCGGCGTCGAGGTACACGAGGCGCACGTCGACCTCGAACGCCGCATCCATGGACGTGAGAAAGCTGACCGCATCGGCCTCGCCCTGTCGCTGCCACACGCGTTCGACCGCGCGGGCGAGCGCAGCCCCGAGCACCTTCTCGTCGCGCCGCACGTCCTCGTCGAAGAGGGCGAGGTGGGAGCGCACGCTGAGGAAGGTGTCGATCCCGAAGACGACCCCCATCGCGAGCAGCAGGTAGAGGGTGAGCCGCCGGACGAGCCGCATCGCTTTGCGGTCGAGTCTAGACCAAGTTCCCCGCCCGGCCGGGGGGCCGGGTGCGGTCCGGCCGCGCGCCCCTCGTCTCGAGCACGGTGTAGACGGCGCCGAGCAGCGCCTCCATGTCGAAGGGCTTGGCGAGCACGCGCGCGGCGCCGAGCTCGAACGCCTCGGCATAGAGCTCGGTGCTCGGGAAGCCGGTGATCAAGATGACGGGGACGTCGTCGACCGCGCACAGCAGCCCCTCGAGGAGCTCGAGCCCGCCGAACTGGGGCAGGCGGACGTCGGACACGATCAGCGCGGGCACGCGCGCGAGGCTGCCGTCGAAGAGGCAGAGGCCGAGCCAGTCGAGGGCCTGATCGCCGTCCGAGACGGCGACCACCTCGTACCCCTCGCGCTCGAGCGCGAGCTTCAGGAGCTTCTCCATCTCCGCGTCGTCCTCGATCAGCAGGATCGTGCGCTCGCTGCGGAGCCGGTCGCCCGGTTGGCGCCGCACGCGCGGACGGCTCGCGGGCGTCGCAGGGATCGTCGAGGCCTCTTCACTCATCGCATGCTCCCGGGGCGTCGTTGGCCCCCCCTTCCCCATTGCACGGAGCGTGCCGGGGAGGGGCGCGCCGCTCGCACCGGAGCCGGGTGGCGCGGCGCATTTCGCCCCGCGTGGAGTCCGGTGTGGCGAAATGCGTCGGCTCGCGCGCCCCGGAGCCCAGCACGCAGCGCTCCGTGCTGGCACAGCCGATGCAGTGCCGAGCGGTTGGCGATGGAGGTGGTGCATGGAGGGCTGCTTCTCCGAGCGCCTCAAGGCGCGCGACAACCTGTTCCTGGTCGCCGAGAGCGATGCGACCCCGATGCACATGGCAGCCGTGCAGATCGTCGAGGCAGGCTCGCTGCGGACGCCCACAGGAGGGGTCGACGCCGAGCGCCTCGCAGCGGCCCTCGCTGGCGTGCTCCACCTGATCCCGCGCTATCGGCAGAAGCTCCGCTTCCCGCGTTTCGGCGGCAGGCCGGTGTGGGTGGACGATCCGCGTTTCGATCTCGACTACCACGTGCGCCACGTGCGACTGGCCCAGCCCGGCGCGCCCGAGCAGCTCAAGCGCGAGACCGCGCGGATCCTCGAGCTTCCCCTCGACCGCGGCAGGCCCCTCTGGGAGCTGTGGATCATCGAGGGACTGGACGGCGACGAGCAGTTCGCCCTGCTGACCAAGATCCACCACTGCCTCCTGGACGGCATGGGCGGCGCCGACCTCGCCGCCGTGCTCGCGTCGCCCGATCCCGACGCCGAGATCGGCGCCGCGCATCCCTACCTGCCGCGGCCCCCGCCTTCTTCGCTCGAGCTGGCGCGCGACGAGTGGAGGGCGCGCGCGCAGGCGGTGCTGGACGGCGGCGCGGCGCTCACCCGCGGTGGCGACTTCGCGCAGCGGGCACGCGGCGCGGCTCGCCGCATCCGCGCGCTCCAGGCGCTGGCCAGCCACGCGCTCCGCCCCGTGTCCTCGACCTCGCTGAACGGAGCGACGTCCAAGCGCCGCTCGGTCGAGTGGCTGACCCATTCGCTCGACGAGGTGCGCGACGTGAAGAAGCACCTCGCGTGCACCGTGAACGACCTGGTGCTGGCGACGCTCGCGGGCGGCCTCCGCAACCATCTGCTGAGCCGGGGCAGCGACCCCGCGCGTCTCGACCTGCGCCGCGGCGACACCCGTGAACCTGCGAACCGAGCTCGAGCGGGGCAGGCCGGGCAACTTCGTGTCCTCGTGGATCGTGCCGCTGCCCGTCGGCGAGCCCGCCGCCGAGGACCGGCTCGGCGCGATCTGCCGCACCACGCTCGCCCTGAAGCAGGGTCGGGCCGAGCTCGCGATCGACACGCTGTTCGGGATCTCCGAGCTGCTCCCGCAACGCGTCCTGTCGCTCGCGGTCCGCGCGGCGCCGCGCTCGGCCAACCTGCTCGTGACGAACGTGCCCGGCCCGCAGTTTCCGCTCTACCAGCTGGGCGCCCGGCTGCTCGGCATCTATCCGCTGGCGCCGTGTCTGCCGGGCAGCGGCCTGGCCATCGCGCTCTTCTCCTACGACGGGAAGCTCTGCTGGGGCCTCAACGCGGACCCCGCGAAGGTTCCGGATCTGGCCGAGCTCGCGGGCGAGATCGACGCCGCGTATCGCGAGCTCGCGACGCTGGCGCAAAGGAGCACTCCATGAGACGACCTCGACCCATGCTGGCGACGGCCGGCCTGATCGCCCTCGCCGTCAGCGCGTTCCCGGCCTTCGCCGAGAGCGGCAAGCAGATCAAGGGCGTCATCGAGAAGGTCGACGTGTCGGCGAATCGCATCCTGGTGCGGGAGACGCATGGACGGCACGAGATGCCGCTGAGCGTCGCCCCGGACGCGAAGATCGAGACACCGTCGGGCCCCGGCTCGCTCGCGGCGCTCCACGCAGGCGACGGCGTCACGGTGAGCCACGGCCCCGGCCCGAACGGCGATACGGCCCGGGAGATCCAGGTGACGAAGCCGGCGGGGCTCGCGGAATGACCGCTGCCATGCGTCGCGCGATGCCAGTGCTCGCCGCGCTGATGCTCATGATCGTCGCGGTCGGCTTCGTGGGCCGGAGCTGCGCGCGGTTCCGCCTCCGCGGGCGAAGCTTCGTGATGAGCCACGCCCCGGGCCACCTTCCGCGAGAAGCGGGCCGCGGCGGCGCGCGTTGAGGAGGGAAGGGGCCCCTTCCCGCGTCAGCGGGGCGGGCTCCGCTCCTCGCCGAGCTGCTGCTCGATGCGTTCCAGCAGCGCGAGCTGTCGCATCTGGAGGGCGACGAGATCCTTCCAGGCGGTCTCGCGCAGCACGTCCAGCTTCTCGTGCAGCGCGATCACCTCCATCTCCGCCTTGAGATTCACCTCGTAGTCGAGCTGCGCGCGCAGGCGGTCCTTGTGCGCCTGCCGGTTCTGGCTCATCAGGATGATCGGAGCCTGGATGGCGGCGAGACAGGACAGCACGAGGTTCAGCAGGATGAAGGGATAGGGATCGAAGGAATCGGGCCGCTCAGCGTTGTAGAACATCCAGGCGATAAGCGTGGTCGCGAAGAGGGCGAGGAAGACCCAGCTGCCGCCGAAGTCGGCGAGCCAGTCGGCGGCGCGCTCTCCCAGACTGAGCCGGTCCTCCAGCAGGCGGTTGGGATCGCGGGCCACGGTCTCGCGGTGCAGGAAGCGCGCGAGGATCCTCCGCTCCAGCTCGGGGAGCTTCGCGACGCGAGCCTCCAGGCTCTGGCCTCCGAGCGCCGCGCTCGCGAGCGCGGCGGCGCGCTCGGTGGCGCGCAGCAGGAGCCGCATCCCGGCGATCAGGCCGATGGCACCGGCGGTGGCCACCGCGAAGTTCGCCGGGCTCGTTCCGGGCTCGGTGACGCCGACCAGGCGGAACAGCCAGCCGGCGGCCACGCCGCCGAGGCTGCCGAGCGCGAGGTCCCCGGGCCAGCCGTAGCGCTGGCCGGGAAGGACCAGCCGCGCCACGAGCCCTGCGAGCAGTCCGGTCAGGATCCAGTAGAGCACGTGCATGGGTCCTCCTCGACTCCGTCACCGCGGGTTCGAGCGCTCGTCGCCGTCCTCGTCGTCGAACTCCAGGTGAAGACTGTGGAAGAAGCGGTGTGCGATGGGGGCGAAGAGCACCGCCACGGTGGTGACGAACGCGACGCCCGAGAAGAGCGCATAGGCCGTCGCGAAGAGCTTGGCGCCGGTCGTGGTCATGCGGTCCACGGGACCCATGCCGGTGAGGATCATCGCGGCGTTCAGCAGGGCATCGATCCACGCGAGGCCCGCGATGGCGTGATAGCCCAGCGCGCCGATCGCGAGCGCGGCGGAGACGATCCCCGCCGACAGTGCGGAGAACTTGACGAGTCGCCGCGCGAAGCGGCGCGCCGGCAGCAACTCTTCGCGTCGGTGCTCGAACATGCGTGTTCTACCTCGCTCACGGGGCTCGGCGGGGATGTTACGCTCGCGCCCATACCGCGTCGCGGAGTGCCGCGCACTCGCGTGCCGAGGAGTCCGCTGCCGTGAAGGAGCGAGTGCTGGCCACCGTGGGTCCGCTACTGGGCCTGCTGCTCTTCGCGCTCGCCATCGCCGTCCTGCACCACGAGCTCGCCGAGTACCACTACCACGACGTGCTCGGACGCCTGCGCTCGATCCCGGCGCCGGAGCTCGCCGTGGCCGTGCTGCTCACGGTGCTCGGCTATCTCTCGCTCACGGGCTACGACGCGCTCGCCTTTCGCTGGATCCAGAGCCCGCTCGGATATTCGCGGATCGCCTTCGCCTCGTTCATCGCGTACGTCTTCAGCCACAACGTGGGCCTCTCGTTCTTCGGCGGCAGCGCGGTCCGCTACCGCATGTTCACGAGCTGGGGTGTCGCGGCGGGCGAGCTGGCGCGGGTGATCAGCTTCAACGTGATCACCTTCTGGCTGGGCTTCTTCGCGCTCGGCGGGCTGGCGCTGAGCGTCGACCCGATCCGCTTCCCGGGCGAATGGCACCCGCTCATCGCGACCAGCCGCCCGCTCGGGCTGGCCTTCGTCGCGGTGGCGGCAGGCTACCTGCTGCTCTCGCTGCGCCGGGAACGCACGGTGCGCGTGCGCGGCTTCGAGATCGAACTGCCGGGGCCGCGCACGAGCGTGGCGCAGCTCGTGGTCTCCGCGATCGACTGGACGCTGGCGGCGGGCGTCTTCTACGCCTTGCTGCCCGCGGCGCCGGGGCTGTCGTTCACCCACGTGCTCGGCACCTTCCTGCTCGCCCAGGTGGCTGGCGTGGTGAGTCACGTGCCCGCGGGCCTCGGCGTCTTCGAGACCGTGATGGTGCTGCTGCTCGCGCCGTGGCTGCCGGGCGACGCGGTGCTCGGCAGCGCGGTCGCCTACCGGCTCGTCTACTACCTGCTGCCGATGGCCGTCGCGATCACGCTCTTCGCCGGCTTCGAGGCGCTCGAGCGCAGCGAGGTGGTGCGCCGCGCGGGCAGCCTGCTCGCGCGCTGGGCGCCCGAGCTCGTGCCGCGCGCGTTCTCGATCGCCACCTTCGCGGCCGGCGTCGTCCTCCTGCTCTCGGGGGCGACGCCCGCGGCGCCGGGCCGGGTCGAGGCGCTGGACCGGCTGCTGCCGCTCCCGGTGCTCGAGTTCTCCCATCTGCTCGGCAGCGTGACGGGCGTGGCGCTGCTCCTGCTCGCGCGCGCCATCCAGCAGCGTGTCGACGCGGGTTATCTGCTCACGCTCGCCCTGCTCGCGGCCGGCGCCTTCTTCTCGCTGCTCAAGGGCCTAGACTGGGAGGAGGCGACGCTGCTGGGGGCGATGTTCCTGGCCCTGCTGCCGTGCCATCCCTTCTTCTACCGGCGCAGCTCGCTGCTCGCGCAGTCGTTCACGCCCGGCTGGGTCGCGGGCATCGCGCTGGTGCTGGTCGGCACCGGCTTCGTGGTGCTGCTCGCGCACCGTCACGTCGAGTACTCGCGCGATCTCTGGTGGCAGTTCGCCCTCGACGAGCACGCGCCGCGCTCGCTCCGTGCGCTGGCCGGCGGCGGGCTGCTGCTCGCGTTCTTCGGGCTCGCCCGTCTGCTGCGCCCCTCGCCGCCCCGGGAGCCTCCGCCCGGCCCGCAGGATCTGGAGCGCGCGCTCGTCGTCGCGAAACGCGCCCCCCGCGCAGGCGCCTACCTCGCGCTGCTGGGCGACAAGCAGCTGCTGTTCCATGAGTCGGGCGAAGGGTTCTTGATGTACGCCGTCTCGGGCCGGAGCTGGGTCTCGCTGGGAGACCCGGTCGGTCCGCCCGAGGTCCGCCAGGAGCTCGCGTGGCGTTTCCGCGAGGCCGCGGACGCGCACCGCGGGATCCCGGTGTTCTACGAGGTCACGGCCGACGATCTGCCGCTCTACCTCGATCTCGGCCTCTCGCTCCGCAAGCTCGGCGAGGAGGGGCGCGTGGCCGTCCCCGACTTCTCGCTCGCCGGCGGCGCGCGCAAGGGACTCCGCCAGAGCAAGGCCCGCGCGGAGCGCGAGGGCGGCTCCTTCGAGCTGCTGCCCGCGGAGGCGGTGCCGCCGCATCTCGACGAGCTCGAGGCCGTCTCGAATGCCTGGCTCGCGAGCAAGCACACGCGCGAGAAGCGCTTCTCGCTGGGCTTCTTCGACCGCGCCTATCTCTCGCGCACTCCGCTCGGCGTCGTGCGCCGCGGCGGCCGCATCGTCGCCTTCGCGAACGTGCTCGCGGGCGACGCGCGCGAGGAGTTCACCATCGACCTGATGCGCTACGACGCGGACGCTCCGTCCGGCGTGATGGAGTACCTCTTCACCGAGCTGATCCTCTGGGGCCAGGCGCGGGGCTTCCGCTGGCTCAGCCTCGGCATGGCGCCGCTCTCGGGCTTCGAGCACCACCGGCTCGCGCCCCTCTGGAACCGGCTCGGGGCGCTGCTCTACCGGCACGGCGAGAACTTCTACAACTTCCGCGGGCTCCGCGGGTTCAAGGACAAGTTCGATCCGGTCTGGGAGCCGCGCTACCTGGCCTCGCCGGGCGGTCTCACGCTGCCGCTGGTGCTGACCCAGGTCGCGTCCCTGATCTCCGGCGGGGTGACCGGCGTGGTCGCGAAGTGAAGCGGGCGGCGGCGTTCGCCGGCGCGCTGCTCGCACTCGCCAGCGCCCACGCCGCGACGCCCGACGCGCTCGAGCTGGGACGCTTCGGGCGCGTCGCGCTCGTGCGCGAGTCCGAGCACCCTACCCACGTCGTGCTGTTCCTCTCGGGAGACGGAGGCTGGAACGCGGGCGTCGTGGACATGGCGCATGCGCTCGCGGGCCGGGATGCCATCGTGGTCGGCGTCGACGTCGCGCACTACCTGCGGGGGGTCGCCGCGAGCCACGAGGTGTGCACGTCCTTCGCCGTGGACTTCGAGGCGCTCTCGCAGCAGGTGCAGAAGCGGCTTGGCCGCGCGCGCTACACGCCGCCGCTCCTCGTCGGCTACTCGTCCGGCGCGACGCTCGCCTACGCCACGCTGGTACAGGCGCCGCCCAACACGTTCCGCGGCGCGATCAGCCTCGGCTTCTGCCCGGATCTCCCGCTCACGAAGCCCGCCTGTCGCGGCGCGGGCCTCGAGGCGAAGCGGCGCGCCGACGGAAAGGGGTTCGACTTCCTGCCGGCGCAGGCGCTCGCCTCGCCGTGGATCGCCCTGCAGGGCGAGATCGATCAGGTCTGCGACCCGGCCGGCACCGCGACCTTCGTGGCCCAGGCGGGGCACGCCGAGCTCGTACGCCTGCCGAAGGTCGGTCACGGCTTCTCCGTACCGCGCAACTGGCTGCCGCAGCTCGAGGACGCGTTCTCGCGCCTCGCTCGGAGCGAGGCGCTGGTGGGCGGCAAGCGGCCCGCAGCGGCCTCCGTGGCGGACCTCCCGCTCGTCGAGGTGCCGGCCGCCGCGCCGGAGCGCGACCTGATGGCCGTGGTCGTGTCCGGCGATGGCGGCTGGGCGAGCCTCGATCGCGAGGTCGCCGGCGTGCTCGCGGCGCGAGGCATTCCCGTCGTGGGCCTCGACAGCCTCCAGTACTTCTGGACGAAGCGCACACCCGACGAAGCCGGCGGCGCGCTCGCGCGGCTGCTCGAGCACTATCTCGCGGCCTGGGGGAAGCGCGGCGTGATCCTGATCGGGTACTCGCGCGGGGCCGACGTCCTTCCCTTCATGGCGAGCCGTCTCCCGGGTCCCCTCCGCGAGCGGGTCGTCCTGATCGCGCTGCTCGGACCCGGCCAGAGCGCGGAGTTCGAGTTCCACGTGGCCGATTGGCTGCTCGAGCGCCGGCGACCCGCCGCGGCGGCGATCCTGCCCGAGGTCGCGAAGCTCGGCGACCGGAAGCTCCTCTGCGTGTTCGGAAGCGAGGAGGCCGAGAGTCTCTGCCGCACCCTGCCGGCCGGGGCGGCCGTGCTCGACGAGCGGCCGGGCGCGCACCACTTCGCAGGCGACTACGTGGCCGTCGCCGAGCGGATCCTCGCCGAGGCCGGAGGCGGACCGCCGGAGGGCAGTTCCGGCTCCGGCTCCAAGAATCGGTTGATGTCGCCTCCGCCGGAACCGCCCTCCGGCGGTTAGAGCCGTGACTTCACGCGCCGCTCGGCGCCGGCGAGGATGCGGCGCGCGAGCGCCTCGTAGTCGCCGTCGAAGTGGTGGCCACCGGTCGTGCGGATGAGCTCCGCGCCGCGGAGCGCCGGGTCGCGACAGAGGGTCGCTTCCTCCTCCTCGCCGTAGAAGCACTGGACGCGCGCGAGGTCGAGCCGCGCGAGCTCGGGCAGCACGAGCGGCGCGTCCTCGGGCAGGCCGCCGAGCCAGCCGCTCACGGCGATCTCGAAGGGCGCGCGCGGCTCGAGGCCGAGGAGCGAGAGCTGGCGCACGCCGGCGCGCGCGTCGTCGGGCAGCCGGTTCCAGGCGAAGGGCAGGATGCCGGCGCCGAACGAGTATCCGACGAGCAGCACCTCGGGCGCCCGCCACTCGTCACGGTAGTGGCGGATGATCCGCGCGAGATCGGCCGCCACGGTCTCGGGTTTCTTCGCGCCCCAGAAGTAGCGGAGGCTGTCTACGCCCACGCACGGCGTGCCGTGCCCCGCGAGGTACTCGCCGATCTCCTTGTCGAGATCGCGCCAGCCGCCGTCGCCCGAGTAGATCACCGCGAAGCGCTCGGCCGGAGCCGCGGCGGGAATCTCGACGAGCGGCAGATCGGCGAGCTCGGCGGCGCCGTCTCCCCCCTGCGCGCGGAGCGCGGTCTCGACCGCCGCGCAGAGACGCGCGGGCGCGGGCTCCGTCGCGCCACGCTCTGCTTCGCGCCAGAACCCCGGCAGCGTCTCCGCCGGCGCGTAGCGGAAGCCGCCGTCGACGGGCTCGCTCGGGGCGCCGGGGCAGAGCGGCACGCGCGTCGCGAGGGAGGGCGCCGGGTCGGCGCCGACCGCGCCGGCGAGCGTGGCGGCAGGCGACTGGGCCAGCGCCACGTGCGCGAGTGTCGCGCCCGCGCCGACGCCGGCGAGGATCGGCGAGAGGTAGCGCTCGAAGCCGAGCTCGCGTTGGAGCCGGTGGCTCCAGTCCTCGAGCTCCGCCACCGTGTAGTGGCAGCGGTCCTCCGTCGTGGCCGCGAGGCCCGCGAGGAAGCTCGGCAGGTCCACGCCGACCACCGCGGCGCCGTTCCCCGCGATGCGCTGCGCGCACGCTTCGAGCGCGCGGCCCCAGCCCGCTCGGTCCGAGAAGAGGTAGACGAAGCCCCGGTGCTCGCCGCGGGGCGCGAACACCACCACCCGCCCGAGCCGCCCCGCCGCGACGGAACGGGGCGCCTCGGTGCCGCCGCAGGCGAGCGCGAGGGCGCCGAGGGCCAGCACCGTCGCCGCGCACGACGATCTCGCGAGCACGCGCGGACGTGTAGCGCGCCGCCACCCCAGCGACCGGCTGCGGTGGTAGGATCGACTACTCCAGCGGAGGGTGCATGAATACGCTGCGAAGTGGGCTTCTCTTGCTGGCGCTCCTCGCCGCGCCGGCGGCCGCCGACGAGACCTGCCAATCGCCCTACCTCCCGAAGGTCACCGGCCAGGAGGACTACCTCTACATCTGGACGCTCGGCGTCGAGGGCCTCGGCGACGGCTCGGACAAGCTGGTGACGGTAGGCGTCAACCCGGCGCGCCCCGAGCAGTACGGGAAGGTGATCGCGTCGGTCTCGGTGGGCGGGCGGCACGAGGCGCACCACGCCGGGTTCACCGACGACCGCCGGCAGCTCTGGGCGGGTGGCCTCGATGACAGCGCGATCTTCGTGTTCGACGTCGGCACCGACCCCGCGAAGCCGAAGCTCGTGCGCACGGTGAAGGACTTCGTCGCGAAGACGGGCGGCGTCGTCGGGCCGCACACGTTCTACGCGCTGCCGGGCGTCATGCTCATCACCGGTCTCTCGAACGCCACCGATTTCGGCGGGCAGACCGCGATCGCCGAGTTCAACAACAACGGCGGCTTCGTGCGCACGACCTGGCTGCCCGAGGATGCGAAGTACGGCTACGACGCGCGAGTGAACGCGCACCTGAACCGCATGCTGACGTCGTCGTTCACCGGCCACGCGAACTACATGCGGAAGCTCTCCGACCTGCTGGGCGACGCCGAGGCGATGAAGCGGTTCGGCAACACGATGGTGGTCTGGGACTTCCACGCGCGGAAGCCGCTCCAGACGCTCTCGGTGCCCGGCGCGCCGCTCGAGATCCGCTGGGCGCTCCGTCCCGAGCACGAGTACGCCTTCACCTCGACCGCGCTCACCGCGAAGCTCTGGGGCGTGTTCCGCAAGCCCGACGGAAGCTTCGAAGCCGTGGAGATCGGCGACATCGGCGATCCCGCGAAGACGCCGCTGCCAGTGGACATCAGCCTCTCCGCCGACGACTCGACGCTCTTCGTGGACAGCTTCATGGACGGGATGGTGCGCATCTACGACGTGACGAATCCGCGGAAGGCGCGGCAGATCCACGAACGCAAGATCGGCGCCCAGGTGAACATGGTCTCGCAGTCGTGGGACGGGAGGCGGCTCTACTTCACCTCGTCGCTCCTCGCGAACTGGGACGGCACCGGCCACGAGGACGAGCAGTTCCTGAAGGCGTTCCGCTGGGACGGCAAGACCCTCGAGTCCGCGTTCGCGCTCGACTTCACGGCCGCGAAGCTCGGCAGGCCCCACATCATGAACCTCGGAGCCGACGCGTTCCGGGTCGCGCGGCGGTGAGCGCGAACCCGGCGGCGGCCGAGCCCGAGGCGGGCACCGGGCCCGCGCGCGGCTCCCGCTGGCGCCGCCGGCTCGCGATCGCCGCGGCGGTGGCGGTCGTGCTGGTCGTCGCGTTCCGCGTGGCGCTCCCCTACGTGCTCGAACGCGCGGTGCCTCCGGCCGCGGAGCGCTTCGGCTTCGCCGCGAGCGTCGAGAACGTCGACTTCGCCCTGCTGCGTGGCCACGTCGCCGTCGAGGGCCTCTCCGTCTCTTCCCTGGCGACGACCAGCGCGGGGGTCGCGGCGCCGCGGCTCTTCGGCCTCGGCCGTCTCTTCGTGAACCTCGAGTGGCTCCGCCTCCTCTCCGGCGAGGTCGAGGTCGCCGAGCTCTTGCTCGAGAAGCCCGAGCTCGCGCTGGTGCGCGCCGCCGACGGCTACATCGAGCTGCCGGCGCTCCCGCCCTCGAGCGAACCCGAGTCCGCCGCGCCGGAGGAGCCTTCGGAGCCGCTCCCCGTCCTCGTGAAGGCGCTGTCGATCCGCGATACCGCCTTCCATCTCCAGGACGCGGGCGGGGGCACGGACCTCGTGGACTTCGCGCTCCGGGAGCTCGGCTTCACTGACCTCTCGCTCGTCGGCGCGAAGGTCGGCCTCGGCGGGATCCGCATCTCGGAGCCACGCCTCCAGGTGCGGCGTGAGGTGCAGACGACGAAGGCCGGCGCGCGCGGGGCGACGCCGGCCGCGGCCGCAGCTCCTGCGGGCGAGACGGCGCCGCCCGAGCTTCGGATCGACGACCTCGAGATCGAGAAGGCCGAGTTCGTCGTCGTCACGGACGGCGAGCCGGTGCAGGTCTCGCTGCGGCTCAAGACGACCGGCGTCTCGCTCGCGCCCGACGCACCGTTCCCGCTCGACCTCGGCCTCGAGGCCGGCGAGGGCAGCGTGACGCTCGCCGGCCAGCTCGGTCTGAACCCTCTCACCTGGGATGGGAAACTCGGCTGGGCGGGTCTCAAGGTGCCCGTGTTCGTGCGCGCGGCGCTTCCGGGGTTGGTCCCGTGGATCCAGTCGTGCAGCGCGTTCGGAGAGCTCGACGTGAAGCTCGTGCCGGCCGAAGTGCGTGCGTCCGGACACCTCGGCATCGACGACTTCGCGGTCGAGGACCCCGAGCAGGAGCTCGCGCTCGGCTGGAAGAGGCTCGAGATCGCGCTCGACGAGGCGAGCGTCCCCCTGGCAGCCGCGCCGGGGGGTGGGGCGCAGCCGATCCAGGTGGCGCTCGCCACGGTCTCGCTCGACGAGCCCTCCGCGCGCTACGTGCTGCCGAACACCGCCTTCGAGCGGCTGCTCGCGGGCGCGAGCGGCGGCGCGCCTCCGGCGCCGGCCCGCGACGTGGCGGCCGCCCCGCCCGCCGAGCCCGCGCCCGCGGAGACGGCGCCGGCGGAGGCCGCCGCGGCGCCCGAACCGCGGATCACGCTCGAGACGCTCGAGGTGCGCCGCGGCAGCGCGGAGTTCGTCGACCGCTCCGGGAGCGAGCCCTATCAGGGCCGCGTGCGCGATCTCACGGTGGACGTCAGCGGCGTGAAGCTCCCCGAGCGGAGCGTGCAGAAGCTCCGCGTGCGCGGCCTCGCGCCGGAGCGCGCACCATTCGATCTCCAGGCGGCCCTGCCGGGCGCGACCGGCACCATGACCTTCAAGCTGGAGCGGCTCCCGCTGGCGCAGTTCACGCCCTACGCCGCGCGCGCCGCGGATCTCCGCATTCCGCAGGGCGAGCTCTCGCTCGACACGAAGGCGAGCCTCGCGAACCAGGGCGCCGCCGGGAAGGTCGAGACCTCGGTGGTCGTCCACCAGCTCGCGCTCAAGGGCGGGCCGAACGCGATCTCGATCGCGGGCATGCCGCTCGACCTCGCACTCGCGCTGCTGCGCGATCCGGAGGGCGACATCCGTCTGCCGGTCCCGGTCGAGTACGGCGAGCAGGGCGCTTCCGCAGGCCTCGGCGCGATCGTGGTCGGTGCGCTGCAGGCGGCCCTCACCGGCGCCGTCACCTCGCCGATCAAGGCGGTGGGCGCGCTGCTGCCCGAGGGCGATGGCGGCGAGATCTCGTTCGACCCGATCCCGTTCGCTCCGGGGAGCGTCGACGCCCCCGCCGACGCGAGCGCGCGGCTCGACCCCCTCGCGAAGCTCCTCGCGGCGCGCCCCGGGCTCGGCCTCGCACTCGTGGGGAGCGCGGGCCCCGACGACCGGCTCGCGCTCGCCGAGCGCGTGCTGATCGAGCGCGTGTCGGCGGACCAGGACCTCCCCGAGCTCGGCGACGCCGGCTTCTTCGAGCGGCGCCGCGTGCGCGGCGCACTCGAGGCGCGTGGGCGCGGCGAGGCGGGCGCGCTCGAGGCCGAGGACGAGGCGCTCCTCGCACGCTACCTCGAGGCGACGGACGTGTCCGCCGAGCGCTACACGGAGCTCGCCGAGCGGCGCGCCGAGGCGCTCCGCGGGCTCCTCACGACGGCGCACGCGCTCCCGCCGGCGCGGATCGCGGCGGAGGCCGCGGCGGGGCCCGGCGCGCCCGCGGTCGCGCTCGAGCTGCGTGTGGCAGGCTCGGAGGGCGCCGCGGCGGCTCCCTGAGCGGCGGGTGTAGGATGGGACGCGCGGGAGGCGACGCGATGGCGCGCGTGATCGACAGCGACCAGCACCTCTTCGAGTACCGTGGGCTCTGGGAGGAGTACGCCGACCCCGCGCTCCGGCACGAGGCGCTCCGCTTCGAGGACGACGCGCTCGGCCACGTCTACCTGCGCTGGCGCGGGCGCGCGCTCGGCGTGGCCGACGTCTCGCTCCCCGGCGAGACCGACGCGATCGGCGAGCGGCGGCGCGCCGAGCGGGAAGGGCGCCCGCCTGCCGCGCGCTACGACGAGATCCTGCCGCGGGACTACTGGGAGCCGGAGGCGCGGCTCGCGAAGCTCGAAGCACTCGGCGTAGACGAAGCGGTGCTCTTCCCGAACTACGGGCTCGGGATCGAGCGCACGCTCTCGGCGGACCGCGCGGCGCTCGCTGCGAACCTCGGCGCCTGGAACCGCTGGTGCGCTCACGTCGCCAAGGCGGGCCGCGGCCGCCTCCATCCCGTCGCGCACCTGACCCTCCGTGACCCGGCCTGGCTCGAGGCCCAGCTCGAGGCGCTCGGCCGCGCCGGCGTCCGGCTCGCGATGATCGCGCCCGCGCTGGTGGACGGGAAGCCGCTCTCGCATCCCGACCTCGACCGCGCCTGGGCCGCGTTCGTACACCACGGCGTGTCGCCCGTCTTCCACGTGGCCGACCAGCCGCGCGTCTTCGCCGACGCCTGGTACCACGAGCCGGAAGAACGCGATCCGGCCCGCCGCGAGGCCGACGCCTTCGCGCTCGACACGGTCTTCCTCTACGTGCCGGCGGCGCTCGCCACGACAGACCTCATCCTGAACGGCGTCTTCGAGCGGCACCCGGGCCTCCGGCTCGGCATCGTCGAGCTCTCCGCCGTCTGGGTGCCGATGTACCTGATGATGCTCGACGGCGGGAGCCAGTTCGTGGCGCGCCTCACCGGGCACGACAGCGTCCTGCGCGAGCGGCCGAGCGACTACTTCCGCCGCCACGTGCGCGTCTCGTGCTTCGCCTACGAGCTCCCCGCGCGCGTCGCGAAGCAGCTCGGGAGCGACGACGTGCTGATGGCGTGCAGCGACTACCCGCACTCCGAGGGCACCGCGCATCCGCTCGCGGACTACGCGTCCGGCCGTCACGGCATCGAGCCCGCGCGCGCGCCCGGCCTGTTCGAGCGGAACGCCGCGTTCCTGCTGCACGGCGCATGAGGCGCGCCGCGCTCCTCGCGGCCGCGTGTCTCGCGCTCGGCGCGAGCACGGATCACGCCGAGCACGGCCACGGCGGTGGGCAGCGCTTCGAGGCGCCCGCGGCGGGGAGCTACGAGCTGCCGCCCATCCAGCAGCTCGGCGAGCACGCGCTCCTCGACGAGACGGGCGCCCCGGCGCCGCTCCTCGTCTGGCAGCCCGGCGAGGTCGCCCTCGTCTCGTTCGTGTACCTCTCGTGCCCGGATACGTGCCCGACTGCGACGGCCACCTTCGCCGCGCTCGACGCCGAGCTCGCGGAGCGGCCCGCACTCGCGCGCCGCGTGCGCCTCGTGACGGTCTCCTTCGATCCCGCGCGCGACACGCCCGAGCGCATGGCGGCGCTCCGCCACGGGCTCGCGCCGAAGGGTCGCTGGCGCTTCGGAACCGCCGCGTCGGCCGCCGCACTCGCGCCCGTGCTCGACGACTTCGGCCAGGACGCCGCGCCGCTCGAGGGCGCTTCGCCCGAGCGCATCGCCCACGTCCTCAAGGTCTTCCTCGTGGACGGGGAGGGCCGCGTCCGGAACGTCTACAGCACGGGCTTCCTCGACCTCCGCCTCCTGCTCGCCGACCTCGAGACGGTGCTCGGCGGCTGAGGGTTCACGACGCCACCGCGACGTAGTGCTCGACCTCCGGGAAGGGTGCGTAGAAGTGGTGCAGCAGGCGGCGCCATTGCTCGTACTCCGGAGCGCGCCGGAAGCCTTCCGTGTGGCTCGCGAGCGTCTCCCACCAGACGAGGAGCAGGTAGCGGTCCGGCGTCTCGAGGCAGCGCCGGAGTTCGTGCCGCTCGTAGCCGGGCATGCTGGCGATGATGCGCTGCGCCTCGCGGAAGGCCGCCTCGAAGGCTTCACCCTGACCGGACCGCACGTTCAGGACCGCGACTTCGAGCACCATGCGCCGGAGCCTAGCCGTCGACGCCGGGGCGTTGGATCCTCTGGCAACTCGTAGCCGGCTGAAGCCGCCTCGCCGCGCGGGCGCGCGCGAGATCATTCGCCGCGTGCCAGGTTCTCGAGGATGGCGCCGGTCTGCCGCTCGAACATCCGGAACGGAAAGCCGTGGCCGCCCGGGACGAGGATCAACCGCGCGCCCTCGATCGCGTTCGCCAGCGCAACGGCGTGGGCGGGCCGGATGAAGCGGTCCTCGCTGCCGTGGACGACGAGGGTCGGGATCCGCACGCGCGCGAGCTCCGTGAGCCGGGAGCCCGCGGACGCGACCGCGAAGCCCTGGGACGAGGCTCCGTTTACGCCGGCTCGCTCGTAGCTCTCCTGCACGTGGTCGCGGAGCGCGGCTCGATCGTCGGGAGAGAGGCCGGCGATCGCGGCCAGCAGGTCGGTCTGGAGCCCCACCACGCGGGATCCGCCGAACGGCCACGGGAGCGACGCCGTGCGCCCCACGCGGGGAAACTGCTCCTTCAGGTAGCCGAGCAGCTCGGGATCGACGGCTCCCAGGCTGTCGTCGTAGGGGTTCGATGGCGAGGTAGAGAGCAACGTCAGGGAGAGCACGCGCTCCGGCTCTGCGAGCGCGGCGAGCTGGGCGACCATCGCGCCCTGGGAGATCCCGATCAGGTGGGCGCGCGGCACCTCGAGCGCGTCGAGGAGACCGAACAGGTCGGCGACGTGCGCGTCCAGCCCGTAGGGGGGAGGGACTTCGGGGGTCCAGCTCCGCGGTTCGAATCCGGGCGGGAACGGCAGCCACTCCGAGAGGCCTGCATCGCGCGCGTCGAAGCGGACGACGTCGTAGCTCGCGTCCAGGAGCTCGACGGTGAACTCGAGCGGCCAGAAGATGGCCTGCGAGTCACCGCCGTTGAGGAGCACCACGCTGGGGAGGCCGGGGCCTCCGAAGCGCTCGTACCAGAGCTGCACGCCGGTGGACTCGGGCGTGCGGTAGCCGACGACGCGGGGGTAGGACGCCTCCGGATCGTTGCGGCTCTGCACGGACCCGCTCTCGGTGACGCCATCGGGCGGGCGCGCGGCGCAGCCGAGCGCGACCGCCGCGAACAAGCACGTGGCAACGTGACGACTCAAGCGCGCCTCTCCGAAAGGCGCACTCTATCACCGGGCGGCGCGCGTCTGGATCCACGAAAAGCGCGTCACGGGGCCGGCACCCCCGCTCGCTTCGCCTGCCACCGAATAGCCGAAGCCCGCGAGCACGTCCGCGACGTCGAGCGGAGCGACGCCGCGCGAGCGGCTCCCGTACGAGCCGAGCACGAGGACGCCGCCGGGCTCGACGGCGCGCTCGAGGAGGCGCGCCACGTACACGCGGAGGTGGCTCTCGGGGACGACGTCGAGGAGCGAGTAGACGTAGCGGAAGCGCCGCGGCGGCCGCCACGACCAGGCGTCGGCGACGAAGAAGTGGCTCGCCTCTCCCGGGAGCCTCGCCCGCGCGAGCGCGATCAGCTCCGCGCTTCGATCGACGCCCCACGGCTCGAGCGCGACGCCGCGCTCACGGGCCCAGCCGACCAGGCTCGCCAGCAGGAACCCGTTGGCGCAGCCCACGTCGAGGAAGCTCCCGCCCTCTGTGACGGCCGCGAGGATGGGCTCGCGCTCGGCGCGCCAGCGCCCTGGGCCGCCTCCGAAGCCGGACTGGAGGAGCGGATCGTCCGTCGCGAGGTAGGAACGGGCGAGCGCCTCGAGCCGCGCCTGGAACTCGGCCGGGAGCTCCGCGTCCTCCGGCCCGCTCACGGGCGCCGCCCGGCTGCCGGGCCGCGCCGCTCCTCGAGCTCCTCGAGCGTGCGCGGCCAGTCCTCCCTGAGGAGGCGCGAGAGCGCGCGATCGGCGAGGAGCTTCCCGCCCGTCTGGCAGCGCGCGCAGTAGTTCGTCTCGTTCTCGGCGTGGACGATGCGCTGCACGGGGGCGCCGCAGTCGGGGCAGGGCAGGCGGTAGCGCCCGTGCACCGCCATCTCCGGCCGGAACGCGGTGACTTTCTCGGGAAAGGCGCCGCCCACCTCGGCGCGCAGGCGCGCGGTCCAGAGGCGGAGCGTGTCCAGCGTCGCGGCGTGGAGCCGCGCCAGCTCGGCGTCGTCGAGGCGCTGCGTCAGCGCAACGGGCGAGAGCCGCGCGCGGTGGAGGATCTCGTCGGAGTAGGCGTTCCCGATGCCCGCGAAGAGGCGCGGATCGGTGAGCGCGCGCTTCAAGGTGTGGTTCTCGCGACGGAGCGCCGCGGCGAACTCCGCGAGCGCGGCGGAGAGCACCTCGAGCCCGCCCGGGTCGTGCTCGAGGAGCGCGGCCTCGCCGCGGACCGCGAAGAGCGTCGCGCGCTTCTTGCTGCCGGCCTCGGTCAGGATCAGCGTGCCCTTCGGAAAGTCGAACGCGGCGTGTCCGATCCGTCCGGGCGGCTTCGTGCCTCGCGCCTTCCAGCGGAGCCGCCCCGCGATCATCAGGTGGAGCACGAGGAAGAGCTCGTCCTCGAAGCCGAACACCAGGCGCTTGCCGAGCCGGCGGAGCCCGACCACGCGCTTCCCCTCGAACGCTGCGAGCGGCGGCTCGACGCTCCGGAGGAGCGACACGCTCGCGAGTCGGATGCGCTCGAGCGGCTCGCCCTGCACGCGCGCCGCGAGCGCCTCCAGGTAGACGGTGAGGTCGGGGAGCTCGGGCACGGCGCGAGCGTGGCACGAAGGCCCGGCGGCGTCAGGCCTCGCGCGGACCGAAGAGCACGCGCGCCCCGAGCTCACGATGGTCGAGGCCGGCCGCCGCGTCGAGACGCGCGATCCAGTCGGGACGCTCGATCGACCACTTGAGGAGCACGCTCGCGGCGCCCGCGTTCGCCATCGCGGTCGCGAAGTCGTCCCACCACGGCGCGACGCCGCGCGCGAGCGGCTCGAGCACGACCACGCGCGCGCCCGCGCCGAGGGAGCCGGCCAGCAAGGTCGCGAGGCGCGCGCGGACCGCGGCGCTGCACTCGTTCAGGAGCCAGCCGGCCGCGACGAGGTCGCCCGCGCCGAGCCGCGGCACGCCGGCGGGAAGCTCGGCCCGGCGCGTGCGTCCGCGGAGACCGAACGCCGCGAAGGTGTGGCGGGCCTCAAGGAGCGCCCAGCCGGAGCGGTCGAGTGCGAGGACCTCGGCCCCGCCCGCGGCGAGCGCGAGCGCCGCACCCACTGCGCCGCTCCCCGCGCCGAGGTCGACGACCCGCGCGGTGCCGGCGAGGAGCGGAGCCGGGAGGCTCGCCGCGGCGCCCCAGGCGGTCAGGAAGTGGAGTGGCGCATAGAAGCTCGCGAAGGCGGCGCGGAGCCCCCTCCCGCCGAGCGCGCCCGCCGCCACGCCCCCGGCCGCGCGGCGCTCCACGTAGCGCGCCGACAGCGCGCGGACGCCCTTCCGCACTTCCGTGAAGGAAAGCGGCTCGCGCGCGGCCGCGGCCGAAACCCAGGCCTGGAAGCGCGTCTCCAACTCCGTATGGAGCGGCAAGGCCGCGGGCGTCAACACGTTTCGGTCTTTGCGCTCGCGGCTCGCGCTCACACCGCTAGCCTACCTCTGCTGTGGGGGTAGCTCCGTTCGCGCGCCTGGCGACGCTTCTCCTGCTGCTCGCCCCCGCGGCGCGCGGGCAGGAGTCGGCGTCTGCGCCCGCGCCCGGAGACCTCCCCGCGGCGGCGGTCGAGTCCGGCGGCGGCCGCTCCGTGATCGCCTCGACGCCCTGGGACCTGGTCGAGCTGCTCGGCCAGACCGTGGCGCCCGGCGACCGGCGGCGCCTCTCGCTCCGCGCCGGCGAGTCCTTCGCGGGCGACGCCGTAGAGATCCCGGTGCTCGTGATCCGCGGCACCACGCCCGGGCCCACACTCTGCTTCGTCGCCGGTGTACACGGCGACGAGCTGAACGGCATCGAGGTGGTGCGCAAGGTCTTCGAGGAGATCACGCCGCGCGACCTCTCGGGCATGCTGATCGGGGTGCCGGTCGCGAACGTCCACGGCCTGCGCCGCTCGTCGCGCTATCTGCCCGACCAGCGCGACCTGAACCGCTTCTTCCCGGGCCACCCGGGCGGGAGCTCGGCCTCGCGGATCGCGAACGCGCTCTTCGAGGGCGTGGTCGAGGGCTGCGACGGGCTCGTGGACTTCCACACCGGCTCCTTCCAGCGCACGAACCTCCCGCAGGTGCGCGGCGACCTCCGCGTCCAGCGCATCCTCGAGCTCGCGAAGGGCTTCGGCACGGGCGAGATCGTGCACAGCGAAGGGCGCGCGGGCACGCTCCGGCGCGCGGCGAGCGACGCCGGCATACCGTGCGTCACCTTCGAGGCTGGCGAGCCTCTTCGCTTCCAGGCCCAGGAGATCTCGCGCGGCGTCCAAGGTGTGCGCGGCCTGCTCGCGGCGTGGCGCATGCTGCCGGGTGGGAAGCTCCGCACGCAGCATCGCGTCTACTACCGCTCGCGTTGGCTGCGCGTGAACGACGGCGGGATCTTCCTGACGAAGCGCAAGCTCGGCGACGCCGTCCAGGTTGGCGACGTGCTCGGCACGGTGACCGATCCCGTGACGAACGAGCGTGGCACGGTCATCGCGCCGTTCCAGGGCCGCATCATCGGGATGGCGGTACCCCAGGTAGTGATCCCGGGCTTCGCGGCCTTCCACATCGGCGTGGAGGCGCCCCCGGTGCCGCAGCCCGCGCCGCCGGCGACCGAGTCGCCTGAGGAGCTGCCCGAGGCCGCGGAGGCGCCCACCGCCGCCCCGCCGCCGAACCCCGAACAGCTCGATCCCGAAGAGGCCCCGGAATAGATGCACCGCACGGTCCTGCTCGCGGGCGCGCTGCTGGTCGCCGTGGGCCTCACGATCTTCGGGATGAAGTCGCTGCGCTACGGCATCCCGATCGCTCCCACCGAGAACCTCGGCCCGTGGCAGGTCGAGCTCCGGATCAGCGCGCGGGGCGAAGGAGCGCGCGGCAGCGTGCGCGCGCTGCTCCCCGCCACCGAGGGCGGGCAGGTGATCTTCGACGAGCGCTCCTCGTCGGATCGCCTCCAGTTCTCGATCCGCGAGCGCGCGGGCAACCGCATCGGCGTCTGGACCGGCTGGCTCGAGGACGTACACGAGGTCGTGTATCAGTTCCGGGTCCAGAGCCACGCGGTGACGACGCCGCTTCCGGCGCAGGGTCCGTACCCGAAGCCGCCGCGCCAGCTGCTCTCCGTCTGGGGGCAGCCCTCGCCGGGGATCCCCTCGGATGCGCCGCCCGTGGCCGAGCTGATCGAGAACCTCGAGCCGCCCGGCGCGACCGACCAGCCCGCGCGGATCCGCACGCTCTACTCGTTCGTGAGCCACGAGGTGGCGACGGTGCAGTCGGCGAGCTCGGACGCGCTCCTCACTCTCTCGCGGCGCGAGGGCAACCCGGAGGGCAAGGAGCGGCTGCTCGTGACGCTGCTCCGCGCCGCGGACATCCCGGCGCGCCTCGTGCACGGCCTCGAGCTGCGCGAGGGCACCACGCCGGAGGAGCTGCTCTGGGCCGAGGCGTGGGTCGCGGAGTCCTGGGTGCCGATGTCTGCGGTGCACGACTTCTTCGAGACGACGCCCGACAACTTCATCGTGCTCGGCCGCAGCAACGTGGCGACGGTCGAGGCCACCGGCGTGTCGGCGATCGGCCACCGCTTCCAGTCGCTCCGCGAGCACCTCCGGCCCGACGAGATCGCGAACCTCCTCGCGCCCGACAACCGCGCGCTCGCCTGGATGTCGCTCTATCGCCTGCCCGTCACCTGGCAGGCCGTGCTGCGCGTGCTGCTGCTCGTGCCGCTCGGCGCGCTCGTGGTCGCGCTCTTCCGGAACCTCGTGGGCATCACCACGTACGGCACGTTCATGCCGGTGCTGATCGCGCTCGCGCTGCGAGGCTTCTCGCTCGGGCTCGGCCTCGCGCTGGTGGCCCTCGTGATCGTGCTCGGCTTCCTGGGGCGCTTCGGGCTCGAGAAGCTGCGGCTCCTGATGGTGCCGCGGCTCTCGATCCTGCTCTGTCTCGTGGTGCTGGCGGTGACCGTGCTCGCGCTCACCGGCCAGGACACCGGGCTCTCCGACTTCTTCGCGGGCGCGCTCCTGCCGATCGTGATCCTCACCATGCTGATCGAGCGCGTCTACATCACCACCTCGGAGGAGGGCGCGCGCGAGGCGCTGCTGCGTGCGTTCTGGTCGGTGCTGGTGGCCGCGGCCATCCATCCGATCTTCCGGAACGCGCATGCCGAGTACCTGATGTTCTCGTTCCCGGAGCTGGTGCTGGTCGTGATGGGGGTCCTGGTCTGGATCGGCGGCTACATGGGCTATCGCGTCACGGACGTGGTGCGCTTCCGCGAACTGATGGTCGGCGAGGCCACGCGGTGATCGGAGCGCTGAAGCGCCGCGGCATCCTGGGCATCAACCGCCGCAACGCCGACTACACGCTCGCCTGGAACGCACGCCGGCTCTACCCGCTGGTGGACGACAAGCTCGCGACGAAGCGGCTCTGCCAGGCGGCCGGGATCGCGGTGCCGAAGCTCCTGGCCGTCGCCCACTCCCACCTCGAGGCGCGGCGCCTGGTGGACCAGCTGAAGGGTGAGTCCGCGTTCGTGCTGAAGCCCGCGCGCGGTGCGATGGGGAACGGCATCCTCGTGCTCGAGCAGCGCGAGGGGAAGCTCTGGCGCGGGGTGAAGCCGTACGCGCGCGTGGACTTCGAGTACCACGCGGCGGGCATCATCTCGGGCCTCTACTCGCTCGCCGGTCATGCGGACGACGCCATGGTCGAGGAGCGCCTCGAGACTCATTCCGTGCTCGCGCCGCTGCGCGACGACGGCGTGCCGGACATCCGCGTGATCGTCTACCGCGGCATCCCCGTGATGAGCATGATGCGGCTTCCCACGCGGCTCTCGGGTGGGCGCGCGAACCTGCACCAGGGCGCCGTCGGGATCGGCATCGACCTGGTCACCGGGTGCGCGACGAACGCCATGCTGCGTGGGCACCGCATCGACAAGAGCCCGGACACCGGCAAGCCCCTGGTCGGGCTCGAGCTGCCGGACTTCGACGTCGTGCTTCGCACCGCCGTGGCGGCGACGGACCAGACCGGCCTCGGCTACGTCGGCGCCGACGTGGTGCTCGATGCGCAGCTCGGCCCCGTGGTCCTCGAGCTGAACGCGCGGCCGGGCCTCGCGATCCAGCTCGCGAACCGCGCCGGCCTGCTGCCGCGGCTCGACGCGGTCGACGCGCGGCTCGGGCCGCGCGGGGCGCCGGCACCCGCGCTCGAGCTCGAGGAGCGCATCGAGCTCGGGCGGAGCCTCGCCGCGAGACTGACGCGTTGAGCCGAGCGGCCCGGCTCTCGCTCGCGCTCCTCGTCTCTGCGGCGCCCGCCGCTGGCGCGCACGCGCAGGGGAACCTGGCGCCGCCGACCCTTCCCTACGAGGTCACCTTCGAGGCCACGCTCGTCCCGACCGAGCGCCTCGCGCGCGTCAGGCTCCGCATGGGGCCGAACCAGGTCGACCGCATGGTCTTCCGCATCGATCCGGAGCGGCACAAGAACGTCCGCGGCGACGGCAAGGTGGTCGTCGCGGGCGCGAGCGCGACGTGGGAGCCGCCGCGCATCGGCGGCTCGCTCCGCTACGACTTCCGCGTCGATGCGCTGCGGGGAGCGGCGGCCTACGACGCCCGCATCTCGGAGCAGTGGGCGATCTTCCGCGGCAGCGATCTGTTCCCCGCGGCGCGCGTGCTCGCCGCAGACGGCTCGTACTCCCGCTCGCGGTTGAAGCTCAGGCTCCCGAAGGGCTGGTCGGCGGCGGTGCCCTACGCGCGCACGACGGACGGCACCTTCGTGGTCGAGAACGAGCACCGCCGCTTCGACCGGCCGACGGCGTGGATGGCGCTCGGCCGGCTCGGCGTGCTGCGCGAGAAGATCGCGGGCACCAGCGTGACGGTGGCGGGCCCGTTCCGGCAGAAGCTCCGCCGCCAGGACATCCTCGCGCTCATGCGCTGGACGCTGCCGAGCCTGCGCAGCGTGCTGGGTGAGCTGCCGGACCGGCTCCTCGTCGTCGGCGCAGGCGATCCGATGTGGCGGGGCGGCCTGTCCGGGCCGAGCTCCGTGTTCATCCACGCCGAGCGCCCGCTCATCACGCCCGACGGCACGAGCCCGCTGCTCCACGAGCTCATCCACGCGGCTACGGGCTCGCGCTCGGTGGTGGACGGCGACTGGGTGGTCGAGGGGCTGGCCGAGCTCTACTCGGCGGAGCTGCTCGCGCGCTCGCGCACCATCAGCCGGCGGCGCTTCGAGCGCGTGATGGCGCGGATCGCCGAGCGCGGCGCGAATGCGCCGCTCCTCGGGCGCCACTCGGACGGCGCCTCGACCGCGCGCGCGGTCAGCGTGCTGCGCGCGCTCGACTCGGAGCTTCGCGGGCGCACCGAGCAGCAGAAGAACCTCGACGACGTGGTGGCCGAGCTGTCGCGCCGGCGCCAGCCGGTCTCGACCTCGTCGTTCCAGGCGACGGCCGAGCAGGTGTCGGGGCTCGAGCTCGACGCGTTCTTCGCGAACCGGGTGACGCCGATCCTGAAGCGCGACGCCTCGGACTGAACGCAGGAGCGCGCTACTTCCAGGCGAACACGGGCTGCTCGTAGTGGCTGACCCGCGTGGCGCGGCCCCAGAGCGCGACCTCGCGCAGCTGGAAGAGAATGGCCGCCGTCGGCGCGTGGATGTGCGTCCCGACCAGCGGGATCGAGATCACCGGACGCTCGCTCTCGGGGATGCGCCGGAGATGCGGCACGCCGGGCTGCTCGAGCTCGACGAGCGGCACACGATGGATCTCGGCGACCTCTTCCGGGTCGGGCGCGAGCGCGGCCGGTCCCTCGCTCCACGCCACGACCGGCGTGATCACGAAGCCCGAGCGCGTGGCGTAGTCGTCGAGGCGGCCGAGCACGGCGGCGGGCGCGAGCGCGAGGCCGACCTCCTCGGCGCACTCGCGGAGCGCGGCGTCCTCCGGCGTCTCGCCCGCGTCGATCCGTCCGCCCGGGAGCGCCCACTGGCCGGCGTGGCGGCGCAGGCCCCCGGCGCGCCGCGTGAGCACAAAGCACGGCCGCCCGCTCGCGTCGGGGAGGAGCACCACCGCCACCGCCGCGTGGCGATGGTCGGCGAGCTTCGCTTCGAGCCGCGAGTGGCGGGCCAGGTGGCCGCGGATGCGTTCAGCGAGCGTCTGCACGAGGGCCGGAGGGTAACCGCTCCCCGAAGCGGAGAAGCGGGGACGTTCTTCAAAACGTCAAAACGTTCGGGTCGGGACTCGGCTGCTACAACTCGCCGTCTTGAAGAACGTCCCCGAAAGGAGGGCGCGTGAGCTGCTCGCAGCCGCGACGCCGAGACGGCTCGTCCTCCCCGAGCGTGGCGTCGAGCTCGCGCTCCTCGACTTCGGCGGCCCCGGTCCCCTCGCGCTCGCGCACCACGCGAACGGCTTCTGCAAGGGGATGTGGGCCGAGGTCGCGGCCGCGCTCGGCGGCGCGCTCCGCGTGGTGGCGCTCGACGCGCGCGGCCACGGCGACTCATCGCGGCCCGAGGGCCCGCGCGCCTTCGCGTGGCGCGAGTTCGCGGACGACCTCGCCGCCGTGGCGGAGCGGCTGGTTGCGCTCTCGGGCCGCCCGCTCGCGCTGGGCATCGGCCACTCGTTCGGCGGCACCAGCCTGCTCGGCGCGGCGGCCGCGCGCCCCGCGCTCTTCGAGCGCCTGCTGCTCGTCGATCCCGTGACGCCGCCTCCGCTCGCCGAGCGGAGCCCCGAGCGCGCCGCCCACGTGAGCGAGATGGTCGACGCCGCGCGCCGCCGCCGGAGCGACTGGCCGAGCCGCGCGGAGGCCCGCGCCTGGTTCGCCGAGCGCTCGCTCTTCGCCGCCTTCACGCCCACGGCCCTGGACCTCTACGTGCAGGACGGGCTCCGCGAGCGCGGCGACGGCAGCGTCGAGCTCAAGTGCCCGGGCGCCGTCGAGGCGGCCGTCTTCGAGCAGGGCGAGACCCTCGACCTCGACGCGTGGACCGCCGGGCTCTCGGCCCCGGCCCTCTGGCTCTGGGCCGCGCGCGGGAACTTCTCGCGCACGCGCTACGAGGCGCTCGCGGCCACCATGCGCCGCGCCCGGGTCGTGCCCGTCGCGGCGGGGCACCTGATCCCGATGGAGCGCCCGGAGCTCGTTGCGGAGGCCGCCCGGCGCCTCCTCGCGACGCCCGCCCCCTAGGGGCCCACTTCGCTTCAACCCCCGGGCACCGCCTGCCGAAAGACCCACCGAGATGGTGGGGCTCCGGGGACAGCGCGTCCGCCTGCTGGCGGTCGCGATCGCGGCGTCGTGGCTGGGCGCGGCGCCCGTGCGAGCGCAGTCCGACCCCGGGGCGCTGGCGAAGCCGGCCCCGGCGGCCGAGGCCGTGCCGCCCGAGGCGCCCGCGCCCGCCCCGACCGGCGTCGCCGTGTTCGCGCCCCGCGCCCCTGCCGCCCTCCGCGCGGTGGACGGCGGCGTCCGCCAATGGCTGATACAGGAGCTCCTCCGCGGCGGCGTCCCGGCGGTGGACCCGGGACACACCGACCAGGTCGCCGCCCGCCGCCTGAAGGCCGACCGCCTGTTCCTCCAGAGCGGCGACGCGCCCGCGCTCGCGCTCGAGACAGAGGCCGCCTTCGTGCTGCTCAGCCGGATCCGCGTCGAAGCGGGCCGGCTCGAGCTCTGGCTCCGCGCCTACGACCGGAAGGGCGAGGTCGTCGCGGTCGGCCGCGGCGAGGGTCGCCTCGCCACGCTCGGCGAGGCGCTGGTGGCGGCATTCGCGCCGGTGCGCGCCGCCCTCGGCGCCGGCCCCGGCGGCGGAGAGACGCCGCCGCGCCTCGGCGAGCTCGGCATCTACGAGCGGGCACTCGACCGCATCGCGGCGGGCTCCCTCGCCGCCGCCTGGCAGGAGCTCGTGGGCCTCGAGACCGCCACCGCCGACGCGCTGCGCGAGAACATCGCGGCGCTCTCGGGCGCGCCGGGCGTCGCGACCGCCGAGCGCTCCCGTCTCGCGAGCGCGCGCGGCACCGGCGACCCCGATTGGCTCGCGATCCGCCACGACCTCCAGAACGAGCGCACCGTGAACGCGATCCTCGCGGGCGCCGAACACGCGAAGGCGGGCGGCGACTCCGAGCGCGCGCTCGTGCTCTACGCCGAGGCCGCGCAGGTAGACGCCGGGAACCTCGACGCCGAGCGCGGCCGCGCACGTATGCTCGGCGCGCTCGAGCGCCACGAGGAGGCGAAGAGCGCCTTCGAGCGCGTGCTCGCGCTTGCGCCGGACGACGTGGAGGCGCGCCTCGCGCTCGCGAAGAACCCGACCCTTCCGCCCGCCGAGCAGGCGCGCTTCCTGGTGAGCGCGGGCGAGGAGCAGAGCCGCCGGCTCGACGACGACGGAGCCCGCCTTTCCTTCGAGCGCGCGGCGCAGCTCGACGCCGACGTCCGCGCGGCCACGCGTCGCCACTTCGCGCGGCTCGAGGAAACGCTCGGCAACGACGTCGAGGCGATGGTGGCCTGGGACGAGGCGTATGCGGCCGATGCGAACGACCTCGAGGCGCTCGGCGGGCTCGGCCGCATGCGTGCGCAGAGCGGAGACCCGAGCGGCGCGCAGGCCGCGTTCGAGCAGCTCGTCGCGCTCGAGGCCGAGGACGCGGACGGGCTCCACGGCCTCGGCGACGCGCTCGTCGCGCAGGGCAAGGCCAACGAAGCGGTCGCCGCGCTCGAACAGGCGGTCGCGCAGGCGCCGGGCGATGCCAGGAAGCGCGGCTCCCTCGCCCGCGCGCTCGTCGCGAGCGGCAAGCCCGAGGCCGCGCTCTCGGTGCTCGACCCCGAGCAGGTCCCGCTCGAGGATCGTCCGCTCGTCCTGACGCAAGCCGCAGAGATCCACGCCGGCCAGGGCCGACTCGCCGAGGCGCAGGACGCCCTGGTCGAGGCCGTGGCGCTCGAGCCCGACGAGCCGCCGCTCCGCTCGGCGCTGGCACGCGTGCGCGCCGAGGCCGGCGACGCCGAGGGCGCGCGAGCGGAGGAAGCGTTGGTCGCGAAGCTCACCGGCGCGAGCGTGACGCCGAAGGGCACGGCGAAGGCCAGCGCCAACGCGCGCCCCGAGGCGCACGGCCCGAACGCGTTCTCCACCCTCGCGGAGGGCTTCCCGCAGGCCGGGCCCGACGGGACGCCGATCGCCCGCGTGGTCTGGCTCGGGCTCGTGACGCCGCACGACTGGCCCTCGCGGATGCGCACCTGGTTGCTGCCGCAGACGGTCGACACGGCGCTCGTCGAGGCGGAGCTCCAGTACGCGCTCGGCGCGCGCTTCGAGCTCGTGCCCGGGCGGCCGCTGTCCGAGCAGGCGACGCCCGCCCTCGCGAGCCTCCGCGCGCTCGGCACGGAGCGCGCCGACGTCGCGCTCGTGAACGATCTGCTCGACGTCGACGCCTCGTTCACCGCGCATCAGGTGCCGAACCCCGAGGCGGGCCTCTTCGCTCCGCCGGGCGGGCCGCTCCGCATCGAGCTCCGCATGCTCGGCGGTCGCCACGAGGGCGGGGTGTTCGTCGAGGGCTACACCGCGACGCTCCCGGACGCGTCGGCGTACGTCGTCTGGAACTGGCGCGCGGGCGTCTCGCTCGTCGTGCTCGTGCTCCTCGTGGTGGCGCCGCTGCTGCGCGGCTGGGGCACGCTCGACGTCGTGCTCGAGGTCGAGCGCGTACGGGGCGCCCAGGGCTTCTTCAGCATCGAGCTGTCGCGGCGTCCGCGGCCGGTGAAGGCGCAGCGCGCCGAGGGCGAGAGCAAGCGCGCGAAGTACCAGCGCCGCGTGCGCTCGTGGTCGCGCCTCGCGCGGCACATGGTCGAGCGTGAGACGCGCATGAGCTGGCTGCCCGCGCGTACCTGGTACGTGGCGGTGCACGGGCTGCTCCAGGACACGAGCAGCCACGAGGTGATCGGAAACTACCTGGAGGAGCGCAAGGTCCGCATCGTGCGCGGACAGAGCGTGTCGGTGAGCTTCGATTTCCGCCGCAAGGCGGCGCCGATCGAGGTGCGCGTCCAAGGCGGCGACGAGGTGCCGGCCAGCCAGGCGCGGGTCGCCGTGCGGGGTGCGCCCGACTCGCTGCGCTTCGTGAAGGAGGGCGTGGCGACGCTCTTCCTGTCGCCCGGGAAACACACGCTTTTGGTCGCCGTGAAGGACCGCCTGTTCGAGCGCGACATCGACGTCCGAGACACGGGGGGGCAGTCGCTGACGGTGCAGATCGGACGCACGGAGGAGGCGCTCTTCTCGGGCTCGACCCAGGCGGTCGAGGCCTATCTCGCTGGCGATCTCCTGACCGCGAGCAAGAGGCTCGAGCAGGCGGGGCAGCGCGAGGCCGCGACGCTCGTGCGCGCGGCGCACCACCGCCTGCGCGGCGACACGGCGGAGGCGGCGAGCTTCCTCGAGCAGGCCGGAAAGTTCAGCGAGGCGGCCGAGCTCGCCAAGCAGAGCCCCAAGGCGGAGCGCTCGGCCGACCTCTACGAGAAGGCGGGCGACTTCCACCAGGCCGCCGAGCAGCACGCCGCCGCGGGCGATCCGCTGAAGGCGGCGCGCGCGTACGAGGCGGGCTTCGAGTACGGCCCGGCGATCGACGCGTATCGCGCGGCCGGCGCGCACGACAAGGTGCTCGAGCTGTTGGAGAAGACGGGCCGCTTCTACGAGGCAGGCACGCTCGCGCTCGAGCGCCGCGACGAGGAGCGCGCGATCCGCCTCCTCCAGCGCGTGGAGGTGCGCGAGGCCGAGTACCCCGACGCCTGCGACGCCCTCGCCGGGCTGTTCGAGAAGCGAAAGGCCTACGACCTCGCGATCGACAAGGCGCGCGCCTCGATCGACGCTAAGGGCGCCGACGAGGCGCCGCTCGATGCGCTCGAGGGCCTCGCGCGCCTGCTGGAGCGCGCAGAGCGGCCGAGCGAGGCGCTCGCGGTCTGGGAGAACATCCGGAAGCGCGACTTCCAGTACGCGGGCGCCAGCGAGCGCGTCGAATCGCTCCGCCAGACGGTCGCGGCGACGGCGCGCGCCACCGCGCGCGCCGATGCGGGCGAGACGACCGCGCCGCTCCCGACGGCGCCGCGCGAATCCCGCTACGAGGTGCTGGGCGAGCTCGGCCGCGGCGGCATGGGCGTGGTGCTGCGTGCGCGCGACAAGCGCCTCGGCCGCGTGGTCGCGCTCAAGCGGCTCCCCGAGAACCTGCAGAGCAACGCGACGGCGGTGCAGCTCTTCCTGCGCGAGGCGCGCGCGGCGGCGTCACTCTCGCACCCGAACATCGTGACGCTCTTCGACGCCGACCAGCAGGCCGACGGGACGTACTACCTCACGATGGAGCTGCTCGAGGGCTTCCCCCTCGACGGCGTGCTCAAGAAACGCGGCCGCCTCTCGGTGCGCGACACGCTGCGCATCGCGCTCCAGGTCGCGAAGGGCCTCCAGTTCGCGCACGAGAAGGGCGTCGTGCATCGCGACATCAAGACGGCGAACCTGTTCTTCACGCGCGACCGCACCGTGAAGATCATGGACTTCGGGCTCGCCAAGATGACCGAGGAGGTGCGGCGCTCGGCGACAATCATCGGCGGGACGCCGTACTACATGGCGCCCGAGCAGGCGGCAGGGCACAAGGTGGACCACCGCGCCGACCTGTACGCGTTCGGTGTCACGCTCTTCGAGCTCTTGACCGGGAGCGTCCCGTTCCCGGACGGGGACGTCACCTACCACCACCGGCACACGCCGCCGCCCGACCCGCGTACGCGCGCCGCCGAACTGCCGGAGGCAATCGCGAAGCTCGTGCTCTGGCTCCTCGAGAAGGATCCCGCGGCGCGGCCCGCCACGACCACGGAGGTCGTGCGCGCGCTCGAGCAGCTCCTCGCGCCGCCGGCCGGCGCGCTTTCCGGCTCCGAACGCTCCGGCTAGGATCGCCGTCTCGCGAGGCAGGGCGAGCAGGCATGCGCGACGACGAGCGAGCCGCGGACGCGGACGGCGAGGACGCCGCGGAGGGGATCCCGACCGGCTTCGGCGTGAACGCCGGAATCGTCGAAGAGATCCGCCAGCGCTGGGAGCTCGACCCCGAGTCGGTGCACGCGAGCTGGTCGGAGGTGTTCGAGGAGGAGCCCCCGCCGGAGCCGCTCCCGCTCCCCGTCGAGGCGGAGGCGCGGCCTGCGCCCGCGCCGCCCACTCCCACCGGTGCGCTCGCGAGCCCGCAGCTCGCCGAGAAGTACGCGCGGGTGTTGCGGCTGATCCACGCCTACCGGGCGCGCGGGCACCGCACAGCCGACATCGACCCGCTCGGCGCGCGCAACGACTACTTCCCCGAGCTCGACCCCGCGCACTACGGCCTCGGCAACGAGGACCTCGACACGCCGTTCTTCGCCGGCGATCTGCCGGGTGGCCCGATCCAGACGCTCCGCCAGATCCTCGAGCGGCTCCGCGCGACGTACTGCCGCAGGGTGGGCGTCGAGTTCACGCACATCCAGGATCCGGGACCGCGCCAGTGGCTGATGCGGCGCATGGAGGAGAGCGAGAACGAGATCAAGCTCACGCGCGAAGAGAAGCTGAGGGTGCTCGAGAAGATCTGCGCCGCGGAGCTCTTCGAGCGCTTCCTCCACACCAAGTTCCTGGGCCAGAAGCGGTTCGGCCTCGAGGGCGCCGAGGCGCTGATCCCGCTGCTCGACGACTGGGTCGAGAGCTCGCCGGGCCACGGCGTGCGCGAGCTGGTGATCGGCATGGCCCATCGCGGGCGCCTGAACGTGCTCTCGAACATCGTCGGCAAGTCCCTCGAGTCGATCTTCTCCGAGTTCGAGGACGTCGAGCTGGAGGAGGTGCCGTTCGGCTCGGGCGACGTGAAGTACCACAAGGGCTTCACCAGCGACCGCACCACGCGCTCGGGCGGCAACGTCCACCTCTCGCTCACGGCGAACCCGTCGCACCTCGAGGCGGTCGATCCGGTCGTCGAGGGCCGCGCGCGCGCGAAGCAGACGCGCGCCGGCGACCCGCGCGGCCACTCGATCGTGCCCCTTCTGCTCCACGGCGACGCCGCCTTCGCGGGCCAGGGCATGGTGGCGGAGACGCTGAACCTCTCGAATCTGGCCGGCTACTCGACCGGCGGCACGCTCCACGTCGTGGTGAACAACCAGATCGGCTTCACCACCACGCCCCAGGAGGCGCGCTCGACGCTCTACGCGACGGACGTCGCGAAGATGATCCAGGTCCCGATCTTCCACGTGAACGGGGACGACCCGGAGGCGGTCGTCCACTGCGCGCGGCTTGCGTACTCCTACCGCCAGCGTTTCCTCGACGACGTGGTGATCGACCTCGTCTGTTACCGCCGCCACGGCCACAACGAGGCGGACGATCCGAGCTTCACCCAGCCGCTGCTCTACCAGAAGATCCGCAACAAGACGCCGCTCCGGCAGCTCTACACCGAGCACCTCGTGCGCGCCGGTGTGCTCACGCAGGACGAAGTGCGCCGCATCGAGGCGGACCTGAGTCACCAGCTCCAGCAGGCGCTCGACAGCATCAAGACGAAGTCGCCCGAGCCGGACGAGCCCTTCGAGCCCCGCGGCCCGTGGACGGGCTTCGAGCGCCACGCGCCCGCGAAGCCGCCCGAGACGGCCGTCGCCGTCGAGCGGTTGGCGCGGATCGCCGAGGCGCTCGCCGCGGTGCCCGCAGACTTCGAGGTGCATGCGAAGCTCCGCGCGTTGCTCGACCGGCGGCGCAAGGTCGTGGCGGAGAACGGGCCGATCGACTGGGCGACCGCCGAGGCGCTCGCCTTCGGCACGCTGCTCGTCGAGGGCACGCCGGTGCGCCTCTCCGGCCAGGACAGCTCCCGCGGCACGTTCAGCCAGCGCCACGCGAGCCTCGTGGACCAGAAGACCGGCCACGAGTACGCGCCGCTCGACCACATCTCCGAGACGCAGGCGCGGTTCGAGGTGTGGGACAGCCACCTGTCGGAGGCCGCCGTGCTCGGCTTCGAGTACGGGTACAGCATCGCCGACCCGACGACGCTCACGCTCTGGGAGGCGCAGTTCGGCGACTTCGCGAACGGCGCGCAATGGATCATCGACCAGTTCATCTCGTCCGCTCACGTGAAGTGGGGGCGGATGAGCGGGCTCGTGATGCTGCTGCCGCACGGCTTCGAGGGGCAGGGGCCCGAGCACTCGAGCGGGCGCCCCGAGCGTTTCCTCCAGCTCTGCGCGGAGGACAACCTCCAGATCGTGAACTGCACGACGCCGGCGCAGTACTTCCACGTGCTGCGGCGGCAGATGCGCCGGCCCTTCCGCTGCCCGCTCGTGATCTTCACGCCGAAGAGCCTGCTCCGCGCGCCGCGCGCCACCTCGCGCGTGGAGGACCTCGCGACGGGACGCTTCCAGACCGTGATCGACGACGCCGCGGTGCGGGATCCGGCCCAGGTGCGCCATCTCCTGCTCTGCTGGGGCAAGGTCTACTACGACCTGGTCGGGCACCGCGAGAAGCGCGACGGGGTCGGCGAGGGCGAGGCGAGGGGCGACGTCGCGATCGTGCGCGTGGAGGAGCTCTACCCCTGGCCGGCCGAGCCGCTCGCGAAGATCCGCGACCGCTACGCGAACGCGGAGCGGCTCGTCTTGGTGCAGGAGGAGCCCGCCAACATGGGCGGCTGGGAGTTCGTGCGTGAGTGGCTCCGCGAGCTCTGGCGGCGCGAGTTCGCCTACGCCGGGCGGAAGCCTACGGCGAGCCCGGCCGTCGGCTCGCAGCGCGTGCACCACGAGGAGCTGGCCGCATTCCTCGCCGCGGCGTTCGACGAGCTGCCGCCGAGCTAGCCGGGGTCGGCCCGGACGTCGCGCGGGCGCGCGCGCTCCAGGAGCGCTTGCGAGCCGCGGTGAGCGAGCGCGACGAGCTGTCGCTCCCGCCGCAGCTCGTGGCCGGCGCCGACGTCTCCTACGACCGCGGGAGCCCGCTCCTCTTCGCCGCCGTCGTCGTGCTCGACGCCGCGAGCCTCGCGCTGGTAGAGACCGCCTCGACGGCGGCGCGCGCCACCTTCCCCTACGTGCCGGGCTACCTCTCGTTCCGCGAGCTCCCCCCGCTGCTCGCTGCCTTCGCGAAGCTACGCACGCGCCCGGACCTCGTGGTCTGCGACGGTCACGGCCGCGCGCACCCGCGCCGCTTCGGCTTCGCCTGCCACCTGGGCGTGGCGCTCGATCTCCCGGCGATCGGCGTCGCCAAGAGCCGACTCGTGGGCGAGCATCGCGAGCCCGGGTCGCGGCGCGGAGCACACGTGGCGCTGCGCGACGCCGGCGAGCGCATCGGCGAGGTCGTGCGCACGCAGGCGGGCGTCGCGCCCGTCTACGTCTCGGTGGGCCACCGCGTGAGCCTCCCGACGGCGCGGCGACTGGTGCTGCGCTTCGCGCCGCGCTTTCGCCTGCCGGAGCCGACGCGGGCCGCTCACGCGGAGGTGAACCGCCTGCGCCGCGAGCACGGCAGCCGCTGACCGACGCCCTCCGCCCGGACCTCAGAGCGCGCGCATGAAGGCCACGAGATCCGTCTTCTCGCTCGACTCCAGCTTCAGCCCGAGCACCAGGTTGAAGAACTCCACCGTGTCTTCGAGGGTCATCAAGCGGTCGTCGTGGAGGTACGGCGGCGAGTCCTTGATCCCGCGCAGGGGGAACGTCTTGATCGGACCGTCCGCCGACGCCTTGCGCCCGTTGATCATGCGTTCGGAGAAGAAGCGCTGGGTCTGGAGGTTGTGCATCAGGTTGTCGGTGTAGTAGGGCGGTGCGTGGCAGGTGGCGCATTGAGCCTTGCCGAAGAAGAGCTCCTGCCCGCGCAGCTCGCTCTCCGTCGCCTTGGCCGGATCGAGCTTCCCGAGCACGTTCAGCTTGGGGGCGGGCGGGAAGTCGAGCAGCGCCTGGAACTCCGCCATGAAGTGGACCTGGCTGCCGCGCTCCAGGGGGTTCACGCCCTTCTTCGCCGCCGTGGCCGGGTCGCCGTCGAAGTAGGCGGCGCGTTGCTCGAACTCGGTGAAGTCCTCCACGGTCTTCAGCGCTCGTTGCGAGCCGAAGAGCCGCTGGACGTTCACACCGCGCAGGCTCGGCGTGTCGATGCGATGACGGTGCTCGTTGGGTCGGATGTCGCCGACGGTGTGAGTGGCGGCGTTGGTGTGGCCGTTGGCGTGGCAGTCGAGGCAGGCGACGCCCTGGCTCGGCTGCAGGCTGCGGCGGTCGTCCGTGGCGTTGAACTGCTGCTGGGGGAAGGGCGTGAGGAGCAGCCGCAGCCCATCGAGCTGCTTCGGGTTCAGCACGTCCGAGAAGAGGTCGTAGTAGTTGGTGAGCGTGACCAGCTGACCCTGCGAGACGTCGCCGAGCTCTGGCCGGGTGGTGAGAAAGATCGGGGCCGGGAACTCGGGCAGCATGTGCTGGGGCAGGTCGTAGTCGAGGTCTAAGCGGGTGAGGTCGCGTCCGTCCTGCTTCTTGATCGTGTCGATCTCCGGCTGCGGGAATACCATCCCGCCCGCCTCGTGGTGCGGGTGCGGGAGCGGAAAGAAGCCGGCCGGCCACGAATTCGTGGCCTTGATATCCGCCGGCGTCTTCTGCGACAGGGACTCCCAGGTCGTCCCCTCAGGCAGGCGCACGCGCACGCCTTCCTGCACCGCCTTGCCGTTCGACATCGTCACGCCCTCGGCGGGTCGATCGGACAGGTCGTAGCGCTCCGTGAGAAGACGCTTGTGACGCTCCGCGAACTTGGGCTTCTCGCTCTGCGTGCGCTTCACCAGCGCGTCGAACTCCTCCGCGGGCGCGGGCCCGGCTGTGGCCAGCAATACCCCGCCCGCCAGCAGAGCCAGCCAGGGAGCGCGTCGCGGTTCCGTCCTCGTCTTCGTCATGGGATCGACCTCCTAGTCCAGGTGGCTGCGCAGCATCCAGGCGTTCTTCTCGTGGACCTGGATGCGCTGCACCGCCAGGTCCTCGCTCGCGTCGTCGCCGACCGCCTCGGCGGCCCGCAGCACGTCGCGCGCCACCTCGGCCACCGTGCCCTGGTCGCGTACCAGCTCCCTGAGCATGTCGAGCGCCTTCGGCACGCCCAAGCGCTCCTTCACGGCCGAGCGCTCCTGGAACGCGGTGTAGGTGCCGGGAGCGGGATGGCCGAGCGCGCGGATGCGCTCGGCGATCTGGTCCACCGCCAGTGCGAGCTCGTTGTACTCGACCTCGAAGAGCGTGTGGAGCGTGGTGAACATCGGCCCCTTCACGTTCCAGTGGAAGTTGTGCGTCTTCAGGTAGAGCGTGTAGCTCGAGGCGAGCAGCGCCTCGAGCGCGCGCACCACCTCGACGCCGCGTGCGTCGGCCTTCGGCTTCTTCGCCATGTCGTGCTCCTCCTGAGCCCGAGCATGGCTCGCCGGACCCGGCTCCGTCCAATCGAATGTTCGGTTTCTGGCGATCGGCGATGGTGATCGAAGCGGCCGCGTGTCGTGGGGTGGGCCTCCCGCACCTGCGAGGGCGAGGCGTTCGGCCACACGGGCCCGAGCGCAGGACCTCGCGGCCCCCGGTCGAGCGACGGATACTGGCGCGACGAGGCGCTCGCCGACTTCTATCGCCACGATCCGGCGCTGCGCGAGAAGGTCCGGAGCGCGCCGGGCTACGCCGTGTTCAGCGACATCAACGTCGGCATCCTGTTGCTCGGTGCCGGCCATGGCTACGGGCTCGCGCACGACAACCAGGACGGCCGCGACATCTACATGCGGATGGCGCAGCTCGGCGCCGGCATCGGCGCCCGCGATTTCCGCGCGCTCTACGTCTTCGAGGACCGCGCAACCTTCGTGGCCTTCGTCGAGAAAGGCTGGGAGTTCGGCGCCGACGCGGACGCGGCCGCGATCGCGGGCGGCGACAAGGGCGCCGCGGCGGGCGTCTCCACCAAGGCCGGTACGAGCGGCGTGGCGGGCGGTGCGGACACCTCGGTCGGTGCCGGCGACGTGGCGGCGGGCATCGCCGAGTCGGCGGGTACGGGGATCCAGATCTACGAGATCACGGAGAACGGGCTCGCGGCGCGCGCCAGCGTCGAGGGCACGAAGTACTGGAAGGACGGCGAGCTGAACTGATGCAAGCGCCGCTCCGCGGCGCGCTCTCCGCTCAAGACCTCCGGCGATAGATCGCCGTGACCCCGATCGGGAGCGCGACGCGGATCTGGTCGTCCGACAGCACCTCGATCTCGTGCTCCCCGCGTCCGTCCTCGCGCACGAGCCGCACGCGGCCCTCCTCGACGATCCAGTCGCCCGGGATCCGGAAGTCCACGCTCGTGGCCCCGTCTCCGTCGAACGAGAGCGTCTCGAGGTCGGCCACGTCGACGACGAGCACCGCGCCGGGCGAGGACGCCTGGCGGTCGAGCTCCCAGTCGCCGAGCACGGGATTCCGCTGCCCACACGACGCAAAGGCGAGCACCGCTGCGGCGATCAGCATCCGTCGGTGCTGCATCAACCTCCGATGCCGCGCTGGAGCGCCTCGACGGCCTGGTCGACCGTGAAGCTCGCGGCGCGCTGCCGCGGCGGGAACTCCTTGAAGGTGGCCAGGAACTTCGCGGCCTCCACCTGTGCCGCGAAGAGCAGGTACGCCTGGGAGATCAACCAGTCGTAGTACGTGTTCGAGGTGACGTCGGCCCGCTCGTACGGGTCGGCCCGCAGGTCGAACAGCTTGGGCACGCGCAGGGGCGTGAACGGCTCCGCCCACACGCGCATCGTCCCGGGCGCGCGCTGCTCCATGAACACGACCTTCCAATTCTCGAAGCGCATCCCGACGAGATCGCCGTCGTCGCTGAAGTAGAAGTACTCCTTCCGTGCGCTCCGCTCCTGTTCTCCGGTCAGGTAGGGGAGCTGGTTGTAACCGTCGAGGTGGAGCTTGAACTGCTTGCCGGCAGCGGAGTGCCCCTTCCGCAGCTCCTGGCCGATGTCCGGCTCGCCGACCGCCGCCAGGAAGGTGGGCAGCCAGTCGAGCCCGCTGATCATCTCGTTCGACACCGAGCCCGGCTGGATCTTGCCGGGCCAGCGGATCATGGCCGGCACCCGAAAGGCGCCCTCCCAGTTCGTGTTCTTCTCGCTCCGGAAGGGAGTCATCGCTCCGTCCGGCCAGCTGTTCATGTGTGGCCCGTTGTCGGTCGTGTAGAGGACGATGGTGTCGTTCTCGATACCGAGCTCGTCGAGCGTCGCGAGCAGCTTCCCGACGTGTCCGTCGTGCTCCACCATGCCGTCCGCGTACTCGGTGCGCGCCGTGAGGCCGGGCGGGCTGCGCCGTTCGGGCGCGACGTGCGTCCGGAAGTGCATCCGCGTGGAGTTGAACCACACGAAGAACGGCGTGCCGGCCTTCGCCTGGCGTTGGATGAAGTCGATCGCCGCCGCGGAAGTCTCGTCGTCGATCGTCTCCATCCGCTTCTTGGTGAGCGCGCCGGTGTCCTCGATCGTCTGCTTGCCGACGCGCCCCCAGCGCGGCTGCACGGTCGCGTCGTCCATGCTCGTGGCCTTGCTGCGGATCACGCCGCGGGGGCCGTACCCCTCCTTGAACTTCTCGCCGGGATATGTGCGCTGCTCCGGCTCCTCCTCGGCATTCAGGTGGTAGAGGTTCCCGTAGAACTCGTCGAAGCCGTGCACCGTGGGCAGGAACTGGTTCAGGTCCCCGAGGTGGTTCTTGCCGAACTGCCCCGTGGCATAGCCGTGGTCCTTCAGCAGCTCGGCGATGGTGGCGTCCTCCTTCTGGAGACCCGTCGTCGCGCCCGGCACACCGACCTTGCTGAGCCCGGTGCGGAACGTGGCCTGGCCCGTCAGGAAGGACGACCGCCCGGCCGTGCAGCTCTGCTCGGCGTAGTAGTCGGTGAAGATCATCCCTTCCTTCGCGATCCGGTCGATGTTGGGCGTCCGATAGCCCATCAGGCCCATCGAGTAGGCGCTGACGTTCGTCTGGCCGATGTCGTCCCCGAAGATCACCACGATGTTCGGCTTCTGCGCGGGGGCTGGCGCCGGAGCCTGGGCCGCCGCCGGCGCGGCGAGGGCGAGGACCACGAACGCGGAGAGCAGGGTGCGTCGAGACATGGGGTCTCCTGTCTTACTTGCTCGGCTCGAATGCGAATACGCGCTTCCAGTCGCGCTTCATGTCCACCACGGTCCAGCCGCGGGCATTCGCTTCGTCGAGCGCCTTGTCGAGCTTGCCGATGTGGGACGCCCGATCATACGCCCACTCGCGCTCGGCGTCGGTGTGGTGGACGAGGCCCAGGAAGCGGGCGCCGTCTCGGGCCGCCGTCCACTGGAGCATCTGGTGGTCGCCGTCGGAGTTGCCGAAGGCGAGGATCGGCCGGCGACCTATGAAGGTCTGGATGGCGGCGGGCTTGCCTTCCTTGTCGTCGATGAACTGCACCTCGGGCAGCTTCACGAGCACGGGCTTCCCGTCGCGCAGCTCGTACGCGAGCTTGCCCTGGCTCCCGATCACGCGCTCGGGCGGGATGCCGTAGACGCGCTCGGCGAAGGCGCGCATGAACTCGACACCGCCGCCCGACACGATGAACGTCTCGAAGCCGTTCGCGCGCAGGTGAGCGAGCAGCTCCAGCATGGGCTGGTAGACCATCTCGGTGTAGAGCCGCCCGGTCCGCGGGTGCTTCGCCGTCGCGAGCCACTCCTTCGCGACCTGCTCGAACTCCGTCGTCGTCATCCCGGAGTGCGACGCGGCAATCACGGCCATCAGCGACTTCTCGCCGCCGGCGAGGAACGCCTTCGTGTCCCCGGCCAGGAGGAAGCTGAACGGCTCCTGCGTCTTCCACTCCGGATGCTGCGGGGCGAGCGCCTTCACGCGGTCGAGCGCGAACTGGAACTGGAAGTAGAGCGGCTGCTCCGCCCAGAGCGTGCCGTCGTTGTCGAACACCGCGATGCGCTCCGCGGGCGGGACGAAGTCGGGGCCACCGTCCTTCGTCACGGCCGCGACGAAGGCGAGGAGGCTCGTCTTCGCGGCGCCGTCGTGCCACGAGGGCAGGGGGTCGGCGGCGCTGGCCGACGCCGCAAGGAGCAGCGCGGCGCTCGCGAAGCGGGCGACCCAAGCGAGCGCTCGCGGGGAGAGGAGCCGGGCCGAGTGAGCTGCCATGTGACCTCCGCCTGCCGTGGTTGGGTAGCATGGCCCCGGGCTCGAGCCCCAACCACCGAGGAGAACGCCATGACCAACAAGTGGATGATCGACCCCGCCGACGCGGTGATGCTGCTGATCGACCACCAGAGTGGTCTGTTCCAGCTGGTCCGGGACATCGAGCAGCCGGTGCTGCGCTCGAACGTGATCGCGCTCGCGAAGGTCGCGTACCTCGCGAAGGTTCCGACCTTCACCACGGCCTCGGTGCCGGACGGACCGAACGGCCCGCTGATCCCCGAGATCCACGAGCACAACAAGGACGCGGTCTACATCGCGCGCACGGGTCAGATCAACGCCTGGGACAACCCGGCGTGGGTCGAGGCCATCGAGCGGACGAAACGCCGGACCCTCATCATCGCGGGAACGCTCACCAGCGTCTGCATGTCGTTCCCGACGCTGAGCGCGCTCGTCGCCGGTTACAAGGTCTTCACCGTCGTGGACGCCTCGGGCAACTGGAGCCCCATGGCGACCGACCTCACCATCGCGCGGGTGGTGCAGGCCGGCGCGATGCCGATCGACACCTACGCCGTGCTGGCTGAGCTGATGAGCACCTGGAACCGCCCCGACGCGATGGAGTTCGCGGGGATCATGGTGGATCACATCGTGCCGCCCTACCGGGCGCTGATGGAGAGCTACGAGAAGGCGCAGAGCGTCCAGCGGGTCGGGCGCGAGACGAAGCTCGAGCGACTGGAGGAGAGGCGCACGAAGCGGTGAGCGAAGCCGAGCGCTACGACCCGCCGCTCGCCGTGCGGCGCTTCGTCGTCGAGCGCGAAGTGACGCTCGCGGAACTGGTCGAGGAGGCGGCCACTCGACTCGCCGGCACGGAAGCCTCGGCCGAGCGCGCACTCTGGCACGGCGGCCTCCACGTGAACGGGCACCCGCTCGACGCGGAGAACCCGCCGCGCTCGGTCGGCGCCGGCTCGTGGGTCGCGCTCTACGCCTTCGAGCGCGAACCCGAGCCGGTCGCGTTCGATCCGGCGCGCGTGCTCCACGACGGGGACGGGCTCGTGGCCGTGGACAAGCCGCCCTGGCTTCCCATGCAGCGCACGCGCGCGACCGCGCGCCTCTCGCTCGAGGTGGCGCTCCGCGAGCTCTTCCGCGACGACTCGCTCGTCGCCGTCCATCGCCTCGACCGCCAGACCAGCGGCGTCGCGCTCTTTTCGCGCGGCAGGGCCGGGGCGTGGGCGTCGCGGGAGCTGGCCGCGCGCCGCGTCGGGAAGCGCTACCTCGCGGTGGTGGGGCCGCCGCCCGAGCGCGACGCGTTCGAGGTCACGGGTTTTCTCGGGCGCGCGCCCGACCCCGCGCGTTTCCGCTTCGCGCTCAACCGCGAGACGTGGCCCGGTGCCCGCAAGAGCCTGACACGTTTCCGTGTCATGGAGCGGTGCGGAGAACGCGCGCTCGTCGAGGCGCGACCCGAGACGGGCCGCACGCACCAGCTCCGCGTGCACCTCGCCGCGGCGGGCTCGCCCATCGTCGGCGACGGCCTCTACGGATCGACGGCCTCGGCGGAGCGCGCGCTCCTCCACGCTGCGGCGCTCTCGCTCGAGTGTCCCGGCGGCTCGCCCCTGTGTCTCGAGGCGCCCATGCCGGCCGACGTACGCGACGGGCTCGCCTCGGCGGGCCGCATTCGCTAGATCCCGCGCGCGCCCGGAGGTGATCCCCCTGTCCGCTCCGCTCACGCCCGCGGAGGAGGCGGCCGCCCGCTTCCCCGGCGCGCGCCGGCCCGACCGCCAGCGCTTCGTCTCGTCGCAGGGCCTGCGCCTCGCCGTCTCCGAGTGGGGCGATGCGTCGGCGCCCGCGATCCTGCTCGCGCACGGCGGCTTCGACTTCGCGGGGACCTTCGACGTGTTCGCGCCGCTCCTCGCCGACGCCGGCTTCCGCGCCGTGTCCTGGGATCAGCGCGGGCACGGCGACTCCGAGCACGCCGAGCTCTACAGCTGGGACGCCGACGTGCGCGACATGCTGGCCGTGCTCGACTCGATCCGAGCGGATCCGCTGATCCTGATCGGCCACAGCAAGGGCGGCGCGATCTCGACGCACCTGATCCAGGCCGCGCCCGACCGCGTGCGCGCCTTCGTGAACCTCGACGGGATCCCGTCGCACAAGCCGCCGCCCGACGTCGCGGACCACGAGCGCACGCGGCTCCTCGCGAAGGAGCTCTCGGGCTGGCTCGAGCACCGCGAGAAGGCGGGCACGAAGGTGCGGCGGGCCGATACGCTCGAGGGCCTCGCGCGGCGGCGGCAGCGCATGAACCCGCGCCTGCCGCTCCCGTGGCTCTGCTACATCGCGACCGTCGGCGGGCGCAAGGACGCCGACGGCTGGCGCTGGAAAATCGATCCGGCACTGCGTCCGGGCGGCTTCGGTCCCTGGCGCGCGGTCTGGTCGATGGCGCGCTTCGCGAGCCTGCCCGTGCCGCTCTTCGGCGTGCTCGCGACCGAGAGCGAGCCGATGGGCTGGGACACGCATCCCGACGAGGTGCGGCCGTACCTCCCGCCCGGCGCGCGCGTGGTGGCGCTCCCCGGCGTCGGCCATTTCGTGCACGTCGAGCAGCCGCGGCGGATCGCGGACCTCGTGCTCGAGTTCCTGGCGGGGCTGCCGTGAAGGTGGAGCGGCTCCGTCACGTGAAGGTGGAGCTCGCGCTGCACTGCTTGCGCGAGGGGACGGGCCGGCCGTTGCTCCTGCTCCACGGGCTCGGCGAGCGGACGGCGGCGGCGGTTCCGCCCGAGCTCGCGGCGTGGCCGGGCCCCGTATACGGGCTCGACTTCACCGGCCACGGCCAGAGCACGATCCCGCGCGGCGGCGGCTACACGAGCGAGGTGCTGATGGGCGACGCCGACACCGCGCTGCGTCACCTGAAGCAGGCGACTCTCGTCGGCCGCGGGCTCGGCGCGTACGTGGCGCTGCTGCTCGCCGGGGCGCGGCCCGCCGACGTGCGCGGGGCGATCCTGCGCGACGGCCTCGGGCTCGCTGGCGGCGGGCCGACGCCGGGCACTCCGAGCGTGCCGTTCCCGAACCCGGGGGCGGGCGGGACGCCCGACCCGTTCGCGCTCGCCGAGCTCTCGCGCGACGTGCGCCCGCCCGACTACGCCACGGCCTTCCTGCGCCAGGCGAACGAGCTCTCGGGCCTCGAGCGGCCGGTGAGCGTGTGCTGCGCCGAGCGCCCGGACTGGCTCGCCGCGGTCGCCGCCGAGCCCGGCGCGCTCGAGACCCACCTCGACGAAGCCCTCCGCCACTACGCGGGTCGTTGACCCGGTCACGCTAGACTGGCCCGCTTCGAGGAGGGTTTGCTTGGACCTGCGCTACGGACCCGAGTACGAGGCGTTCCGCGCCGAGGTGAAGGCGTTCCTCGCCGAGCAGTGGCCGCTCAAAGCTGGTGAGGCAAAGCTCGGCCTCGCGGAGATGGGCACGCTCTTCCGCAAGCGCGCGATCGCCGCGGGCTATCTAGCGCGCTCGATCCCGAAGGCCTACGGCGGCTCGGAGCAGGCGTCCGATCCGCTCCGCGCCGCCGTGATCCGTGAGGAGTTCCTGCGCGTGCGCGCGCCGCTGGATCCGCCCGGCATCGGCACCATGATGCTCGTGCCGACGCTGCTCGAGAAGGGCGCCGAGTGGCAGAAGCAGAAGTGGGTGCCCGGCACGATCCTCGGCGAGATCCAATGGTGCCAGGGCTACAGCGAGCCCGGCTCGGGCAGCGACCTCGCCTCGCTCAAGACGCGGGGCGAGCTGGTGGGCGACGAGTGGGTGATCAACGGCCAGAAGATCTGGACCAGCTCGGCCAAGACCGCCGACTTCATGTTCTGCCTGGTGCGCACCGAGCCCGACGCTCCGAAGCACGCCGGCATCTCCTACCTGCTGATCGACATGAAGCAGCCCGGAATCGACGTGAGGCCGCTGAAGCAGATGACGGGGAGCGCGGATTTCAACGAGGTCTTCCTCACCGACGTCCGGACCCCGAAGGACTGGATCGTGGGCAAGCGCGGCGAGGGCTGGATCGTCTCGCGCACCACGCTCAAGCACGAGCGCGACTCGATCGGCAACGCCGCCATGACCGAGGTGCTGTTCAAGGGCCTCGTGAGGCTCGCGCAGGAGACGAAGCGCAACGGGCGCCCTGCGATCGAGGACTCGGGCATCCGCCAGCGCCTGACCGCGCTCGAGGGCTACGTGCTCGCGCACAAGTACTCGGGCTACCGCCAGCTCACCGCCAACCTGCGCGGCGAGGACCTCGGCATCCTCGCATTCATGAACAAGCTCCACTCGACGAACATCGGGCAGGAGGTCGCGAAGCTCGCGCTGGATCTGCTCGAGAGCGACACGCTCGCGGACCCGGCGACCACCGGGCGTGCGTTCGGGATTGCGCCGAAGACGGGCGCGGGCTGGGTCGGCCAGTTCATGTCCTCGCTCGGCGTCGCGATCGCCGGCGGCACCGCGAACGTGCAGCGCAACGTGATCGCGGAGCGCGGGCTCGGGCTCCCGCGCGACTGGGCGGCGCAGCAGACCAAGTAGGAGAGACGGTGGACTTCGGTCTTTCGGACGAGCAGCGGCTGCTCCAGGACAGTGTCGGCCAGTTCCTCGCGAAGGAGAACGACGCGACGAAGCTGCGCGCGCGCTTCGACGCCGAGGAGGCGTTCGACGCCGGGCTCTGGCGCGGCATGGCCGAGCTCGGGCTCGCCGGCCTCGCGATCCCCGAGGCGCACGGCGGCGCAGGGCTCGAGCTGCTCGATGCGGCGCTCGCCGCGGAGACGCTCGGGCACGGGGCTGGACCCGGTCCGTTCCTCGGCCACACGCTGGCGAGCCTCGCGCTCGCGCTCGGCGGGAGCGCCGAGCAGCAGCGCACGTGGCTCCCGCGGCTCGCGACGGGAGACGCGCTCGGCACGGTCGCGCTCGCCGAGCCCGACGGCGCCTGGCAGCCCGAGGAGTGGCGGCTCGCAGCCGGGTCCAGGCTCTCCGGCGAGAAGGCGCACGTTCCGTACGCGGCGGCCGCGGATGTGATCGTGGTGGGCCTCGCGGGCGGTGCGCTCGGGCTGGTGCTGCGCGAGGGCGGCGGCCTCGTGGTCGAGCCGTTCCCGGGCGTGGACCGTACCCGCCGCCTCGACGCGCTGCGCTTCGAGGGTGCGGCGTGTGAGGCGTTGCCCGGCGGCGCTGCCGCCGCGAAGCGCGTGCGCGACGCGGGGCTCGTGCTGCTCGCCGCCGACGCCCTCGGCGGCGCCTCGCGCCTCGTCGAGATGAGCGTCGAGTACGCCAAGACGCGCGAGCAGTTCGGCGTCACGATCGGCCACTTCCAGGCGCTGAAGCACCAGCTCGCGAACATGGCGCTCGAGGTCGAGCCCGGGCGCGCCCTCCACTGGTACGCCGCACACGCCTTCGACCACGCGCCCGAGGACGCGCCGCGCGCAGCCGCGCTCGCGAAGGCGCACCTGACGGAGCGCTTCGTATCGGTCGCACGCGACGCGGTCGAGGCGCATGGCGGGATCGGGTACACGTGGGAGTGCGACGTCCAGATCTGGTTCAAGCGCGCGCTCTTCGATCGCGCCTTCCTGGGCGCGCCGTCCGTCCACCGCGAGCGCGCGGCCGCCCTCGCCGGCTGGGGAAGTTGACACGGGGATGACACGGGGACGGAGTTGAAATTCAACTTCCGCCCCGGGGGATGATGAAGTTGAATGTCAACTCCGACCCCGCTCGCCCCGCTCGTTGACTTTCTTCGCGAGCTCGGGGTGCGGGAGGGCGGCGTGCTGCTGGTGCACACCGCGTTCTCGAAGCTGGGCCCGCTCGCGGGCGGCCCGGCGGAGCTGATCGAAGCGCTCCAGAGCGTGCTCGGGGCGGACGGCACGCTCGTGATGCCGAGCCTGTCGGACGACGACGACCAGCCCTTCGACCCGCGTCGCACGCCTTGCCGCGCGCTCGGCGTCGTCGCCGACACCTTCTGGCGCCTCCCCGGCGTGCTCCGGAGCGACAGTCCCCACGCCTTCGCGGCGCGGGGCCCCGCAGCGCGCGAGCTCACGGCGCCCCACCCGCTGGACCTCCCGCACGGCGCGGACAGCCCGGTCGGCCGCGTCCACGCGCGGGACGGTCAGGTGCTCCTGCTCGGCGTCGGCCACGACGCGAACACCACGCTCCACCTCGCCGAGGCGCTGGCCGGCGTCCGCTACCGGCTCGAGAGGCACGTGACGGTGCGCGAGGCCGGGCGGGCGCGGCGCCTCCCATACCTCGAGATCGACCACTGCTGCGAGCGCTTCGCGCTGGTGGACGCGTGGCTCGACGCCGCAGGCCTCCAGAGCTGCGGGCGGGTCGGCCGGGCGGAGGCGCGCCTCGCGAGCGCGCGCGCGATCGTCGATGTCGTGACCGCCCGCCTCCGCACGGACGAGACGCTCTTCCTCCACCCTTTCGGTCACGACGCGGAATGCGACGCAGCGCGGCGGAGCCTGGCTCAGAGCCCGGCGTAGAGCGCCTGCGCGAGGCGGAAGGCGCGCGTGTCGCCGAGCGTGCCCGGCGACATCTTGTTCATCACGTAGGCCCAGCCGAGGCGGGCCTCGGGATCGGCGATGCCGAGCGAGCCGCCCCAGCCGCCGTGGCCGAAGGCGCGCCCGCCGGGTGAGAGCGGGAGCGTGTCGCTCTCGAGCATGAAGCCGAGCCCCCAGCGCATCTCGGCCCCGAGCACGAGGTCCTTCCCGCGCCACTCCTCGCGCGTGGCGCGCGCGAGCGCGTCGGGGCCGATCACGCGCACGCCGCCGAGCGAGCCGCCGCACGCGAGCGCGGCCATCACGCGCGCGACGGAGCGCGCGTTGCCGTGGCCGTTCGCGGCGGGGATCTCCGCGCGTCGCCACTCGGGGCGGTTCGCGGTCGCGGGGACGAGCGGCGGGTTCCCCATCACCTGGGCGAGGAGCGAGCCGGGCGCGGGCGCGGCGGCCGGGCCCGCCGCGGCGAGCTCCGCGGGCGAGGGCGGCACGAGCTCCGCCACGCGCGCGTCTTCGGCCGCGGGGAGCCCGATCCAGAAGTCGGCGCCGAGCGGGCGCGCGACCTCGTCGCGGAAGAACGCGCCGAGCGTGCGGCCGGCCGCGCGCCGCGCGACCTCGCCGACGAGGAAGCCGTAGGTCATGGCGTGGTAGCCGCTCTCGGTGCCCGGCTCCCACCAGGGCGCCTCCGCCGCGAGCGCCTCGCACATGCGCGCGGGGTCCCAAAGCGCCTCCACCGGGAGCGGCGCTCGGAGCGCCGCGAGGCCGGCGCGGTGCGCGAGCAGGTCGCGGACGCGGAGCGCCTCCTTCCCGGCCTGCGCGAACTCGGGCCAGTACGAAGCGACGGGCGCGTCCAGGTCGACGACGCCGCGCTCCGCCAGCACGTGCAGCACGAGCGCAGCTGGCGCCTTCGTCGTCGAGAACACGTTCACGAGCGTGTCGCGCTGCCAGGGGCGCGAGCGCGCCGCGTCGGCGTGCCCGCCCCAGAGGTCCACCACCGGCGCGCCGTCCAGAAAGGCGGCGAACGAGGCGCCGACCTCCTCGCCCGCGGCGAAGCTCTTCTCGAAGGCCTCGCGCACTGCGGCAAAGCGCGGCGCGCACTCCCCCTGCACGATCGGCATCAGTCCTCCTGCTTCTGGTCGTCGGTCTCGGCGTCGAGCTTCGTGAGCTCGCGGAGCTCGCCGTGGAGCGCCGCGCGCTCGGCGCGGAGCTCGGCCACGCGCCGGCGGCTCCACTTCACGCGGAGGTACGCCTCTGCCTCCTCGAAGAAACGCTCGTAGCGCTCCTGGAAGCGCATCGCGTACCAGCCGCTGGCCGGCGCCACGATCAGCGTGGCGAGGGCGGCGCCCGGGCCGAAGGCGAGGCCGGCCAGCGCGCTCCAGATCACCCACGCGATCGGGAGCAGGAAGAAGCCGCCGAACAGCTTCACCGTCGCGGGCAGGTCGCGGGTCGAAGCAAAGCCGGCGGCGAAGCCGAGCAGCCGGTACGGGATCCAGTTGAAGAACGTCCCCAGCGCGGCGAGCGGGAGCCAGAAGAGCAGGAGCGCCGCCGAGCCGACCGCGTAGGCGAGCGCCTCCTCGCGCGGGTAGCGCGCGGCGACCTGGTCGTCGCGCAGGCCGAGCGAGGCGGCGCGTGCGGCGTAGCCGGCGAGACGCTCGCGCACGGCCTCGACGCGCGCGGGATCGCGGGCGCGCAGCCGCTCGTACACGCCTAGGGCCGCGCGGCGCAGCGCGAAGGCCTCGGCGAGCGCGAGGCGCGCCGGAAGCTCCCGCTCGCGAGCGGCGAAGAGCTCCGAGGCGTGCTCGAGGAGCGTCGCCTCCTCGTGTGACGGGTAGTTGAGCGTGACCTGCGCCAGGGCGCGCGTGATCGCACCCGTGAGCGAGCGCGTCGCCTCGCGGAGGTCGTGCTCGGCGGCGCGGAGCCACGGCTTCGGATCGAGCGGCTCGCCCACGCGCACGAGTGCCCGCGACCGGAAGACGCCCTTCGCGTCGAAGGTGAGGCCGACCGGCAGGACGAGGATCCCGCTCACGCCGCGCTCGCGAAGGGCGCCGAGCACGATGCGCGCGGCGCCCGTCTTGAGCGGGGCGAGGCCCGGGGCGTCGTGGCTGATGCCTTCCGGGAAGAGCGCGACGGCGCCGCCGGCCGCGAGGTCGTCGAAGCAGCGCCGGAAGGTCTCCGCATTCTGTGAGGTGTCTACGCCTTCGTCCTGCCGGCGGTACACCGGCACCGCACCCGCCACGTCGAGGAGCTGCCGGATCCCCGGCATCTCCCAGAGCGTGCTCTTCGCGAGGAAGCGCGGCCGGACGGCGAGCGTCGCGAGCAGGAGCAGCGGATCGATCAGGCTGTTGTGATGGTTCGCGACGACGACGAGCGGCACGCCCTCCGGGATTTGCTCGCGCCCCTCCACTTCGACCGCGCGGAAGAAGAGGTGGGCGAGGACGCGCGCGAGACGCTCCACGTAGCCGTCGAGCTGCCGGCGGGAGGGCACGGCCGCGAAGGTACTAGAGTGTCGCGGCGGAGAGGAGGCGCGATGGAGCGGATCCCGTTCGGACGCACCGGCTACGCGAGCACCCGCGTGATCTTCGGCGCGGCGGCGCTCGGCAGCATGCAGCAGGCGAAGGCCGACGCCGTGCTCGAGCTGCTCCTCGAGTTCGGGGTGAACCACCTCGACACCGCGGCCCTGTACGGCGATTCAGAGCTCCGGATCGCCCCCTGGCTCGCGCGCCACCGGGAGCGCTTCTTCGTCGCCACCAAGACGCACGCGCGCGACGCCGCGGGGGCCCGCGCGAGCCTCGAGCGCTCGCGCGAGCGGCTCGGCACGGACGTGATCGACCTGATCCAGCTCCACAACCTGGTGGAGGAGCCCGACTGGGAGACCGCGCTCGGACCGGGCGGCGCGCT
>Ga0187893_10001576_pt1 | contig 54220 bp, 44 predicted proteins | sample MA1701074metaG_FD_139574 | JGI IMG/M metagenome (GOLD analysis project Ga0187893, IMG submission 139574) | White microbial mat communities from a basaltic lava cave in the Kipuka Kanohina Cave System on the Island of Hawaii, USA - MA170107-4 metaG ... | reverse complement strand
TCACGCTCGATACGCTATTGCGCCGACGATACGAGCGTGTTCGGCACCTGGGCCAATTCTTCGAAGGCGATCCGATCGCCGCCGCTCCCTCCGAATCGCCCAAGGCCTCTCGAAACGGCCGCGCCGGCGCCACGCGCAAAGCCGGCTCCCGTACCGCCCGTCTGGCGGCACACATTCACACGCTGGACCTTCCCCTGACGGCATCCGCATCCTAAACTCGCGACCGAATGGTCTTGTTTTTCGGTCGACTTGGTCCTGCGCGATGCGAACAGCAAGATGGTGCTCAGCCCCCCGTATCCACGGTAGGCGGAGAATTGTTTGCACGGTTGCGGTAGGATGTCGTTGCCGATTTACGGTTTGATTTTTTGAGGTGCCGTCCATGAGTTGCTTTTCGTTCAGAACCTGTCGCCCGTGTCGAGCGGGTATTCTCCTTGCCGTTGCCGTATTCGCCATCGGCGGCTGGGGGCCGTCGCCTTCGAAGCGGTTCAAGAACCACGTGGAATTTCTCGCCTCGGACACCTTGGGAGGTCGCGGCGTGGGGTCGCAGGGAATCGAAAAAGCCGCGGAGTACATCGCGGAGGAATTCCAGAAAATCGGAATCGAGCCGTGCGGCCAGGGCGACGACTATTTCCAGTCGTTTTCCATGACCATGCAACGATCGCTGACCCCGGGCGGACGCCTGGAATTCGGCACCGAGGGTCAATCGTTGCAACAGGAGCGAGACTTCATTCCCATGAGCTTCTCGTCGGACGGCGAGTTTTCCGGAAAGGTCGCCTTTTGCGGATACGGCATCGTTGCTCCGGAGCGCAACCGCGACGATTTCGCCGGGATCGATCCCCGCGGTCGAGTCCTGTTGATCTTTACGGGTGAGCCGCCGTCGTGGTCCGACAAGAACGGATTTGCTACGCGATACGCCATGCTCAGTGATAAGATCTACAACGCCAAAGATCGTGGTGCGCTTGCGGTGTTGTTCGTGGACCCGGCACCGGAGAAAGGCGAAGACGATCGGCTTGCCCCCTTCGATTCCGAAGACCCGGACGAATACGGCCTGCCGGCGTTTCAACTCCGCCGCGCGGCCGTGGACGCCGAACTCAAGCGAATCGCCGCGCCGACCCTCCTTGAACTCGAAGCGCGATTGAATGCGGACAAGGGTACGGGCGCACACTCGATGGACCTTGCCGGAACCCGATCAAGCGGGCGGGCGGCCTTTCGCGCGAACGTCGCGATCGCACGAAACGTGGTCGGTATCCTGCACGGAAGCGAACCGGCGACCGGGTCGGTGGTCATCGGGGCGCACTATGACCACCTCGGGATCCGCAAGCCCATGACACGAAGGTTCAAGCGCGGAAAGTTGATCCGAGAAAACGAAGCGCCACAAATCCACAACGGGGCGGACGACAACGCCTCGGGAGTGGCCGGGCTGCTCGAGATTGCGCGGCGTTTTGCGGCCGCCCCCAAGCCTCGGCGCAACGTGGTTTTCGTTGCATTCACCGCGGAAGAGTCGGGTCTCCACGGAAGCAAATTCTATCTAACCCAGCCGTGCGAACCGTTGGAGGGCACCGTGGCGATGTTGAACATGGATATGATCGGGCGGATGCCGCGGCGCTCGAACCGCGTTCAAGTTTTCGGGCTGGACACCTCCGCGGAATTCCGGCAGATCGTCGATGCCGCGGCGTCCTCCCTGGGGTTGACCGTGCAGCCGGGCCAGGACGCGGGCGGTCGAAGCGATCACGCCCCGTTTGTCCGCCGGGGGATTCCCTCGATGCACTTTTTCTCCGGTCATCACGCCGACTACCACAAGCCGACCGACGACACCCGCAAGATCAACGCCGCCGGCGGCGTCAAAGTGGCCGAGCTCGTGTACCGCGTTGCCGAGGATTTGGCCACGCGATCCGAGCGACCGACGTTTCAGCAAACGTCCCACGGGGGTTTCGATTCCGCGTCGGCGCCCACGGCGAGCTACAAGGTGGTCATGGGCCTGTCCCCCAATTATGTCAACGACGGGCAGCCGGGCATGGGCGTCGACGGAGTTACTTCGCAAGGCCCCGCGGACCTGGCGGGGATGAAAGCCGGCGACCGGATCCTCCGCATCAGCGACAAGCCGATTGCAAACATCTACGACTACATGGCCGCCACGCGTAACAATCAGGGCGGCGACGTCGTGGAGGTCATCGTGCTTCGCGACGGAAAAGAAAAGACATTGAAGGTCAAGCTCGCCGGGACAAAATGATCCTTGCACAGGCGTTGCCATTTACGCCGGGGAACCTCGGCAATTGAACTCCAATCGGTTGCGCTACCGATTCTCAAAGTACGGCCGGCCGGCGCGATACTCCGTAAGCGCTTTGCCCAACCGGTCCGCGGCCCCGGGCGGGATTTCGTCGGTGCCTCGGTGCAGCAATTCGTCAAGGATCCGCACGGCGCGATCGAAATTGCCGACCGCGGCGTGCGCAGCCGCCAGGGATTCCAAAGCGGCGAAATGACCGGGAGGGGCGATTCGGACAACCTTCTGGGCAACTTCGAGGGCACGCGGAGCGTCGCGGAGCGAATCGTCGGGGCTGGTCGCCAGAATCCACGACAGTTTTGACAAAAGCTCGACATTCACGGGGTCCACCGTCAAGCCTCGCTCGATCCAGGCGACGGCGCCATGCATGTCCTCCTTGTGAACCCGCAGGATGGCCGCACGATAGTAGGCATTGCCCATGCCGGGATCGATTCGTAACGCGGATTCAAATTGTTCCATCGCCGCATCCGGCCGCCCCGTCGCGGCCAGCAATCCGCCATAATTCAGGCGCAACGGGGCATCGTTTGGAAACTCGCGGATTGTCTCGGCGTAGCACCTCTCCGCCTCCTCCATCCGTCCCGCCTTGACAAACATTCCCGCGACGTGAATGGCAAGGTCCGTGTTGTGGGTACGAAGTTGCACGACCCTTCGCAGACTTTGTTCAGCCTCGGAATCATCCCCCATCGCCAACGACGCCCGCCCCGCGGTGATCCATGCGGAAACGTTTTGCGGCAGAATCTCGGTGGCTCGAAGGGCATGGAGCCGTGCACTTTCCCACTCCTCGTTGGCGGCCAACCAGGCTGCGAGGTTTGCATGCGCCAGCCCCGTATTCGGCGCGTGTCGCAGCACGTGGGCCCACAGGGTTCGCGTATCGCGCCAAACGGACGTTTGCTGCCGCGTCAGCACAACGAGGCCGACCATTGTCGCCAGAGTGGCGAGGGAAATGCCACAGCGTGACATCGTTTGCGAGACCGTGCGGCGCCAAAGGATCGAAACCGCCGCACCCGCGACCACGCACCAGGGCAGGCAAGAAAGGTAGCTGTACCGGTCCGCCGCCGACTGCGGGCCGCTCTGGGTCAGGCCGAGCATCGGCGAGAGCACGATCCAATAGACCGCCCAGGCCATGAGCAGGCCCGGAAAACGTCGACGAAACGCAAGGAACGCCAGTGTTGCCGCCGCGACGACGACCCCCGCCGCCACATACTCCATGTTCCACGGTGCGGCATTCGGCGGCTGTTCGTAAAGCGGCAACAACGGATACGGCACCAGCGATTTCCATAAGTAGAAAACGATTGCATAGAAGGCCTGTGCGACACGCAACGAAAGGGGATGCGCTTCAAACGACCACAGCGCGCCGGCCTCGTGCTGTGCTCGGATGGCCATGATGCCGCACCCAATCGCCGGAAGAAGAAACGCGACTTTCTCGAACAGGATGCTTCTCGTACGGATAGACCTGCCGGGCACGGGTCCGGAAAACCGTTTCATCGGGTAGAAATCAAGGATGAGGAGCACGAGCGGCCAGGTCATGCCCACGGCTTTGGACAAGAGCGAACAAACAAAGCTCAACCACGCCGCGAGAAAGAGCCATGGCCGGCGCGAATCGGAACCCTCCACGTAGCGCAGATAAAGGTATGTGGCGAGCATGAGCCACGCCGCGGAAAGCACATCTCTTCGTTCGGTGGCCCAGACGACCGATTCGACGCGGAGCGGGTGAACCGCGAACAGCATGGCGGCCACCCAGGCGCCTGCGGTCGCCGCATTGGAGTCGATGCCCGCGTGCGCTGAGCGAACCAGGCGAATCGCGACCAAGAAGAAACCCGCCGCCGTGAGGAAATGCAGAACCAGGTTGGTTAGATGGGTTCCAAACGCATCCACGCCGCCCCAAACCTTGAAATCGATTGCGTGGGAAATCCAGGTCAACGGCTGATAGTGACCCGCAAACGACGTCGTGAACATCCATCGCAAATGAGCCGGTGAGAGGCCTTGATAGGCCGGGTTATCGACGAGATTGGGCCGGTCGTCCCAATCGACGAAACCGTTGCGAAGGGACCCGGATAGGGCGATCCATACGCCGACCATCAATGCGACGACGGCCCAGACCTGGACCACCGGCGGCGAAGGAATGTAGTTGGAATCACGCCGCGAACGCACGCCCCTAGTGTAGTGGCGAGTGCGAAATCGTCTCCCTCGAATGTCCCCTGGGACCGAATGGTGAGACGATCGAAGGCACGCAGGATACGCGACCTGCCCGCTTTCGTTGCCGAAATCCGAAGGATTCCGCTTCGTTCCCGATTGTCTTGCCAACGAGTCGCGGTCTACAAATCGACCTTTACCGGCTGCCGCGCACACTCCCGCGCCGGCCGGCGCCATCGCGAACTGCCTTGATCGGCTTCGGGCGGGCGCCCGAGACGAAGGCGGCCATGTCTTCGGTATTCACCAGCCCGTCTTCATTCAAATCCGCGACGGCGATCTCTTCCATCCCCAATTCAAGAAGTTCCTTGACCGAGACCTCCGTCCGACCGGTGCGGCCGCCCGCCGTCGGATTATGACAGCAGTCGTCTTTGTCATTGGCAAGGAAGTTAATCTGGATGAACGTGTAATCGACTACGTCGACCCTTCCGTCGCCGTTGAAATCGGCATGGCGCAACAAACCGCCCTCACAAACTTTGTTCGGCCCGGGATTGGGATTCTGGTTGAGCTGGCCAAGGAACATGCCGAAGTCGAGAATGTCCACCAGCTCATCCTGGTTGAGGTTGCCCTGAATCAGCCAATTCCCGCCGAAGAACGGATCGCCCTTGAAGTCGGCGGCGTAAGACACTCCGTCGCAAGTCAGCGGAAAATGAATCGAGCGAATCGAGTGCTGGCGGTCGCGGGCTTGAATACAAACGTACTTGCCCTTGGGAACCTTCACCTCGGTGGAGGCCTGCCCGCGGAAATCGAACGGGCCGCCGAAGGCAATCGTCTTGCACACTTCTTCGACCACCAACGGCGTGCAACTGCTAATCAATTCGAAGCAGATGCAGCGGGTAATCTCGTTGCCTCCGACCACCGGTGAAAGCTGCAAGCGCACGTCCAACGACTGGTCATCCGTCACGGTGAGTTCCCAAGAGCAACTATGCCCATCGTTGCATTCCTCATCCTCGACTGCACAAACGAATGAATAGTGACCTTGGGGAAACGTTCCGCCGGCGTTCGCCAACCCGTTGCAATTGATCGCCGGCCGCCCGGGAAGCGGCTGGTGTTGGCAGGTGCACGTGTGCGGCAGAACACCGTCGCACTCATCCACGAACCGGATGGGAGGCCAGGTGACCACGGCGGTGGTTTTCAGGCAATCGCTGTTCACCACGAAACTGCCTGGACAAGTGGACGTGACCACTCCCACATCAAAGATCGGTTTGGTGCAGCCCAACTCTTCCGGAAGAACCTCCTGGCCCTTGGCGGTGGTTAACCGTGTGTGCTGCGGATTTACCGTGGTCAGGCAAAGATCGCACTCGTTGCAATCGCCGATCTTGATGAATTCAAACGTGGCCATGATGCCCGCCATATTGCTGCATTTGAGCCCGCCGCCACCGATCGGAGAGCCGACCGCGTAGAAGAGTACACCCCCGGCTTCATCAACCTGCTCAAAGATTTCGTTCCTCCAGGGAACGGCACCGGGAACGGCGCTCACGAAATCCAGACACGTCGGGTCGTATTCCACGCGGAACGATCCCCCCGCGATGCATAGAGTAGCCGGGGTGCCGCCGAAATAGACGTCCACAAAAACATGCTCGCCTTCGTCGTGGCAGTTCGCGCCGTTGATGTCCTTCCTCGGCCTGAGTTCCAACTCGGGGTTGTCAAAGCAAACGCAGCGGCCTGCCCCACATGCCACACCCGGACAGTCGGCGTCGGTCAAACAGGGTATCGTATTGATGTCGATGTTGACGGCGCTGCCCGTGGCTTCGTCGCAGAAATCCAATGTGCAAATCAAACCGTCATTCGCATCGACCGGATCGCCTTGGCAGGTTCCGTTTGTGCAGCGATCGTTTTGTGTGCAATTGACGCCGTCGCTGCATGAATTCGTATTGTCATTGAGGTGCCCGCAGGTCCCGCCCTGGCACACGTCGTCGGTGCAATCATTGGAGTCTGACGTGCACGGAAGTCCGTTGGGTTCGGGATTGGAACTGCACATGCCCGAACCGTTGCACGTATCCGGATTGTCGCAATCCGTGTTCGCGCTACTTCCGCACGGGGTACCCGCGGGCTCGGCGTTGTTCACGCAATTCCCGTTCGCGTTGCACGTATCCGGATTGTCGCACGCGGTATCCGCCGAGTTGCCGCATCCGCTCCCCGCCGGCCGACTCACAATTGTGCAACCGCCCGCGCCGCCGTTGGCTGAGGGATCGCAAACCGCGTCTACGCAAGCACTGCCGCCGGGACAGACCGGGGGCGGATCGTTCTCGCACGTGCCGGTTTGAAGGTTGCAACGCCGCGGCACGCAGAAATTGCTCGGACAATCCGCATTGGATTGGCACTCGCAGGGATCGGAGCACGTAAAGCCGACAGTGAAATTGGCGCCAGGATTCTGATTCACGCAACACGTTCGATTGATTCCATCGGATAGGCAGGTCTGCCCCTGGCAGCACTGTCCGACCTCGACGGTGATGGCCCCGGCCACAAAGTTCGCATCGGCGCAGGTATTGTTGTCTTGAACCACGCGGGTGAGGTCCGTGTTGAGACACGGCATGTTCATGACTTCGTAAGGAATGTTAAACGTCCCCGCGGCGCATGTTGAAACCGTGTAGCGAAATGTCCCGATGTAGCGTCGGGCCCCTGCGCCGGGAAGAATGTACGATGGTTCGCCCGGCCCCGGGCTGCCCGAAAGGCGGCAAAACGTCTGCGCGATCGGCCGAAGGCCGCCGCTGCATCCTGCACCACCGCATCCCGTCACCCCGTCGTTTGGCGCCACCGAGGCATACACCCATGGAACCGATCCACTCGCGGCAGCACTGGTATTGCCGACGCTCAACGGATTGGCCCCGACGGTCATGGCCGTTCCGCTGGAACCCGGTTTGCCGGGGAGACTGCACGGCAGATCTACCTGAATGCCGCGGATCAAGAAATCCGCACCATCGTTGCGTATAAACGCTTCGACGGCGATAACCGCATTCCCGGTGACTACTTGCCCGGGCACGGGCTCGAGCGAAACCGTAAACTGGCCTTGTGCGAAATTCGCGCAAAGTAAACATACCCCAACCCACGAACTTAACCGGACAGTCATATACAAAACCTCCCCCGATTTTCTGAAAGATCGCGCGGAATTTACCCCCAAGTCGCACGCGACGATCCTGCCGCCCCATATCCTAAACGAAATCTCGCCCGAAAACCATTTAATTCACTTTGGAAATACTTCTTTTTGTGGAATCGCGTCGTTTTTGTGCACGTGCATCAAAAAACCGGGGGGTTCTGCCAAAGTGAGTTCAATTCGCGGTCTGGTCTCGTCAACAAAAACAGCCGGCAGGGAATTCCCACCGGCTGCTGACCTTCGCTTACACGTATTTCGCCAGGGTTCCCCCAAGCGCTTCCACTCGCTGCGGCTTAGGTCAAAAGGGAGTTAATGTCGCTTTGATCAATCTTGGCGGCGGGCTTTTCCAGCTTGCGGCTGAGCCAACTCAGAACTGCGGGATGGTAAGGCGGCTTGTGAGATCGGATTCGTTCGGCCATGCGAACGTCCCGCCTGCTTCTCTCCTTATCCTTGAAGAAACGGTTGTCGCTGCGTGTCTCCGACGCCTCTTTCCGATCCAAACGCTTCCTGTAGGTACGATGCAAGCTCATTGCTGATCTCCATTCCAACGGGTCCGAACCCCGACAGGCCGAATTCTGCGGCAAGGACCCTTGCCGGTCAAGTCGGCATGCTGTATCACAATCGAGCGCGCGAAACAGGTCGACAATGACATGTGACCGCCGTGTTGCAGTGGTTATCGCTACAACTTTTGCTCCCGGAATAGGTCGTAGGCCAATTCATTTCCCAAAGTCGAAGAGACAGGCCGATGAAATGAAACGGGGCCTGGGACCTACCGAAAACAGCAGAAGTGCACCGACACACCATCATTTGGGTGATCCTCTTCGCGGTAATCGCGGGAATGTTCGTCCAGCTTCCCCAAATGGCCGCGAAGCAGGACGCCGTTACCAACACTTACGGTGCCCTGGTCGAGGTCGACGCCCTGGCGCGGCAACAGTTCGTGGAACCCATCGATGACGAGCGACTGGTCGACGGGGCCATTCGCGGAATGATGTTCAAATTGGACCCGTACAGCGGTTATCTTTCCGCAAGTGAGTTGCCCGGATTCGAGCGCCGCACCCACGGTGATTTTATCGGAGTCGGGATCGAGGTGGGATTTCGCGACGGAGTACCGACCATCATTGCACCCATCGAAGGAAGTCCGGCGGCGGCCGCGGGAATACGGGCTGGAGACGCCCTAGTGGCCATCAACGATGTCGAAGCGAAAGGGCTCTCCATCTTCGACATCGAAGAGCGACTGGCCGGCCGGCCGGGGTCCGCCGTTTTTTTGCGAGTGCTCCATTCGGGGGATACGACACCTCAAACGCTGCGAATCGCACGCGGTCCGGTGACCTTGTCGGCCGTTCGCGGACTTCGCCGAAAAGAGGATGGACGATGGGAGTACTTCGCCGACGAAAACCAGGGCATTGCATACCTTCGCGTCACAAGCTTTCCCGATTCGATGATCCGCGAGTTTGATGCCTTGCTTGGAGAAATTGTGGACCAAGGCGCCCGAGGATTCATTCTTGATCTTCGTTCGAACCCGGGCGGCTCATTGGAACAGGCCGTTGAAATGGCGGACCGTTTTATCGCCGACGGAGTCATCGTATCCACCGTGACGCGGCGACGCGCGGTTCAGGAATACCTTGCCCGTCGCGAAGGCACCTTTACCGATCTCGAACTCGCCGTTTTGATTGACCATGCCTCGGCAAGCTCGGCGGAAATTGTGGCGGGATCTCTTCAAGACCATGATCGAGCGGTCATCGTCGGTGAACGGAGTTTCGGAAAGGGCAGCGTTCAACATTTGATTCGGTTGAACGGTCAAGAAGCCGCCGTGAAATTGACGGTAGCGTATTATCGATTGCCGGGCGGGCGGATCATCCATCGAACACCCCGAAACATGCATTCGCAGCAATGGGGAGTCAAGCCCGATGTCGAGGTCGCCCGTTCTCCTGCGTCCGAGTCGCCGCGCAACAGCACAAGTTTGGAGGTCGCGACGGCCCAGCCCACGGCGCCCAACGAAGACGATCCGCAACTCAACGCGGCTCTTCGAATCTTGCGGGAACGAATTCGGGAACGAGGCTCCGCGCCCCGAAACCCCTGACTCGTTGGATCATTCGATCAACCTCAAAGCGGAAAGCGCGTCGCCCGTTGCCGAGGCGTGAAAATTGGCAAATCCATTATGAATCGCGCCGGATTCAGCTGTGGTTCGATGGTCACCCAGTCGAGATACTGCCCCGCCCAGACGGATCCTTCCTTCACCGCTGTATTGGCAGCCGGATTTGGAATTACCTCGGCTGAGTCCACAAACGCCGATTGGTTTTCATCGATGGCATTCATTCTCGTATCCTTTCGTTGACGGCATTCTCGGCGACAACAGGGCCTGGAGCCGCATGTATGTCGGCTACTCTTCCACTTTCACTTTGATCCTGACGCTAATCCGTGGAGTTTCGCCGTCATCGCACCCGTTCCAATCGGGTTCCTCGAGCCTCGACCTTTCCTCTGGGACCGATATTTCCGCGGAATCATAAAACTAGGGCAGCCCGAAGTTTGGTCCCTTCGGGCTGCCGCGGCGGTCGCCCGGTGTCGCGTTGCGCCCGGGTGAAGATTTCGCGAAGAACGTGAATCCACATCCCCGCGTGAAAACCAACGAACTGGAAGCGCCCATGGCAGGCGCCTCCAAAGCTTCTCGCCCCTCGAACTCGCGAGACTACATCCTCGGACGAGCGTGTCCTTTCCCCCGTCCGACTGACTGGCGGTAGAATTACACCCCGCGCGTGAAGGCACGATGAATCAGGCATGAATTCCGCGCAAAAGATTTGATCCCGATGACCGGCCCTCCCAGGCCTCAAGACTGGCGCAATGGTGATAGTCGGATTCTGGGATGGCATGGAACGTAGGGTTAGGCTTTCGGGCGATCGCGTATTCAATTTGCATTGGGAGGAGAGGGCGGTAGAATTGGTCACGCTGAAGTCAACGCCCGGAGGCAATCTCGTGGCGAAGCGTCTCCGAGAATTCGAGGATCGGGTGGTACACCAGATCGATTTGATTTCCATTGCTGATTCAAGCGAGTCATTCTGCCGCCGTCGCGCGGTTTTTTTTGAAATGACCTGCCAGGCAGCCTCATTCCGTTCCAGGGGCATCGATCCGTGCTCGCCAAGATAATTTCCACGCTCGCCCTGCTGGCGCTGCCGTTTACCCTCACGTTGTGGTACAAGAGCCATTTTCGGCCGGAACAACATCGGTTCGATCTGACCCTTTACAGATCGGTTTGGGTCTATTCCAACAACGGAGTCTTTGGGATCAATATTCTGACCCTTCCGACGGGAGCGCCGTCGAAGTCCGAGTTTCGAACAACGATGCAGTCATCGGTATTTGTTCCCCTGAAGAAGTCGTTCGAATTGTCTTCCACGCGCAAGGGTAAAAACCGGATCATGTGGATCGTGTTTCCGCTATGGCTGCCCAACGCGGTTCTGGCGGCCATTTGCGGATTGGGACTGTTGTACGGTCCCATCCTTCGGGGTTGGCGGCGGAGGCACGGATGCTGCGCGGACTGCGGATACGATCTTCGCGGCCTGCGGAGTACACGGTGCCCGGAGTGCGGAAACTCGCCGGCGCGCGCCAGGAAGATCGTCGCTAGTCGCGCGATGCATCCTTAGTCCTTCCAGACAGGGACCCGAGCGGCACCGGGCGCGAGAATCGGCAACGTCGATCGAGTACAAACCATTGCCGAACTTGACAATCGATTTCCATGAGGATGAAGTGAATCTTGGGCGTGCGACGTTCTCCCGCCTTTAAAAGACCCGAGATGAGCGCTCGAGGTGCGACTTTCGCCGACGAGCAGACAGGAACGGCACCATGAACAAGGTATTTTCGACGCTCGGCCTGGAAGACCTCCAACCCGGCGGGTTTTGCGGTGAGTGGATCGGAGGCGGAGAGAGACTCGACGCCGTTTCACCCATCGATGGGAAACGCATGGCATCGGTGCAACAGGTCACTGCCGCCGATTATGAACGGGTTTTCTCACGCGCCCAAAACGCCTTTCTTATGTGGCGCAAAGTCCCCGCACCCGTCCGCGGAGAAACCGTCCGGCAACTGGGAAACGCCTTACGCGAGGTCAAGACCGAGCTTGGAGCCTTGGTGACGCTGGAAGCCGGAAAAATCCGTGCGGAAGGCGAAGGCGAAGTACAGGAAATGATCGACATCTGCGACTTCGCCGTCGGATTGTCGCGTCAGCTTTACGGTCTCACCATGGCGTCCGAGCGGCCGCTCCATCGCATGTTCGAGCAATGGCATCCCTTGGGGGTCGTCGGGGTGATCTCCGCGTTTAACTTTCCCGTGGCCGTGTGGGCCTGGAACTCGGCGCTGGCCGCCGTTTGCGGTGATTCCACGCTTTGGAAGCCTTCGTCGCTGACGCCGCTTACCGCCGTGGCCTGCACGAAAATCGCCGAACGCGTTTGCCGCCGAGTGGGCGTCGATCCCGCGGTTTTCAGTCTCGTGATCGGGCCTGGGCGATCCATCGGCGAACAATTGATCCGCGACCGGCGTGTCCCGTTGGTCTCGGCGACGGGAAGCTGCAAGATGGGCCACCACGTCGGGGCGGTCGTGGGGGAACGGCTGGGGCGGACGATTCTCGAGCTCGGCGGGAACAATGCCATCGTCGTGACACCGGAAGCGGACTTGAAGCTCGCCGTCCGGGCCATCGTGTTCGGCGCCGTGGGCACGGCCGGCCAGCGCTGCACCAGCACGCGGCGCGTCATCGTACACGAATCGATCCGCGGCGAATTGTCCGAGCGGCTGATCGCCGCGTATCGCCAGGTGCCCATCGGCAATCCGGCGGAACCGGGCACGCTCATGGGCCCACTCATCAACACCGAGGCCGTGGAGACGATGATGAAAGCGGTCAAGGCCATCAAGGAGCAGGGCGGCGAAATCCTTTACGGCGGGCAGAAGCTTGAAGGTCCCAAGCATCCGGGCGGGTGCTATGTCTCGCCGTGCATCGCGGCCGCCCGAAACGAGTTGCCGATTGTGCAAGAGGAGACGTTTGCTCCGATTCTGTATCTGATTACGTATAAGACATTCGACGACGCCATCGCCCTGCACAACGGCGTTCCTCAAGGGCTGTCGTCAGCCATCTTCACTCGCAATCTTCTGGAGGCCGAAACGTTCCTTTCCGCCGAGGGCAGTGACTGCGGAATCGCCAACGTCAACATCGGCACCAGCGGCGCGGAGATCGGCGGAGCGTTCGGCGGCGAGAAGGAAACCGGTGGCGGCCGCGAATCCGGCTCCGACGTGTGGAAGACCTACATGCGCCGCCAGACGAATACGATCAACTACTCGACAGAATTGCCTTTGGCTCAGGGAATTAAGTTCGGGGACTAAGAGCCGTTGTATCGAGGTGCTTCTCGCGGCGGGGGTGTGGGTCCGCTGCCGCCGCGACCGGGCCGCGACGTCGCGGGACTGCGACGAACGGATGGATCGAGGCGCGGCGAATCCCCGTCCCGAACCGGATGCGGTTCGATGAATGCCCGCAGATCGTTTCGCCGAATGCACACCAATGCCCAGATCAGCGGCGGCATGAACAGCGCGCCGGCCGGTGAGTCCCAGATCGCCCGCCGAAGGAGAGCAAGGGCTTCGTGCCAGAAGGCGCTCAGCTCGAAACAGCGCACCGGGGTCGGCTGCGCAAACCAATGCAGGACCATCAATCCCAACCGAAACGCGACATACGCTTGAATAATGACCAGCCCAACGGGCAATGCGATCAGACGCCGACGCCTCGGCACGGGCGTCGCGAGGATCATCGCCGCCAGCGCTGCGACGGACAGATAGCCCTGCCGCAAACTGCTCGATTCCGGTCCGGGGATGGACGTCGGCGGGGCGAGTTTGCCAAATTCCGTTTCGGTGTCGAGCGTCTCGGCGTCTCTTGGCTTCGCACGAAAGGTCACGAATCGATTCGCCCCAATCCGCGAAAAGAACAGGTTGCCCGTCGTACGATACATTGCCGCGTAACCGTCTTGGACGAAAGGCAATCCCCGCCAGGCAAGATCTAGCAGCGCGAAGAGCGCCAAGGCCACGGTGAAGAACTTCATCAGCGCCCAGACCGGGGAATGTCGAAACGGTATCGAAAGGGCGCTGGATCGTTCGACCCCCGCCGATTCGCCACGCTTGACCTTTTCGACAGAAATGACCGCCTTGCGATTCATGTGGCGGCTTCCAACGCAGCCGAGTCCCGTCTCGTTCTTCTCACCGCCCAAAGCGCCCACGCCACCCAAAGAACGATCACCAGCAGAATGAAACCGACCTGCGAAACGTTCTCATGCATGAAGTTGAACGTGTTACTCGAACAATGGACCCCAACGTAGAACAGGACTACGAGCCGGATGAAGTTAGCGACGACCAGGATCGTCGCCCCAACCACGGCCCCCGGCAGCTTCGTCCACCAACGCACCGGCGACGCCAACACCGCGCACAGAAAGAGCAGAACCGGCCGCAACGCGTCGCAGCCCTGGACCATTTTCAGGTTGAAGCGTCCGGTGTAGACATATTGGCCGACCACCTGGACCTCTTCACCCAAAAACTCCAGCAGTGATCCCAGGACCAGCGCGAAAAAGTCCAGCTCGGGTCCGACGAGGCGCTCGAGAATCCATCGGGTGCTGAGGAGGACTTCCGTGCCCGTTACCAGCAAGCCGAGGACGAGAAGGAATCCGGCCACGGAACGCCGGACCCGACGCCTGGGCGAGTTGGTGTCCGACAGCCGGTTGGGAACTGAAAGGCGGCTGGGCATCATTTTGCGGCTCAAGACATTCACACCCTCGCTTGTCGGGTCCCAGGCCCACCTCAACGCTCGATTTTAGCACGTCCTGACGCTAGAGTAGGGCGTCATGAAGCTCCTTAGCCTCGAAACCTTCAGCGCCGGCGTCAACAACCTCCGGCTCCACAAGCTTCGTTCATTGCTGACCTCGTTGGGCATTATCTTCGGTGTGGGCGCGGTAATCTGCATGTTGTCCATTGGCGAAGGGGCCTCCGCCGACGAACTCCGCCTGATCGAGCTGCTGGGCACGAAGAACATCATCGTCAACTCGGTTCGACCCGCCCAGACCACTCAGGTTTCGCAGGGCAGCGCGTCAAACTTGATTGAGTACGGAATCACCCGGCAAGACCTGGCCGTTATCCAAAATACGATTCCGCACCTGGCCAAGGTGGTACCCATGAAAACCGTAGGCTACCTGGCTCGACACGGGGAACGCCAGGGCTCCTTTGAAACCGTGGGCACGTCGCACGATTTTTTCGGCGTCGTCAACGTTCGCGTGGCCTCCGGCCGCGCACTCACGGCCGAAGACGCCGCCGAACGCGTCAACGTCTGCGTCATCGGCGAATCCGTGCGTACCGAGCTTTTTCCTCTCAAGGATCCGCTCGGCGAAACTATCCAGGTGGATCGGTACCCGAGTTCCGTTCCCTTCACGGTGGTGGGGGTTCTCGAAAAGGTTCAAACCGCCGGTGCCCCTGCCCGGGGCGTGGAGGATCGCAATCTCAACCGTGATATTCTTGTGCCCTATACGACCGCGGCCACCCAGTTCGGTGAAACGACACGCCGCGTCGGCGCGGGGTCTCGCGAGTTCATCAAGATGCAGTACTCCGGCATGTACATCACCGCGGATGAAATCGAGCGCGTCCTGCCCGTTTCCGAAATGGTCAAGCGCGTGCTTGAGCATGGCCACAAACAGATGGACTACGAAGTGAAGGTTCCCCTCGAGCGGCTCCAGCTCGCCCAGAAGAAAAAACGGAACAATCAGCTCGTCCTGGGATTTATCGCCGGGATTTCGCTGTTGGTCGGCGGCATCGGCATCATGAATATCATGCTCGCTACCGTGACCGAGCGTACGCGCGAAATCGGAATCCGCCGCGCGTTGGGCGCCAGACAAAAACACATCGCCGTCCAGTTTCTTGTCGAAACGGTCGTACTGTCAACGGCCGGCGGGTTGCTCGGCGTATTGATCGGCGTCCTGGGGGCCTTTGGAGTTTCGCAGTTTGCTCAATGGGAGACCATCGTGCGGGTGTGGTCCGTGGCGCTGAGCTTCGGATTGTCCGTGTTGGTGGGCATTTTTTTTGGCATGTATCCGGCCATGGCCGCTGCTCGCCTTGACCCGATCGTTGCCTTGCGCCGTGAGTAGCCGGAAGGAACTCATGTGGAATCGACCAAGTCCGCAAATCCATCACTATGGAAGCCAACGCCAGGGCCGATTCTGGGTGCGACAAATGCAGCCGGGCTTTTTCGGAACCTCAGAAGTCTCTAACGGATGCTTGCCTTCGATTTCTCAACCTTGGCATGGCAGCCGGTGCATGGTATAATTCGATTGAAGCTGCTCCCCCACCGTTACAGTTGCACAGAATTTGTGCGCGTTCTGGCGTGTTTGGCGCCTAGGATCGGCGTGCCCGGCGAATGCAGGATCGTTTTTTTTTCGGAACCGACCGCACCATGCGGACTTTGAAACGTAGAAGTAATTGTGGGAGAGTTCGAATATTCGAACGCCTAACGAATGGAACGATTGGGGTGAAATCGTCAGGGGTGGAAATGAGTGGGGGAGATTGTCATGAACTTGGCTCCATGCGCTGAGGTCGCTCGGACGGCCAGCCCTTTGCTGCCGACAGTGAAAGTACCGTCACAAGAAGTCATCGACGCGCTATCGACCGCCGATCAGGTGCTTCTTCGCAAGCTCTTAACCGAGCCGGCGGATTACGTGGACAACCCGCAGTTCTCGAAACGCGGGATCGAGAAAAAGCTGTTCGGCGGAGCGGCCCAATTCAAGACGGCCGAGGCGACGCGATTTTCACAAAACCCGAACGTGGTTCTGGATTCGCTGCGCGCCGGTGATCGCCTGCCGTCGCTTTCGCTTGCGGAAGAAGAGCACCTGTTCATGCGCTACAACTTCGCCCGCCGAACCGTCAGGAGTATCCTTTCGGATTCCGCGGGGGAATCGCTCAATCCGCAAACGATACAACTGCTGCTGGCGTGGGGGCATCGCAGTCTCGAGGCCCGCAGCCTCATTGTGCGGTTGAACATGCCCCTGGTGTTCGCGATGGCCAAGCGCACGCGGCTGTCCAACGTCGATTTCAACGAAATGATCAGCGAAGGCAACATGGCCTTGCTGCGCAGTGTGGAGAAGTTTGATTGTTCCCGCGGCTACAAGTTCAGTACCTATTCGTGCCGGGCGATTTTGAAAAGCTTCTCGCGGGTGGCGATGCGCGCGAGCCGCTACCGTGGCCAGTTTCCCACGGAGTTTGACCCGTCCATGGAGCGCAGCGATTTCGTCGAGCGACAGCGCGAAACCATCGAGCGGGATTGCGTGGACGAAATCAAGGACATTTTGATCCGCAATCTTGCGGGTCTCAGCGACGTCGAGCATCGCGTCATCACCGAGCGGTTCGCCATCGGTCTGGTGCCGAGCGGACTTTCGTTGGCTCCCAAAACGCTCGAACAGGTCGGCGTCCTGATCGGCGTGACCAAGGAGCGCGTCCGCCAGATTCAGAACAAGGCGCTTCGTAAGATTCGCGTGGCCCTCGAGTCCGTCTATTTGGCGGCTTGAACACGGCATCCCACTCAAGAATCCGAAACCATCCGCCGACGAGCGTTACCCGCTCGTCGGCGGATGTCGTTTTGTCAAAACGCTTGTGGCGCCGTCGTGCCATTGATAATCTCCTTCTGGGGATGCAAACCAAACTGGGGGGTTATGAGTATGCCGATCTCACGGCCAATGGCGATACGTCGCACGGTTGCGGCGGTAATCGGGTCGGGATGCCTGCTCGCCGTCGCCGGCCTTGCCGGCGTGCCTGCTCGCGGCGCCGTTTACGATGTAGGCGACGGGCAACCGTTCACTTCGATCGGCGCGGTTCCTTGGGAGTCGCTCATGTCGGGCGACACGGTGTTGATCCATTGGCGATCGGTGCCCTACCGCGAGAAATGGGTCGTGGGACGAAGCGGTACCGTCGGGAGCCCCATAACCATCCGCGGAGTTCCCGGACCCGGTGGAGCCCTGCCGGTGATCGACGGGCAAGGAGCGACCACCCGACTGGCCTTAGAGTATTGGAACGAAAACCGCTCGGTGATCAAGATCGGCGGATCTTCTATTCCGCTGGACGTGCTTCCCCGTTACATCATCATCGAGAATCTAGACGTGCGTGGTGCCCGGCCGCCGGGCACGTTTACGGACGATGGCGGCGTCGTGCGAAGCTACTCGGCGAATGCGGCGGCCATACACATTGAGCGCGGCGAGAACATCATCATTCGCGGCTGTACGCTTCGCGACTCCGGCAACGGCTTGTTCGTCACCTCCAGCGACGACGAGGCCGCCGGCGACATTCTGATCAAGCGCAATTGCATTCACGGCAACGGGAATTCCGGAAGCCTCTTCGAACACAACACGTATACGGCCGCGATCGGGATCATCTACCAGTTCAACCGCTTCGGGCCGCTGCTGTCCGGCGCGAATGGAAACAATCTGAAGGACCGATCCGCCGGTCTCGTAGTGCGTTACAACTGGATCGAGGGCGGCAACCGGCAACTCGATCTGGTCGACGGCGAAGACAGCGTCTTGATTCGCAACGATGCGGGATACCTGGTCACGCACGTTTACGGCAACATACTGATCGAGCCGGCTGGCGCGGGAAACAAGCAGATCACGCATTATGGGGGCGACAGCGGGGCCTCGGCCGACTATCGAAACGGTACGCTCCACTTCTATCACAACACTGTCGTTTCCACGCGGACCGACAGCACGACCCTATTTCGGCTTTCCACGAACGCGAGCCGCTGCGATGCCCGAAACAACGTCTTCTACGTGACGACGCCGGGAAACGGACTGGCCATGCTCGATGCGGACGGTGTGCTCGACCTATCACACAATTGGATGAAGCCGGGATGGCGCGACACGTTTGGTACATTAACAGGCACGATCAACGATGATGACACGTCGGTGGAAACGTCGCTGCCGGGATTCGTCAACGCCGCCGTCCAGGAGTTCGGACTCGCGCCGGGTTCCGCCTGTGTGGATTCCGCCGGCGCGCCGGCTGCGGCCGTGTTGCCCGTTCACGCCGTTGCCGACGAGTACGTAAAGCATCAGACGTCGCAAACCCGGACCACGACCGGAACATTCGTCGATATCGGTGCGAAGGAATGCCGCAATCCGCTGGACTTCGATTGCGATGGAGACACCGACCTAGACGATTACGTGCAATTTGAGCGATGTCTTTCCGTCCCGCAGTCACCCCCAAACCCACCGCTTCCGCTCAAACCCGCCCAATGTACCGCCGTCTTTGACACCAACGGCGATGGAGACGTGGATTTGGCTGATTTCCTCGAGTTGCAAGTTGAGTTCAGCGGTCCGTGACAAACCGCGGTGCGACCCGGGTATTCGCAACGCTCTGATTCACCGGGTCACGATTTCCTAAATGCAAAGACGTCGCCGATGACGTCTACGACCAATCGGTCGCCGGGGACGAACTCTCCTCGAAGAATGGAATTGGCCAGCGGGTTCTCGATTTCCTGCTGGATCAGTCGTTTTAGCGGCCGAGCGCCATAGACGGAATCGAACCCGTCGCAGGCGAGCTTCGCTTTGGCTTCGTCCGTGAGGGTCAAGGTCAGGTCTCGCGCGGAAAGCCGTTTCTGCAAATATCGAAACTGAATGTCCACGATGCGGACCAGGTCGTCACGGGTGAGTTGATGGAAGATGACCACTTCATCAATTCGATTGAGGAACTCCGGGCGGAAATGGGCCTTCAGTGCTTGCTTGACCTTCATTTCAATTTCGATGTCCAACGGACCTTCGATTTCTTCCGTCGGGCCTCCGTGCCTTTCCCGGCGCGCCGGAATCCCAACGTTGGTCGGGATTGCGCTTCGGCGTGCCTTCGTGCCTGAGTCTCCTTCCATTAACTCCTGAATGTACTCACTGCCGATGTTGCTTGTCATCGCGATGATGGCGTTTCGAAAATCGACCGTGCGTCCGTGGCCGTCGGTGAGCCGGCCGTCGTCGAGAACCTGCAACAGCACGTTGAAAACGTCGCGATGAGCCTTTTCGATTTCGTCGAAAAGGATGACGGAATACGGCTTGCGATGGACGGCCTCGGTGAGCACCCCGCCTTCCTCGTATCCGACGTATCCCGGCGGCGCTCCGATCAGCCGGGCCACGCTGTGCGGCTCCATGAATTCGCTCAAATCGATGCGAACGATGGCTGATTCGTCGTCGAACAGAAACGCCGCCAGCGCTTTGCAAAGTTCGGTTTTTCCCACGCCGGTCGGTCCAAGGAACAGGAAGGAGCCGATGGGCCGGTGGGGATCGCCCAGCCCGGCTCTTGCCCGGCGAACCGCATCGGAGACGCTGCGCACGGCGTGATCCTGTCCCACGACCCGGTCGTGCAGCCGTTCCTCCATTTTCAGCAGTTTTTCGCGCTCTCCTTCCAGCATTCGCGCAACCGGAACGCCGGTCCATTTGCTGACGACCTCGGCGATCTCTTCGGCCGTGACTTCTTCGCGCAAGAGTCCTTGTCCGTCTTTGTGAAGGTCCGCGAGTTTCATTTCCCGCGCCGCGATTCCGGCTTCCAGCTCGCCCAGTTCGCCGTAACGGATGCGTGCCGCCCGTTCAAGGTCGCCGCGTCGTTGGGCCTCTTCCAGCTCGGTCTGTTTGGTGTCGATTTGTTGCCGAAGGGCCTTGATCGCATCAAGTTCCTTTCGTTCGTTCTCCCACTGGGCCGTCAGTCCGCGATTCTTTTCCTGGAGTTCAGCGAGGGTCTTGTGCAACGACGAGAGCTGTTTCTTGCTGCCCTCGTCTTTCTCCTTCTTCAGGGCCTCCCTTTCGATTTCCAGTTGCATGATTCGCCGGCGAAGCTCGTCGAGCGCGCTGGGCAGCGAATCGTTTTCGATGCGAATCCGCGAGGCGGCCTCATCCATCAGGTCGATGGCCTTGTCGGGCAGTTTCCGATCGGAAATGTACCGATGCGAAAGCGTGGCGGCCGCCACCACGGCGGCATCTTGAATGCGCACGCCGTGGTGCGCGTCGTACCGCGGCTTGAGTCCGCGAAGGATGGCGATTGTGTCCTCCACGGTCGGCTCATCCACGTAGAGCGTCTGGAAGCGTCGCTCGAGGGCCTTATCCTTTTCGATGTGCTTGCGGTATTCATCGAGAGTCGTGGCCCCGATGCAGCGAAGTTCTCCGCGGGCCAGCGCCGGTTTGAGCAGGTTTCCGGCGTCCATGGCCCCTTCGGCTTTCCCCGCGCCCACGACCGTGTGCAGTTCATCGATGAACAGGATCACCCTTCCTGCGGACTCCGCGACCTCACGAACCACGGCCTTGAGGCGCTCCTCAAACTCGCCGCGGTACTTCGCCCCTGCGATCAACGAGCCCATATCCAACGCAATCAGGCGCTTTTCTTTCAGGACCTCGGGAACGTCGCCGGCCAGAATTCGTTGGGCCAGGCCCTCGACGATCGCGGTTTTTCCCACGCCGGGGTCGCCGACGAGAACCGGGTTGTTCTTGGTCCGCCGCGAAAGAATCTGCATGCACCGGCGGATCTCATCATCACGTCCGATGACCGGATCGAGCTTGCCCTGCCGGGCGATCGCCACCAGGTCCCGGCCGTAGCGCTCCAACGCTTGGTAGGTCTCTTCCGGATTTTGAGAAGTCACCGCGGCGCTTCCCCGAATTTCCTTCAGGGCCGCGAGGACGCCGTCCTTGGTCGCTCCGCACGCGGCGAGGATTTCCCGGGCCTCCGACCGCACCTCGAGCAGAGCCAGCAGCAGATGTTCGGTGGAAACGTATTGATCTTTCATCCGATCCGCGGAAGACTTCGCCGTCTGCAAAACCTCCATGAGCTTTCGATCAATGGATACGCTGCCTCCGCTGACTTTCGGCAACCGTTCGAGGGCGAGATCGGCCATGTTGCCCACGCGATGGACCTGAGCGCCTGCCTTTTCGAGAATCGGCCGCACGATCGAGCCGCTGCCGTTGCTAGACGTTCGGTCCTTTGGAGCGGCCACCATTGTGGCCAATAGGTGCAACGGGCTCACCTCGCCATGGCCAAGCTCACGGGCTCGTTGATCGGCGGCTTCCACGGCTTGGGCGGCCATGATCGTGAATGCCTCGAGATTCATGCAGTGACTCCTTGCCTGTAGATCCCAACCCTCTCGTGTAATACCGGCACATGCGGTTCCAAGCCACGCAGAGCAACATGGGAATCATAACGATTTATCCAACAAAGAGTTGCGATTGCCGGGGAATCACTTCGCGCGGCCCGGCTCGGGTTGCGTTGCCAAAGTGGCAGGTCTGCTTTGGCGTAGACTTCGGGAATACTTTGCGGTTCTTGCGGGAGTCGCAATGTTTCCTTATGAGTACGGTCCGGGATGAACCGAAGTCGACTGGTTGCAATCGACCATGTGGAGCTGGAAGTTCCCGCCAACCTAATCGACGAATTACGATGGTTTTATTCCGAGGTGGGGCGCCTCGATGAGATAGTTGAAGCGGGGTCGGCCGGCACGCTGATGGGCTTTCGCTCCGCACGACTCGAGCTTCGTTTGCACGTCGTCGAGCACCCGAAAGTGGATTCCGTGCCGCGACGGCTGACACTGCTCGTTCCTTCGTTGTTCGAAGCTATTCGGCAACTTGACGAAAGAGGGGTTATTCATTTTCCTGTTTCCGGGTTTACCTTCACCGATCGAAGAGTGGCCACGCTCGACCCGGCTGGACATCGAGTCGAATTGAAACAAGAATGGCCCGAAGCGCCTTTGTAGTTGCAGGATGACGGGCGTTGTCTTGCCGGGCATGACGCGGGGCTGGATGATAGCGATATTCACCCCTCGCCGCCGTCCGACTTGGAAATGACCCAAACGCAAGTCAGCGTGGCTTCACGTTGTTTCCATTCGAAAACCGGCGGAAACGGAAGTAACAGGCCCGTCTCGAAGGGATGAAAAAAATCAGAAAAATGGTCGTGACATGGAATTGGCGCTCGGTTATACTTCCAATGGCAATCGAGGGTTTGCACCCTTGAATACGCCGCCTTCCGATCCAAAGGTTCCGCCCGCGATCGGGGCCGATAAGGCTGCGTGAAACGCGGTTTGTGATTCGCGCCGTTTGCGGTTTTTGGTTTTTCCGGCGGTAATCCCTGTAAGAAAGCGGAAGAAGTGGCCGCGAAAGCTGCCTGGTTTGTTGGTGCGTGCATCAGCTTTGTCTTTCAAAGCTGCGACGGCGTGTCGTGAATTCGACAGGCGGACCATCCAGCGGAACAGAAAGACCTCGACGCAAACCGGTCATCGGCTTGGTGGGAGGAATCGGAGCGGGAAAGTCCGTCGTTGCGGGAATACTGGAATCGGTCGGCGCCGCGGTCATTGAATCCGATCGACTCGTACATGAGCAATACCGCGATCCGGAAGTGATCGCGACGCTCCGTGAATGGTGGGGGGACCGGGTTTTGACATCCGAAGGCGGTGTGAACCGCCGTGCGGTCGCGGATACTGTTTTTCAAGAATCAGGGGAGCGAGATCGGCTTGAGAGGTTTCTGTATCCGCGCATAGACCGGAAGCGAGAGGAGCTGACCGCGATCTACGACGGCGACCCGGCGATCCGTGCCGTGGTCATCGACGCCCCCAAGCTATACGAAGCCGGCGTGGACAAACATTGTGACGCCGTCGTGTTTGTGGATGCCCCCTATCCGGTTCGAGTGGATCGGGTGGCCCGGTCGAGGGGGTGGACGGAAGCGGAATTGATCCGCCGCGAATCCAGTCAGGAACCACTGGACAAAAAGAAGGCAAATGCCGATTATGTGATCGAGAACAATTCCAGCATCGACCGTCTGAAAACTTCCGTGGAGAAGGTTCTGGCGCAGGTGCTGGCCGCTTTTGAGCGGCGTTCCTAGAATGGCACTCCGGCTATCGCACGGTGCGAGCATGTCGGGCAAACCGAGTCGTAAGTAGTTTTCATTTCTGAACACAGGAGGAACTTTTCATGGCAAAGACCAGTACGAGCAAAGTACGAACCACACGACGAAAGACGGCCACCACCCCGGTGGAGCCGGAAGAACAGGTTTTGGAGGCCCCGGAACCGGAACCAGAACCGGCGGCGGTCGATTATTTCGACGAGCCTGTACACGAAGACGATGAACCGGTGGCCCAGGACGACCGGAATTTCTTCGGCGAAGGGCCCATCGATCCCGAAACGCATGCCAAGTACGAAGAGATCAAACGCGGCGAAACCCATATTCGCGAACTGCAGCGTAAGAGCGTGGCGGAACTGCACGAAGTCGCCAAGACTGAGGGCCTGGAGGAATACGTTGGCCTAAAGAAGCAGGACCTGTTATTCAAAATCTTGAAGGAACGAATCAACCGCAACGGCTTGATGTACGGGGAGGGCGTGCTTGAAATTCTGCCCGACGGGTTCGGATTCCTCCGCAGTCCCGAGTACAACTACCTGCCCTGTCCCGACGACATTTACATCAGCCCCTCGCAAATTCGCCGATTCGGCTTGCGCAACGGGCATATCGTCGCCGGGCAGATCCGCCCGCCCAAGGAATCGGAGCGATACTTCGCGCTCCTTCGCGTCGAGGCCATCAACTACGAAGATCCGGACGTCGTCACCGAAAAAACCAATTTCGAGGACCTTACCGCGCTCCATCCCAACAATCGGTTGTTCCTCGAGACGACTCACGACGAACTGAACATGCGCATCGTCGATATTGTCACGCCGATTGGAAAGGGGCAGCGTATGCTCATCGTCGCCCCCCCGCGCACCGGCAAGACGGTTCTCCTGCAGAAAATGGCCAACGCCATCGCCAAGAACCACCCCGAAACCTACGTGTTCATCCTGCTGATCGACGAACGACCGGAAGAGGTCACCGACATGCAGCGTCACACTCCGGCCGAAGTGGTCAGTTCGACCTTTGACGAGCCCGCTTCGCGACATTGCCAGGTCGCCGAGATGGTGATTGAAAAGGCCAAGCGACTGGTCGAATACGGTCGCGACGTCGTTATACTTCTCGACTCGATCACGCGGCTTGCCCGGGCCTACAACACCGAAGTGCCGCATTCCGGAAAGATTCTTTCCGGCGGTATCGATGCGAACGCGTTGCAGAAGCCCAAGCGGTTCTTCGGTGCGGCGCGCAACATCGAGGAGGGCGGATCGTTGACCATCATCGGCACCGCCCTCGTGGACACCGGCTCCAAGATGGACGAGGTCATTTTCGAGGAGTTCAAGGGCACCGGCAACAGCGAACTGCATCTGGACCGTCGGTTGGTCGAGCGGCGCGTCTGGCCGGCGATCGACATCGCCGCCTCCGGGTCGCGAAAGGAAGAGCTCCTGCTCGATCCGAAGGAGTTGGAACTGGTCTATCGCCTGCGCCGCGTGATTTCGGATATGAACGTGGTCGAGGCCGTGGAACTGCTGCGGACGCAATTGAGCAAGGTGCGCACCAACGCCGAGTTCCTGATGACGATGAATCTGGCGTGACAAACGATGTTGGGTCCAGAAGTTGCCGTTAGGACATCGAATCCTTTCGGCTCCCGAGACCCTGCAAGATCTTTCGCTTGCCAGTGACGAGAAGTACTGGGAAGGAATTGAGTTACTAACGGCGGGGCGACGCGGAGCCGGGATTTATTTGCTGGGTTATTCCATTGAAATGGTCCTGAAGATTGCCTGCGTTGTCGTCGACGGCGCCCGACCATACGATATGGTACGGTCCACGCCTTGGCCCGATTCGAAATTGGGCGCGGGCCAAGGGCCCTCGAGACAACAAGATAAACAGGTGCCGTTTTGGAGAGGTTTAAGCAGCCGGAAAGGCAACCGGCCGATACCTCCGCCCCTCGCGGGGCGGAAAAATGTTTTCGCCGTTCTTTCCCACGGCTTTTCCCGGCGCGCTGGGACTTCACCCGTGGCGACGATCCTTCGCCCCTCGCGGGGCGGTATCGCGCCGTGACCCTCGGGAAGGGGAATGCAACCGTTATTCCTGCGAGGGTCCTTCGCTTTGGGCGATCGCGAAAATGCGGGGGCTTCGCCGCTCCAAACTAGAGAACCAATAATATGAACATCACCATCAAGTACTGCACGCAGTGAAACTACCTTCCCAAGGCCGCCGGTCTGGCGGATGCGATTAGGAGGGAGTTCAAGGTCGATTCGAAGCTGATCGAAGGCTCCGGCGGCGTGTTCGACGTTCACGTCGACGGCACGCAAGTCTGGAACAAGCATGACGTCGGCCGGTTCCCAGAACACGACGAAGTGATCACAGCGATTCGGTCGCTGAAGCCCATGAAAAAGGGCTAGTGGTTTCGAATCCGGCGCACGATCGAGCCCTCGGCCCGTGGGACAGTACATGGCACCGACGATCACCTGGCTTGGCCATGCGACGACCCGGCTTATCCTGGCCGACGGGCGCGTCGTGTTCATCGATCCGTGGCTTACCGACAACCCGTCGTGCCCCGATGAGGCGAGAAAGCCCGAACGGTGCGATGTCATCCTCCTGACTCACGGCCACATCGACCACGTCGGGGAGGTACAAACACTCATCCAGCGGTCCAACCCGATCGTCGTCGGCAACTACGACCTCTGCTCGGCTTTGCGGCAGACGATCGGCCGCGGTCGATTTGAGGGGATGAACACCGGAGGAACGCTCGATCTGGGAGGAATCCGGGTGAGCCTGACGATCGCCTTTCACTCGTCGAGCGTGGACGTTTCCGGCGGGTTGGTGTACGCCGGAATGCCCAACGGCATCGTGGTCAAAGTCGACGGGCTGGCCACCATCTATCAGGCCGGGGACACCGAAGTCTTCGGCGACATGCGTCTGATCGCGCAAATGCACCAACCGAGGATATGCATCCTGCCCATCGGCGACCGCTTTACGATGGGTGCCGCGGGAGCGGCGCTGGCCTGTGAAATGCTCGAGCCCGCGGCCATCCTGCCCATTCATTATGGCACTTTTCCGTTATTGACCGGCACACCCGATGCCTTTCGCACCGCGCTTGCACCGATCTATCGAGAGCGCCTTTTGGTCCCTTCGCCGGGGGAATCAATGTCCTGGACGGCCAGAGGTTTGTCTTGATGTGATCGTTGGATTGAGGAGTACAAAACAGCGCCGCAAAATGGGAACGATTGGCGAGAGGACGACGACGCCCGGGAGCGACCGTTTTACATCTGCTCCACGGTCTCGATGCCCAAGAGATTCAGCCCCAAGCACAGTGTGCGGCCGGTGAGATCGCACAACCGAAGCCGCGACTCGCGAACGCCCTCGGGCGAAGCATCGATCACCCGCACACCGAGCTTCTTGTCGTAGAAGCGACTGAACGCCTTGGACAGGTCATAAAGATAATCCGTCAGGAGGTTGGGGCGGAGTTCGACGACGGCCGCTTCCGCCGTTTCGGCGAACTGCAGGATCTTTTTTCCGAGCGCGATTTCCGCGGGGTGTTCCAGCACGACGGCGGCGGTCGGCCGCCAACGAGCGAAATCGACCCCGGTCTTGCGACCGATAGAGCGGATTCTCGCATAGGCGTAAAGCATGTACGGCGCCGTGTTGCCTTCGAGCGATAGCATCGTATCCCAATCGAATCGGTAATCGCTTTGCAACGAGTGGCAAAGATCGAAGTACCGCACGGACGCCAATCCGACCCGCTCGGCGATTTCCGCCGGAGTCGTGGCCCGGCCGCGGCCACCTTCCTCCGGTCCGCCGGACTCGATCACTTGCCGGGCGCGTGCCACCGCCTCATCCAGTAGGTTCTTAAACTTGATGGTTCCACCCTCGCGCGTCTTGAACGGTGTTCCCGTCGCCGACAACATGCTGCCGAAACCCAAATGAATCAGCGTCGTGCGGTCGGAAACCCAGCCGGCCTGACGGGCGGCCGCGAACAGCATTTCGAAATGCTGTTTCTGAGGAAGCCCGACCACGTACACAATTCGATCGGCCTTGAGCACCTCTACACGATGAAGGATCGTGGCCAGGTCTGACGTTGCGTAGTTGTATCCTCCGTCCGATTTGCGAACGATCATCGGCAGCGGTTCGCCCTCGCGCGTCGCAAAGCCTTTGAGGAAGAGGCACAAAGCCCCCTGACTTACGGCCACAAATCCGTCGGACCGTTGCATCCTCATCGCTTCGAGGCGGCGAATGACTTCCTCGATGAGATCCGTATAGAAGCTCTCGCCGCGATCGATCAACCGGACACCAAGCCGATCGTAAACGGCGCGACAGTGCCGCAGGGACTCGTCGCAAAACGCCTTCCAAATCCGCCGGGTGGCTGGGTCACCCTGTTGCAGGGCAACCACCGTGTCGCGCGCTTCTTTTTTGAAATCCTCGTCAGCGTCGAAACGCGCTTTCGCCTCGACGTAAAACGTTTCGAGATCATGAATCTCAAGGGCCTCGGGCCGATCGGCGACATCGGGCCTCGTGTGTCGCAAGTGCGCCAGCAACATTCCAAACTGCGTGCCCCAATCGCCGACGTGGTTTTCGCGAATGACGTCGTGCCCGGCGAACTCCAGCAACCGGGCGACGCACTCGCCGATGACCGTGCTCCGCAAATGCCCGACGTGCATCTCTTTGGCCAGGTTGGGACTGGAAAAATCGACGACGATTCTTTGCGGATGCGCCGCGTTCGGAAGACCAAGTCGATCGGCATCGGGTTCGCCGGCCGAAGGGACACGAGTGAGCGACTCGGCCAGAAAGGCCGGCTTCAATCGGAAATTGACGAATCCGGGACCGGCCACCTCCGGCGTTTCGCACAGGTCCGAAACCTGGAGGTGCTGAATCACGGCCTCCGCTACTTCGCGAGGCTTTTGGCCACGTTGCCGCGCAAGGTTCATGGCCCCGTTCCACTGATAATCGCCGAACTTTTCGTCCTGCGATTTGTGGACGGATGCCTCGGACTCCACGCCCAGGCATCGGACGGCCTCGGCCAGGCGAGCCGTCAGTTGTCCGGCGATGGACTGCATACCGGCTACAGACTCCTTTTCCACACGCGTCGATCCGCCCCAAGCCGTTGGAACAGAATCCGCCCCCGTCATCCAACGAGCGAAAAAGGGGCGCCGAACTTTTCGGCGCCCCCATCGCGTTCCAAAGGCGGAATCCTCTTCGCGTCCGCGGGCGGTGCCTACTTCCGAGATCGGTGGCGGGTATCCACCGTGCAACCCATTTCGTTCTGATCCGCGAGCAGGTCCTTTATCTTCTCAAACTCGCCCGAATCAAACGCTTTCTGAACGAGGCCGATGATCTCGGCGGTCGTGTAGAAGTAGTGCACCTCGGGGCTCTCCGCGTTCAGGATTGCCGCGACCGCATGGCGCAGCAACGCGAACTCGCCGCCCCCGCCCGTCCTCAGGGCTTGCAACAACGTCGGATTGCCCGTCGGGTCCACGCCGAAGACCGCGGAAACCAAATCGCCCGGGTGGTACGTGGTCCAATACCGGAGGTGATGCCGCTGCTTCCAGAAGCCCGGCGTGCAACCGGCGAACGGCTCAATCTCACAGTCCGAGGAACAACCGTCGTCATCCTCGTCGTTCCCGTCGTCGCACTCTTCCACCGGATCGAGAATCCCGTCGCCGCACTGTCCTGCACAGAGATCGAGTGTGCACTCCGCCGTGTCCCCACCGGACGTCGACGCCGTCACGTGCAGAACCGCCATGTCCGAACGGATGACCAGTTTGCCATGGACGGTGTCATACGAGCAATCATCGTCGTGGTCATCGTCATCGTCATCGTCGTTTGTCAAACCAAGGACGTCGCCGTTCGTGGAGTCGTTAATACTTCGATTGTGATCGTGGTGGTGGTCGTCGTCATCATCGTCTTCGGAACGGCAACTCACGACGACGATCTGACCGCTCTTCACAGGTACGATCGCGCATCCGATGTCGATTTCTCCGGAGACCTTGACCGGATCACAATCACCTGTTGCCTTGAACAGGACTTGCAACCGATGTCCTCGGTCATTGTCATCCTTGAAAAGGACACGGTCATCGTCATCGTCGTCGTCATCATGATGATCGACACGGCGGGTCATGCACACGACGTCCAAATCGCACGATTCGCTCTCGCACGTCGGCGAGCATCCATCCCCGCCGCCCGTGTTCCCGTCGTCGCATTCCTCCGGAGGCTGGACGAAGCCGTCGCCGCAACGTGCCGCGGTACACGAATTCGTGCAGGCGTCCGCATTGCTGTCGTTCCCGTCGTCGCACACCTCGCCCATCTGCACGATGCCGTCCCCACAGCGCGGCAACGTGCACTTGTTCGTGCAGCCGTCGTCGTTGGTGGAGTTTCCGTCATCGCAGCCCTCATTGGGATCCAGGATGCCGTTGCCGCATTCCTCGCGCACGCACGTGGGCGAGCATCCGTCTCCGGCGCCGGCGTTGCCGTCGTCACACTCTTCACCCATCTGGACGATGCCGTCGCCGCAGCGGGCACGTGTGCACTTGTTGGTGCATCCGTCGTCGTTGGTGGAGTTTCCGTCGTCGCAGCCCTCGCCGGGATCCAGGATGCCATTGCCGCATTCCTCGCGCGCGCACGTGGGCGAGCACCCGTCTCCGGCGCCGGCGTTGCCGTCGTCGCATTGCTCGCCTGTCTGCACGATTCCGTCGCCGCAACGTGGCAGTCCGCACTGGTTCGTACAGCCGTCGTCGTTGGTCGTGTTTCCGTCGTCGCAAGCCTCGCCGGGATCGACGATGCCGTCGCCGCAGCGCGGGTTCTTGCAATCCGCCTGGCACCCGTCGCCGCTGAGATTGTTGCCGTCGTCGCACTCCTCGCCGGCCTGGAGAATCCCGTCTCCACAGCGCGGCAATCTGCACTTGTTCGTGCAGCCGTCGTCGTGGATCGCGTTTCCGTCGTCGCAGCCCTCGCCGGGATCGACGACGCCGTTGCCGCATTCCTCACGGACGCATTTCGATGAGCACCCGTCTCCGTCGCCGGAGTTTCCGTCGTCGCACTGCTCACCGGCCTGTAGAATTCCGTCCCCACAGCGGGGCAACGTGCAGGAATTCGAGCATCCGTCGTCGTGGATCGTGTTTCCGTCGTCGCAGCCTTCGCCGGGATCAACGATTCCGTCGCCGCACCGCGGATTCAGGCAACCCGCCTGGCAGCCGTCGCCGCTGACCGTGTTGCCATCGTCGCATTCCTCCGGAAGCTGGACAAACCCATCCCCGCATCGCGCCGCGGTGCAAACGGTCGTGCATAAGTCTTCGTTGACCGCATTGCCGTCGTCACACTCTTCGCCGATCTGGACGATACCATCACCGCAGCGGGGAAGCGTACACGAGTTGGTGCAGCCGTCATCGTTCGTCGTGTTCCCATCGTCGCATTGTTCACCCGGATCGAGCACGCCGTTGCCGCATTCCTCGCGAACGCACGTGGGTGAACATCCGTCACCGGCGCTGGTATTGCCGTCGTCACACTGCTCGCCGGAGTCGAGGACGCCATCTCCGCAACGCGGGTTCCGGCAGTCGGCCTGACAGCCGTCACCGCTGACCGTGTTGCCGTCGTCGCATTGTTCACCGGGATCGAGCACGCCGTTGCCGCATTCCTCGCGGACGCACGTGGGCGAACATCCGTCCCCCGCGCTGGTATTTCCGTCGTCGCATTGCTCGCCGGGATCGAGTGTTCCATCTCCGCAGTCCGGCAGCCGGCACGAGTTGGGACAAGCGTCGCCGTCGACGATGTTCCCGTCATCACAATCCTCGCCGGCATCGGTCACGCCGTCGCCGCAGCGCGGAAGGGTGCAGTCCGTCCGGCAGGCATTGGGAAGCGTATCGGAGTTTCCCAAACCGTCGTCGCATTCCTCGGTGCCGTCGATCACGTCGTTTCCACAAGGGTCCACATCGGCACAGCAAAGCGACAGGCACGACGAAAAGGCCACTTGCGTACACGCATCGGACCAGGTTTCATTGCAGCAATCGGGGAGGATTTCACATACGCAAGAGCAGCAGGATCGCTCGCGGCAGCCCGGAAAAACGTGCGAGATGCAGCACGACTTGCTGCCCGGCCGGCACGCGCACAGATTGATGTGCACGCACCCGAGCGGCGAATCGCAGCGGTCACGCGTGCAGTCGTCGCCGTCGTCGCAATCGGCGTCGCTGGAACAATCGTTGATCGGAACGAACCCCCCCTCGCCGAGAACCACTGTGTTCCGGTGAGAGACCAGGTCGGAGGAAGGCAAAACCGCGGGGGACCCCGGCCCACGATTCTTTTCGCTCTTGTTCCGTTGATTCAGCGCCGTCCGCAACGACCAGAAATCGATTCGCGCCGTCGCCGCCCAGGCCGACATGGTCGGTACACCCAGCGAGCACATTCCGACCAGCGCGGCCGCCATGTGACTCGACTTCCGGCAGCGCGAAGGCCGCCATACACATTTTTCCATGGTGGTCATTTTCAAGCTCCTCTTGCACCCTTTCCAAAATTCCAAATAGAGAACCGGATTCTAGCAGCTACCGCGAAGGCGTCAAGCGGCATGGATCCGCGTTCGAAACTCGATTGGCGACAGCGTTGGATCGGCCTCGCGATGGGTCACCACGCGGGACTCACGTGGACTCGATGTGCAGATCGTTGCGGCTCCATTCCAACCGCGGGGCGTCACCCCAAAGAAGTTCCAGATCGTAGTATTCCCGGTACGAAGCGGAAAAAAGGTGGACGACGACATCCACGAAATCGAGCACCACCCACTGCGCTCCCTCGAATCCGGAAACGCCGTAGGGACGCTGGCCCTGGTTCTTGCCGAACTCGATCACCCGATCCGAAACTCCGCGGATCTGCCGGTCGGACGTCCCCGTGGCAATCACCGTAAAATCGGTCACGGAACTGATGCCACGCAAATCCAGCGCGATCACGTTTTCCGATTTGTAATCGGAAACCAGTCGTGCAACGTCGATCGCAAAGTCTCTTCCGTTTTCTTGGCCCATACTCCCTGGAATAGTAAATCACAAAGGCTGCACCTTTTCAACGTGCCACCGGGCTTGCGTTCAGGGGCTCGCATCCCGATCGGGCAATGCCCGGATCGGGAACACGCCGGAACTCTTGCGTTCCGCCATCATCCGTGGGCTACGCTCGACCGAACGAAATTCCTCCCTGTGTCACAGTGCCAATTGGCTGACACGACGCACTCTGCACGGAGAATAAAGTTATTTCGAGTCTACTTGTTGTCGCGATCCGCGCACGACACGCCTCTTCAGGGTCGAATGGACCGTGCGAGACGCCGCCTATCGTTGCGGATTTTTAGGCCCATGACGAGTTCCGGCCCGAACTCGAGACCACGCGGACCCCCAGCGGAATGCCAGAGCCTTTGCTCTCTCATGGCGGAACACGATTTGAAGGATCGGGTTGCTTACCCGCGGCCGGCCACGGCCACGGTATTCTTTCCATCCCGCTTGGCCTTGTAGAGTGCCGCGTCCGCGGCCGCGAGCAGCTTCTGCGGATCTTCCGTTCCCGACGAGCGCAGTGTCGCGATTCCCGCGCTCAACGTGACCGACTTCTCCGTTCCGAGCGTGACGGCAAATTGACCGAATAGCCGCGCGATCCGTTCGACGATCAGCCGTGCCTGATTCCCATCGACATGGGGAAGCAGCAGGAGGAACTCATCCCCCGCGTATCGGATGGCATGGTCGGACGGGCGGACCGCCCCACGCAGCAGTTCACCGAGAAAACGAAGGAGGTTGTCGCCGGCCTGATGTCCCAGCGTGTCGTTGAGCTGCTTGAAGTGGTCCACGTCCATCATCACCACGGCCAGATCCTGCCGCAAGCCGTGCTGACGCTCAACCACGCCCGCGAATTCGCGTTGAAAGAAAGTGCGGTTGCGCAATCCGGTCAGTGCGTCGGTCACCGCCAGGTCCTCCGCGCGGCGAAGTTTGCGACCGAGTCCCGCCTCCTGCTTCTTAAGTTGCGAGTCCGCCTCGCGTTCGATCCGGCGGAGCCTCCGCTCCGCGTCCACCAAGTGTCGAAGAATTTCGTGGAATTCCGCGGGTGCTTCGGCCAGTTCCGGGTTGTCCTCCGCGTTCGGACCGGCGCGGGCGGCGATCTCCTCGCGATTGCCCGCCAACCGCGAGAGTCTCCCCACCGGTGCCATCACGTGGCAGTCAAACCAGCGGACGATCGCCGAGCGGCAGAACCCGCCGGCCAGCCACGCGAATACCGCCAGAAACGCGAGCACCGCAAGCCGAAGCATCCGGTCCGACCCGGCGCGCAACACCACGACGGGAGTGCCGCCCGATGGAGTGCCTTGGGGCCGCAGCGGAACCGCCACTACGTCGATCGACTCCCGGCCCTTCTCCACGACGAACTTCGAGTAGACCGGCTTCGCCGCTTGCGCCGCGGCGCGAATCAACGCGGCCACCTCGCCGCCTTCCGGACTCGCGGACACGACGCGGCCCTCGCCGTCCGCCACGCCCGCGGCCAACACCGGCTCACCGATCGATCGCAACCGCGACGCGAGCGTCGCGGCATCGCCAAGAGTTCGATCCGAAAGGACCGCGGCCGCGAGATTGGCCTGCTGTTGCAGGGCATCGGACCTGGATCGTCGAAAGAGGCATTCCACCGAAACGGCGCCGACGACCAGCGTGCCCGTCACCAGCCACAGCAGGTTGCCGCGGACCGCCTTGATGAACGCCGTCCGAACCGACGGAGACGCCTCCGGCGCGGTGTGTAAAACTTCCTCACCCAAACCCAGACCCTCGTTCCTCTTGCAGCCCTTCGGCTCCAGGACGCGCTCGGGTCGCCGAGCAACCACCGAATTCATCCTTACGTCTTAGCGACGAAACCAAGTCCGATGTTCAACGGGATTCTTTCGGAATGGAGGCGATTCGGGGAGTTCGAAACCCAGCGGATTCGCCGTGGGCAGTGTCGGTGTGCGGTTGATTATCGGCCGGAGCCGAGGTGCGTCGGAGCATCCTGCCCTTCGTATTCGGCGTAGGTTTTCGCGGTTTCCCAGACACGGATGCGCGTCAGCCTGCACTTTTCGAAAGCCCCCGAAAGTCGCTCCCAGATGACCATGGCGATGTTTTCCACGCTGGGATTGATCGACGCGAACTCCGCGCAATCCAGATTCAGGAACTTGTGGTCAAACGGCTCGATGACCCGCTCCCTCACCACCGATTGCATGAAGGCGAGGTCCGTCACCGAACCGGTTTTCTCTTCCGGCCGGCCGGCTACGGTGACTTCCACCACGTAGTTGTGCCCGTGGCCGTTGGCGTTCGCGCATTTCCCGAAGACGCGGCGGTTTTCCGACTCGCTCCATTCGGAGCAATACAGCCGGTGCGAGGCCGCGAATTCAAACGCCTGCGTGAACTGAACCATCGTTGGATCTCCGGATTCAACCGCGAATCGGACCTGCGGACAAAGTTGCAGTTCCAGGGTGTCAAGGGTGGTGGGCGGCGGACAATGCTTCGCCACGGCCTGTTGCGCGTGGAGGACGCATTGAGCCAGCACGCGTGCCGAATGGTCGGGGTCCGAAAGCCACTTTCGCAGCGGCGGCATCGCGAAATCCCGAATCAACACGTCAAGGTCGGAAATGCTTGAAACATATCCCGTCTGCTTTCCCACCGGCCCGCTTACCACTGCCCGGGTCACCCAATACGTCCCCAGCCCAATTTTTCCCGGCGACCCGGCCCAGGAATTACCCGGCTCTACTGCGCCCAAACTTCCGGCGCCCGTTCCCGACGAGACGCCGCGCTCGCACTCCGCAAAACACCGCCACTCCCGCATTAGCTTCACGCCTTGATTCTACGCGGCCGAAACACTATCGGCGACCCGCGTGTAAAAGGATACTTCGTCGCAAGCATGCTCGGCTCATTGTTGCATGGCCCTGTAGGGGCGGGTTTGGCAGTCGATTGCCTGGATTTCCCGCCGCATGGTCGCGCCCGCGCGCAAAGAAACGGGCCCGCGTTTCGTGCGAGCCCGTTTCCATGTCACGTCGAGGGATAGCCTGGCCAGCAGATCGTCGGTTCTTTGTTAGGACGCCTGACGCGACCTTGATCGATGGACACTCGCTTTCCGAGTCAAAAGGCATCAGGCCTCAGGCGGCGCGTCGCCTGATGCGACGTTTATCCATTGACAAAAGTAGTGGCGGAGGGACGCGGGCGCGGGGTGGCGCACGATCCCACCTACCCGGCCAGCAACCGCGCCAGATGAAGCGTCACGCAATCGGCGAGGGCTTCGAGGGAATAGCCGCCTTCGAGGAGGCTGACCAGGCGGCCGGAAGCGTGGCGGCGGGCAACATCGAGAACGGCGTCGGTCATCCATCCGAAGGATTCGGTGGGCAGTTCGAGCGGGGCGAGCGGGTCGAGTGCGTGGGCGTCGAAGCCGGCGGAGATCAGGACGAATTCCGGGCGGAATCGTTCGATCGCGGGCAGGATCGGATCGTCAAAGACCTTGCGATACTCCGTGTCGCTGCTGGGCGGCATCATTGGGCAGTTGATGGTGAACCCTTCGCCCGCTCCCGTGCCGCGTTCGCGTGCGTAGCCGGTGCCGGGGTAAAGAATGCCGGGGTGGCCGTGGATGCTGGTGAAAAGGACGCGCGGGTCGGCCTCGAAGGTGTGTTGCGTTCCGTTTCCGTGGTGAACGTCCCAATCGAGGATCAACAAGCGCGAGAGGGCGTATCGATCGAGCAAAGATTGAGCGGCGACGGCCACGTTGTTGAACAGGCAGAACCCCAGGGACATTCCGTGTTCGGCATGGTGGCCAGGCGGGCGGATGGCGCAGAAGGCGTTGCGAACACGTCCGGCCATGACCGCGTCGACGGCGTTGACCGCCGCTCCGGCCGCGAGTCGCGCGATCTCAAAACTTTCCGGGCAGATGGTGCTGTCGGGCACATCGATGTGGGATTTGCCCGACGCGCAGGCGATGCGAAGTCGATCGATGTACTCGTCAGAGTGAACGCGACGGAGAAGCTCGATCTCGATGGGCGTTGCGGAGATTTCGGTGCAGGCCGCGCGCAGGCCGGAGATTTTAAGTGCCCGCTCGATCGCGACGAGCCGATCCGGTCGTTCTGGATGGCCCGGCCCTGTCTTGTGTATCTGGAAGCGTGAATCGAGGACCAACCCCGTCGTCGCCATGAAGATTACCGCATGGTCAGGTCGAGATGGGGGGGCGAAGCGAGACGGGCGGACCAAGGATTTCGCCCATGAGGATGGCGTATCGAAGAGTTGAACGGGTGGGGTGGCGAATCAGTGCGAATCGATCCTTGGAGCGATGCGCCGCGGCAACCGACGATTCGATTCGGCCGGGCGCTTTGTTCTGTGCATCCGCGGAAGTTTTGGTCACAAGCGACGGCGCCAGCGCGGAATCGGACGGGGCCCCTTCAACCACCTTCACCGGCACGGGCCTGGGTCTTTGAGTCGCGGGGCGCCGAACGGGCGGGCTTGTGTACCCTCGCGGCTCACCGGGCCTCTGTGAACGCGGTGCCGACGGCGGTTTAGATTGAGGATTGCGTTTCGGGGGCGCCGGCGGGCCGGCGGGCTTCTCCTCCAACGCGATCGGCTCGTCCGTTTTCCCGCGAAAGTGCTGGACGATGCTGACGAGGATCGACCCCACGACGACGATCGCCGCGATGGCCAGTTCGAAAATATCTTTAGGATCGCTGCCCTTCATGGGATCATCCGCCCCGGCTCCCGAGAGCCGTGTATTCGCCGCCCTCGCAGCGTGCGGCTCGGTGGTTCCGGCGCGCCGGGATCGCCCCCTCGCCCTCCCGGGGTTGAACCGCGTCGTATCTGCACGCGCATCAGCTGCGTCCCGCGTCGCGGCCGATCGAGTCGCGCATGGCCGTGTCGGCCTGGACGTTTCTCATGCGGTAATAGTCCATGATCCCGAGGTTTCCGCCGCGGAAGGCTTCAGCCATGGCCCTGGGGATTTCGGCCTCGGCAAGTACGACCAAGGCCCTGTTCTCTTCAATCTTCGCTCGGTTCTCTTCGGCCTGAGCGATAGCCATCGCCCGCCGCTTTTCGGCCTCGGCCTGAAAGCGGATTTTGTCCGCTTCGGCCTGATCGGCCTGAAGCTTGGCCCCGATGTTGCTCCCCACGTCCACGTCGGAAATGTCGATGGAAAGGATTTCAAAGGCCGTTCCGGAGTCGAGGCCCTTCGCCAATACGGTCTTGCTAATTCGGTCGGGGTTTTCGAGGACGACTTTGTGTGTTTCGGCGGAGCCGATCGCGGCGACAATTCCTTCGCCCACGCGGGCGATAATTGTTTCTTCGGTGGCCCCGCCGATGAGTTGGCGAATGTTGGTTCGAACCGTGACCTTGGCCGAGGTCTTTAATTGGATCCCATCCTTGGCCACCGCGTCGATGGAATCGCGACCGAGCTTGGGATTGGGCACGTCGATGACCTTGGGGTTGACGCTGGTCTGGACGGCATCGAGCACGTCACGGCCGGCCAGGTCGATGGCGCAGGCTTTCTTCCAATCGAGGTCGAGTAGAGCACGATGGGCGGCGATCATCGCCCGGACCACGTTGGGGACACGACCGCCGGCCAGGTAATGGCTCTCCAAGTCGTTTACCACGGTGTTATGAAGACCGGCCTTGACCAACTGGATTTTGCCCAGAACGATCGTGCCCGCGTTGACCTTTCGAAGGCGCATACCGATCAGGTCCAACAGGCTGACGCCGGCGTTGCTCATGTAGGCCTGGAGCCAGAGCCCGAAAAATTGAAACAGGACGATGAGGACTACGAGGAGGATTAGCCCACCGACGCCTCCGAGGATGAGTGTCCAATTGGATGCCGCCAGAAGCTGTGTATGGCTAGCCAACATTCTTCAAGTCCTTTCCTTGAGATACGGTCACGTGCGAACTTCCTGCACGACCAGATTGGCGCCGGAAAGCCCAACCGCCTTCACTTCCGCGCCGGAATCGATCATACCCATCTGCGAGACGCATGAAACCCGCCGACCGTCGAAATCGCAGATCCCAACCGGACGCAATGGCGAAAGGCATCGGCCGGTCTGCCCTACAATCCTGGAGAGTTCCACCACCGGAACGCTCAAGTCCGCGGTGGTGAGGATTGGGTTCGGTGGGGCAACCCTCCTGCCCACGCGTGTTTTTGGCCAGATTTTTACCGCGAGTACGATGAAGCTGGGTAAGAAAACCAGGCAACCGACGACGGAAACGGCACCCGCGGCCTGGCCCCAGACCATAAAGGTCCGCACGACGCCTCCGATCAGGAAGGCGAAACCCACCACCGAAAGAAGTCCGTGCGAGGGCACGAAGATTTCCGCGGTGAACACCAGCAGGCCCGCTAAGAAAAGGAGGGCGACAAGGGCGATTTCAGACATGCCCGTCACCCGGTTCCATAGCCCGAACCACGACACGATTCCCGCGGCGTTCCACCACTTCCACGGGAAGACCGGGGCCGACAAACTCCCCTTCGGTGACCACATCGACCAACATGGAACTGAATCGGGCCTTTCCCGCGGGCCGCAGGGGACCGGCCGTTTCGCCGCGGTCGCCGACCCGCGCTGCTCCGAAGTATGGATCGTCAATCAGAACTTCGGACGGCGTGGGATTGGCCGGCACCATCTGTCGAAGGAAAGGGATCCGCGGCAAGTAGCGGCCCAACATTACCATTCCCGCGGCGGAGAGGATCATCGACGAGACCAAAACGAGGAATCCTTCCTTAAGTCTCGTCAGAGTTTCCTGCATGGTCGGAAAGTACAAGGGGAAGGATCGTCCTGGTTCCGGCGGTGTGAACGACGCCAACAGCCCGATCAACAACAGAACGGCGCCCCCAATCCCCGCGATTCCAAAACCGGGAATGACGAATAGCTCGAGGGCGATCAGTGCCAGGCCGCCGACGATAAAGAGCACTTCCCACACGTCGGCCAGGCCGGTCATGTAGGGAGCGCCGACGAACAACGCCAGCCCGACGAGGGCCACCACACCTGCGAGGCCCAGGCCGGGCGTGTGAAACTCGACGTACGCGGCGAGCAGAATCACCGTCATCAGAAACCCGCGTATGTAGGGTGAAGTGAGCCACAAGGCCAACACCTCCGACCAGGAGGGTTCGATGCGAACGGTTTGGATCACGTTGTAGCGGGACTTGAGCTCCGCTTCGTTGGAGACGACCCCTTTGCTGAACCCGAAGGCGTGGGCCAACGACGGGGAAAGCTGCAACAATCGGTCGGAACGGTCCACCGGTTGGGTCAGCGGCTCTTCGCGGTTATTAAGAATATCGAAATACGTCTCTACGGGTCTCCACGGTCGAGTGGTATCGACGGCGTCAGAGAAGATAGATTCGCCCACGCGGCGGATTTTCTCTTCGCGAAACACAAATTCGCGATCGCCGGTCTCACGGTTCTCCAGCCACCAGACTTCGTGCTCCGGAATGACGAATGCCTCGGCCAGGACGGGGCTATAACCTCGAAGCGAGGCCGACGCCCGAAACTCGGTGACGACCACCGAGTACGCCTTCGGTTGCAATTCCAGAGGGACGGCCTGTACTCCGCCTTCCGGGGTCGACATGATGACTTGCGAGTCCCCCATTCGGGATGAACGAGCCATTACGATTTCGTCGCAGGCTACGGCGATCACGGCCCCGCCGGAAATGGCATTGGTGTTGACCCAGGCCACGGTCTTCACATCCGTCAGTCCTTTGATCAGGTCGGCAATGGCCAGGGCGCTGGTGACCAATCCTCCGGGGGTGTCCAACTCAAATACCAGGAGCGTGGCCCCGCGATCTCGAGCTAGGTTTAGGCGGCGTTTCAAGCCGTCCACGGTGACATCGGTGAGTTCGTCCCGGATGGGAATAATCGCTGCGACGCCGGCCGGCAAATCCTTCGGCGACGCTATGGGTAAATGGGCAGGTGTTGTGCCCATCGCGGCCGCAGACCCGATAAGGAACCCGGCCAAGCAGATCGGCCACCGAACTCGGCACAAAACTCTAGTTTGAATTTGACCGCGCATCATGGTTGGCAACCTTTTGAGACGAACCATCGGAATCTCCCTCTCAAAACGGAACTCCCGACACCCGGTATTCTATTGCGAGCGTTTCCGGGTGACAAGCGAGCACATGTTTCAACGAATTCGGGTGTTGTTGGCAGTTTCGGGGACCCACTTGCTACAGAGTCGGCGCGTGAGCGGGCCGCTGCACGTGCACCATCTCTCGAATCGGCTGCTGGTGGTCACGTAGGGCGTGGTCCTCTGCCTGGCCGCGTCCGGGACGAAGGTGACCCTCACGATCGAGGCCATGGCGGATTTGGGCTGCTATAGCTACGACGCGACCCATAGTCCGCTGAGTGCATGTTCGCCCTGGTCTCCGCCATGTTGCGATACGGATCCGACCGCTAAGAGCCCTCGAGACAATAAGGTAAACAGGTGCCGTTTTGCAGAGGTTGAAGCAGCCGGAAAGGTCCTTTCTCACGGGTTTTCCCGGCGCGCCGGGACTTCACCCGTGGCAACGGTCCGCCGCCCCTCGCGGGGCGGTATCGCGCCGTGACCCCCAGGTAGGGGAATTCAACCGTTATTCCTGCGAGGGTCCTAAGTATGTTACAGTCACAGCGAACAGCAATGCACTCAATTCTTCGATTGAGGGGGGCACGAACATGCCCACCAACGGGCACTTCTTTAGAACGTGGAACGGCGACTGCTACACGAACGATGTGACTTGTCTCGAGGCCGCCCGCTCGCGCCACCAATCGATCGTGCGCTCTAGACCCTCGTCCAGACCCACGCGTGGAAGCCAACCCCGTAGCGATTCCGCGCGGCTCGTGTCCAATCGTCTTCTCGGCTGACCATCCGGTTTGGATTCGTCCCAAAGGGTTCGCCCTTCAAACCCGCAAAGCGCGGCGATCATTCGGGCGAGGTCGGCAATGGCAATCTCCTCTGCCGTGCCTAAATTGACCGGGCGGGGATCGTTCAATAACTCCGCAGCGCGGACGATCGCTTCTGCCGCATCATCGACATATAGGAACTCGCGGGTTGCACGGCCGGTGCCCCAGCAGGTGACTTCCGCCTCGCAGCGGTCCACCGCGTCGCAGTACTTCCGAATCAGGGCGGGGATGACGTGCGAATCGGCCGGGTCGAAATTGTCGCCCGGGCCGTAGAGATTCACCGGGATGACGTACACGCCGGGAAAGCCGTACTCCCGGAAATAGGCGTCGAGCATTGCCCCCAATGTCCGCTTGGCCACGCCGTACGCGGCGTTGGTCTCTTCCGGATACCCGCTCCAGAGGTTGTCCTCCCGGAAGGGAATGGGACAATGTTTGGGATACGAACACACCGACCCGATCTGAATGAATTTGGAAATGCCGCGCCGTCGGGCCTCCTCGATCAGATGAAGGCCCATGGCCATGTTGGCATAGAAGTATCGTCCGGAATGACGTTGGTTCGCGCCGATCCCGCCCACCTCGGCCGCAAGGTGGAATACGACCTCCGGGCGGGCGGCGTCGAAAAGCCGGGCCACGTCATGCGCATTGGTCAGGTCGAAATCGGCCGATCGGCAGACGAAAAGCTCGGAATTCTTCAGCTCTCGGAGCTGCCGCAAGAGTGCCTGGCCGAGGAATCCGGCTCCACCCGTAACGCAAACTCTTTTGCCGGACAAAAAGGAAATCATGGCTCACTTCGGCATGTTATCGGCCAATTCGGGCTTGTTGGTTCTCTGCATTCTGGGCGATGAGGAGGCCGCCGGACTAATTCCAGGGGAAAATTTACACAAAACCCTCGGGAGGCGATTTGATTGATCGATGCCCCGCCTCGTGGGGCTGGGTGTGCCCTTGCGGATGGGTGGAACGGATTTCGCGAGGCATGCGTGCGAAATGTGAATCGCCCGGCGGCGGATGAGATCAAAGGCCGGGATCCGCACGGCGATGGTCCGCCATGGGCTTGGCATCACAGAAGTCGCAACGTCGCTGATCGTTATTTCCTTGTCGTATTCCATCTTGAACTTGTATTCGACGGTTTTTCCCTTGATTCCCTTTTGGTTGCGGCTGAGCCGCGCTACGGCCTTCTTGTTTGGTTTCATGGGTCTGCCCACGGTATCTCCAAGTTTACTTGGTGTTCATACGGTGCGTACTTGACGAACGTATCCTGCACGCCAATGCTTCATTAAACATGGCGACAACGCCGGGTGCGTTGTCGAAAGCGATCTTGAGTTCGAAAGGAGAAACGCGATGGCCATTAAGACGATGGTTGATCCCGCCGATGCTGTCATGCTGCTGATCGACCACCAAAGCGGCCTCTTCCAACTGGTCAAGGATATTGACATGCTGACCCTGCGCCAAAACGTGATTGCGCTGGCGAAGGTGTCGAGGCTGGCCAAAGTTCCGACTTTCACTACGGCCTCGGTTCCCGACGGACCCAACGGCCCGCTCATTCCCGAGATTCATCAGTGCAATCCCGACGCGGTGTACATTCCGCGAACCGGCCAGGTCAACGCCTGGGACAATCCCGCGTGGGTCAAGGCCATCGAGGGTACCAAACGCAGAACGCTACTCATCGCCGGCACGCTGACCAGCGTGTGCATGTCCTTCCCGACGCTCAGCGCCCTGGCCGCGGGATACAAGGTCTTCACCATCATCGATGCTTCCGGGAACTGGTCGTCGATGGCCACGGACATCACGCTGGCTCGCGTGGTCCAGGCCGGGGCCATGCCGACCGACACCTTTGCGGTACTGGGCGAACTCATGAGCACGTGGAACCGCCCCGACGCGATGGAGTTCGCCGCGGTCATGTATGACCACATCGTTCCGCATTACAGGCTGCTCAACGAGAGCTACGCCAAGGCGCAGGATGTACAGAAGGTGGGACACGAAACCAAGCTTGATCGGCTCGAGACCGGCAAGGCGAAGCGGTGAAAACGATGATGTGAGCAAACCGACGGGGAAGCATCGTGTGATTTCGCGCCCCCACCGGTCGACTCTGCAGGGTGGTCCCATGCCGTTGCACACGATCATCCGCCCAGAGCGCCCGGCCGATATCGCCGTCATTGCCGAGATCACTCGGGACGCGTTCCGCTCGCACCCGCACAGCGACCATTTCGAGCACGTCATCCTTGATGCGCTTCGCGGAAGCGGTGCATTATCGGTTTCGCTCGTGGCAGAAGTGAATGCACAGGTGGCAGGCCATATCGCGTTTTCGCCGGTCTCGGTCGCCGATGGCGCGCAAGACTGGTACGGGCTCGGTCCTATGGCGGTGAAGCCTGAACTTCAAGGTCAGGGTATCGGCCGGGTGTTGGTGCAAAACGGGCTTGCGGCGTTACGAAGGCTCGATGCTCAGGGCTGCGTCGTGGTCGGTGAGCGGGGGTTCTACGGTCGATTTGGCTTCGAGGAGAACAAGGAGCTTGTGTTGGAGGGTGTTCCGCAAGAGTATTTCCTTTCGCTTGCCATCGGCGAAAAGTCGGCTCGAGGCCAAGTCACGTATCATGATGCATTCAGGGCGCAAGGCTGACCCCTCGTTGCCCAACGTCACGCCACGGCCGCCGAGTCGGTGATGCCTTCGCCGGGGAGGGCGCCGCGGAGGACGTTTTCATAGAGCCGGACGTGCTGATCGACGTAACGGCGCAGGCTGAAGACCCGGTAGGCCTGCCCGCGGGCGGCTTCTTTCATCGTGGCTTGAGAGGCGCGATCGCGCAGCAGCCGGACGAAGGACATAACCATGGTTTTTCGGTCTTCGCGTTTGAACAGTAGCCCGTTGACCTTGTGAGCGATCAACTCGGCCGTGGAATGCTCGGCCGTGGCAATGACGGCTGCCCCGGCGGACATAGCCCAGGCGATCGCGGTCGTGGAAACGTCTCCTCGCGAAGGGGCAACCAAAACGTCGGCGATCGCAACGATCTGCTCGAACGGAACCGCCGGTCCGGGCGTGATCAGGCCGGTGGGCCCGGGCAGTGTTTCGACAAATCTACGAATGCGCTCCAACTCGCGCGATGCACCGGGCAGGATGACCCGGAACCCTTCGCAAAGATTGTGGAGCAACGCCGCCGCCCAGAAGCCGTCGAAATGTGCACGGTCCCTTCGAATTGGTTCGGGGAGGAGCACGGCGGTTTCCGTTGCGGTGACGCCGAGCTTTTCTCGCAAACCTTCGCGGCGGAACCGATTGATTCGGGCGAAGTCCACGCCGGGCCGGATGACCGTGCAGAATTCCGGGGCGACGCCGGACTCATACAGGCGGCGCCGAACCGTTTGCGTGCTGCACACGATGCTTAGTCCTCCGGCCGCGGCGGCCATGCGCAGCATATTGCAATCTGAACGCGGCAGACCCGGATCAAAGAGCTCTACAACCAAGGCGGGTCGCCGACCGGACATGGCACGCAGCGCCGGCCATGCGGCCATGGCCGCCGAAAGGCTCCACGCATGGACAATTTCCGCCCGCTGCCGCGAGACAAATCTCGCGACGGAAGGCGACACGGCCAGATGTCCCGCTACGCCGGAAAACGGCCGTCGCGAAATCAGGTTCACTGTCTCGCCCAAGCTCGAAAGAACGGCGACGGCTTCAGGATCGGTGGAAGCGAGTGCGCAGCGGTAGCGATCCGGGGGGAGTCGGTCGAGCAACGGCGCCGCGCCGACGCGCTGCTCCCAGCCGGCGTCGCGGTCAAACAAGTGACAAACGGTTGTCATTCAGGAGCTGAAACCGACGCCGTCAGAATGAATGGCTTCGCCTGGAACAAGTTCCGACACTTCGCGGATCTTGGCACGTCACCCCTCCTCGCCGGGCTTGGATTCGAACTCGCCCAGGCGATGGGCATAAAACAGCTTGGCCACTTTCACGCTTATGTCCTCGGCCAACTGGGTACAAATCGCGTCGGTGGTTTTCAACTCGATGGTTTTCGCTCCGCTGATGGTGGTGGAAAGCGGAGTTCCGGCGGAACCGATCGGCCAGAGCCGCACGCGTGACCGGCTCTGCTTTTCCAAAACGTTAATCACCTTGACCGTAACCGTGATATAGGCGGCGTCGCTGGCGGAAGCGATTTCCTCGTCGGCGAGAAAATCTTGAATCTGAATCCACAAAACCTGCTCGGCGCCGGCCATCTCGCCCACTTCCCGGCATCCGCGCCGGTCAAAATTGGAATGGACCTGGCGAAGCACATCGACGGTCTCCTGGGGAACGATCAGCGCGGCGGCCTTGTTCCGTAACAGCTCCTGGGCCACGGCATCGGCAATGTAGCGCTTGGCCGGCGGAAAGCGAACGCTGCCGCTGTCGTCGTCGACCAGAATGAGCAAGGGGTTTGGGGTGAGGTGAAACGCAGCCTCCACTTTTTGCGTGCGTCCGAAACCAAGTCCGTAAAGCAACTGCCCGCCGCTGTACCCGCAGCCGCTTACGATGAGAAAGCACGAAAGTATCAAGGCACCAAGGCACGAAGGGACGAAGGCACGAAGGCACGAAGGAGTGCAGAGTGTTCGGTTCCCTCCGTGGCTTTCCCGGCGCGCCGAGATCCCGACTTTGGTCGGGACTGCGCTTCGGCGTGCCTTGGTGCCCTGGTGCCTTGGTGCCTTTCCCGGCGCGCCGGGATCCCGACTTTGGTCGGGACTGCGCTTCGGCGTGCCTTCGTGCCTGGGTTCGATCACAGCTCTACCGTGTGTTCGTAAAATTTCCGGGCGACTTCCTCGGCGAATTTCCGATAGGTCGCTTCGCGCAGCAGCGGGGAATTGGTGGCCGTCATGGTCACCGGACCCTTGTCGGGATGTAGGCATCGAACCGGGGTCAGTTCGTATCGCCGGGAGCGGTTCGATTCGCCATTCATGTCGAACACCGCCACGGAAGCTTCGATGTTCCCCTGAAGCAACTGCGGATGCGCCGGATTGCGGAACTGGAAGGCAAGCACTTCCACGTACACGACGAAATCAGCGTTAAACTTTCTGCCCACGAGGTCCGGATCGAGCCGGGCACTGTAATTTTTCTGGACGAAGTCCTCCACGTCTCGAGGGTCCACGACGTCCACGTTCTGCTTTCGCTGTGCAAACTCCGTGGCCAGCTTGTCCCCCAGATACGTGGCGACCTCAAAACGGGCGTGGGCGTAATCGAAGAGTACGGCCTGATCGACCCAAACCAGCACGGCCACCCGGCTGCCGGGCAGCTTGTCGAACTCCGCGGGGATTTTTTTCTTATGGTCACCGACGAAAATAAATGGAGTGAGAAGGTTGCAGCCCATCAATGCGCCGCCGAACAATAGGACAACGATTGTGGTGCCAATCGTTCGGAAACCCACCTTGGTCGGTTGGTGCATTTCAGGTGTTTCCCGATCCACCGTCTCAGCAGGTCGCCGCGACCCGAAACCCAAGCGTGCCGCCTATCGGTACGGCACAAGACCGGTCCAAAGTCCGACGGCGAGTTTATACCCCCAGCCGCCCAGCAATACCAGGAGGATGACGATTAGGACGCGCCAAGGATGCTGCGCTGCCCAAGGGAAGCGGAAACCCCTGCCTGTCAAAACCGAGGCAAACGACATAACGGCGGCCAGCGCGCAGCTCGCAGCGAGCGCGAAACCGGCCGGCTGGACGCGAAGGGCAGAGACAAACTGTCCACGAACGGCGTGGGAAAACGCCGTGGTCATCCCGCACGTTGGGCAGGGATAACCCAGCAACGCGATCGCGGTGCAAGGCGGCAGACCACGGAATATCTGGCGATGCGTCCCCACACCGCTCGGATCGGGTTGGAGAAAAGTGGCTACTCCCAAAACGCCGGCGGACGCCAGGAACACCAGCGCCGCGACCGGTCGTACCGTTCTGTTGCTTGCGAGACCTTTCCGGCCCCGCGTTGAGCTCGAAACTGCTTCAACCGATTCGGAATTCACCTGATCCGAAATCAACCCGAGACGCGCGTGCGCCGCCGCAAGACGACAAGACCGCCGGCGGCCGACATCAAGGCCGCCATGCCCACCATGCCGGCTGGCGTGAGAGTCGGGCACGAGCCGCCTACCTCAAAGGAAATATCGTCAACGAGCATACGCTGTATGTTGCCGGTGCCCTCACCACGATAACAGAAACGAAGCTTGGTCTGATCCCCCGTCAGATTTATGGGTAGAGAAACGCTAGGACCATCGTTCGCACTGGCCGAAACGACGTTGGAGCAAAAGTTCGCGGTCAGATCGATTTTGACCCATTGACCGACGGCGGTATTACCCGTCAACGAATAAAGTGGCGCGGAGCCCGCCGTCCCGCCAATTCCGAGGACCGTCAGATTCGCTCCGGTGGCGGTAAATTCAACACCCCAGGCGTTTGCAAACGTAGTCGGCGTATCACGGTGTTGGATCGTTAGTTTGGGCTTGGTGTCGGCACCGCCGGGCGGCGTCGTCTCAAGTTGGATGTACCAAGTCCAATGGTAAGTGCCTTCACCTTGGGTAACGATCTCCGGGCTGTAGTACCGGTTCTGAACGTTGGTTGCATCCGTATCGTTGGAGCGAAGCCATTTTGTCGATGTGGATCCCGTTCGCGGCTGCACAATCGAATTCCAGTCGTTGGCCACCGTAACCGTGAAAGGCGACGCAGGCGGGACGTTGAAAAACACCCAGGAGGGAAGAGCCGCTGTTAAGGATTGCCCGACCGTCAACGATTCGAAGTCCTGGGTTCCGCTGGGATACCCGACCTCAGCCCTGGCCGCTGCAAACGACATCGCTAAAACGAGCAAAGAAACGAAAAACCGTGAACGCATTTCCGAACCTCCTAAAGAATGGTTTGCATCAATCGCATCCCCCGATGCTCCGCGCACCCGATCATCGATCCGGTGAATACTGAAACCACAAAGCTTCGACCTTCATGGAATGAGTCCCACCCCCAGAGCGTCACCCTACGCCAATTCCCGCTCCCTGTCAAGCCGTAGGAAGATTGATGTTGTCAACCGAATTCGGGCGGAAAAAGGACGCCCAATCTTTGTGCGGTTGCGTTAGAAACTCATTCCCTATACGTTCCCGCTTGTTTTGGCTGCGAACCGAGGCGCGGTCGCTGAATGCCACGGCTTTCCGTTGATCTTCGGACAGCCGGTCGTACATTCGCCGACAATCGGGCGCGGGTTCATAGGAGATCATCAGGTGTCTGAGCATGCCGTGGCCGCGGTGACGAAGGACGAGGCATCCGACCGCCATTACTTTCTGATCCGCCGACTTCATTCCCTGTCCGGTCTCATCCCCGTTGGCGTATTCCTGGTAATGCACCTTTTCACCAACGCGACGATCCTCGCTCCCGGCGCAAAAGGCGGTGAGTTTCAGAAAGCCGTCGAGCGCATTCATTCCTTGGGCTATCTCCTCAAACCCGTCGAAATCGTCGGCATCTTCATCCCCCTGTTGTTCCATGCCTTGATCGGCTTTCAGATTATCTTCACCGGCCGGCCCAATGCCCAGGCCTATCGCTACGGTGCCAATCTGCGTTACACGCTACAACGAGCCACCGGCGTGATCGCGTTCATCTTTATTGTGTATCACCTGTGGCAGATGCACTGGCTGGGGAAACCGCTCGGCGGAGGCCGGTTTGCGGTTGATGATGCGGCGGCGTCCGCGGCGACCGCAATCCAGGCCGCTTGGTACGTCGCGCCTCTTTACGCGATAGGAATCCTCGCCAGCGTTTTCCATTTGGCCAATGGAATCTGGACGTCGTTGATTACCTGGGGAATCACCATTCGCCCGCGTTCGCAGCAGGTTGCGGGATACGTGTGCGCGGTGTTCGGCGTGGTGCTGGCACTCGTAGGATTGGGGGCCTTGTCGGGATTCAAAAACTTCGCGTCTGCCGGCTCTTCCGTGCCGCACGCATCGGCGAGTGCCGGGCCATAAGCTTTGAGGAAGGTAGATTCACCAGCCTTGGCGGCCCACCCGCGAGGGCTTCACGATTTCGACAGGGGCACTGCATGGCGAAACAAAACGTCGTTGTGGTTGGAGGCGGCCTGGCCGGTCTTTCGGCGGCCATGAAGCTGGCCGAACTCGGAATCGGCGTCGATCTTATCAGCATGGTGCCGGTAAAGCGCTCGCACAGCGTTTGCGCCCAAGGCGGCATCAACGCCGTCAACGATCTCACTCGTCAACAGGGCGACAACGAGTGGCTTCACTTCGACGACACCGTGTACGGCGGCGATTTCCTTCAGCACCAGCCGCCTGTAAAGGACATGTGCGATTGGGCCCCAAAGATCATAAACCTGCTCGACCGCCTTGGTGTTCCGTTCAACCGCACGCCCGAGGGTCTTCGCGACCAACGCCGATTCGGGGGGACGCTTTTCAAACGGACCGCCTTCGCGGGGGCCACCACCGGCCAGCAGATCCTCTATTCGCTCGATGAACAGGTCCGCTTCTGGGAGGCCGAGGGGCTGGTCCACAAGTACGAATTCTGGGAATTCCTTGGCCCGATCCTTGACTCGCGCGGAGACTGCCGCGGAGCCGTCGCCCAGGACATGTTCAGCATGGAGATTCGCGCGTTCCCGTCTGACGCGGTTGTGCTCGCCACAGGGGGCAACGGGTTGATTTTCGGCCAAAGCACGATGTCGCTGATCTGCACCGGTGGCGCCGGGGCTCGGGCCTACACGGCCGGGGCCAAATACGCCAACGGCGAGTTCATTCAGGTCCATCCCACGGCCATCCCCGGCACGGACAAGCTGCGGCTGATGAGCGAAAGCGCCCGGGGCGAAGGCGGCCGCGTCTGGGTGCCGCGAAAGCCACAGGACCCGCGAGCGCCACAATCGATTCCGCCGGCGGAGCGCTATTATTTCCTCGAAGAGCGCTACCCGAAATATGGAAACCTTGTGCCGCGAGACATCGCCACGCGCGAAATCTTCGACGTCTGCGTCAACCACGGCCTCAGCGTCGAAAAAGAAAAGCTTTGCGTTTATCTTGACGTGACCGAGCTGCCGGCCGAACGGCTCAAGAAGCTCCACGGCATTCTGGAGATTTACGAGAAGTTCCAGGGAATCGATCCGGCCATGACGCCGATGAAAATTTTCCCGGCCGTGCATTACACGATGGGCGGCCTTTGGGTCGACTACGAGCGTGACGGCACGACCGGCGGATTGGTGCTGGGTTCGCCGCGAAATCAGCAATCCAACGTGCCGGGGTTGTTTGTGGTTGGCGAGGCGGACTATCAATATCACGGGGCCAACCGGCTGGGGGCCAACTCTCTTTTGAGTTGCATCTTCGCGGGGCTGATCGTCGCCCCGACGATCGAGAATCGGTTGAAGTCATTGAAGTACGGCGCCGCGGCCGAGCAGCCGAAATCGCTTTTCGACGATGACGTTCAAAAGCACAAACAGCACATGGACCGATTGATCGGAAATCAGGGCGACGAAAATCCGTACATTCTGCACCTGGAACTCGGCGAATGGATGACGCGAAACGTCACCGTCGTGCGGAACAACAAGGACATCCGCGCGACGCTGGAAAAAATCGACGAATTTGCCGAACGCTTCTCCCGCGTCAACCTGTCGGACAAGTCCAATTGGACCAACCAGAACCTCAGTTTCACGCGCGCCCTGGGCGACATGATCCTGATGGCCCGCGTGGTGGCGTTGGGGGCGCTCAAACGCGATGAGTGTCGCGGCGCGCATTACAAACCGGAATTCGCAATCAAGGGGCCCGACGCCACCGAACCGGCTGCCCTCCGTCGTCAGGCCGAGGAATGGTGCCGAGCCTTCAAAAAGCAAAACGACCAATGGCTCAAGACCACGATCGCCGAACACTCCCCCAATGGCCCCGTGCTGAGCTACGAAGCGGTGGACACGAGCCTCATCCCCCCGCGCCCGCGCACCTACGGCCTTAAGGGGGCGGAGATCATCGAAGAGGCGTGGAAGGACATGAGTCGGACGCCGGCGGCTCGCAAGCCCGAAGCCGCAATCGCCGGTTGAATCGGCCCACAGTCCAATTCCAAATCCGTGCAGCCTGGCCTGGCACGCCGCATTCGGAGTGGGGCTTCTCAACGAGAATCGCACACGGCTTGAGTGGGTCACGGCCGAAGACGTCGGACGCGCGTGGGAAGTCTTCCAGAGGTACCACGACATAGAATGGAGTTACACTGACTGCGTCAGCTTGGCGGTAATGGATCGGATGGAAATCCAACAGGCGATCGCGTTCGACAAGCATTTCCGGCAATTCGGAAAAGTAAGTTTTGTTCCACAAAAGCAGTCCGTTTCCGGGACCGAGTGACCCCACAGCGAGACCGTTGTCCCACGTTGACTGTGAGGCCGAGCAATACCCAGAAACGATCGAATCGCTCCGGTCGCTACCACGCCCCCTATCCCGCCGCCACGCCGTCGCGCACCGCCAGCCGCTTCGCCAGGGTCGCGCCGGAGTTGAGTGCCCCTTCCATGTAACCCGCGAATTTGTAGCAGGCGTGCTCGCCGGCGAAGTGCAATCGATTCAGGACGCCCTTCGCCATGATCGGGCCCAACGTCGTAACCTGGCCGGTCGCGGGGAAAGAGTATGCGGCCATCGCCCACGGTTCGCGGGGCCAATCCATGAAGCGAGCGGCCACCCAATGGTCCGCAAAGCCGGGATAGATCTTGGCGAGCTCCTGCTTGTACGCGGCGTCGACGCCTTCTTTCGGAATGGCCAGACATCGGTCGGCCGGCGGCCCGCCGGAAAATCCGATCATGGCCACGTTCTCATCGCCCGGTTGGTTGTCGGTACCGTCCCAGGTCATCGAGACGATACCGTCGGTAAGTGAATCGGGTGAGAGGCCCTGTTCCTTCCAGAACCGCTTCTTGAGCGAAGCGAGATACTTCACGGCCGTACCCATCTGCGGTTTCAGCGATCCGGGCAGGTCGGGAGTGAATTTGATCTTGTGCCACACGGTTGGCGGGACGGCCAGCACGCAATCCTCGGCCTCGATCGTACGCCCGTCGCTGCATTTCACGACGACTTTGTCCGACGCGATTTGAACCTCCGTGACCGGCAATTTCAGAATGATGCGCTGTTCGCCGACTTCACGGGCGAGTTTCTGGGCGAGCTGCTGATTGCCGCCCTTGCAGCGATAAACCTCGCTGTCGGTCCAGAACTTTTCCATCCCCCCGCCTTTGACCATGGCCAAGTGCCCGAGGTAGCTCTGCTGGGCCACGTCAACCGCGTTGTCCGCGGTGAGCTGCACGGCCGCGGCCATCTTGCACAAGTCCGAACAAGAGAGCGATTTAATCCAGTCGGCCACCGATTTTCTGTCGAGTGCTTCGGCGTTGGCACTCTTCCACGGTTCGTCGGCGTTGATCTCTGCGGCGTCGGCGTTCATCTTGCCGCTGGCTTCGGACAGATCCTCGTAAAGCTTGGCCTGGTCGTCGCCCTTGATCGCCTGCCCGCCCAGGACCACGGGGAACTCGAGCGACTCGTCCTCCGTAACGTCGAGGAACTCCAGCCCGAACTTCTTGGCATAAGCCACCCAGGTGGGATGGTTGGAGCCGATCAATTCGCCGCCGCCTTCAACGTTTCGGCCGGTGACGAAGTCCCCGAAACTCAGCACCCGTCCGCCGAATCGGTTCCTCGCTTCGACTATGGTCACGTCGTAGCCTACGCTTTTCAGCTCATGGGCACAGGCCAGCCCGCCGAACCCGGCGCCGATGATGATCACGCTCTTTCCCGGCTTCTTGCCCGGCGGAGCCTGGCCCAAAGAGTGGGTCCGGCTAAGAAGTAGACCAGCGCCGGCCGCGGCCGACGCGCGAAGCATTTCCCGCCGGGTCAATCCGTCAACTTTGGGGCCGAACTTCCGATGCAAACGAGCGAACAACGATCGCGACATATTCTATTCTCCGATCCAAACCACGCGGCGATCTTATGTCGTGCCCGTTGGGGCATCAACCAACGCCGAATCCCGCGGGGTATTATCGGCGGGTTGTATCCATTACTTGTTGGCCGGTCCCAGCGCCGTGCCGAATGCCTTCAGCACCTCCTTGGGGTCCGGCCGATCCTGAACGCGCACGGCCACCCTTCGCCAGACGATCCGCCCGTCGGTATCGATCAGGAAGTGGGCGGGCAAGGCGATGTCGGTTCCATCCAGTGCACTGCCCGAATGAATCACGCCGTATTGTCGAATGGCCTCGCGGCCGGAATCACTGAGCAACGGAAACGTCAGCCCGTATCGTTCCGCGGTTTGCAGCGATCGCTCCGTTGAATCGACCGAAACAACCATCACGCTTCCGCCGCGTTTCCTAAGTTCATCGTGAACGGCTCCGAGCCCGCGGAGCTCCGACAGGCACGTCAGTCACCAGTGCCCGCGATAAAAGACAAGTAGAACCGGACCGAGTTTTCGGGAGGCTTCCAGCGACACCGATTGACCGTATTGATCGGGCAATCGGAAATCGGGGGCGCTGACAAGTTGATGGGCCGCTGCGGAGGGTTTTGGAAGCGCCGCGAATACGAAGAATGCACCGGTCCAGAGAGTGAGGAAGGTCGAATTGACTCCGGCGGCGATTCGCCAGGCCCAGGTGTGGAATCGTCGTACCTGCCAAACGGCGAAGGCCGAACCCAGGAACAGGAATAGAAATGCCGGCCATCCCGAAGACCGGACGCTCGACACGCCCATGAGCCAGATGTAAATCGGCACACCGGCCAGGGCGAACAAAACGGAAAGCGCGGCCGCCGGCCAACCGGATTTGCCGCGCACGTCCGGTTCTTCGCTCCGTTCCAATTGAGGCATACCGCTGACCCTGGTTCCGAACTTCGCATAACCGCGATAGCGGTCCCGGCGCCGGATTCGCGTCCGACGCCCGCCCGACGTTACTTCCGCGTCGAAAAAACGCAAGAAACGCCGCTTCGTGGAGTCATTGCATTTCTTGATTGCCGCACGCCGCCTGCTAGGTGTCTGGCCGAGTAATTGGCTTTAGAAG
>Ga0187893_10001575_pt1 | contig 54233 bp, 45 predicted proteins | sample MA1701074metaG_FD_139574 | JGI IMG/M metagenome (GOLD analysis project Ga0187893, IMG submission 139574) | White microbial mat communities from a basaltic lava cave in the Kipuka Kanohina Cave System on the Island of Hawaii, USA - MA170107-4 metaG ... | reverse complement strand
TCACCCAGGAGCAGGACGGCCACCGCAGCCTCCGGTTCAAGTACAAGGGCCCCTTCCACGACGGCCACCACCAGGACGTGGGCGAACTCCGGATCGCCTTCGACTTCGAGCTGACCAGCCCCCAGGGCCAGGTCTTCGCCGAGGTCGCCAACGAGCACGGCCGCTTCGAGCTCGTCCTGGCCACCGACGGGGCCGGCCGCCTCCGCTGGACGCGCTCCGGCGACAACCCGGAGAAGGTCACGGAGGACATCCGCTCCGTACGGCTCGAGATGGACCGCCTCTACCGCCTCGACCTCTCCGTCTTCGACGGGATCGCCTACGCCCGCGTGGACGGCCGGGTGGTGGCCAAGATCTCGTACCTCGAGGACCTCGAGGGCGCCAAGGGGGCGGCCCGCGGCGACGTCGGGATCCAGTTCGGCTCGAGGGACGCCACGTTCCGGGCCCGCCGCCTCGCCGTTGGCCGCGACCTCTACTACAAGGGAAAGGACGGCATCTCCGAGGACGAGGTCGTCTCGATCAAACCCGGCCACTACCTCATGATGGGGGACAACGTCGACAGCAGCCACGACTCCCGGAGCTGGAAGGTCAAGGGCTACCGGCTCACCGACGGGACGCTCGTCGAGTGCGAGCTCCAGGACGTGGGCAACACGAAGGAGGTCAAGATCGAGGACGTGCAGCGCCGCTACGGCGTGGAGCACTCGCCCGACGTGTTCATCCCCGGGGATCGGAACGGGACCCCCTGGCTCCTCTATCGCAACGACCCGGGCGGCCTCCCCGCCGGGCTCCCGGTGGGAATCATCGCCGAGGACGGCGAACTGGATCCGCTCCCCTTCCACGAGATCCACGAGCAGTTCATCGTGGGCAAGGGCCTCTGGATCTGGTGGCCTCCGGGCCGGTGGTTCCACCTGATCCGGTAGCGAGCCTCTTGCAGCATCGGACGGTCGCCCGATGCGCCGGTGGTCCCGCCCGGATCCGAGATGCGAGATCCGAGATGCGAGATGCGAGATGTTTTCCTACAGCCAGCGGTTGATCGTCCAGACCAGGGCGCCGCCCACCACGAGGACGAGCGTGAGCATGCCGAAGTTGGAGAAGCTCCGGCGGACGATCCGGGCCGGGTTGTCCGAGCGGCAGGCCTCCAGCACGAGCATCACCACCAGGCAGATCGGGACGTAGAGAAGCAGGTAGCTGACCCCCTTCATGCCCGGGCCTCCGGAGGGGCGGGAGCGGCCGGGGGCGGGTCGGACGCGCCGGGCGCCGGGGGCGCGGCCGGGGCGCCGGCGGGCGACCGCTTCACTTCGAGCACATTGATGACGACGACCAGGTTCAGGAGCCCCACCACGCAGACATAGAGGAGGCCCGGGTCGAACCAGCTCGGGGGGATGCCCTCCCGGGGATACGGCTTCTGGAGCGAGAGGAGCTGGGCCGCCGCGAACGTCGCGCCCGAGCCCCACTGGCCCACGTAGTAGAAAGGATTGTCGTCCCACGAGATGGCCTTGAACCCCACGATCCAGAGGCCGAAGACGTAGGTCGCCGACAGGATCGAGAAGAAGAAGAGGCCCTTTCTCCAGCGGCCCAGCAGCACGTGTCCGGCGCCGGGGACGAGCCAGGCCAGGAGCACCGCCAGGCCCCGGATCCGCTCCGACTTCTTCGCCGAGACCGTAACCACGACCACCACGAAGGCCACGGCCAGGGCGACGAATTGCGCCTCGCGGACGGAAATCATTCGGGCATCTCGAAATCGGTGCCCAGGTAGCGCCGGCGGACGTCCGGATCGTCCACCACCTCGCGGGGCGTGCCGTGCCGGAGCACCCGGCCCTCGTCGATTATATACACGCGGTCGCAGATCTTGATGGTCTCGCGGACGTTGTGGTCGGTGAGCAGGACCCCGATTCCCCGCCCGCGCAGCCCCCGCACGAAGCCCTGGAGCTCGCTCACCGCGATCGGGTCCACTCCCGAGAACGGCTCGTCGAGGAGGATGATCGAGGGCCCCGTGATCATGGCGCGGCAGATCTCCAGGCGCCGGGTCTCCCCCCCCGAGAGCGTGAAGGCCTTCTGCCGCGCGAGCCTCGAAAGCCCGTACTCCTCGAGCAGCTTCGCCGCCTTCGCCCGCCGCTCGGAGCGCCGCGCCCCGCAGGCCTCGAGGATGGCGAGCAGGTTCTCCTCCACCGTGAGCCTCTGGAACACGGACGACTCCTGGGGCAGGAATCCCATCCCCCGCCGGGCCCGCCGGTAGATGGGAAGCCGGGAGACGTCCTGGCCCCGGAACTCGACCCGGCCCCCCTCGGGCCGCACGAGGCCGATCACCATCCGGAAGGTGGTCGTCTTGCCCGCGCCGTTCCGCCCCAGGAGGCCGACGACCTCTCCCGGCGCGACCGAGAGCGAGACCCCGTCCACGACCCGTCTCTTGCCGTAGACCTTGGTCACCTCGACGACCTGGAGAAGGGCGGCGGTCTCCGTCATGGGCAGGCCGTATACCTTAGCGGGAATGCGACGCCGCTTCCATCATCCGCCGCCCCTCCCCGCCCCGTGACGGCAAACCTTCCTGGTAGCTTTACCGTCATGACGGCAAACCTTCCCGGTAGCTTTATCGTCAGTCCGTCCGGAGGGGCTTCGACCACGACTCCTCCGCCGCCAGCGCCTCGCGGAGCTCCGGGACGCCCTCGAGCGACGGGTCCCGCTCGACCAGGCCGAAGGCGTCGTCGCGCGCCTGCTCGAGGAGGGCCGCGTCCCCGGGCAGACGCGCCGCCCGCAGCCCCGCGAGGCCGCTCTGCCGGGTCCCGAGAAGCTCCCCGGGGCCCCGGAGCCGGAGGTCCTCCTCCGCCAGACGGAACCCGTCGTTCGTCGCGACGAACGCGGAGACCCGCTCGTTCCGCTCCCCGAAGAGGATGCAGGTCGACGCGTGCGGCCCCCGGCCGATCCGGCCGCGGAGCTGGTGGAGCTGGGCCAGGCCGTAGCGCTCGCAGTGTTCGATCACCATGATCGACGCGTTCGGCACGTCCACTCCCACCTCGACCACGAGGGTGGAGACGAGCACGCGCGCCTTCCCGGAGCGGAAGGCCTCCATCGCGACCTCCTTCTGCTCCGGCCGCATCCTTCCGTGGAGAAGCGCCACCTCGAAGCCGCGGAACTCCCGCGAGAGCTCGGCGTGCATCGCCGCCGCCGACCGGAGCGCCGACCGGTCCGAGTCGTCCACGAGGGGGCAGACGAAGTACGCCTGCCGGCCTTCCCCGAGCTTGCGCCGGATGAAGTCGAGCTTCTCCCGGCGGCCTGCGGGCGGGACGTACAGGGTCGTCACCTCCTTCCGGCCCGGCGGGCGCCCCTCCAGGACCGTGAGGTCGAGGTCCCCGTACGCGGCCAGGGCGAGCGTCCGGGGGATGGGCGTCGCGGTCATGACCAGGACGTGGGGACGCGCGCCCTTCTCCCCGAGGGCCGCGCGCCGGAGCACGCCGAACTTCTGCTGTTCGTCGATCACGGCGAGGGCGAGGTCCCGGAACCGGACGCCCTCCTCCGCGACGGCGTGCGTCCCGACCACCAGGTCCGCCTCTCCCGCGGCGATGCGCCCGAGCAGAGCGGCGCGGGCCCTCCCGGACGAGGCGCCCGTGAGGAGGGCGAGCCGCACCTTCGACCGGGACAGGAGCCGGGAGAGCGTCTCCGCGTGCTGCTCGGCCAGGATCTCGGTGGGCGCCATGAGGGCCGCCTGGGCGCGATGGCCCACCGCGGCCAGGAGCGCGTAGGCCGCCACGATCGTCTTCCCGGAGCCCACGTCCCCCTGGAGGAGCCGGCGCATGGGCGGCCCGGCCGCCAGGTCCTTCCGGATCGCCTCGACGGCGCGCTCCTGCGCGGCCGTGAGCCGGAACGGGAAGAGCCGGCGGATGCGGAAGTCGAGCGTCCGGTCCACCCGCAGGAGCCGGGCCGCCCGCTCCCGCGACGCCTCGCGGCGGCGGAGAGCCAGGCCCGTCTGGAGCCGGAGGAACTCCTCGTACGCGAAGCGGCGGCGGCCGGCCTCCGCCTCCTCCGGGGTCGAGGGGCGGTGGACGGCCCGGAGCGCCTCCCCCGCCGGGAAGAGGGACCGCCGCTCTCGGAGCGCGGGAGGGACGACCTCGGCCGGCGGCCCGGCTTCCACGAGCGCGGCGGAGACGAGCGCCCGGAGCGTCCGCGCCCCGAGACCCTCCGTCGAAGGATAGCAGGGGACGAGCCCCGAGGCGTCCGCGTCGGGCCCGACGACCTCGCACTCGTCGACCGCGATCCGGCCGCCCTCCTCCTGGACCCGCCCGGCCGCCAGGACGGAGTCGCCCGGAGCGAATTCCCGGGCGCGCCAGGGCTGGCCGAACCAGACGAGCGCGACCCGGCGGCGGCCCTCCTCGAGGGTGGCCTCCACGACGGGGATCCTTCGGCGCGACGACCGGTAGGCGCGCACCCGCACCACGGTCCCCCGGACGGTCGCCGGCTCCCCCGGCCGGAGCGAGCCGAGCGGGGTGATCGAGCGCCGGTCGAGGTAGCGGGTCGGGAAGTGACGGACGAGGTCGCCCACGCTCCGGACGCCGATCCTCGCCAGGAGGGCGGCGCGGCGGGGCCCGACTCCCGGAAGCGTCTCGACCGGCGCGCCCGGCCCTCCCGCCTCGGCCCCCGGGGTCATTTCGCGGGCTTGATCCCGAGCGCGTTGAGCTCGGAGAGGATCTTCTCGATCGGGACCTCGTGGTAGAGCGCCGCGTGGGCGAGGGTCTCGACGACGACCGCCGCGCACCACTCCCCGCCCTTCCCGCCGCACTTCAGGCCCAGCCGCTTCATGGCCTCCCCGACGCGCGCGGGGTCGAGCTCGAGGGCGTCCACGAGGGGGGTCTCCGGGGTGAACTCGAAGGGCGCGGCCATGCGAGCACTCTACCACGGCGCGGGGGCGCGCTCCACGCTTCCGATTCTTTGGCGTTGAAGGGTCCCTGAGACGCGTCTATAATGACGGCCCAGTCGAGGAGAACCGGATGAGCCTGTTGTGGGCGCTCCTGCTGCCGATGGCTCCCCAGGAACCGGGGGAGGACCTGAAGAAGGAGGTCGAGCGGCTCCGGCAGGAGAACCAGGAGCTCCGCCGCCGCGCCGCCGAGCAGGACAAGGCCGCCCAGGACCACGCCTACGAGATCATCCGCCTCCAGCAGGCGATCAAGCTGCTCAAGGAACAGGCGGCCGCGGACACGGTGAAGAAGCCCTTCGTCAATCCCACGATCGACCGCCTCCCCGGCCCCATCACGCCGATCAAGGGGAAGCTCGTCTTCGTCAATTCCGAGCTCGGCTTCGTCACGATCGGAATCGGCAAGGCCGCGGGCGTCCAGGTGGGCTACCGCTTCGAGATCCTCCGGGAGACCTTCGAGCAGGGCGCCGATCTCCCGCGCATCACCAAGCTCGGGGTCGGCGAGGTCGAAAAGTTCATGGGCGGCCAGGAGACGATGTCGAAACTCAAGATCCTGGAGGGGAACGCCAAGGAAATGCGCCCGGAGGACCTGGCCGTCGCGATCCGAGGCCTCGCGCCGGTGGCTCCGCCCAAGGATCCGGCGGAACCCCCCCCGACGCCGCCCGATCCTTCCCGGGCGGGGGTGTTCGCGATCACCGGACAGACCGGGACGAGCTTCCTCCTGGACTACGGCTCCCTCCAGGGCGCGCGCCAGACGGCCATCGTCTTCGCGTACTCCAAGGACGGGACCCTCAAGGCCCGGCTCCGCCTGGACAAGGTGGACAAGAGCTACTCCGTCGCGAACCTGATTCCGGGCTCCCAGGTCCAGGGCGTCCCGCCCCCCGAGCGCGGCGACCTCATCTACACGCGCGAGCTCGCCAAGGGGCTCACCGGCAAGGTCTCCTTCCTGAAGCCGGCCGACGGGACCGTGGCCGTGGACCTGCGCCCGAGGGACGGCGCCAAGCCGGGGCAGCGCTACGAGATCCGGCGCGGCGGGGAGAAGGTCGGCACGCTCGTCCTCACGGACGTGCAGGACTGGGGCTCCTGGGCCAAGCCCGACCCCGAGACCCCGTTCGACCGGATCCAGAAGGGCGACTTCGTCGAGGTCGTGGAGGAGAAGTAGCCCCTCCACCCGGGAACTCGACGCTGGAAACCGGAAACTACTTCTTGAACTTCTTCTTCAGCCGCGCCTCCACCTCCTTCGGCACGAAGGAGCCCACGTCCCCGCCCATCGACACGGCCTCCTTGATGAGCCGGGAGCTCACGAACGAGTATTCCTCGTGGGTCATCACGAAGACCGTCTCGATGTCCGGCGCGAAGGTCCGGTTGGTGAGCGCCATCTGGTACTCGTACTCGAAGTCCGAGATCGTCCGGATGCCGCGGAGGATCACGCTCGCCTTCTTCCGCCGGACGTAGTCGACCACGAGCCCGTCGAAGGAGTCCACGTCGGCGTTCCGGTGCGGCTTGACGACGTCGCGGATCATCTCCACCCGCTCGTCCTTGGTGAAGAGGGCCTGTTTGGCCGGATTGTCGGCGACCGCGACGATCAGGCGGTCGAAGACCTTGGTCCCGCGGCGGATCACGTCGATGTGGCCGTTCGTGATCGGGTCGAAGCTGCCCGGATACACGGCGATGCTCATGGCCTTCCCACGCTCCGATAGGTGAACCCCAGTTCCCGCATCTTCGCGGGATCGAACACGTTCCGGCCGTCGAGGAGGGTGGGGTGCGCCATGGCCTTCCGGAGCCTGCGGAGGTCCATCTCCCGGAACTCCTTCCACTCCGTCAGGAGGAGGGCGCAGTCGGCCCCGGCGGCCGCCTCGAGCGCGCTCCCGCAGAGCGCCACGCCGTCGAGGACCGGCCTGGCCTTCTCCATGGCCTGGGGATCGTAGGCGCGGACCTTGGCGCCCTGGGCGGCCAGGCGCTGGACGACGGCGACGGCGACCGATTCCCGGACGTCGTCCGTGTCCGGCTTGAAGGAGAGCCCCAGCGCGGCGATCGTCTTCCCCTTCACGATCCAGAGCTCCTCCTGGACCTTCTGGAGGAAGCGGTCGCGCGCCTCGGCGTTCACGCGCCGGACCTCCCGGAGGAGGCCGAAGTCGTAGCCCAGGTCCCGGGAGATGGCCTCGAAGGCGGCCACGTCCTTCGGGAAGCAGGAGCCGCCGAACCCGATCCCGGCCTGGAGGAACTGGGGGCCGATCCGCGGGTCCATCCCCATCCCGCGCGCGACCTCCGTGACGCTCGCCCCGGCCTTCTCGCACACGGCCGCCACGGCGTTGATGTAGGAGATCTTCATCGCGAGGAAGGAGTTCGAGGCGTGCTTGATGAGCTCGGCGCTCTTGATGTCGGTGACCACGACGGGCGCCTTGAACGGCCGGTAGAGGTCCCGGAGCACCATCTCGGCGCGGCGGGTCTCCACGCCGAAGACGATCCGGTCGGGACGGAGCGTGTCCTCCACCGCCGAGCCCTCGCGGAGGAATTCGGGGTTCGAGGCCACGTCGAAATCGGCGCCCTTCCGGGCGACCTTGGCGATCACGCTCCGGACGTGCTCGCCGGTCCGGACCGGGACCGTGCTCTTCTCGACCACGAGCCGGTAGTCCGAGAGCGCCCGGGCGATGTCCCGGGAGACCGACTCGATGAACGAGAGGTCCGCCCCGCCGCCGGGCGAAGGCGGGGTGGGGACGCAGATGAAGACGATCTTCCCGAACGCCACCGCGTCCGAGTTCGTCCCCCCGAAGTCCAGGCGCTTCGCGCGGACGTTGCGGGAGACCAGGCGCTCGAGGCCGGGCTCGTAGATCGGCATCTTCCGCGACCGGAGGGTGCGGATCTTCCTCTCGTCGCTGTCGACGCAGAGCACCCGGTGGCCGCGTTCCGCCAGGCAGGCCCCCGTGACCAGCCCCACGTGGCCGGTTCCGATGATCGAGACGTTCATGGGACCCGCCACTCTATCAACCCGCCCCGTCCGCCGTCCACGGTATGGCGGCCGGGACGCGGGCTCGGCGCTCAGGGCGGGGGAGCGTCGCCGGCCCCCGCCCAGTCCCGGGGGACTGCGTGGAGGGTCGGCCGCTTCAGGAACTTCGGGACGAGGGTCACGTAGAACTTGACGTCGTCCCGGGCGAAGTTCCTCTCGAACACGGCCTCGAGCACGAAGTCGTGGAAGTCCCGCGACACGCGGATCCCCTGCTTGATGAACTCGTCCGACTCGAAGTCGTACTGGGCGGACGCGCTGATCGACCACTTGGGGGTCAGCTCCCAGGCGGCCCCCATCGTGTAGGCGTCGGCCACGCCGAGGACGAACGTGCTCTCCCCCCAGACGAGCACGCGCTCCAGGGGAAGCATCGTGGCCCGGACCTGGCGCACCCGCTCGTCGGTGGAGTAGGGGTTGAACTCTCCCGCGCCCTGCACGTGGAGGAAACCCCGGGGGGTGAACGAGATCTCGTAGAACACGTTGGACCAGTCGCGCCGATCGAAGGCGCCCGAATCGGGGGTGAGGCCGATCCAGCTGAACGGCGGCTCCCGGTTGTCGGGGCGGTCGGCGAGGGTGTCCCGGCCCGGATCGGGATAGTACTCGATGCCGCCGACGAGCGAGAGGAACTCGAACGGCCTCCCCTCCCCGTCCCGGGTCAGGAAACGCTGGCGGAGCTCGAGGGCCAGCTCCTGGAATTCCCCGAGCCCGTCGACCGGCTCGAAGAAGAAGAGCTCGGAGGCCGGGACGTTGCCGTACACCGCGGCGGCGTAGCGCGCCTCCGCCTCGACCACGTGCCGGAGCCCGCGGAGCCCGCCCCGGTCCCAGGCGAGGTCGGCGTGCGTCGCGTGGACCTGCGACACCAGGCGGCCTCCCGCCGACGCCCGCGAGCGGACCTCCGTCTCTCCCGCGAGGTCGTCGTCGTAGGCCGTGAAGCGGTACTCGACGAAGGGCGAGAGCTGCGCGACCCCCAGGTCGAAGGGCGTCCGGAGGGTGCTCGCGGCGTCCAGCCGCCAGACCTCCGCGGTCTCGAGGTGGAGGTCCTCGTCGAAACGGCGGCGGAGGCGGACGGCGTCGAAGGAGTGGCTCGCGACGAGTCCCCAGTCCTCGGCGGAGAGCGCGGGTTGCTCGAAGAGGAAGAAGCCCACGCGCGGCAGGACCTCGTCCTGCGTCTGGAAGTCGTTGAGGCGGTGTCGCTCGAGGACGTACGCGGCCGCGTTCCCGTCGATCCAGCGGACGTAGGCGGCGGTCTCGGGGGGCTTGAGCTCCTTGAACTCCTTCTCGAAGAATTCCTCGAGGAAGTCCCGGTCGGAGACGTAATGGGCCTCGAGCTCGTACCGCCAGGAAGGGTGGACGTCGTGGCGGTGGAAGGCGTGGGCCTTTCCCCGCTCCTCGCGCTCGAGGGGGGCGAACTTCTGCTCGAACTCGACGTCGAGGTTCCGTCCCTGGTCGGCCAGAAAATAGGTGTCCACGAAGCCCGCGTAGCCGGCCGGGCGCCAGCCGTACTCGAGGTCGATCCCGCCCCCCCAGCCGCGCTCCTCCCTCCAGTCGAGCTCGCCCCGCAGCTCCCCCCAGGTCCGGGGTTTCCCCGCCTCGTCCCGCTTCCGGATCCTGACCCCCCAGTCGGTCAGGACCTGGTGGCCGAAGCGGCTGGAGTTCCCGTACCGGACGCCCTGGAGCGGGAAGTCCTTGATCCAGGAGCCCAGCACGAGGCCGGGAAGGAAGAAGAGCGGGGCCCCTCCCAGCTCGGGGGAGATGCTCTCGAAGCGCATGCTGAACTTGTCGAAGGGGAACGGGTCGATCGTCCCCGGCTTGCGCGGCCGGGGGTCCTCGCCGGAGAGCGCGGCCTCCGCGATCTCGACGTGGTAGTGCGGGACCCCGTAGGGGCACGTGGTGAGCCGGACGTCCTTCGCCTCGAGGTGGCCGAGCGCGGTCATCCGGGCCTCCCGGGCGGCGACGAAGAACGCCTGTTCCGGCAGCGTCCCCTGCCCCTTCCCGCGAAGGTCCACGATCAGGGCCTTGCTTTCCCTCAGGTTGTAGTAGAAGCGCTCGGCGCGGAGGGTCTGGGCGCCCTGGCGGAAGACCACGTTCCCCTCCGCGTAGATCTCCTCGAGCGGGACGCCCGACTTCTGCCGGATCCACGCGATCGCCCGCGAGGCGCGGAGCTCGAACTCGGCGGACTTCACGACCACCTGCCCCGTGAGGAACTGGGCCAGCAGCTCCCCCTCCTGCCACGCGACCCCGTCGCCGGCCTCGATCTCGATCTCCTGGGGCGGCCGCGGCTTCGTCTCCTGCGCCTCTCCCCGGGGGACCGCCGGGAGCAGCGCCAGGGCGGCCAGGGCCAGCCGCCGGAGGCCTCGCGGCGGGCTCATGCCATGTCGGCCCAGTCGGGGCCGCGGGAGACGTCGACCTGGAGGGGGACCGACAGCGGGTGGGCGTTCTCCATTTCCTCGCGCACGATCGCGGCGGCGCGCCCGGCCTCGGCCTCGGGGGCCTCGAGGACGAGCTCGTCGTGGACCTGGAGGATGAGCATCGCCCCCGTGCCCTTAAGCCGCCGTGAAACGCGGATCATCGCGAGCTTCATCAGGTCGGCCGCCCCGCCCTGGATCGGGGCGTTCACCGCGATCCGCTCGGCGGCCGACGCGAGGACCCGGTTCTTCGAGGCCAGGTCCGGGACGTAGCGGCGGCGCCCGAAGAGGGTCTTCACGAAGCCCGTCCGCCGCGCCTCCCCGATCGTCCCCTCGATCCAGGAACGGACCTGCGGGTACCGCGAGAAGTAGAGGTCGATGTACTCCTGGGCGGTCCTCTGTTCGATGGAGAGCCGCTGGGCCAGCCCGAACGCGCTCATCCCGTAGATGATGCCGAAGTTGACCGCCTTGGCGCGCCTGCGGCGCTCGTCGTCCGCGCCGCCGAAGAGCTCCGTCGCGGTGGCCGCGTGGACGTCCCGCCCCTCCCGGAAGGCCCGGGAGAGACGCTCGTCGCCCGAGCAGTGGGCCAGGACGCGGAGCTCGATCTGCGAGTAGTCGGCCCCGACCAGGAGGCGGCCCGGCTCCGGGACGAAGCCCTTGCGGATGAGGCGGCCCTCGGGCGTCCGGACGGGGATGTTCTGGAGGTTCGGGTCGCTCGAGGAGAGCCGGCCGGTCGCGGCCACGGCCTGGTTGTAGGAGGTGTGGATGCGCCCGGTCTCCGGATGGACGAGCGAGGGGAGGGCGTCGATGTAGGTGTTCTTCAGCTTCGCCAGGCGGCGGTACTCGAGGACCTTCGCGGGCACCTCGTGCTCCCCGGCCAGCTTCTCGAGGACGCTCTCGTCGGTCGAGAATCCGGTCTTCGTCCGCTTCCCGGGGCTGAGCCCCAGCTTCTCGAAGAGGATCCGCTGGAGCTGCTTGGGGGAGTCCACGTTGAATTCCTCCCCGGCCCGGCGGTGGACCTCCTCCATCGTCGAGAGGATCCGCTTCTCGAAATCGCGCGCGAGGCCGGCGAAGTGGCCGGCGTCGATCCGGACGCCGTTGCTCTCGAGCTCGACGAGCACCGGGAGGAGGGGGAGCTCGATCCGGTCGAGGACCTCTCCCATCCCGTCCCCGCGCACGCGCGTCTCGAGGAGAGGGGCCAGCCGGAAGGTCGCCTCCGCGTCCCCTCCCGAGTAGTCCCGCGCCGCCTCGACGGGCACCTGGTCGAACGTCACCTCGCCCTTTCCCTTTCCGGCCACCTCCTCGTAGCGGATCATGTCGTGGGAGAGCCACTTCCGGGCGAGCGTCTTCAGGTCGAACGGGCCCCGGTCCGGATCCACGAGGTAGGCGCCCACCATCGTGTCGAAGCCGACCGGCGAGATCGCGACGCCGTGCCGGGCGAGGATGAGCGCGTCGTACGTGGCGTTCTGGAGCACCTTGGGGACCGAGGGGTCGGTCAACGCCGGCCGCAGGATCTCCAGGGCCTCCCCGGGCGGGATCTGGGGAGGCGCCCCGAGGTAGGAATGCCCCACCGGGACGTAGGCCGCCTCGCCCTCCCTCGCGCAGAGGGCGATCCCCACGATCCTCGCGCGCATCGGGTCCACGGAGGTCGTCTCGAGGTCGACCGCGAGCGCCTTGGCGCCCCGCAGATCCCCGGCGAAGGCCTCGAGCTCCCGCCGGGAGCCCAGGAGCCGGTACCGCTCGGAGGAGAAGGCCTTCCGGGCCGGCGGCTCGGCGTCGAGCTCCTTGAGGAGCGACCCGAACTCCAGCTCCGCGAAGAGGTCGCAGAGCTTCCGGCGGTCCGGGGGCCGCAGCGCGAAGCGCTCCGGGTCGAACGCCACGTCCAGGTCCGTCCGGGCGGCGGCGAGCTTCTTCGAGAGCAGGGCGTCCGCCTTCCCGAGCTCGAGAGGGCCCCGGAAGCGCGGCTTCACGCGGTCCACGTTCCCGAGCAGGGCCTCCACCGGCCCGAACTCGCCGACGAGCTCGGCGGCGAATTTGGGCCCGATCCCGCGGACGCCGGGGATGTTGTCGCTCGCGTCGCCGACCAGGGCGAGCACGTCCACGACGCGCTCCGGGGGGACGCCGAACTTCTCGACCACCTCGTCGATCCCGATCCTCCGCTCCTTCATGTCGTCGTAGAGGGTCACGCCGGGCCGCTCGTCCCCCACCCGCTTGGTGACCGCCTGCATGAGATCCTTGTCCCCCGTCACGATCACGACGTCGTAGTCCCGCTCCACGGCCCGGCGCGCGAGGGTGCAGAGGACGTCGTCCGCCTCGACGCCCGGGACCTCGACCGAGGCGACGTTGAGCGCGTCCGGCACGGCCTTCACGTAGGGAAGCTGGCGCGCCAGATCCTCGGGCATGGCCTCGCGCGTGGCCTTGTACTCCGAGTAGAGCTCGTCCCGGAAGGTGGGTCCCGGGGCGTCGAAGACCACCGCCACGGCCTCGGGGGCGTGGGCCTTCAGGACCTTGACCAGCATGTTCGTGAAGCCGAAGACGGCGTTCGTGGGGAGTCCCTTCGCCGTGGCGAGACCGCGGACGGCGAAGAAGGCGCGGTAGAAGTAGCCCGACCCGTCGATCAGGTAGAGGCGGGGAGCCATGGACGAGCGACTCTATCAGAATCCGGAGCCCCGGAACAGCGGAGGCGGGATTCCCGCTCCCGCGACCCGTGGCCCCTCCGGCGGCGGCCTTCGGTCGAGAGGACGGAACCCTTCCCCGGGCCGCCGGAGACCGGAGATCGGAACCTGAAAACTTGCCCTTGAACTCGCGCTTTCGGCTGGCCTATAATCGCCCCCCGTCGAGCAGTTCTCGCTCTTCCGTGTAACGCCTTGCCGGAGACCCCCGGGGGGATCGTATCGCCTGAGGATCCCGGTCTCGCTCTTTGTTGTGATGAAGTCCCGTGCTGCCGTCGGACCGTATCTCGGGGTCGCTATCTCCGGAGAGGGCCATGGACCCGAAGGTCATCCTCGAAACGGTGCTTCACAGGGAAGAGATCACGGCCATCGAAGCGCTGATGCTCATGCGGGAGGACCGGGGCATCCTCCCCCAGCTCTGCGAGGTCGCCGACTCGATCAACCGGAGGCTCAACCACGGCATCGTCACGTACGTGAAGAGCCGGAAGGTCCACTACACGAACGTCTGCCGGGCGGAGTGCTCCTTCTGTTCCTTCTACCGGAAGAAGGGCCAGAAGGGCTCGTTCACCCTGGCGCCCTCCGACGTCGTCCGCCAGGTTCGCGACGCCTGGCCCGTCAAGCAGGTCGTCCTCTCGGGCGGGCTGAACCCGGATCTCACGCTGTCCTACCACCTCGACGTGCTGGGGGCCGTCCGCGAGGCCTTCCCCTCCGTCCACATCCAGGGCTACTCGCCCTCCGAGGTCCACTTCCTGTCGCGCCGTTCCCGGACGACGCCCCACGAGATCCTCCGGCGCTTCCGCGACGCCGGGCTCGATTCCCTGTCCGGCGACTCGGCGGACATCCTCAACGACAAGATCCGCAAGAAGATCTGTCCCGACAAGCTCCGCGCCGCCGACTGGGCGGAGACCGTCCGGACGGCCCACCGGCTCGGCATCCCGACCACGGCGACCCTCCTCTTCGGGCACGTGGAGGACGAGATCTACATCTGCGAGCACCTGGAAATCCTCAAGAACATCCAGCGGGAAACCGGGGGCATCATGACGTTCGAGCCGGCCGCCTTCGTCCCCCAGGGAACCGACCTGGCGCGGCAGGCGAAGATCCGCGGGCCCGTCCCGCCGGAACGGGTCCTCCAGCTCTACGCGGTGGCGCGGATCTTCTTCAGCCGGATCATCCGGAACATCACCGTGGACTGGACCAAGATCGGCCTGGACCTCGCGGTCAAGGCCCTCGGCGCGGGGGCCAACGACCTGGGGGCGATCGCGTTCGACCCCCTCGAGATCCGCCTCCCGGAGGTCGGCGGCCGGAGCGGCCTGTCGCCCGCCTCGGTGCGCGCCCTGATCCAGAAGGCCGGACGCTCCCCCGCCGAGCGCGACGCGCACGGAATCCGGAGCCTTCCGCCTCCCAAGGAGCGGAAGGAGGAGCTGGTCTTCGCGTAGGGGGAAAGCCCGGCGGACGCCCCGCGACGCCCCCCCCCTCCGGGCCTTCTCGAATTTAGATTATATAATTATAATATTGTAATTATTTGATGTGATAGGACGAAGGGGTCCAGCACGGACGCGAGCTTCGGGAGAAAGTCCGGGCCGAAGAGCGCCTGGTAGTAGAGGGGTGTGAACACGCGCTCCTGGAGCTTCCCGTGGGGGCGGACGTGCGTGAGCAGCTTGGCCCGCTGGCCCCGTCCGGTGGTCTCCTGGCGCGAGAGCTCGTCCCGCGCCCGCGCGGCCAGCGCCCCGAGGGCCTCGCCCACCTTGCCCAGCGTCCGCTCCTCCGCCTTCCGGATCGACGGGCTTTCCGAGAGCGCCCCGAGGATCCCCGAGACCTCCGCCCCCCATCGCGCGGCCAGGCCCTCCAGGCGTCCCGGCGCGTCCTCCCCCGCCGTCTCGAACGCGCGCCCGAGCGTCTCCTCGTCCCCGAACAGCGCCGCGGCCCCGCCCGCCCGCTCCGCCAGGCGCGCCACCTTGGGCTCGAGGAGCGTCGCGGTCGTCCTCGGGAACACCACCGGCGGCTCGATCCCGAACGCGCGGTAGGCCGGAAGGAGCGCCGCCTGGTACCCCACCTCGCTCGGGCCCCCCACGTAGGCGCACGTGGGGAGCACCGCGTCCTGGAGCAGCGGCCGCAGCGCCACCCCGGCCGAGAGCCGCCCCCGGACCGGGCCGGGCCGCTCCAGGCGCGTCCGCCTCCCGTTCCGGATCTCGAAGAGGTCCAGCCCGACCTCCCGTCCCAGGTGGTCCTCGAACGCCTCCGCCTTCACCGCCCCCCGACCCTGCTCCACCGCGCGGGCCAGCCGCTCCGGGTCGCCCAGGTGGTCCGCGAAGAGCCGCGCCGCGCGCTCGCCTTCCAGGTGCCGCGGCTCCAGCACCACGAGGCCCGACCGCCCCAGGGTTCCGAGCAGGGTCCTCGTGAAGCACCCGGCCACCGAGCCCCGGTGCGTCCCGAGCAGGAAGTCCCCGACCCAGGCCGCGAACTCCGTCCGGGGAAGCGCCTCCGCCAGCACGGAGGCGAACATCCGGAGCGTCTCGGCCGAGCCCGCCTCGTAGAGGGGGAGTCCGGGTTCCCAGGGCGGCAGCGGGACTTCCTTCACCCGGTTCTCCCGGTCCGGGAAGGAGGCCCGGTCGCCGCCCCGGACGTCGTCCGAGTGGTTCCAGAAGACCGCCGCGCAGGGGACTCCCCGCGCCTCGATCGCCTGCGCCACCCGGACCGCCGCCTGGGCCTTGTAGAGGTTGTAGAGCGGGCCGCCCCCCACCGACGGCTGCTGGCCCGTCACGACCGCGGCCGCGCCCCGGCCCAGCTTCTCGAGCGCCGCCGTCGATTCCGGCGGCGCCTCGTGCTCCAGGTGGTAGCGCCGGAGCGCCTCGAGGACCGGCCGCTCGATCCCCCGGTCCGCCGCGCGCCGGGCCCGCTCGAGGAGCCCCTTCTCGTCCCGGACCCGGTGGGCGAAGAGCTTCGAGGCCCGGCCCTCGTCCTGGCAGTATTCCACGAACAGGGCGGGATAGTGCGCTCGGAGCTGTGAGTAGGAAAGGGACTCGGTCTTCAGGCGTATGAGATGGTAGGGAGACCCCGCGCGCTTGTCAACGGCGTCCCCCGCTGCTAGAATCGGAGGCGTTCCATGAGAACGGCGACCGTCCTCCTCCTCCTCCTCGCCTTCCCCGCCGCGCTGTCCGCCGACGAGGTCGAGCTCACCAGCGGCCGCATCGTCGAGGGAAAGGTCGAGGACCTGGGCGACTCGATCAAGGTCGTCCGCTCGGGCGGCTCCGTCACCTACCCGAAGTCCATGGTCGCGAAGATCACCCCGAAGAAGACCGTCGAGGAGATCTACGAGGAGCAGACCCGGGCCCTCGCGGCCGGGGACGTGCCCGCGCGCCTCAAGCTCGCGCGCTGGTGCCTCGAGAGGAAGCTCGCCCGGGAGGCCGCCCTCGAGTTCGCGAAGATCGTAACCGCCGATCCGGACAACGAGGAGGCGCGGCTCGGCGCCGGATACGTCCGGGTCGGCGACGCGTGGATGACCGAGGAGGAGGCGAACCTCGCCAAGGGGCTGGTCAAGCACCGGGGCCGCTGGGTCACGCCCGAGCAGCGCGACCTCGAGCTCGCCCTCGAGGAGCACAAGGAGCTCGAGAAGGCCATCCTCCGCGAGGTCCAGGTCCAGCTCGAGAAGCTCCGCTCCTCCGACGCGAAGAAGCGCGAGGACGCGGCCGCCGCCCTCGCCAAGATCGAGGACAAGCTCAAGGTCAAGGCCTACCTCGCCGCGATCACGAGCGGCTCCAGGGAGGTGCGGCGCCACGCCTTCGAGGAGCTCGGCCGGATGAAGGAGCCCCTGGCCGCCCGGCCCCTCGTCCGCCGCGCCCTCTGGGACGACGACGAGGCCCTCCGCGACGTCGCCTTCAAGTCCCTGCTCGAGATCCGCCACCCGGACACCGCCGCCTACTACGTCCCCTTCCTCGGCGAGCAGTCGGTGAGCGCCCGGACGCGCGCCGCCGATCAGATGGCGTCCTTCCCCGACCTCCGGGCCGTCCCCGCCCTGATCCAGGCGCTCGAGAACGCGATCGAGTCCGCCAAGGCCGCCGAGCAGTACGGCCAGGAGATGACCGCGACCGTCAACCGGGAGCTCATCCTCCGGGACGGCAGCCGCGTCTCCCTCCCCCGGGTCGTCCGCATCCGCCCCGACTTCAGCGACAAGCAGCTGATCGCCAAGCTCGGCGTCGAGCGCTCCGCGATCGTCTCGACGCTGGGGGCGATCACCGGACAGGCTTTCGGCGAGGACCTGGCGAAGTGGCGCGCCTGGTTCGAACGCAAGAGGGCCGGCAAGGAATAATGAAGATCCTCCTGGTGGGCGGCGGCGGCCGCGAGCACGCCCTCGCCTGGAAGATCTCCCGGTCCCCCCTCCTCTCGAAGCTCTACGCCGCCCCGGGCAACGCGGGCATCTCCCGCCTGGCCGAGTGCGTCGACATCGCCGCCGACAACCTGGAAGGCCTCCTCTCCTTCGCACGGAAGCACTCGGTCGACCTGACCGTCGTCGGCCCGGAGGCGCCTCTCTGCAAGGGCGTCGTCGACCTCTTCCGCGAGAACCGGCTCCGGATCTTCGGACCCTCCCGGGACGCCGCCGAGCTCGAGGGCAGCAAGGTCTTCTGCAAGAACCTCCTCCGCCGCTACGGCATCCCGAGCCCGAACTTCCGGGTCTTCAGCCAGCCCAAGGCCGCCCTCTCGTTCATCAAGTCCTCCCCCTTCCCCCTCGTCGTCAAGGCCGACGGCCTGGCCGGCGGCAAGGGGGCCGTCATCTGCCAGTCGGAGAGCGAGGCGGTCGTGGCGGTCGAGGGGATGATGGAGAAGAAGGTCTTCGGGAAGGCGGGCGAGCAGGTCGTCGTCGAGGAGTTCCTCAACGGCGTCGAGGCCTCCATCATGGCCTTCACCGACGGGCAGTCGATCGCCACCCTCCCGGCCACCCAGGACCACAAGCGCGTCTACGACGGCGACCGCGGCCCCAACACCGGGGGCATGGGCGCCTACGCCCCCGCCCCCGTCGCCGGCGAGCGAGACGAACTCCGCGTCATCCGCGAGATCCTCGTCCCCACCGTCCACGCGATGAACAAGGAGAAGCGCCCGTTCAAGGGCGTCCTCTACGCGGGCATCATGTACACGAAGAACGGGCCCAAGGTCCTCGAGTTCAACGTCCGCTTCGGCGACCCCGAGTGCCAGCCCCTCATGATGACCCTGAAGAGCGACCTGGTCCCCCTCATGGAGGCCGTGATCGACGGGAACCTCGGGGAGGTCGAGATCGAGACCGACCCGCGCCCCGCGGTCTGCGTCGTCCTGGCCTCGGGCGGATACCCCGGGAGCTACGAGACCGGCTACGAGATCGGCGGGATCGACGACGCCGAGGCCGTCGGGGCCGCCGTCTTCCACGCCGGCACGGCGCTGAAGGAAGGGCGGCTGGTCACCGCGGGCGGGCGCGTCCTCGGCGTCTGCGCCCAGGGATCCGACCTCCGCCAGGCCCGGGACAACGCCTACGCCGCCGCGAAGAAGGTCACGTTCAAGGCGGCCCACTACCGGACCGACATCGCGGCCAAGGCGCTCGCCGCCGCGCCTCCCGCTTGAGCCCTCGTCCGAGGGAGGCCCGCGCGGCGCCGGAACGACGACCATGATGATCCCGCCGGGAGGCACCCGGGAAGCCGCCGCGGCCGCCGGCCGCCTGGCCTCCCTCGAGCGCGCCCTCCTGGACCGCTTCCTCCGCGCCGAGGCCATGGCGATGTGGGCCGTGCGCTCCGCGCAGGCCCACGCCCCGCCCCGGGCGCTCGCCTTCCTCCGGCGCCACGAGGAGGAGGAACGCGAGCACCTCCGGCGCTTCGAGGAACTCACCGGCGTGGCCGCCCGGGAGAAGCCGGTCCTCCCCAAGGTGCCGAAGCAATGGCACGCCCTCGCCGTCCAGCTCTACGGCTACGAGGTCCTGGGCCTCGAACTCGCGAAGATCCTGGCGGACGTCCGGCCGGACCTGTCGGCGATCCTGCGGGAGGAGGAGGTCCACGTCGGGTTCTTCGAGCGGGAAGTCCGCGAGATCCTCGCCGCCGGGCGAGGCCCCGCCAACGGCGCCCGCGAGTTCGCCCGCGCCTGGCTCCGCCGGCTCCCCAGGACCGTGGACCGCTACCTGAGGGGAGACGGGCTCGACCCCTTCCGGGACGCGCTCCGCAGGGGCATCCTGGGATCGATCTCGACCCGGTTCACTTCCGTCGGGCTGCTCGACGGCGGTCGAAATACACCTGGACCATCTGGATAGCCGTACCCACCGCCGCCCCGATCCCGGAGCCGAGGGCCAGCCCGCGCCGCGTCATCTCCTCCTTCACCAGCCGGTCCAGCTCGGCGGCCGGCCCGGGAAGGAGCCACGCGACGAGCGCCCCGGCGGCCGACGCGGCGACGATCAGGACCTGCACCCAGACGCACTTCCGCCAGGGAAGCGCCGGGCGCGGCCCGAGCGTCGCCCCCGCCCCCACCGAGAGCCCGGCCAGGGCCCCCGCCCACCAGGACGCGAGGAAGGCCTCCCGGAGCGCCTCCACCCCCGGCCCCTCCCCCCGGAGCGCCGCCGTGTACGCCGTCCCGAACGCGAGCCCCATCCCCGCGTTGAACCAGAACAGCGGGAACCTTCTCATCCGGGCGTTCACCTCTCAACGTCGTTTCAGTGTCAACACACCTCATCGATCGTGCGGGGCCAGTCGTCCCGGAGCAGGCGTGAAAGGGAACGGTCGGCCAGGACCTTCCCGCCCGTCTGGCAGCGCGCGCAGTAGTTCGTCTCGGTCTCGGCGTACCGGATCCGCTGGACCGGCGCCCCGCAGTCCGGGCAGGGCTTCCCGAACCTGCCGTGGACCGCCATCCAGGGCCGGAACGCGGTCACCCCTTCGGGGAACCCGTCGCCCGCCTCGGCCCGGAGCCGCTCCGTCGCCTCCCCCAGCGTGCGTCGAAGGGCCTCGTGCAGCCGCGTGAGCTCCTCCCCGCTCAGGCGGCCCGTCATCGCCAGGGGCGAGAGCCGCGCCGCGTGCAGGATCTCGTCGGAATAGGCGTTCCCGATCCCGCTGATGAGCCGGGGGTCGGTGAGCGCCCGCTTGAGCGTCCGGTTCTCCCGGAGGAGCGCCTCCCGGAAGGCCTCCGTCGTGGCCTCGACCGCCTCGAGGCCGCCCGGGTCGAGCGCGAGAAGCGCGTCCTCTCCGAGCACGAGATGAAGCGACGCCCGCTTCCTCGACCCGGCCTCGGTCAGGAGGAGCGTCCCTCCCTCGACGTCGAACGCCGCCAGCCCGCCCCGGGCCGCGACCTTCGTCCCGCTCGGCTTCCAGTGGAGCCGACCCGCGATCATGAGGTGGAGGACGAGGAAGAGTTTCCTTTCGAGCTCGAAGACGATCCGCTTCCCCACCCGGCGCAGGCCCTCGATCCGCTTCCCCTCCGCCTCCTCCACGGGAGGATCGACGGTGCGAAGAAGCGAAGGCCCGGCGATGCGGATCCTCCGGAGGATGCGACCGGCCGTCCGGGGGCGGAGGCGTTCCAGGTAGACGACGACGTCCGGCAGCTCCGGCATGCGGACGACAGTGTACCCGGCCCCGCGGACTATTTCCCGGAGAGGATCCGGACCGCGACATTTGGACCCGCCTCGTACGCCACGGCGACCAGGCCCGCGGCGGCGGCCAGGCTCGGGTAGCCGGCCTTCCCCTCGGAGTCCGAGCTCACGGGGATGTTCTTCCGGGTTCTCGACTCGGCGGCGTAGATCCGCTGCGCGTTGGGCCCTCCGCGGGCGTCCTCCCAGGCGCACCAGACGAGGCCGGCCCCGTCCGCGACGAGCGACGGATGGCCCTGGATCCCCTGCGTCTGGTCGTGGACCGGCGCCTCGGGCGGGAAGCGGCCGCCGGCCCCCACCGTCCACTGGACGTCCCGGTTGTTCGCCCCCGCCCGCATGTCCATCCACGCCGCGGCGATCGTCTTCCCGTCGCTGCTCACGGCGACGGCCGGCGCGTCCATCGGTCAGCTGTCGATCTTGCTCTCGCCCTGGTTGATCCGGGCGGGCGGACCGAACGAGGCGCCGCCGTTCTTGGAGACCGCCAGGAAGAGCGCCCGGTTCGTCTTGCCGCCCTCGCGCCACGTCAGCATCGGGTTCCCCTTCCCGTCCACCGCCATCCCCGGCGCGCAGCACTCGCAGAGCGGGCCCGCCACCGCCACGTTCCGCGAGACCTTCCTCCCCTGCTCGGCCACCTTCGCGTAGAAGAGGTCCTGCCCCTTCTCCCGCTGGCGGAGGTCGAGCCACGCCACGTGCACGTCCCCGTTCGGCCCGGCCGCCATCCAGTGGAGCGACTCCGGCGCCTTCTTCGGCGCGTCGTTCACCCGCAGCGGCTTCCCGAACGTCTTCCCCCCGTCCGTCGAGGCGGCGAGGTAGAGGTCGTTCGTCGGGTACCGTTTCGCGAATTCGGCCTCGTCGAACGTGAGCGGCGCCGTCACGTAGACCGTGTTCTTCCCGTCCACCGCGATCCGCGGCCCGCGCTGCATCCCGCCCTTGGCCTTGCCGCGGGCGTCGATCGCCGTCACGGGCGCGCCGAAGCTCCTGCCCCGGTCCGACGAGGTCGCGACCTGGATGTTCCCGCCGGCGATGAAGACGACGTGGAACGTCCCGTCCGACCCGATCGCCAGCTGCGGCTGGATCGCGTCGCGGCCCGCCACGACGGGCGCCGAGGGCTCCTGGGCTCCCAGGACGAGCGAAAGCAGCAATGCGGTCACGGTCTCCTCCCTTGCCTATTCCGGGACGTGCTCCGGATCCGACGTCACCAGGATCCGGTCCACCCGGACCCCGCCCTGAGCGTCGGCCAGCCGCAGCCGGAACCCCCCGAGGGGAAGCTCGTACGTCCCCGCCTTCACCCACTGCCAGGCCGGCTTCGCCGCGACGTGGCGGCCGTCCCACATCGGATGGTCGTCCACCTGGAGCGAGAACGAGGGGGCGACCCCGTGGTTCCAGTGGAGCCGCACCCAAACGCCGTACGGCACGGCCTGCTTCACCTGGACTCGAGCCTCCGCCGACGCCTCCGCGCCCGCGGCGAGCGCGCCTTTCACCCCGATCCCCCGCCCCCCCGACGCCGCCGGGTCGGAAAGGACGGCCATCCCCTTCTGGAGCCCCATCAGCTCCGCCTCGATCGCGATCGTCTCCTCGAGCGCCCGCGTCCATTGGAGGCGCTTGGAGAGGTCCGCCCGCGCCGGCGCCGAGGGCGGCTTCCCGGCCGGCGCCACGCTCCGCTCCGAGGCCGCGAGGCGGACCGACGCCCCCGCCGCCGCCAGGTCGATCGCCCCCCGCTGGACCGCGACCTCCGTCTCGTCCGCGTCCCCCGCCACGAGGAAGCGCGTGCCGGCCACCGTCACGGCCGCGTTCGCCGTCTGCACCGTGAACGCGCCCGTCCCCAGCGCCACGTCGAACACGGCCTCGCCCTTCGAAAGCCGGACCCGGGTGGCGCCCTCCCCGAGCGCGACGGAAATCTCCGTCCGCCTCTGGAGAAGGAGCGTGTGCGGCCCCAGCCGGAACTTGACCGGGTTGAGCTCCGCGCGGACGTCCACCGCGCCAGCAAACTCCCGCGACTGCGCCGCGCGCGTCGACTGCCAGGACGCGTCCCCCTCCGCCCGGGTCGAGAGCGCCCCCGCGATCGCCGTGACCGAGCCCGCGATCCGGGGCCTCTCGCGCGTGGGCTCGGGCCGGGACGGAAGCGGAGGCGGCTTGACTTCGAGGGCGGGGGGCGGAGCCGGCTTCGCCTCCGGGGCGGCCGGCGGGAGCTTGCGGACGGGCGGCTCTACCGCGGGCAGGACGGGCTTCCTCGGCTCCTCCGGAACCGGCGCGGGTTTCTCGGGAGCCGGCGCGGGCGGATCGGGCTCCGGAGCCTCCGGGGCGACGGGCTCCTTCGCGACCATCGGGGCGGGGCGGGGCGGGGCGGCGACCGGAGCCTCCTCCTCCCGTCCGCCCAGGAACGCGAGCGCCAGGACCGCGACGAAGGCGCCGGCGGCCGCCGCTCCGATCCACGCGAGCTCGCGGGACCTCCGGGGCATCAGGCCGTGGAGCCGCGCCCGGAAGCCGGCGCGCGGCGGCTCGGTCCGCCCCCGCTCGCGGAGGAGCGAGCGGGCCTCGACCAGGTCCTCGCGGCACGACCGGCAGTCCGCCAGGTGGGCGACGACCTCTTCCCGGCCCGGCCCGCGCAGGCCCCCCGCGGCGATCGCCGAGAGCTGCTCGGGCGAAGGGCACCGGGAGGCCGGGACCGCCCTCGCCGATGCCAGGATTTCCTTCAGGGACCGATGCTCCCGGAGGAGCGGCGCGCAGGAGGGGCAGGCCTTCGCGTGGGCGAGAATCGCGGCGGCTTCTCCTCCGGCCGCGCGGCCGTCGAGAACCTCCTGAAGCCGATCCGCGCCGGGACACCCGTTCATCACGACCTCCACCCCTGTCATGCCCGGCCGTCCACGAGTCCGGGCGAGATTCGGAGAAAACCCTCAGGACTCCAGGCGGAGCGCCCGGAGCCGCTCGATCGCCCTGAACTTCTGCTTCCCCACGCTCTCGGGGGAGATGCCCAGGATGCCCGCGATCTCCTCGTAGGAACACTCGTGGACGAAGAAGAGCTCGAGGAGGAGCCGGTCCTCGGGCGGGAGCCGGCCGAGGAGCTCGCCCAGGCCCCCCACCGTCCGCTCCGGCGCCGCCGTCTCGGGCAGGGGGGCCGAGGGCGCCTTCTTCCGGAGCTGCCGGTTGACGCTCCGGCGGGCGACGATGGCCAGCCAGGCGCGAAGATTGAAGGGCGGCCGGAAGGATCTGAGGAGCGCCCGGTCGCGCTCGACGAGCTGGCGGAAGACCTCGGCCGCCGCGTCCTCGGCGTCCGCCTCGTCGACGCGCCCCGTGTGGCGCCGGAGCGCGGCCCGCGCCACGCGAAGGACCCAGCCGGAATGGAGGTCCACGAGGCGCCGCCACGCTCCCGGGTCCCCCGCCGCGCACGCCCGGACCAGCGCCTCCTCGGGGTTCACGTGCGAGACTATACCACACTCGGTTCCGCGCATTTTTGCCCGGTCTCGCCCGCCTTGCGGCATGACCGGGGTACGAGGATCGACGTGAAACCGATCGAGATCTCCCCGGCCGGAGTCCGATGGATCGCGGTGGCGACGGGAGCCGCCGCCCTGGGCGGCCAGGTCGGATGGTCCCGCCTCGCCGGGGCCGCCGTGGGGACCACGTTCGCCGCGACCTGCCTCACCCTGGCCGGGGCCATGTCCGGCCTGGCGCTCGGCGCCGCGCTCTCGCCGGCGGTCGCCGTCCGCAGGGGCCCGCGCGCGGCCCTCGGGGGCTTCCTCGCGGCCTGCGCCGCGGCGTCGGCGCTCGTCCCCTTCCTCCTCCTCCTCGCCGGTCGGCTCCACGGGCATCCCGCGTGCCGCTTCGTCCTCGTCGCCGGCCTCCTCTCCCTGGCCCACGTCCCGTTCGGAGCCGTCCTGCCCGCCCTGGCCGCCTGGCGGGGACCCTCGACCGGCCGCGCGTCGGACGGCGCGCTCTGCGCCTGGAGCGCCGCCGGCGCCGTCGCCGGGGCGATCGGCGTCGGGGGCTTCCTCGCGGCCCACCTTCCGGCCGACCTGATCGGCGGACTCCTGGCCGGCCTCGTCCTTCTCTCGGCCGCTCCCCTCCGCGCCCGCGGCGCCGCGTCCGCGGGCGCTTCCGAGGCGGCCGCGAGCGCGGTCCCCCGGCCGCTCGTCGCGGCCGCGTTCGCGCTCGGCTTCCTCGGTCTGGCCGTCGAGTTCGCCTGGGCCCGTCTCCTCGCCTTCGCCTGGGAAGCGAGCCCCGACTGCTTCGCCTGGGTGGCGGCGACCACGGTGGCGGGGCTGGCCGCGGGATCCTGGCTCGCAAGCCGTCTTCCCCCGGGCCGCGGCTCCTTCGGCTCCGCCCTCGGCCTCGCCTCGTTCCTCCTGGCCGCCTCGGCGGTCACGGCCCCTTGGGCCGTCCAGGCCCGCACGCCGGAGGAACGCCTCGCCGCAGCGGCCGTCCTGCTCGGCCTCCCGGCGGCCGCGTTCGGCGCCTCGTTCGTGCTCCTTCTCCGCAAGGCTGCGGGCCGCGGTTCCCCGGGTCGCTCCCTGGGCGTCCTCTCGGCGGCGAACGCGGCGGGCTCGGCGGCCGGTCCGCTCGCGCTCTGGGCCGCCTCGGCCGCGCTCCCCTGGCCGCCCCGGATCCTGGTCCTCGCGGCCTGCGGCTACGGGGCCCTCGCCGTGGCGAGCGCGGGGCTCCGGTCCCGCCGTCTCGGGATCAAGCTTTCCCTGGCCCTCCCGCTCGCCTTCGGCGCATGGACGCTCGCGCCGGCCGGTCCCGCGGCGGCCGACTACGCGCCCCGCCCCGGAGCGGCGGGGGATTTCGAGGCGACGGTCCTTCCCTGGATCCGGGGCGGCCTCGAGGGCACCGTCGCGGTGACGCGCGAGACGGACGTGGGCCTGGACCTCCTCTGGATCGACCGCGGGCTCCAGGGGGACGGCTCCGCGCTCGGGCGCCGGATCCCCGAGCGGCTGGGCCGGCTGCCGGCCGCGATGCTCCGCCGCCCGCCGCGCCGCGCGCTCGCGATCGGCCTGGGGACGGGTCTCACGCTCCGCGGCCTGCTCGAGGGCGGGGCCCGGGACGTCGAGGTGGCCGAGCTCCTCGCGGACGTGATCGAGGCGAACCGGACGGTCCTCGCGGACCTGAACGGAGACGTCCTCAACCGCCCCGAAGTGCGGGTCCGCTGCGCCGACGGGAGGACCGCCCTCGCCGACGCGCGCGAGCCGTACGACCTGATCGTGGCGGACATGGTCTTCCCGAGCGTCTCGGGGGCGGGGCTGCTCTTCAGCCGGGAGTTCTACGCGACGGCCCGCGCGCGTCTCGCGCACGACGGCCTCTTCGTCCACTGGATCCCCGCCCTCCAGCTCCCGCCCCGGGACCTGTCGTCGGTCGTCGCCGCGTTCCTCGAGTCGTTCCCGGAGGGGACCGCGTGGATCGGGTCGCTCACGCCCAGGCGGGTCGTCCTGGGCCTGGCCGGCGGGGCCCTCCCCGCCCCGCTCGCGGATTCCACCTCGGCATGGATGGCGCTCGGTCCCGAGGACCTCCGCCGCCTCGCGGACGGCGCCCGGCCGCACCGCGACGCGGACGCGGGGATGGAATACCGGAGCAGCCGGCCGTCCGCCGGCCGTCCGTTCGGCGAGGAGAACTTCCGGTCCATCGTGGACCTGATTCGTCAGTCCGCCCCTCCGAACCCCTGGATCGCCCCGGACGGCGTCGATGCCTGGGAGCGCTCGCGCCGATCCTGGCTCCGCTTCGCGGAGGGCGCCCTCGCCGAGCACGGGGGCGACCTCGACCGGGCGCGGGCGTGCTACCGGGAGGCCGCCTCGGGCGGCGACGCCGATTCGGAGCCGGCGTTCTTCCTCGAGCAGCTCCGGTTCGAGGAGACGCTCCGGGCCGCGGCCGTCCAGCCCGACCCGCGCTCCTCGCTGGCGCGCCTGCGGGACGCGGCGTCCCATCCGGTCTTCGCAAGGGGCAATCTCGCGCTGGGGGACGCGCTGGCGGCGCTCGGGCGGCCGTCCGAAGCCGCCCTCGAATTCGAGCGGGCCGCGAGGAAGGCGCCCCGCTCGGCCGACGCCCGCATGAAGCGCGCGCTCCTGGCCTGGAGCTCGGGGGATCTCGACGCCGCGCGATCCGCCTTCGAGGACGCCTGCGCCCTGCGACCGGACCGTCCTCCGCTCTACCGGCGCCTGGGGCTGGAACTGGCGGGCGGGCGCGGCCGGTCCCCCTCCACCGCTTTCCGGGCGCCGCCCCCCTGAGGCGGGCGTTCCAACGAAAGCCCCGCGGTACGGGCGCGAGGGTCGGACCGCGCCCTTCCGATGCACCGTGCAGGCCCTTCCTCGGGCTTTCAGGGCGGATGGCGAACCCGCCCTCGCCCACGCCGGACCGGCGGGTCCACGGTGAAGCCCGCTCCCCGTACCCGAGGCGGAAGCCGGAGCTCTCCGCCGCCCAGCCCGCCTCGGTCCACCCGACGCGCATGGGCCAGGGACCCGGACGGGCTAGACCTCGTCCCGGACCGCGAAGAAGGTCGGGAAGCGCGGGACCCCGCCGTCCGAGAGTTCCTGGTAGCGGAACACGATCGTCGACCCCACGGGCGGCGGGCTCTCCCGCTCGCGGTCCGAGAGGCCCGTCCCGATCGAGAACTCCACCCCGCTCGCCAGCCGCACCACGAGCGCTCCGAGACGACCCTCGTGCCTCCCCGCCCCCGCCTGGTGGGCGATCACCACCGCCTCGTCGTCCTTGAACGACTTCACCTTGAGGAGCGTCGACGATCGGCCCGCCACATACTTCGAGCCCGGCTGGCGGAGCATCAGCCCCTCCCCCTCCAGCGCCTCGACGAGCGCGAGCTGTTCCTTGAGATGCGCCGTCCCCGTGCAGCGCTCGTGCGGGTGCAGCGCCGCGTGGGGATGGGCCGGCAGCGCCCGCAGGAGCTCGAGACGCTCCTCGAACGGGCCCGCATGCGCCGGGGCGTCGAAGACGAGGAACCGGACCTTCTTCCAGTGTTCGGACTTGTCCTGCCGGCGGACCACCGCCACCGTCTTCTGGAACGACTTCCGCCCGAGGAAGAGCTCCCCATCCAGCGGGTGCTTCGGCAGCCCCGCCACGAACCAGTCGGGCGCGTGGAGCGCGTTGCCGAGGCGCGAGAGGAGCCGCGTCCCGTCCCAGTAGGCCCGCACCCCGTCCAGTTTCTCCGACATCCACCAGCCCGAGGGGTCGAGCCGACCGTCCCAGGGCTCGGCGAGCAGCACCGGCGCGGCCTTCGCCTTCGCCTCCTCCGCCGCCTTCTCCGCCGGCTTCCGGGGCGCCGGGACCGCCCCGCCCGTCCGCGCCGCCTCCGCCTCCTCCCCCCGCAGCTTCTTCAGGTGCTTGCAGGTCCGCTTCTCGATCGCGAGCGACTGGTTCCGCCACGCGGGGCACGAGCAGGAGTAGACCCCCCCGACGTTCTTCAGCTCGTAGGGCTTCGCCCCCGAGCCCTGCATCGTCGTCGATTCGCCGTCCGCCAGATCCGCCATCGCGCGCCTCCCCCCCGAGGATACCCCATGCCGATCCGGGGAAACAACCCCGCCCGTCCCGTGTATCTTGGAAGGCGGCGATCCCGCCCTTCCAAGGAGACGGCCATGACGACCCGCCGAGACCTCCTCAAGGCCGCCGCGCTCGGCGCGGCGGCGAGCCTCGCGCCCGCCTGGGCCCCGCGCCGCGAGAAGATCAAGCTCGGCGTCGCCTCCTACTCGCTCCGCAAGTTCAAGCGCCCCCAGGCGATCGAGATGGTCAAGGCCTGCGGCACCCCCTACGTCAACATCAAGTCCTTTCACCTCCCCTACGAACTCTCCCCCGCCGAACTCGCCGCCGGCCGGAAGGAGTTCGACGACGCCGGCCTCCAGGTCGTGGGCAGCGGCAACAACTCCATCAAGAACGAGAAGGAGATCGAGGCCCTCTTCGAATACGCGAAGCTCGCCCGCTTCGACCTCCTCGTCATCGCCCCGACGCCGGCGATCCTCCCGGCCGTGGAGGCCGCGGTTAAGAAGACCGGCATCCGCGTCGCCATCCACAACCACGGGCCCGAGGACAGGCAGTTCCCCGCCCCGAGCGACGCGCTCAAGCTCATCAAGGACATGGACCCCCGCGTCGGCCTCTGCGTCGACGTGGGCCACACCACCCGGACCGGGAAGGACGTCGTCCGCGAGATCGCCGACGCCGGCCCGCGCGTCCTCGACCTCCACATGAAGGACCTGAAGGACCTGATGAACAAGAACACCCAGGTCCCGGTCGGGGACGGCGCGATGCCCGTGGCCGAGATCTTCAAGCAGCTCGTCAAGATGAAGTTCGAAGGCTACGCCAACCTCGAGTACGAGATCGACGCCGACGACCCGCTCCCCGGGATGAAGAAGTCGTTCGCGTTCATGCGGAGGGTGCTGGGCGAAGTCTAGGGCCGGCCGCGAACGAAGGGAGGCGTCCCCGCGATGAGACCCGCCGGCGGCCCGGCCCGCGCCGCGGGCTTCCTCGCGGCCGCCCTCCTCCTCCCTGCCTGCGGCGGAGGGGGCGGCGGCGCCACGACGGCCCCGTCCCTCGGGGTGAGCCCCGCCGAGGCGAGGGTGGGGACCGAGATCGTGATCCAGGGCCCCGGCTTCGGCGCCGCCCAGGGGGCGAGCACCGTCTCCGTGGGCGGAGCGCCCGCGACCGTGACCTCCTGGTCGGACACCGAGGTCCGCGCGCTCGTCCCCGCGGCCGCGCTCTCCGGGGTCGTCCAGCTCGTGGTCTCAGGCGTCCCCGTCAACCCGGGGACGATCGTCATCCTCTGGCCGCAGTTCAACCCCGTGAACGTGCCGGTCACCGCCGCCGCGTCGGACCAGGAGCTCCAGGAGATCGTGACCGACGGGACCGGAGGCTGTATCGTCGTCTGGCGCGACCTCCGGAACGGCAACTTCGACGTCTACGCCCAGCGGATGAGCACGGCCGGGACGGCGCTCTGGACCGCCGGGGGCGTGGCGGTCTGCACCGAGGCAAGCGCCCAGGACTACCCCCAGGTCGCTCCCGACGGCGCGGGCGGGGCCTACGTGGTGTGGCAGGACGTCCGGGCCGGCGTCCTGGACATCTACGCCCAGAGGGTGAACGCGTCCGGGGTGGCCCAGTGGACCGGCGACGGCATCCCCGTCTGCACGGCCGCGGACACCCAGGACTTCGTCCAGATGATCCCCACCGGCGCCGGAGGCTCGATCCTCGCCTGGGAGGACCGGAGGTTCGGCGCGAGCAATGCGGACATCTTCGCCCAGCGCCTCGACGGTTCGGGCGCGGCGCAGTGGACGGCGGACGGCCTGGCCGTCTGCCTCGCGGCCGGAAACCAGACCCACGTGCAGCTCGTGCCCGACGGGTCCGGCGGCGCGGTCCTGGCGTGGGAGGATCTCCGGAACTTCGGCTACGACGTCTTCATCCAGCGGCTCGACGCCGCGGGCGCCGCGCTCTGGACGGTCGACGGCGTCGCCGTCTCCACGGCCTCGGGCAATCAGCAGGACACGAGGATCGTCCCGGACGGATCCGGCGGGGCCGTCGTGACTTGGCGCGACGCGCGCGCGGGCGTCGATCTCTACGGCCAGAAGGTCACGGGGTCCGGGCAGCAATGAGGGCGTCGGCGGGCGCAGCGGGACCCTGGCTCCTCCTCCTCCTCCTCGGGTGCGCGGCGCCCGCCGCGGCGCCGGCCCGGAACGCCCCGCCCAACGTCGTCCTCCTCTACGCCGACGACCTGGGCTACGGCGACGTCTCCTGCTACAACCCGGAGCGCGGGAAGATCCGGACGCCCCACATCGACCGCCTGGCCGCCGGCGGCATGCGCTTCACGGACGCCCACTCCTCCTCGGGCGTCTGCTCCCCTTCCCGCTACGCCCTCCTCACCGGCCGCTACCACTGGCGGACCCGTCTCCAGAAGGGGATCGTCAACCTCTGGGGCGCCCCCCTCATCCCCCCCGGCCGCCTCACGCTCGCCTCCCTCGCCCGCTCCGCGGGATATCGGACGGCCTGCGTCGGGAAGTGGCACCTGGGCTGGGACTGGCCGATCGAGCCCGGCAAGCAGGCGCTCTTCCGGCTCGACCCCAAGGCCCCCGCCGTCACCGACGCCCACCGCGCGGCCTGGCGCGAGACCTTCTCGAAGCCCATCCCCGGCGGGCCGCTCGACCGCGGCTTCGACGAGTACTTCGGGACCGACGTCCCGAACTGGCCGCCCTACTGCTGGATCGAGAACGACCGGACGGTGGGGATCCCGACCGAGGCCCTCCCGGCGCGGCTCTTCCAGAACCACCTGGCCAGCCTGAACGGGCCCGCGCTCCCGGGCTGGGCCTTCGAGCCGATCCTCTCCACCCTCGGCGACCGCGCCTGCGAATTCATCGCCCGGCAGGGGAAATCGGGAAGGCCCTTCCTCCTCTACCTCCCCTTCACCTCGCCCCACACGCCGATCTCCCCGGGCCCGGCGTGGAGGGGGAAGAGCGGCCTCTCGCCCTACGCCGACCTCGTCCTGGAGACCGACCACGTCGTGGGCCGCGTCCTCGACGCCCTCCGCGGCGCGGGCGTGGAGGACCGGACCCTCGTCATCCTGACGAGCGACAACGGCTGCGCCCCCTACATCGGCGTCCCGGAGATGGAGAAGGCCGGCCACTTCCCGAGCGGCCCCCTCCGCGGCTACAAGGCCTCCGCCTGGGAGGGCGGCCACCGCGTCCCCTTCGTCGTCCGCTGGCCGGGCGTCGTCCCCGCCGGCCGCGTCTCGGACGCCCTCGTCCACCAGGCCGATGTCCTGGCCACCGTCGCGGAAATCCTCGGCGCGACGCTGCCTCCCGACGCCGGGGAGGACAGTTTCAGTCTCCTCCCCCTCCTTCGCGGCGCATCGGCGCCCGTCCGGTCGACCGCGGTCAGCTGCTCCAGCGCGGGCGTCCCCGCCTTTCGCCGCGGGCCCTGGAAGCTCGTCCTCGAGGCCGACGGCGCCGCGCCGTGCCGCCTCTTCGACCTCGCCTCGGACCTGGGGGAGACCCGGAACCTCGCTTCCGAGCGTCCGGACCTCGTCGCGGAGCTTTCCGCTCTGTTCCGGAAGACGATCGAAAACGGCCGCTCCACCGCCGGGCCGCCCGCGCCGAACGACGTCCGGCCCGCCTGGCGCCTTCCCTAAGTGCTCGCGGTCTCAAGTGCGTATCGGAATTGCTCGCACCGTTTCCAGTTACCAGTTTCCAGAGGTCGAACGCGCGCGCTCTGCTGGAAACTGGGAACCGGGAACTGTGCCGCAATGCAGGAAAGCTATGCGAACTTCTGAAATCCGGCACTAAGCCACGACAACGAACATACTGTTTGAGCCGGCCGTCCGACCCGCCTAGAATACCCGCGCGCCAGGAGGCTCCGGTGAAGCTCAAGAGGTTCCTCCCGAAGGGACTGGTCGACGTCCTGGCCCTGCGGCGCCGCCCCGTGGACCTCTTCGTCGAGCGGGAGGCCAAGGCCGTCCCCCCGGGTTCCATGGTGGTCGACCTCGGCGCGGGGGAGTGCAACTACGAGAGGCACTTCGACCACGCCCGGTACGTCGGCGTGGACCTGGGCGTGGGGAACGCCGGCTGGGACTACACCCGGCTCCACATCCTCGCCGACCTCTCCTGGCTTCCGCTGCGGGAGCGGACGGCGGACGTCGTCCTCTGCACCGAGACCCTGGAGCATCTCTCGCAGCCGTGGAGGTTCGCGCGCGAGGTGTCGCGGGTGGTGAAGGAGGGAGGGAAGCTCCTCGTCACCGTGCCCCAGATGGCGCGCTTGCACCAGATCCCCTACGACTTCTTCCGCTACACCCGCTTCGGCCTCGAGAGCCTCTTCAAGCGGGAGGGATTCCGCGCGGAGCGGATCGACCCCCAGGGCGGCTACTTCCTCTTCCTGGGCGACACCCTCAAGCACCTCCACGGCTACCTCTTCCGGGCGGCCTGGCTGCGCTGGGTGTTCTTTCCGTTCTACCTGGTCTCGATCGTCGCCTGCGGCCTGGTCATCCCGCTCCTCTGCAAGGCGATCGATCCGTACGACAAGAAGCAGCGCTTCACGATGGGCTACACCGGCGTCTTCGTCCGGAACGGTTCGCCGCCTCCCCCCGCGGGCGGGCCGGCCTGAGAGCGGACGGGCGCAAGGGAAGCCGGAAACTCCTTCCGACTTCCAATTCCCCCCTCCGGCATCGGTTCATGCCCGCTCGGAATAGATCAGCCCCAGGCCGGGCTTCTTCTTGTGCGGCGTGAGCCGCGGCACGTGCCCCATCTTCCGGAGGTGGCGGGCGAGCCCCTCCCCCGTCCCCTCCTCCCCCTTTCCGGGAACGAGGTGGTACTCCATCCGGACGCGACGGATCGAAGCCCAGCGCTCCGCGGGGAGCGCGTACAGGACGTCGTACTCGGCCCCCTCGACGTCCACCTTGAGGAGGTCGCAGCGCTCGACCCGGTGCTCGCGGAAGACGTCCTCCAGCGTCAACGACTCCACGGTGAAAGCGTCCTCCGCCCCGGCCCCGTCCCGGGGCACGACCGAGTTCCTCGAAGGCGAGGGGCCGCGGTAGAGCGTGAGCGTCCCCCGGCTCCCCGAGACGGCCATCCGGTGGGGCGTGACGTTGGCCAGGGCCGACACGTTCTCGGCGAGCAGCTCGAAGCTCTCGGGCGTGGGCTCGTAGGAGAGCACCCGCCTCGCCAGCGGCGCCGCCCGGTAGGCGAACGTCCCGATGTGCGCGCCCAGGTCGATGACCGTGTCCCAGGACCCGGGCGCCACGCCGTCCAGCTCGTACTCGTCGCGGGCGAACATGCGGTGGAACACGTGGCGGTCCTGCGGCCGGATGCGGAACGTCCGGCCGTCCCGGAGCGGCACCTCGATCCTCGGGGCCGCGACCGTCCTGCCCCGGAGCCGGACGAAGTCCCAGGGCCGGACGAGGTGGCGCTTGAGGGCGAAGTAGTCGGTGATGTCGGCCAGCCGCATAGGAGGCCCCGGGCCAGGACGCATGATAGCCGCGCCCGCGAGGCCGAGGCAAAGGGATTCGGGGCGGCGCCGGGCGCCTCCGGCGCGCGCGGCGTGCCCGTCCCTGCCGCTTCCGGGCCCTGAGCCCGTGCTCGTCGAGGACCGTGCCGTCCCTGAGAGCGACCTCCCATCAGGAAGCGGAAGCGAGGTCCGGCTCAGGCCAGGCCGAGCATCCGGAGGGGATTCGAGGAGGCCATGGCCGCGATCCGGGAGCGCGGGAGGACGCCCAGGGCGGAGACCCGGTCCACGATGGCCGGCAGCGTCGAGTTCCCGCCGGCCAGCGTCCCGTCCAGCTTCCGGAGCGAGCCGTCCGGAAAGGCCCTGACCTTGAGGCCTCCCAGGTCGAAGTCGCCCCGCCGCTTGAGTCCCGTCAGGAAGAACCCGTCGCTGATCAGGATGACCCGGTCGGGCGGCCGTGCGCGGAGGACGAGCTCCACGACGGCGTCCGAGACGTGGACCCCGTCGGCGATCAGCTCGGTGTAGAGGTCGCGGTCGACGAGGGCGAGCCCGGCGAGGCCCGGGGCGCGGTGATGGACGGAGTTCATCGCGTTGAAGAGGTGCGTGACGCTCGTCGCGCCGAGTTCCTTCCCGCGGCGGGCCTGGACGTCCGTGGCCGTGCTGTGGCCCATCGAGACCCGCACTCCGCGGTCGACCAGGAACCGGACGATCCGCCCCATGCCGGGGAGCTCGGGGGCGAGCGTGACCAGCTTCACGATCCCCTCGCCCGCCGCGATCCACTCCTTCACCTCGCCCAGGTCGGGCGGCCGGAGGTGCCGCGGGTTGTGGGCCCCCTTGCGGTCCGGATGGAGGAAGGGCCCCTCGAGGTGGACGCCCAGGATCCGGGCCCCCCGCTCGCGGCCCTGCACGCGCTTCACGGCCTCGAGGGCCGCTACGGTCTCCTTCCGGGGGGAACTGACGAACGTCGCCAGGAAGCCCCCCACCCCGTGGGACCGGACGTGCTCGGAGAGACCGAGGAGGTCCTCCGGGTTCCCGCTCATCACGTCGAAGCCCGCCTGGCCGTGGAAGTGGATGTCGACCAGTCCCCGAAGCATGCGCCGAAGATACGACCTTCCGGCGGCGCCGGAAAGGAAAACAACCGGGGTTGACGGGCCCGCCCGCGGAAGGGAGGATGGGCCCCCGTGTTGAAGGTGGCGCTCGTGACGGCCGCGACGGCGAGGGAGCTCGACGAGGACCTGCCGCCCCTCCTCCGCGCGCTCCAGGAACGGGGCCTCGCGGCCGAGCCCGCGGTCTGGGACGACCCGGCGGTCGACTGGGCCTCCTACGCGCTCGCGGTGGTCCGGTCCACGTGGGACTACGTGGCGAGGCGGGACGCCTTCCTCGCCTGGGCCGAGCGGGTGGCCGCCCGGATCCCCCTCGCCAATCCGCCGGCCATCCTCCGCTGGAACACCGACAAGCGCTACCTCCGCGAGCTGGCCGAGGCGGGCGCGGCGGTGGTCCCCACCGCCTGGATCGGGCCGGGCGACCCGGTGCGCCTCCCGTCCGACGGCCCGTTCGTGGTGAAGCCCGCCGTCTCCGCGGGCTCCATGGACACGGCGCGCTACGCGCCCTCCGACGCGCCCGCGGCGGCCGCCCACGTCCGCCGGCTCCAGGAGGCCGGACGGACCGCGATGGTGCAGCCCTATCTCGAGAGCATCGACGAGCAGGGCGAGACGGGCATGGTGTTCCTGGAGGGGCAGTACAGCCACGCGATCCGGAAGGGGGCGATCCTGCGGCCGGACGTGGAGTACGTGGGCGGCCTCTTCGCCAAGGAGGACATCCGGCGGCGGGATCCCTCCGGGGACGAGCGGGCCGTGGCGGACCGGGTGCTCTCTCTCGTGCCGGGAGGAGCCGGGGGGCTCCTCTACGCGAGGGTGGACGTGGCTCCCGGACCGGAAGGCCGTCCCGTCCTTCTCGAGCTCGAGCTGGCCGAGCCTTCGCTCTTCTTCGCCTGCTCGGACGGCGCCGAGCGCCGCCTCGCCCGGGCGATCGCCGACCGCCTTCAGGCCGGGCGCTCCCGCCAGCCGTAGGAGACCTCGGTGAGGAAGGCCCCTCCGATCATGATCTTCTTCGACCCCAGGCGCTCGGCCCCCATCCGTTCATAGAATCCGCAGGCGGGGTTCCCTTGCAGGACCCACACGATCACCGAGGGCGCGGCGAGCGCCTCCACGAATCTCTCGAAAAGCCGGCGCCCCAGTCCCCGGCGCTGGAAACGGTCGAGGACGTAGATCGCGTAGAGCTCCCCCGCGAAGGCGGTCTCGCCGCCCCGGTTGGGACCCCCGTACGCGAACCCCGCCACGGCGCCCTCCTCCTCCGCCACCAGGATCGGCCCTGCCGGCTTCTCGAGGTTCGCGCGCCAGAGCCGCTCCCGGTCTTCGAGCCGGAGGGCCGCCAGGTAGTCGGCGGGCATCAGGCCGGCGTAGGTCGTCTTCCAGCTCTCGAGGTGGACCCGGGCGATGCCCGGGACGTCGTCGGAGGCGGCGGGCCGCACGATCACCATGGAGGATCCCCGGTCCCTTCACTTTAGACTGGCGCGCGCCCGGATACGAGTCATAATGGGAGGACAGGCCACGGTGGCGGGGCGGCGCCGAGCAGCATCGTGAGGGGGTCTTCGACCCGAGACCCATGAAATCGCCCGAGAGCCGTCGCTTCGGCATCCCGAAGTCCGATTCCTCCGGCGCCGGCACGCGGCCCAGGATCAAGCTCTCCACCCCCGCTCCCCCCGCGCCCACGGGAAAGACGACGCGGGCGATCCCCCGCACGAGGCGGGCGAGGAGGGAAGACGGGACGGACGAGGCCCAGGCGGAGATCTCCGCCGCGAAGGAGGAGACGCGGGCGAAGAATCAGCTCGTCCTCGTCGCCTCGCTCGGAGGGGGCGGCTTCTTCCTGCTCCTCGTCATCATCGCGATCGCGATGTCCTCCGGGTCCTCCGCCCCGGCGCGCGACGCGACCCGCCGCCCGCCCCCCAAGGCCGCCGCCGCGCCCGAGCCGCCTCCCCCTCCGCCCCGGCGCGCGCACAACTACGTCCGGAACACCGGGGCGATCGTCTTCGTCTGCGCGGGGACGGAGAAGCACCAGGACCAGGAGGTCGTCCTATCGGCCTGCCCGAAGTGCCCGTCCCGGAACGCCTTCGCGTGGGACGAGGAGGCGTCCGGATACCGCTGCTCTTCCTGCAAGGGGATCTACGAGAACTCGGCCATCCGCTGCGGGTCCTGCGGCCGGAACCCCAGGGTCACGCACCTCAAGAAGACGGTGTCCGCCCAGTAGCCGGATTCGCCGGAATGATGAAGCGGACCCGGCCCGGCGAGCGTCCAGATAAGTATGACGGCCCTCGCCCCGGCCTTGGGGCTCCTCCTGGCGGCCCTCCAGGACCCCGCCCCCGATCCCTTCGTCCAGAAGGCCGCCGAAGCCGTACGGGCGCGGATCGCGGCTCACGTCTCCCAGAATTCGGGCTCCAAGGTGAAGGTCGAGGAAGCGATCGCCCGCGCCGCGAAACTGGAGGACGCCGTCCTCGAGGAAGCGGCGAAGAAGCTGGGAGTCTCCGTCGACGAGGTCCGGGAGGCCTGGAAGAAGCGGGACCGGAAGTCCCGCAAGCTCAGCTACGGCGACGGCTCGTGGATCCCGCTCGGGGGACAGGACGGCGGCCTCGACAGCGACGTCAAGGGCACGCCCGTCCGCGACTCCGTGGACCAGATCGTCGGAGGCGGCCCGAGCATCCTCACCCGCCGGAAGCCCCCGCCCCCGCCCGAGCCGGTCCCCCTCGGGAAGCCGCTCAAGACCCGCGACCAGTGGTGGGCCACCGCCAGTTCAGGCGAGCGGGCCGCCTTCGTAGAGGCCGAGTTCGCCCGGAAGTCCGGGCTCGTGGAGAAGAAGGAAGAGGCGAAGAAGTGCTCCACCTGCGGCGGGAAGGGAACGGTCAACGTCAACCGCGGCGGGATCGGCCTCACGATCGTCTGCTCGCGCTGCCACGGCGTCAAGGAAGACCTGATCGTCCTCTACGAGTAGACCGCCTCCCCGTCCCCCCCATCCGGGTTAGATGCGCATGAGACTCTCCTGCCTCGCCCTCCTCCTCGCCGCCCCTCTCGCCGCCCGCCAGGACGGGCGGCCGCCCAACATCGTCTTCGTCCTGGCGGACGACCTGGGCTACGGGGACCTCGGCTCCTACGGCCAGAAGCGGATCAAGACGCCCCATCTGGACCGCATGGCGGCGGAGGGCGTCCGGTTCACGCGGTTCTACGCCGGGTCCACCGTCTGCGCGCCCTCGCGCTGCGTCCTCATGACCGGGAAGCATCTCGGCCACGCCTACATCCGCGGGAACGCGAAGATGAACCTGCGTCCCGAGGACGTCACGGTCGCCAAGCTGCTGAAGGCGGCGGGCTACGCCACGGGCCTCTGCGGGAAATGGGGCCTGGGACACGAGAAGTCGACGGGGGTCCCCACGCGGCAGGGCTTCGACTTCTTCTTCGGCTACCTCGACCAGACCCACGCGCACAACTACTATCCCAGTTTCCTCGTCCGGAACGAGGAGCGGGTCCCGCTCCCGAACGTGGTCCCCAAGGAAGGCGCCGCCGGCCAGGGCGTGGCCTCGAAGAAGGTCGAGTACAGCCACGACCTGATCGCGCGCGAGGCCCTCGCCTTCGTGGACCGGAACAAGGACACGCCGTTCTTCCTCTACTATGCCGTCACGCTCCCGCACGCCAACAACGAGGCCGGCAAGGAGGGAATGGAGATCCCCGACCACGGCCCGTACAGGGACCTCGACTGGCCGGAGCCCCAGAAGGGCCACGCGGCCATGATCTCCCGCCTCGACCGCGACATGGGCGACCTCTTCGAGCGGCTCAAGAGGCACGGGATCGACGGGAACACGGTCGTGATGTTCAGCTCCGACAACGGCCCCCACAACGAAGGCGGGGCCGACGCCGCGTTCAACGACTCGAACGGCCCGCTCCGCGGGACGAAGCGCGACCTTTACGAGGGCGGGATCCGCGTCCCCATGATCGTCCGCTGGCCGGGGAAGGCCCCGGCGGGCGCGGTGTCCGGCCACGCCGGCTACTTCGGCGACTTCCTGGCCACGGCCGCCGAGCTGGCGGGGACCGCGGCCCCGGAGGGACACGACGGGATCAGCTTCGTCCCCGCGATCCTCGGGAAGGAGCAGCGGAGGCACGAGCACCTCTACTGGGAGTTCTACGAGCGGGGCTCCGCGCAGGCGGTCGTATGGGGGGACTGGAAGGGCGTGGCCAAGCCCTTCGGGGGCGCGATCGAGCTCTACGACCTGAAGACCGACATCGGCGAGACGCGGAACCTGGCGGCCGAGAACCCGGCGGTCGTCGAGCGGATCCGGGAGATCATGAAGAAGGAGCACGTCCCGTCGCCCGACTGGAGGCTCCCGAAGCCGAAGTAGGGAGGCGCCCGGATCAGAACCGGCGGACCGGAGACCCGCCCGACGCGGCCGCCAAGGCGCCGGCCGCGACCCCGATCACGAACAAGAGCCCGCCGACCACGAACGGTCCCCAGAAGAACGGGCTCGCGAACGTCCTGGGCTTGAGGTGAGGGGAGCGCGCCACCAGCGCGGCGTAGCCCGGCGAACAGATGGCCGCGGAGCGCTGGTTGAAGAAGGCCCAGAGGTAGATCGCCCCGATCCCCAGTCCGAGGACGGCCCCGATCACGACGCCCGCGGCGCCGCCGGGCTGCCCCCGGCCGCTCGAGGGCGCGGCCATCGCCGCGAAGATCTGGATCACGTTCCCGACCATGCCCAGGATGGTCAGGACGCCCGCGCCGATCCGCGCCCCGTTCGAGTACTTCCCCAGGAAGTGCCCCAGCGCGAAGGAGACCGCCCCGATCGCGAGGAAGAGGAGCATGACGGCCACGCCGCAGCCGGCCGCCGGGCCGCTGCCCCCCATGGACGGGACGATGAGCGCGAGGAAGACCAATCCTAGGAAGGCCACCAGGACGCCGGAGATCCGGTACCAGACGGCGATCGCTCGGAGGTGGGCCTCCATGGAGAGGTCCCGGGAGGCCTCGGCCCGGGCCCGCTCGCGGCGCACGGGGGACGGCGCCTTCGCTGAGAGAGTGGACTTGCAGAACGGGCATACCGCCGCGCCCGAGGGGATCGACTCCGCGCAGAACGGACAGGCCTTCTCGGGAGCCGCCGTCTCCTCGGTCGGAGGAGCGGCCGGCGCGGGCGGCGGGACGGCGGGGACTTCGAGGGGCTTCGAGCAGCGGGGGCAGCGGATCGTCTTGCCGGCCGATCCTTCGGGCACCTTGAGCGAGGCCCCGCAGGCGCAGATCACCGGGATGGGCATGCAGGAGTCTATCCCATGCTCCGGAAACGAACGGCTCAAATCACGATCTCGCGGCCGACCCCGCGACAGTCCATCTCGTAGTCGAGGCCGACGATCGGCGGGCGGGCGAAGTGCCAGGTGAGGCCGCCCCGCGCGGCGCCGCGGCGGACGATCTCGTCCGCGAGGAACGGGTGGACGTCGTGGACGGTGTAGAGCTGCGTCGCCGTGACGTCGCGCCAGCCGAAGCCGAGGGCCGACATGCGTCGCTCCAGCTCGGCCAGCACCCAACGCGCCTTCTCGCACAGGCCGGCCGGCGAGACGTCGCCCGGCCGGACGATCTTCCCGGGATAGTTCCCCTTTCCCTCCGGCACCTCGCCGCTCCCGGCCACGTGGAAGGACGGCGGCGCGCCGGGCGGGGAGGGCACCGTGTAGGCGAACGCGTAGAAGGACGGCGCCGCGGGCATGTCGACCGCGGGGCAGACGTTGCTGCGGGCGACGGGGTTCAGTCCGTCCCGGAAGACGCCCCACGACTCGAGGACGGCGACGTAGCCCCGGTTGAACTCGACGAATCCCTCGAGCGTGAAGGGTCTCGGCGAGCGGAGCTCGCACGCGCAGAGCGCCGCGCGCGGGCGGCCGAGCTCCCGGAGGCGCGTCTCGATCCGGCGGAACCCTTCGGCCAGCGGCATGGGAGACCGGAAGCGCGCGCGCTCGATCTCCCACCCGGGTTCGGCCGCGACCCCCGCCGAGTAGGGCGAGACCCCGCGGACGAACCGGAACGTCGCGTCCACGGATTTCAGGACGTCCGCCACGGCTGGGATTATAGGATGCAACGCATGATCGCGTCCCTGATCCTCGTGCTGGCCCAGGCGGCCCCCGCCTCCGGCCCCCTCGTCCCCCACCCGAGGAATCCGAGGTACCTCTCCGACGGCACGGGCCGGGCCGTCGTCCTCGCGGGCGCGCACACGTGGCCCAACATCGTCGACATGGGCCCTTCCGACCCCCCGCCCCGCTTCAACTTCACCGCCCACCTCGACTATCTCGAACGCTACGGTCACAACTTCACGCGGCTGTGGACCTGGGAAAGCAGCACCTGGGACGCCCGGCCCAACAAGAGGGAGGCCACCCACGTCGTCTTTCCCCTCCCCTACGAGCGCCGCGGCCCCGGCGCCGCCCGGGACGGGAAGCTGAAGTTCGACCTCACCCGCTTCAACGCCGCCTACTTCGACCGCCTCCGCTCGCGCGTCGAGGCGGCCGGAAAGCGCGGAATCTACGTCTCCGTCATGCTCTTCGAGGGCTGGGCCATGCAGCACGCCCCGGGCGCCTGGGAGACGCACCCCTTCCACCGCGACAACAACGTGAACGGGATCGACGGGGACCGGAACGGCGACGGGAAGGGCCTCGAGGTGCACGAGCTGGCCGATGCGAGGGTGACCGCGATCCAGGAGGCCTACGTCCGGAAGGTGATCGAGACGGTGAACGGCTTCGACCACGTCCTCTACGAGATCTCGAACGAGAACCATCCCGCCTCGACGGAGTGGCAATACCACATGATCCGCTTCGTGAAGGAGGCCGAGCGCGCGATGCCCAAGCGGCACCTCGTGGGGATGACCTTCCAGTACAAGGGCGGGTCCAACAAGACCCTCTTCGACGGCCCCGCGGACTGGGTCTCGCCCAACCCCGACGGCGGCTGGCGGGACGACCCGCCCGTCGCCGACGGCGCCAAGATCGTCGTGAGCGACACCGACCACCTCTGGGGGATCGGCGGGACCTCCGCCTGGGCATGGAAGACCTTCCTCCGCGGCCACCATCCGATCTTCATGGATCCCTACGACGGCGCCGTCCTCGAGAAGCGCTTCGAGCCGAGGTGGGAGCCGCTGCTCAAGGCGCTCGGCGAGATCCGCCGGCTCGCCGAGCGGGCCGACCTGGCGGCCATGACGCCGCGGCCCGACCTCGCGTCGTCGAAGTTCTGCCTCGCGAGCCCGGGCAAGGAGTACCTGGTCTACGCCTCCTCGGGCGCCGAGGTCACGCTCGACCTGTCCGGCGCGCCCGGGGACTACGTCGTCGAGTGGATCCAGGACGGCGCCTACGAGCGGAGCTCGGTCCGCGGCGGAGGCCCGGTCGCCCTCCGGCCCCGCTTCGGGGGCGACGCCGTGGCCCACCTCCGCGCCCGGTGAGGACCCTACCGCAGGGACGCGGAGACGCAGAGCGGCCCCCCAGGGAGAGTCCCCGGCGAGGCGGTCCCCCGCCCCACACACCCGCTGAGGCCTCCCTCAGCGCGTGATCGGCTGCGTGATCCGGAGGAAGGCGAAGAAGTCGCGGAGCTGCTGCTCGCTCAAGCCGTCGAGGAGTCCGGCCGGCATCAGGCTCTGGCCGGCGGGCTTGATCGCGCGGATCTCCGAGGCGCGGAGCGTGATGTTCTCCCCGTCCAGCCCGCGGAGCACCGTCACCTGGTTGTCCCGGTCCACGAAGAAGCCGCTCAGGAGGCGCTCGTCCTGGGTCATCACGACGTAGTACTGGAACCCCTCCCGGATCTCCGCGCTCGGGTTCACGATGCTCAGGAGCATGGTCCCCAGGTTGTCGCGCTGGTAGGAGCTGAGGTCGGGACCGACGTTCCCGCCCTTGAAGAAGAGCTTGTGGCAGTTGGCGCAGCGGGCGGTGAAGGTCGCCTCCCCGGCGTAGGGGTTGCCCGGGCCGCCCTTGAGCGCGGCCGCGACCTCGTCGATCCGCTTCTGGAACTCGGCGGGGACCGGGACGGCGAGGGGGAGGACCCGGGCCGCGAGCTCCGCCACGGCCTTGTCCTCGCTCGCGCGGAGGCGCGTGGCCACGTCCTCGGGCACGTCCCGGGCCTTGACGCGGCCCGCCTGCACGGCGTCGAGCAGGCGCAGGCTCCACCCCGCCCGGGTGGCCAGGAGCGTGAGGGCCGCCGTGCGGACCTCGCCGGAGAGGCCCGGAAGCAGGGCCGCCACCTTCGCGCCGATCGCGTCGTCGTCGTAGCTCGAGAGGGACGCGAGCGAGGCCTTCCGGAGCTCGTCCGGGGCCGGGCCCGCCGCCGCGGCCAGGAGGACGGGAACCGAGGAGGGCTCCCGGAGCTCCCCGAACGCGCGGGCGAAGCGGAGGCGCTCGTCGGCCTTCGCGGCGGGGTCGCCGATCCGGCGCACGGCCTCCGCGACCGCGTCGGGCTCCCCGAGGCGGACCCGGAAATGGAGCGGCGCCTCTCCGGCCTTCCGAATGCCCGCGAGCAGCTCGTCGGGCAGTCCTGTCATCGGCCGGCCCCGGAAGGCCTCCTCCAGGCCCTTCAGGAGCTGCCCGGCGTGCCGGGGCGACGGCGCGGCGCGGAAGAGGTCCGCGCAGAGCAGGAGGTCCTGCCGCTTCCCCTCCACGGCGTAGCGCCGGGCGAGCCTCGGGAGCACGTGCTCGAAGACCATCGGCTCGTCCCAGAAGCCCGGCGACTTCACGAGGGCCGCGACCTCCGCGTTCGACCCGGGGGTATGGGCCTCGAGGACCCACCAGCAGAGCATGGGGATGTACGGGTCTCCCACGGCCTCGTCGTGGCCGAGGACCGCGGCGACGAGGGCCATCGCCTGGGGTCCCTCCAGACGGCGCGCGGTCGCGGCGAACTGGGAAAGGACCTCCGGGTCCGTCTCGACGCGCGCTCGGGCGACCAGCGCCTCGGCGAGGCGGCCCGCGAGGAGCCCGGCGGGCGGCGCGTGGCGGCCCGCCCCGAGGTTGCGGTTCCGTCCCCGTTCGTCGCCCAGCAGCCGCGCGGCCCACGCCCGGACCGGCGCGTAAGGATGCGCGAGCGCGACGAGCGCGGTCTGGTCGTCCAGGCCGGCCGACTGGTGGAGCGCCCAGAGCGCGCAGAGCGCGCCCAGGCCAGCCTCGCCCCCCACGGCCCGCCGGAGCGGCGCCGCCGCAGCCGGGTCCCTCCGCTCGCCCAGGAGCCGCACCGCCGTTTGCCGGTGCCACTTGTTCGGGTGAGCGAGAAGCGCGACGAGCTGGTCCGTCGATTTCGAGGCCAGGTCCACGTCCGTCTCCAGGACCGCGTCCTTGCCGCGGAGCCGGTAGATCCGTCCGGTCGTCGGGTCGATCTGGTTCTGGTAGTGCTGCCCGTGCGCGACGTAGAAGTCGTACATGTCGGCGATGAAGAGCGAGCCGTCGGGGGCGTTGGCGACGTAGACGGGGCGGAAGGCGGGGTCCGAGCTCCGGAGGGCGGGTTCCCCGTCCGCGGTCTCGAACGTGGAGCCGCGCGGGCGGCGCGCGCTGGTCGTGACCAGGTTGTGGAGCGGGTCGAGGGCGAAGAGCATCCCGGCGTGCCGCGAGGGCATGGCCGTCCCCTCGGCGAAGGCGCCGAAGTGGGTGAAGCGGACGACCTTGTCCGACGTCCGGAGGTTGGGCAGCTCGCCGAAGGCGTAGGGGTTCCGGGGCGGCCCGTACTTGCCGGGATCCACGCCCTGCATCTGGTAGAAGCCGCCCTGGACGAAGTGCCAGCCGCGCGTGTTCCCCCCGTTGTGGCCGGAGTGGAGCCGCCCGTGCGCGTCGAACTCGAGGCCGAAGGTGTTCCCGCCGCCCTCCGCGAAGATCTCGAAGGCGCGCGACCGCGGGTGGTAGCGCCAGACCATGCAGCCGTCGAACGAGACGGGAGGCGAGCCGGGAGGATCGACGCCGGGCCGAGTCACCCGGCACGAGGTCGTGCTCCCCTGGGCCCCGTAGAGCCAGCCGTCGGGTCCCCACACGAGGCCGTTGGCGATCGAGTGCGTGTCCTCGAAGTTGAAGCCCGCCAGGCGGACCTCGGGCGGGCCGTCCGGGACGTCGTCCCCGTCGGCGTCCGGATAGAAGAGCAGGTACGGCGTGTGCATCACCCAGGCGCCGCCGTATCCGCGGACGGCGGCGTTGGCCATGTTGAGCCCGTCCAGGAAGACCTTGTGGCGGTCGAAGACCCCGTCGCGGCGGGTCGACTCGTGGATCGAGATCACGTCGGCGCCCCGGTCGTGGCCGGGCGGGGGCGGCGGGACCTTGTCGTAGTGGGCGCGGTAGTACTTGTCGCGGCTGATCATCGAGAGGCCCGCCGGGTAGGGGTACTGGCGGTTCTGGGCGACCCAGAGGCGGCCGCGCTCGTCGAAGCTGAAGTGGAAGGGCTGGGCGACGAGGGGCTCGTGGAGGAGGAGCTCGACCGCGAAGTCGCGGGCGGGCTCCATCTTCGAGGCCGACTCGGCGGGCGGGAGCTTGGGGCCGTGGACCTGCTCGGTCCGGCCGAGCACGCGGTTGGACTCGCGGAAGGCGTCGAAGGCGGCGGCGGCCGGCTTCTGGGCCCGGGCGCCTCCCGGGGCGTAGTCCCCGCCCCGCCGCCACTCCCAGGCGCCCTCGAAGACGCACTCCATGAAGTAGTTCATGATGAAGGGGGCGTCGCCCAGGAAGCCGCCGGGGCCGGAGCCGGGGGGCGTGTAGACGCGGATCGCGACCTCGTTCCACTGGCCCTTCTTCAGGGTCCCGACGGGGACCTTGTGGCGATGGACGGCCTCGCGGCCGCTGCGGTAGTCGGGGGGGAAGGCGCCGCCCGTCCCGAGCTTCCGGCCGTTGACCCAGACCTCGTGGGCGCCGGCCAGGTCGCGGACGTTCACCCCGACCGACTCCTCGAAGAGGTTCCGCTCGTGGCTCGAGAAAAAGCTGTCGTGGACCTTCACCCAGCAGCGGTACCAGGCCAGGCCGTCGGCCCCGGGGGCCTCGTCGGCCTTCCGCGGATCGGGCACCGGGACGCTCCTCCAGCCCTCCTCCTGCGCGGCGGGGAGGAAGGCGAGGGCGGCGAGAAGACTCAGGAGACGGCGGAACTTCCCTCGGCAAACGGGCAAGCGACCCCCTTCCGATCCCGCGACAATGATACGGCGGAAGGGCCCCGGAAGGGCGCCCGCTATCGCTCCAGGACGAGGTAGATCGGCGTCTCCTCGAGGGGAACCGCGGCCGCTCCGTCACGCACCGGGACGGCCGCCGCCGGCACCTCCCCGGCCGCCAGCGGCATGCGCTCGGCGCGGACGAGGCGGGCGCCCTCGAGGGGCACTCGGGCCTCCGCCTTCCGCCCCGAGCCGGTGGGGGACCAGACGGCCAGGACGCGGCGTCGCGCGTCGGATTCGTGGGAGAACTCGAAGACGCAGAGCTCTCCCGGCCGGTTCTCCCGGACCCGGGCCAGCCGGAAGTCGCCCAGCGTCTTCATGAGGTGGGCGAGGGCGTGGTAGGAGGGCTTGGGCTCGAAGTTGCGGGTGATGCCGCTGGAGGCGTGGAGGGAGGGTTTGTCCTCGTCGTTGAAGAAGTAGACGTAGGCTCGCGCCAGGTCGAGCATGAGGAAGAGGAGCGTCGACCGGACGAGGTACTGCGCCTGCTGCTCGTCGCTGACGCCCACCCACTTCGTGAAGTCGCCCGTCTTCTCGTTCTCCTTCGTCGTGGCGTCCCAGCCGAACTCGGTGAGCCAGACGGGCTTCCCCGGGGCGTGGGCGTCGCGCCAGGCGAGGACGCGGCGGACGTGCGGGAGGTAGTCGGGAAGCCTCGGGTCTTCCGGAAACGAGCGCCTCCAGGTGGGCCAGGGCTCCAGCTCGGCGTAGGAGTGGACGTTGATGACGTCGTAGAGGGCCTCGAGGCCCTTCACGCACTCGAGGCTCTTCGCGTAGTCGTGGCTCTTCCCCGCCGTAGCGGCGCAGGTCGCGATCCGGATCGCAGGGTCGCCTTCCCGGAGCCCCCGGGCCATGGCCTCGAAGATCGTCCGGTAAAACGCGTCGGGGTAGAAGCCGGGCTCGTTCCCGATCTCGGCGGAAGCGACGAGCTTCGCCGGGGAGGAGGGCCCGAAGGCCTTCGCGAAGGCCCGGCCATAGGCCCGGGCGTCGCGGGCGGGGTCCTTCCAGGCCTCCTTCGGGAAGTTAGCGAACATGAGCGAGGCGTCGATCTCGAAGCCCTCGGCGACCCAGGACCCGTAGACCCGGCTCCAGTCCACGCGGTTCCGGGCGAAGGGGAAGGTCGTCTCGAAGTCGGAGTCCTTCCCCAGGTCCCACTCCACGGGGTGGTAGTCGCGGACGAGGCGGCAGACGGGTCGGTAGAGCTTGGGTCGGAACTGGACCGTGTGGCCGTTGATCCCGAGGAAGTCGCGGAGGAGCGGGCGGGGCTTCTCCTGGGCGGCGCAGACGGCGAGGAGGGCGGCGAGGGCGGTCGTCATGGGTCGGCGGCTCCTTGAACCGTTCCCTTCATAGCGCGGGCGGGCCCGGCGGTGTCACCGGGGGCGCCGGCTCACGCGGGCCTGGCGATCGACGACTCCACGATCAGCGCCACGCGAGGCCGCCGGCCCTTCCGCTCCGCATTCCTCATGGTGAACCCAAATCAAACTGGATGGTTTGGGTTCAAGTGTAGGGGCCGACTGTGAAAAAACGATAGCGTTTTGCGCCGGCGGGATTGGCCGGCCCTCCCCGGCCATGCTAGAGTGGGGCCCATGAAAGCCATCCGTCTCGAGGAGCCAGGCCGCTTCGAGCGGGTCGAGATCGCCGACCCCGCGCGGCCCGGCCCGGGCGAGGCCCTGGTCCGCGTCCGCCGCGTGGGCGTCTGCGGGACCGACTTCAGCGGCTTCCACGGGAAGATGCCCTTCTACAGCTACCCCCGCATCCCCGGCCACGAGCTCGGCGTCGAGGTCGTCGAGGCGGGTCCGGGGGTCGCGGGCCTCCGCCCCGGCGACCGCTGCGCCGTCGAGCCCTACCTGAATTGCGGGACCTGCCTGGCCTGCGGCCGGGGGGCCTCGAACTGCTGCATGACCCTCCAGGTGCTCGGGGTCCACACCGACGGGGGCCTCCGCGACCGCTTCCTGGTGCCCGCCCGGAAGCTCCATCCCTCGGCGAAGCTCAGCCTCGACCAGCTCGCCCTCGTCGAGACGCTCGGGATCGGCGGCCACGCCGTCGAGCGGGGGGCGCCGCGGGAAGGCGAGGACCTCCTCGTCATCGGTGCCGGGCCCATCGGCCTCTCCGTCCTCGAGTTCGCCCGCGCGGCCGGCGCGAAGGTCACGGTCGCGGACGTCAATCCCGCCCGGCTCGACTTCGTCCGGACGACCATGGGCGCCCGGGAGACCGTGCTCCTCAAGGGCGACGGATCCGAGCTCAAGGAGTTCGAGGCCCGCACGTCGGGCAACTTCTTCCCCGTGGTCGTCGACGCGACCGGCAACGTGAAGTCGATGTCGGGCGCTCCCTCCTACGCGGCCTTCACGGGCCACGTGGTCTACGTCGGGATCACCTCCGAGAGCATGTCGATCCCCCACCCGATCATGCACCGCCGCGAGATCTCGATCCTCGCCTCCCGCAACTCCGTCCCCGAGACCTTCCGCCGGATCATCGGGATGATCGAAGAGGGGCGGATCGACACGCGGCCCTGGATCACCCACCGCTCGGCGTTCGAGGACTTCATCGCCTCCTTCCCCGCCTGGACCAGGCCCGAGACGGGCGTCGTCAAGGCGATGGTCGAGGTCTCATGAACCGGACGGCGATCACGATCAGCCTGGTCCCCGAGGCGCGGGGCGGGCCCTTCGTCTTCTGGGACCTCGAGGAGGGCTGCCGGAAGGCGAAGGCGGCGGGCTACGACGCGGTCGAGCTCTTCGCGCCCTCCGCCGAGGCCGTGACGGCCGCCGGCCCCGCGATCGCGCGGCACGGCCTGGCGCTCGCCGCCGCGGGCACGGGCGCGGGATGGGTGCTCCACAAGCTCACGCTCACGAGCCCCGACCCCGAGGCCCGGTCGCGCGCGCGGGCGTTCATCCGCGGCTTCGTCGACGCCGCGGGGCGCCTGGGCGCCCCGGCCATCCTGGGATCCATGGAGGGACGCTGGGGCGGGCCGGTGGACCGCAAGGAGGCCTTGCGCCTCCTCGCCGAGGCGCTCGAGGACCTGGGCGAAGCCGCGCGCCGCTACGACGTCCCCTTCCTCCTCGAGCCGCTCAACCGCTACGAAGGGAACGTGGTGTGCACGCTGGCCGACGGGGCGGCGATCGTGGACGGCCTGGCGACCCGCAACGTCGGCCTCCTGGCCGACCTCTTCCACATGAACATCGAGGAGCGGAGCCCGGCGGGCGCGCTCCGGGAGGCCGGCGGCCGGGTCCGGCACGTCCAGCTCGCCGACTCGAACCGCCACCCGGCGGGCCTCGGCCACACCGACTGGGCCGCCGTGGCCGCGGCCGTCCGCGAGATCGGCTACGCGGGCGCCATCTCCGCCGAGGCCCTCCCCTTCCCCGACCCCGACACGGCCGCGAAGACCGCGATGGATACGATCCGAAAGCACTTCCGATAGAGGGCCCCATGCTCTTCCACAAGCTGATCCATCCCGACCTGCTCCGCGTCCTCGCCCGCGCCGGCCACACGAGCAAGGTCCTGATCGCCGACGGGAACTATCCGGCGCGCTCGACGCTCGGCCCCAACGCCGAGCTCGTGAGCCTGAATCTCTCGCCGGGCGTCGTGAACTGCGTCCAGGTGCTCGAGGCGGTCGCCGACGCCGTCCCGATCGAGACGGCCAACACGATGTCCTACGTCGAGCCCGGCCCGTACTCCCTCAAGAGCGACCCGCCCAACTGGGCCGAGTACCGGCGGATCCTGAAGGACGTGGAGCTCCAGCCCCTCGAGCGCTTCGCTTTCTACAAGGCCGTCGCCACGCCCGAGCTCGTGCTGACCGTGCAGACGGCCGACCAGGGGCTCTACGCGAACCTGCTCTTGACGGTGGGGGTGAGGACCAAATGAGGAATCAGGAATCCGGAATCCGGATTCCGGATTCTGGGCTCTGATCATGGAAACCCGCCCTCTCGGCAAGACCGGCCTCAGCCTCTCGGTGCCCTCCTTCGGCGCCTCGTCGCTCGGCCACGCCTTCCGGCCCGCCGACCTCCGGGAGTCGATCCGCTCGGTGCACGAGGCGCTCGACCTGGGGATGAACTTCATCGACACCTCGCCCTTCTACGGCTGCGGGATCTCGGAGGTCGTCCTCGGATTCGCGCTCAAGGGGATCCCGCGGGATCGCTACCTGCTCGGGACCAAGCTCGGGCGCTACGACGTCGACCGCTTCGACTTCTCGGCCCGGCGGGTCGCCGAGAGCGTCCACGTGAGCCTGAAGCGCCTGGGCGTGGAGCACCTCGACGTCTGCCTCTGCCACGACATCGAGTTCGTCGAGATGGCGCAGATCGTGGAGGAGACGCTCCCCGCCCTCCGGAAGCTCCAGAAGGAGGGCAAGGTCCGCTTCGTGGGGATCTCCGGCTACCCCCTGAAAAGCTTCCGCTACGTCCTCGACCGCGCGCCGCTCGACGTCGTCCTCTCGTACAACCACTACACGCTCCAGAACACGATGCTCCAGGACCTCGTCCCCTACCTCCGCTCGAAGGGGGTCGGCATCATGAACGCGGCGCCGTTCTCGGCGCGGCTCCTCACGAACCAGGAGCTTCCGCCCTGGCACAAGGCGACGCCGAAGGTGCGGGAGCTCTGCCGGAAGGCCGCCGAGCACTGCCGCTCCAGGGGCGTGGACATCGCCCAGCTCGCCCTCCAGTTCTCCGTGGCCAACCGCGACCTCGACACCTGCATCGTGGGCTCGGCCGATCCCGGCCGGATCCGGCAGTGGGTCGAGTGGGCGGCCAAACCCCTCGACCGGGCCCTGCTCGCCGAGGTCCGGGAGATCCTGCGCCCCATTCTCGACTGGTTCTACGTCGAGGGCCGGCCCGAGAACAACGACCCGCAGACGGTGCAGGCGTGATCGTCGACGCCCACCAGCACTTCTGGGACCTCCGCCGCTTCCCCCAGGACTGGCTGGCCCCCCGGGCGATGGCGCCGATCCGCCGCTCGTTCCTGCCCCGTCACCTGGCCCCGCTCCTCCGGAAGGCGGGCGTCGACCGGACGGTCTTCGTCCAGACCCAGCACGACCTCGAGGAGAACCGCTGGGTGCTCGGCCTGGCCGACGCCCACCCGTGGATCGCGGGCGTGGTGGGCTGGGTCGACCTCCGGAGCCCGCGATGCGAGGAGCAGGTCCTCGAGTTCCGCCGAAACCCGAAGTTCGCGGGCGTCCGGCACGTGGTCCAGGACGAGCCCGACGACGACTGGATCGTGCGGCCCCCGACGCTCCGCGGCCTCCGGGCGCTCGAGAAGCACGGGGTCCCGTTCGACCTCCTCTTCTTCACGAGGCACCTCCGGCACGCCCCGACGCTGGCCCGGAAGTTCCCCGGCCTGCGTCTCGTCCTCGACCATCTCTCGAAGCCCGACGTCCGAGCCGGGCGGATCCTCGGATGGATCGACGAGTTCCGCGAGGCGGCGCGGCACCGGAACGTCTTCTGCAAGCTCTCGAGCCTGGTCACGCAGGCGGACTGGAAGCGCTGGACGGCGGCCGACCTGCGGCCCTACGTCCAGGCGGCCCTGGAGCTCTTCGGGCCGGAGCGGCTGATGTGGGGCTCCGACTGGCCGGTCTGCCTGCTCGCGGCCTCGTATCTGGAGTGGTACCAGGCGCTCGCCGAGCTTCTCTCCCCGCTCTCGTCCGACGAGCGGCGCATGATCCTGGGCGGCACGGCCGCCCGCGTCTACCGGCTGAAGGGAGCCTGAGCATGAAGGCGAAGCTTTTCCCCGCCAAGGCGGCGGCGTCGCTCGTCCGGAGGGTCGGAAGCGCGGCGGGCTGGGAACGCGGGTACGTCCCCGTCCTCCTCCCGGGCGGCTGGCTGCTGGCGGGCCGGAGGAAGGGAGCCCCCGAGATCGCCCTCGGGTTCAAGATCAAGCCGCCGAAGTGGGCGGAGCCCCTCGCCGGCTTCCCCCGGGAGGAGCATCCGCTCAAGGACTGGGTCGCCTGGTCGTTCGCGGCCACGCACGAGGCGCTCCGCGCGCTCCGGGACTCCGTCCCGTTCCTCTCGCCCTCCCTCTCCGGGGACAAGCCTTCGGTGGGCTTCGGCGACCGGACGGGCCTGGCCACGCCGGGGCACGCGCGCTCCCTCGCGGGCACGAAACTCTTCCCGGTCTTCGCCCAGCAGTCGATCCGCGAGATGACGCGCACGCAGCGGAGCCCCGACCAGGTGATGGACGACGCGGTCTTCGGCGTCCTCCAGGCGGGCTGGATCCGCGGCTGGGGCGCCGACGCGGATCACCTCAAGCTCCCCGAGGACGTGGAGCGCAGCGCCCGGGCGGGCTTCGTCCTCTTCACCCTCGACGTGGGCGACCACATCGGGAAGGACGTGGCGAAGCTGTCCGACGCGGCGCTCGCCGAGGCGGCCTCCGCGGTCCCGGGCGCCGGCCGCTGGGTCCGCGAGTACCTGGGCCGCACGTTCCGCTTCCGGGACTTCGAGGTGACCTTCGGCGACCGCGCGCTCCGGGAGACGATCGTGAAGTACGGCCGGGCCGTGCTCCAGGCGGCGCTCCTCGCCGAGCGCGCCCTCAAGGCCCGGGGCGGCGCGCCCTGCGAGATCGAGATGTCGGTGGACGAGACCCATGAGGACACCACGGAGGCGGACCACGTCTTCGTCGCCCGGGAGCTCCGGGAGCGGGGGATCCGGCTGGCCGCGATCGCGCCCAAGTTCATCGGCGACTTCGAGAAGGGCGTGGACTACCGGGGGGACGTCCGGGCCTTCGGGCGCTCGATCGCCCGCCACGCCGCGATCGCGAAGGCGCTGGGGGGCCACAAGCTCTCGATCCACAGCGGGAGCGACAAGTTCTCGCTCTATCCGGCCGTGGGCCGCGCCACGCGCGGGCGCTTCCACCTGAAGACCGCGGGCACGAGCTGGCTCGAGGCGCTCCGCGCCGCCTGCCGGAAGGATCCCGCCCTCTTCCGCGAGATCGCCGACTTCGCGCGCGGCCGCTACGCCCAGGACCGCGCGTCCTACTTCATCTCGGGCCGCGTGGAGGACGTGCCGCCGCCCTCCGAGCTCGGGGACGCGGACCTCGAGCGCGTCTACCTGGACGGCGACGCGGGCCGCCAGATCCTCCACGTCACCTACGGATCCGTGTTCCAGTCGCCCCTCAAGCCCCGGCTCTTCGCCCTCCTCGTCCGGGAGGAGGAGACGCATCACGCCTGCGTGGCGCGCCACCTGGCGCGCCACGTCTCGCGGCTCTAGGGGAGGGCGGCTACTGGATCTGGCGGAGGTACTCGATCAGGTCGGCCAGGTCCTGGTCCGAGAGGACGGTCTCGAACATCGCGGGCATGAAGGACCGGCCCGTCGACTTCAGCTCCTCGAGCTCCGCCCGGGGGATCGTCTTCTCCGCCCCGCCCTGGAGGCGGAGCGTCACGGCGGCGGGCGACTGACCGACCACGAGGCCGCTGTGGATCACCTCGTCCTCGGTGAGCGCCTGGTAGGCCACGTAGTTGGGCGCCACCGAGGCGTCCGGGTCGAGGAGGTCCATGTAGAGCCCCTCCTTCTCCCGCTTCCGGACGCGGACGAGGTCGGGGCCGACCTGGGGTCCCACGCCCTGGACCGGGTGGCAGCTCGCGCAGTGCTTGGCGAAGAGCGCCATCCCCTCGGCCCGGCGCCCCGCCCGCGCGAGCGCGCCCTTGCGCTCCTCGAGGACCTTCTTCCGGTCCGCGCGGACGTCCTTCTCGAGCAGGGCCGCCGCCCGGAGACGCTCCGGCTCGCCCGGGAGCCTGCGGAGCTGCTCCCGGCGGCTGTCGCCGAGCTCGAGGACGGAGAGCTTCCGGCCCTCGAGCGCGTCGAGGAGCGCCGGGATCCGGTCGCCGCGCCGGAAGACGGCCTCGAGGATCGACTGCCGCTCAGAAGGCGCGGTCGCGGCCCAGTGCTCGAGGAGCAGCTCCGTCGCCGGGCCCGCCGCGTCGAGGCCCGAGACTCCGGAGATCGCCCCCTGCTGGACCTCGGGCGGGAGTTTCGGCGAGAGGTGCGCGCGGAGGATCGCGACGGACGCGGCGCTCCCGTCCAGCCCGAGCACCCGGAGCGCGTCGGCCCGCGTCGCGTCGGCGGCCTTGGGATCCTCCGCGGTCCGCGCGGCCGCCTCGACGGCCCGGGCGAAGCGCTCCGGGACGGCCAGCTCCCGGAGGCGCGCGCCGGGCGCCCGGAACTTCCGCCCCAGCCCTCCCGCGAGGCCGCCGCCCAGGGCCGCCGTCTGCCACTCCCCCATCGCCCCGCCCGGCGTCGGCAGGACGAGGTCGAGGGCCTCCTTCACCTGCGCCGTGTCGTTCCTCGCCCCCACGGTCTCGGCCAGGCGGCGGACGAAGGGGAGCATCCTCGCGCCCTCCTTCGGATCCGTCCCCACCCGCTCCGCGACGCGCGCGAGCACCCGGTGGGCGATCTCCGGCTTCGAGAGGAGGGCGGCGAAGCGGATCCAGTCGTCTCCCGAGGGGTCGAACACCAGGTCGCCCAGCGCCTCGACCGACGCCGGGTCGTCGCGGTCCCCGAGCGCGGCGGCGAGGCGCAGGCGGACCGCCGGGTCCGGGTCGCGGAGCAGCGGGAGCAGCGCCGCCGTCTCGAGGTCCCCCGCCAG
>Ga0187893_10001574_pt1 | contig 54241 bp, 49 predicted proteins | sample MA1701074metaG_FD_139574 | JGI IMG/M metagenome (GOLD analysis project Ga0187893, IMG submission 139574) | White microbial mat communities from a basaltic lava cave in the Kipuka Kanohina Cave System on the Island of Hawaii, USA - MA170107-4 metaG ... | reverse complement strand
GAGCGGATATCTTTGACTATATCGAGCGCTGGCACAATCCCCGGCAACGGCGGAGACTGGCGCTCCAGCAGCAGGGAGAGAAACTCTTAACTCATCTGTCCGTGGAAACGGGGTAGAACCCAAGTCTCCACCATATGAATGAAGAGATTCGCAAAATTGATGACGACTTTTCCAAGACCACTCGGGTCCAAAAAATCCTTCAAGAATGCCGATTCCAATCATTTAGACGTAGACCTTTACTGGCCAGCTGTATCGGATCGTAATGTACGCATCAAACGTGGAAAATCGATCTCGCCCCACGACTCAACGATCTTTTCATTACAAACCCTATAAATGACGAGGGCAGTAAACTCAATCGCCCGGTCTGTTCGATCGATTCCATGGAAGTGGGCACGATGGGTCGCACGGGCAGTGGTTCGTAATGCAACGCGGTCATCCTCGGCAAACAGATCATCAATAGAATGCTGTGTGTCTGGAAAGGCGATGATGAAAGCCCGTTCCAGCCGTTCAAGTTCCACGCGATCCATGATGGTGGTTCCGAGGTGCCCAACGTAATCCGCCGCGATGAAGAGGTCGAAGTTTCCTGGGAAACCCTTGTTGGCAAATGCGATCCACCGCCGAATGAGGTCTTTATTGTTTGTTGCTGACATAACTAGGTGCTCCGTCAGGCCTGTAAGTTCGGTCTGCAAAATCCAAGAACCATCTCTACTTGCTCTGCAGTTGACACCATGCCTGACAGACGGAGAACCGGGCACGACAAGGTGGTCATCCATTGTTCATGTCTTGCGCGTGTTCGCAGGTCAAGCCGATCGGATTCATAGGCGGTTGCCCATTCCATAAAGGCGATGTGGGTTTGGTACATATCCCCCTCAGGGGCAATGCGGTTACCAAAAACGTAGGTGTTCTCGAATCTTCAGTCTTGGCAGGCGCTCCTCTTGATCCACCGTCAGAAAGATCGCATGCGTTAATCCAGGCACGACCGCAACAGCTCCCCACTGATCAAGAGAGCCTCCAAGAATCCACTCCGGTGCTTGGGTGTCTGTTGTGAGCATGGCCATTCGAGCTTCAAGGGGGCGCTTCGTCTGATACGGCGGTTCTGTCGGGATCCATAAATAATCGTCGGTGTCGCGGTAGGGCAGACGGAGTGTTTCTGCCAGTGCCTTGCTCAATGTCGTGACTCCTGAGCCTGCAGCGCCGAACACATGAATCCGTGCAAGGACTTTAGAATGGCTCATTATCAGCATTGACTGTGGGAAGGAACGTTAATTTCTCTTCCAGCTTTAGCTGGGTTGCTCATCATGATAGTCAATCTTAGGGGAGCGCCGCATCCAAGCGGCCCTCAGGGAATGCATACTTGTTCCGATCACATAAAACAAACGGTGCAGAAGGAGAGTGCGAATATCGGGATTGGGAACGGAAAGGGCCCCCTGGAGGTGCCTTTCCGCGCGCGATAGGTATCATAAAACGAAGAAGAGCGCGCGGCCCACGCCAAGCAAGGTATGGTGCGCCCGACAGGACTGAATGTAATAGACCCAGATCCGTCAACAAGGGAGCGGGGAAGGAGACACTGGAGGTGTTTTTCCGCGCGCGATAGTGACCATAAAACGAAGAAGAGCGCGCGGCCCACGCCAAGCAAGGTATGGTGCGCCCGACAGGACTTGAACCTGTAACCCCCAGATCCGTAGTCTGGTGCTCTATCCATTGAGCTACGGGCGCATGCCTACCCACTGCTGCGGTATGAGTCCTGAGGTACAGGGCCAGCTTGAGGACGATGATGACGGATGGAATCTCGTCTCAGCACTCAGCGCTTCTGTCTCAGCACGTACCAGAGGGAGTGGTTATACAGTTCCGGGAGAGAAGGGGTCAAGTGAGGATCGGTCCAAATCCGGATCATCGGCAGATGGCGGATACTGAAACAACTTGGGGGCTTCCTACGCTGTAGGAAGCCCCCAAGCATACTAGGAACCAAGAAGCAGGAGCTTACTTGCCGCCCTTCTTGTCCTTTTCCTCGCCGTAGGTGTCGGCATGGCCGCCCTTCTTCTCTTCCTTCTTGTCACCGAAGGTCTCGTCAAGCTTGCCGCCCTTCTTGTCCTTCTCTTCACCGTAGACCACCACGTGGCCGCTCTTCTTCTCTTCCTTCTTCTCGCCGGCGAACGCAGGCGCGCTGAAGGTGACCGCCACTGCCACTGCCATGACTGCCATCAACATGCTCTTCATTATGAGATACCCCCTGTAAGATAGTTGTAAAAATGTGTGCCATTCGTCGGCACTTGGATAGACAGGATCAGCAAGGGTAGTGCCGTTCCGATCTATTCACAACATGAAACATAGTCCCTTGATGAATCAGTAGGTTACAAAATTCTTCTCATAAAAGCGCGAATGGATTTCCCTACAGAATGCTGTAGCAGAATGGTTGCGGCTTGACTAAACTGCCTCATTTAGTGGGGTGGGCTAGATAATTGTCTAGGCAGTGAACCTGTTCAGATTTGTCCAAAGTGCGGTTTGAAGGAGAGATGGCGAGATGAAATGTCGTCGTTATGCGACCAGGTTGTGAGGGGTAAGCAGCGCCGGGTCTCATCCGCCCGAAATCACCGGTCGGATTTCGATCTGATCCTTGTCGGAAAGCATCTCGTCTTCGGTCACCAGTTCATCGCCACGAATGACTAAGTGTGCTTCGACGACGAGGTTCAAGTCTCGTAGGAGCTCCTTGACTCGTTTGGGACCCTTGATTTCGATCGACCGGGAAGGGTGATTCAGATGTACCTGCATGGGAGGATGATAATCGGTACAGAGATCGAGGGGCAAGAGCGAAATTCAAAATCTCAGAAGGACAAAGCCGGCTAGCACAGAGCTGAAAGTTTGGTCTTTGCGTAGACGAGGCCTTCTTCCAACGTGGCGAATATTCCGTCCAGTTGGGCTTCGTAACACTCATCAAGCAGCCGGCCCATGTCAGGACCCGGCTGGACTCCCAATTCCAACAGGTGACGGCCCATCACAAGAGGACTAGGCGCCTGATGGTCGACCTCCAGCTGTTTTGCTCGGGTCAGCAACCACTCACCGGCGGGAAACCCGTCAAACTCTTTCGGCGGGCGGCCTGCGTGATCGGCCCGCGCCACACGCACCAAACGATCGATGCGTTTGACCTGTCTGGCGAGTCGGCGGACCGCGCTGTCCGATGCCTTCGCATCAAAAAGCGCGCGGGGGCGGAGATGGCAACTTACCAGAGGGAGCACCTCGTCGATCACGTCCTGCCGGTTGGTCAGCCGCTCGAGAAAGCGTCGCGTCGGAACTTCTCCTTCCGATTCATGTCCGCGCGAGGTTACGCGCCCATACTCCTCAATGGTCGTGTGTGGTTTGCCGAAGTCATGACAGAGTATGCCTAATCCGACGATCAGGTCGTCCTCTTCATCGCCGGTACGCTCTGCAGCGAACCAATCCAAACAGTGCAGGGTGTGAATCCAGACGTCGCCTTCCGGGTGCCATGCGGGATCTTGGGGACAGTCCTGAAGTGCCGCGAGTTCAGGATAGAAGCGGAGCCATTCGCAGCGCCGTAAGAAATGCAGGCCTATCGACGGCTTGGAGCCTTGGAGCAAGAGTTTCTTCCATTCTTCCCAGAGTCGTTCACTCGGTTGCCCGTTTTGAGACAGAGTTTGGCACAGGGCCACAGTTTCCGGCGCAACGGTCAATCCAAAGCGTGCGGAGAGCTGCATCCCGCGTAGGACTCGCAGTGGATCCTCGGCAAACCGGGGTCCCACGTGGCGCAGGATGTGCGCGCCAAGGTCACTGCGACCGTTGAACGGATCGCGAAGCTCCGTAGTGTCCGGGTCCCAGGCCATGGCATTGATGGTGAAGTCGCGTCGCGCAAGCGCTTCGTCGATCGGCATGCCGGGATCGGCCTGTCGTGCGAGGCCAGGGCCGGTTGTGCCGTCGACGAGTGGACGGGAGGGAATGGAAACGTCTATCGGCAGACCCTGCAGCTTGAACACCTCGAAGGCTTTTCCGACGAACTGGACGGAGAAGTGTTCCGCGAGTAGCGCGTGGACTTGACCAGGGGGGAGGCCGGTAATTTCGATGTCCAGATCGCGGGGATGTCGACCGAGCACGAGATCGCGTACACAGCCGCCGACCAACCAGGTTCTCCCGCCCCCGCGACGGACCGTTTGTTCGATACGGCGAAGAGTCCCCGCCAGCGCGGGGTCTTCAAGACGAAAACGTGTCGGCACCTAAATCCCTGCTTCGCGGAGGAACTTCGCGGCTTCTTCCGGCGACACCGGATTGATGTAAAAGCCCGTGCCCCATTCGAAGCCGGCAACCTGCGTCAGCTTGGGGATGATCTCCAGATGCCAGTGGTAGTACTCGCCGGTCTTTTCATGGAGTGGGGAGCTATGAAGGATGAAGTTGTAGGAGGGGCGTGCCAGGACCTTGTCCATGCGCCGGAGCGATTCCGACAGGATGGGGGCCAAAAATTCGAACTGCGACTTTTGGCTCTCCTCAAAATAGGCGGCGTGGCGTTTGGGAAGAATCCACATTTCGAACGGAAAGCGTGGCGCGAACGGGGTCATGCAGATGAACTCAGGATTCTCGGCAACAATACGATCTCCATCCGAGAGGTCTTGCCGGAGGATGTCGCAGTAGATGCAGCGCTCCTTCTGCTGGTAGTGGGTGCGGCATCCATCGAGCTCTTCCTGCACGTTGGTCGGGACGATCGGCAAGGCGATCAGCTGGGAATGGCTATGCTCCAGCGTGGCGCCGGCGGAGGCGCCGTGGTTCTTGAAAATAAGAATGTAGCGGAAGCGCAGGTCCTTTCTGAGGTCGAGGATCCGGTCGCGATAGGCCCACAGCATGTCCTCGATTTTCTTGGCCGGAAGATCGGCGAGGCCTTCGACGTGGTTGGGCGTTTCGATGATGACTTCATGGGCGCCCACCCCGTTCATGCGGTCATACAGGCCGATGCCCTCCCGTCCCATGTCCCCTTCGACCTGCAGCGCGGGGAATTTGTTGGGGACGACGCGCACCGTCCAGTTCGGAGAATTGGGTGCGGTAGGTTGCGGACGATAGGCCATGATTTCCTTCGGCGTGAGCCGCTCCTGTCCTGGGCAAAAGGGGCAGAGGGCCATGGAAATCGGTCGGGCCGGCTGGAGCTTGATAAAGTCATGCGGGCGGCCGTTCCGTTCGGTGGAAATGATCACCCAGCGACCGACAACGGGATCACGTCTCAGATCTGGCATGATGGCTCCATAAGATTCACAGAGTCCGAGTGGTCAGTGTTGAGCACGATTCCGCTTAGACTCTCCACAGTTCCGCTTCAAATTCCGGACCCGGCACCGTGAGGACGGCAGGGCGTAGACCAGGATAGCGGGCCACTTCGAGCCCATGCTCCCGTACGACGATCGACATCTGAACCGTATGCCCTTGCTCCAGGCGGAGCTCTTTCCAGGGGACGGCCAGCTCGAGAATCGATCGGAAGGCGATCGATCGATAGGAACCGATTTCCTCCCAGGTTTCCGGCTTGGTCTGGTGAGACAGAAGAAATTCCCCCGGCGAAGCGAGAGAAAAGGTAACCCGAAACGTCGATGGAGGTCCCTGCAACGCGATGTCGACTTCCAGACCTTGTTTCTTGACGCTGGTCTCGTCCGGATCGAATCGCATCACAAATTGGTCCAAGTTCCAACCGAAGTGAATCGCGGTGAACAGTCCGTCGGCTTTCCACATGGCTCCAAGAGGAGGCTGGGTGTTGATGCGGCCCGACCCACGCCACTCGAAAAAGTCCGTCACCATTCCGTCGATCGTGGGGTTGAGCAGCGCGACCGGCTGTTGCACCACGTCGGATTCGGAGACCGCCGTGAGGTTGCAGATCGGATGGTTCAATTGAGCGGGAGGCGGCAAACCCATGTGCGTCCAGACATTGCGGAGATGAGTCCGAAAGAGCCGGTCGAATTCCGGTTTGAAATCGGTATCGAAATCGTCTCCGTACCACCAGAACCAGTCGCTGCCTTCCGCGGCGTACAGCTCTCGCCACGCCGCCTGGGCGTGATCAGGGGAAAGATTCGGAGCAAGCTCCATCAGCCGTGTGCGGGTGTGACCGAGAAGATCCCACCCGCGATTGTCTTCATGGTGCCCGATCCAGATCTTATAGTCTGAGTTGATCCAAGAGCCGGAATGGAGGTTGGGTAAATGCTGGCTAGGCGGAACCGACGCGATTGCCTCGGAAATAGTCGAGGCCTGGACGGCGATCTGCCCGGGCTTCTCCAAATGCTGGCTGGTCAAGCTTTCGTACAAAAGCGAAAGAAATCGCTCACCGCCGTCGTGATAATGTTCCCAAGGGTTTTCGCCGTCCAAAATAATGGCGATGACGACCCGATCCTGCAGCGCATCATGGATGATGCTCCGGAGCCGCCGCGTGACATCCTCGGCAGCGGACTCGGGTGTCGTTTTGTGGTAGACGAACCCGAACGCGTCGGAGATCTCCCGGTCGCGGAAAAGGATAGTTAGGGATTGTTCGGCTTCTCCGATATGGTACGGTTGGTAGAGGGCCGACTGTCGGTGCCACGGCCGGCCACCCATCGCTAGGGTGCGAGCGAGGATGCCTTCATCGGTCGCCAGCCAGCGCAGGCCGGCCTGATGAACAAGGGGAAACATTTCTGGACAGACCGATCCCTCAGAAGGCCATAGGCCGGTCGGAGGGCGGCCGAAGGTCTGTTGGTGGAAACCGACGGCCTCCCGAAGTTGGACCGACGCATCCTCAGGCGCACGGAAGCGCGCCGGGAGGGGGAGATCCGGTCTGGCGCGCCGGTTGATGTCCGTATCGATGACCAGCGGCAGAATAGGATGAAAAAAGGGAGTCGTGGTGAGTTCGATTTGCCCCCGCTCCATGAGCGCTCGATACCGAGGCACGATCTCTTGCACGGCGGCCCGTTGGAGCGCCAACATTTCCTGTTTCTCGTCCTCTGTGAAGCCGCGATTTTTCTGGCGGAGTGCGGCCAGTCGGGGATATTGTCGGACAGTGCCGTACCCAAACCAGGCAAGGTTGTGCCACACCTGCAGGTCCAACAGCTCTTGTGTGGAAAATTGACGGGCGACGCGGCGCAGATCGTCCCCATGGACTTCCAGTCCTCGTTTGACCAACAATTCATGGTACCGTGGGTAGGGGCGTACCATCGTCGCCCAATTGGCCGAAAAGAAATGCCGGATGAGAAAGGCTTTTTCCTCAAGCGTCAGGCCGGCCGCCGGTCGTTGCGCGTGTTCAAGAAACAGATCGAGCACCGTACCGGTCGCGATTTCCTGAAGTTGTAAGAGGAGCGATGGGGTAAAATTGAACGTCGATCTGACGTCCGGAAATTGCTCCAGGAGATAAGCCATATCATAATAAGCTTTGGTCGCATGGAGGCGTACCCACGGCATGCTGGCCGATCCCGCCAACGGGTCGGTGTAGTACGGCTGGTGCATATGCCAGAAGAAGCAGACGTGGACGTGCTTCATCGAGAACGATTTCCCTTCATTTTTTGGCAGTATGTCATAGGGCGTATAGGCCTGCAATCAATGAGCCTGATTTTCCATGAACCGCGATTGAAGGAATAGACGATGATCTTTTTGCGTTACTGGGGACCGGTGTGTGCGTATGCGGCGTTCATTTTTTATATGTCATCTCAGTCTCATCCCGAAGAACATCTGCCTTCGTTCATCAAACTGTTCAGTGACAAGGTGATCCATGTCGCGGCCTACGCAGTATTGGGTGCGTTGTGCTATCGGGCTCTTCGTAGCAACCGAAGGGACTGGTGGAGGCAGCAGGCGATTCCGGTGGCCATTCTACTCGCCTCGTTGTATGGGATCACCGACGAGATCCACCAATCGTTCGTTCCTTTTCGGGACTCGAGTTGGCTCGATTGGCTGGCGGATACGATCGGAGGGACGATCGGAGCGATCGCCATGCATTGGGTGTTCAATCTCAAGCCGGTGAACTCTCTTCCGGAAGCGCAACTCTAGCCCACATTATTATGAGCAGTTCTACTGCAACCGCCGATACGCTGCTGCGACAAGCCTGGACGCGCCGCCAGGCGTCCAGGCAGGCGGACTCGCCACTCGGTCGGTCAACATACTGTTTCAAGTATGCCTCCCTTCCTCGTGGCTCCGTGCGCCTGTCTCGCATAGCGTCTTGGCGGTTTCGTCACGAACCGTCATAAATAATGTGGGCTAGCATCGATCGAATCCGACGTCTTCGTGACAAGTCACAGGACGCTCGCTATAATTTGCCGACTATGCCGACGGCCGACACGACTCCTTCCAAGGCTCCACTGTCACCACCGGATCACATACATATCGCAAAGGCCGTCGAGGCTCACCTACCTCCGGGTCTCGTCTTGAAGGCCGTGACGCCGTTGGCGGGCGATGCCTCCAACCGGCGCTACTATCGAGCGACCCTTACAGGCGGGCCGCCGCATTCCGTCATCGTCATGCAGTTGGCTGAACCGGAAGGATTCAAGCAATCTGAAGAGGCAATGAGCGGCTCGATGCATCAGATCTCAGAGCTGCCGTTCGTCAACATCATGTCGCATTTGGCTAAAATAAATGTCCCCGTGCCCGCGCTCCACTACTATGATCAATCCGGCGGACTGCTCTATCTGGAAGATTTCGGAGATGTGACCTTAGCGGAGGCTGTCAGCCGCGCGGATGCGCCAGGCCTGGAGTCTCGCTATAAGCAGGCCATCAATGTCCTCGTGCAGATGCAGATCAAGGCGACGACGCCGGCAGATCCGAAATGTTTGGCGTTTCACCGGAGTTTCGACGTGCCGTTGCTGATGTGGGAGTTCGAGCACTTCCTTGAGTATGGGGTTGCGGCGCGCAACGAAACGCCGTTGCCCGACGCGGATGCATCGGCAATTCGCCGTGGGTTCGAGAACATTGCGGAACAATTGGCCGCCCAGCCGCGCGTGTTCACGCATCGCGACTATCACTCACGCAATTTGATGGTGGATGGACTGCGGCTTGGGGTGATCGACTTCCAGGACGCCTTGATGGGGCCGGCCACCTATGATCTGGCGTCGCTCCTACGGGATGCCTACATTCAGCTCGACGAAACCCTCGTCGACGATTTGGTGAACTACTATCTCGATCAACTGGCCGAGCGGCGTTTCGTTTGGACCAATCGCGCCGCATTCCGGCGCCTGTTCGATCTCACGAGCATTCAGCGGAATCTGAAGGCGGCCGGTCGGTTCGTCTACATCGATCGGGTCAAAGGCAACTCGAAATTCTTGGCCGATATTCCCCGCGTCTTGAGCTACGTCAAACGCAATCTTCACAAATATCCGGAGTTGGAGACGCTCCGGAGACACCTCACCCCCTATGTGCCGGAACTGCAATGACCGGTGAAGAGTAAGGCGTGAGGGTGAAGACGCCTCAGAGGGTCTTATGAAGGCCATGATCCTTGCGGCTGGTCTTGGAACCCGCCTCAGGCCGCTGACCAACACCATTCCTAAACCGTTGTTGCCCGTCGGCGGCACTCCGCTTATCGTCTGGAACGTCCTGCTGCTGAAAAGACATGGATTTGATCAGATCGTCGTCAACCTTCATTATTTGGGTCCGATGATCGAACAGGCTTTGGGCAACGGCTCAAAATACGGGGTTCAGATCGTGTATTCACACGAACCCGTCATACTGGGAACGGGCGGCGGGATCAAACAAGCCGAGCCTCATTTTTCAAGGGAACCGGTGTTGGTCCTCAATGGGGATACGCTCGTGGAATTGGATCTCGGAGCGCTCCGCGATTTTCACCTCAGGCGACAAGCGGCGGCGACGTTGGTGCTGCGTGAGGATGCGGACGCTGTCCACTGGGGGTTGGTGGAGGTGGGAGACAACGATCAGATCCTGCGCATCACGGGAAAAGGCCGCGTTGGTTCCTTCCCAACAGTGCCACGCATGTTCGCCGGGATTCACATCTTGGATCCCCGGCTCCTCCGGCAGGTTCCGAAGGGGGAGGCCTCTTCGATTATCGATCCCTATGTTGCCGCCATCGAGCGTGGAGAAACAATACTCGGCTATGATCTGCACGGCTACTGGTCGGATGTCGGAACAGTCGGACGCTACGCGCAGGCTGAGAAGGATGCCCGAGCAGGACTGATTCGTCTGGAAGACCGCTCTCCTCTCGAACCGCGCCTTCCTCGCAGCTGAGCTGGATCTTGGTCGAGCCATGTCGCTCGGCTGATATCCGATGGCTCGGTGGTTGCTCTAATCTTTTTGCTGTTTGAGCAGTCGGGCGAGATAGGTTCGCTGGAGCTTCAGCGATTCGGCCGCCTTCGTCTGATTACCGTCCGCCCGTTCCATCGCACGCGTGATGATGTAGCGGCTGTGTTGTTCCATCGATTCGTGGTAGGGCAGGTCCAGATATGGCAATGCGGGATCATTGTTCCCCCGGAGATTGGCATCATCCGCCAGCAGAGCCAGCATATCCGGCTCAATCGTGTCCTTTGGACTCAAGACGACGGCGCGCGCGATGACGTTGTCCAACTCCCGAATGTTTCCCGGCCACGGATAACGAGTCAACGTATCCAGCGTCGCCGCACTGAGCGTCATGCCCGGTCGTTTCGCATCTCTCGCATGGCGCTCCAGGAAGAACTGCGCGAGGGCTGTCACATCTCCCTGCCGCTCGCGAAGCGGCGGCAACGTCAGGGTCACGACGTTGAGCCGGAAATACAGATCTTCGCGGAACTGGCCCGCCCTCACGGCCTGCCGGAGATCCTTGTTGGTTGCGGCAATAATGCGAATATTCACCGAGACCGTCTTAGATCCGCCCACTCGTTGGAACTCCCGGTCTTGCAGGACCCGGAGAAGCTTGGCTTGCAGGGGCAGCGACATGTCCCCGATCTCGTCGAGGAACACGGTTCCTCCGTCGGCCATTTCCAGCTTTCCCTTTTGCTGCCGGTCCGCCCCGGTGAACGCGCCGCGTTCGTGGCCGAACAGTTCGTTCTCGAGCAACGTCTCCGTCAATGCGACGCAGTTGATGACGATGAGCGGCATGGCGCTCCGAGGGCTCCATTGATGGATCGATCGAGCAAAGAGTTCCTTTCCGGTCCCGCTTTGGCCGAGGAGCAAGACGCTCGCATCAGACTTCGCGGTTCGTTGCGCCGCGTCCACAACGGACCGTACGGACGGGCTGTTCCCGACGATGGCGGCATAACGGCCGTCGACCACGGAGCGAAGATACGCGACTTGCCGTTGCAGCGAATCCCGCTCCAAGGCTTTGCGGATCACGATCAGGAGATGGTCTTTGTCGAGGGGTTTGGTCAGGAAGTCATACGCTCCTTCTTTCATGGCTTCCACGGCCGCTTCGATGGACCCATGCGCCGTCATGACGATGACGGGAAGGTTCTCCGCCGGTTTCATTTGCGAAAGACGCCTGAGCACGTCGAGACCTGAAAGCCTGGGCAGGGACAGATCCAGTAGGACGAGTTGGGGAGACTCGTGAACGATCTGGTCCAGCGCTTGCTGCCCTTCCGATGCCATGACGGTTTCGTACCCGGAGGCCTGTAACCGATCCTCGAGCATCATGACGATGTCGGGGTCATCGTCGACGATAAGAATCTTCGCGTTCATACTCCAGCTCGTGAGGCGTTAAATCTGAGGCGAGGGTCACAATGCATTGTTCAGGCGACATCCTATTCCATCTTCCATTATCTGACGCTCCACCTTACCCCTTCACGGATTCTCCATTACATTGATGACGAGTCCCGTCAACGGCTTGGGGTAAAAGTATGTGGATTTGTGCGGCATCCGTTCGCCGGCCGCCGCGACGGCTTGCACTTCACTGACCTTGGTGGCGTTAAGGAGGAACGCGCCTGTCCCTGTTCCTCGAGCCACCCAATCGAGCGCTTCGTGATCATCTTTCGTGTACAGAATGGCTTCCTGCTCCTGTTGAGTCGGGCAGAGCTTGGTCACGATGAGCTGTTGGAGCAGAGAGACGTCGAGTTTGGTCCGAGGTGATGCCTGCGCAGAGGGCCGATGCGCCGGCTTCAGCGTCAGGGTGACGTATCGCTCATCGCCTTGCCGCGTCAGGCCGAACACCGGTGCGCTCCTTCCGTCCGTCCTCAAAGTGGTTAGAAACTGGTGGCGCGCCTGACTCTGTGTGGATGGAGTATAGGGGAATTCTCGGAACTCAAACATCTCGCCGAGCGACTGCTTGATCTGGTCCAGGGAAGGCAGTGGAGTGGTCGCAACCCGGTGCGTCGGCAACACCGTCAACCCCGGATCTTCAAGCTGGGAGAGCAACATCAATACTGAGTCGTAAGGCTGGAGCCCGGCCGGAGCGCTGTCCTGTTGTCGACGGAGTTTTTGATAGTTCAACGCGGTCTCATAGCGGTGATGACCGTCTGCGATGAACAGCGGCTTACTCCGCATCGTATCGGTCATCTGTCCGAGGACGGCCTTATCGGTCACGGCCCACAGGCGTTCGCGGCAGCCGGCATCGTCTTGAAAATCGTAGAGCGCGGGTTTGCCTTTTACCTCGGCTTCCAAGAGTCCCATGATGACACCGAGCGGATCGGAGTAGAGAGACCAGATCGGACTGAAATTCGTCCGGCAGGCTTCGATGAGGTTCAGGCGATCGGTTTTCGCCGCAGCGCGCGTGTTCTCATGCGGATAGATATGCCCGGAGTCCAGGGCCTCCAGCTTTGCCAAGGCCAGGAACCCTCGCAATACCTTCTTGGGCGCATCCGGTGCTGAGTAGGGAGGGCTGTATTCAATCGTGTGGTAATACACGGCCGGCCGCTCATCGCGTTTGAGGATGCCGTCCTTGATCCAGGCCTGAAGCGCAGCGGCTGCTCGGGTGTACCGGTTATGAGCAGGGCTATCACCGGTCTGGTCGAGCCCCAATTCCATGCGGATGATATTGTGGGGATGCCGGTCGTGGAGCCGCTTCTGCCCTTCCGCATCGATGATATCGTACGGTGGAGCGATCACATCCTTGATGGCGCCCACGATCGTCTGGTCGAACAAAGTACCCTGAAACGGAAAGATCTGTGACATGAACAGCCCCTTTGCAGTGTCGCAACAGCGACGATGGTTTGATGGTTACAAGAGAGAGCGGGGTTCTTTCGCCTACGCCGTGCTGCTCCCACGGCCCAGCGTACGTCCGGCTGGCGGAAAGGCAATTACCGATCGCGGGTAATCATGTAATCAGCGGCGACCGACAGCGCACGCCGCGCGGTACTATCATCGAAGCGATCGAGTTCATGCTTAGCGGCGGCGATATACGCTCGGGCGCGATCCATGGCGTAGGTGATCGACCCGAAATCGGCCATCAGCAAAAGAATGCGCTCTAGATCGGACGTGCTGAGTGTCCGAGTTTCCATTCGATCTTTGATCATCTGTCTGTCCTGCTCCGAACAATGCTGCAGCAGGTGCAGGAGCGGCAGCGTAGCCTTGCCCTGGCGGAGGTCCTGTCCGATCGTTTTTCCGAGCGACTCGCCGTTCGCGGTATAATCCAGTGTATCATCGGCGACCTGGAACGCGATGCCGAGGTATTGACCGAAGCGGAACAACGCATTCTGCTGTGTCTCCGAGGCTTCGGCCAGGATGGCGCCCATTCGGCAGGAGGCGGCGATCAATCCGGCAGTTTTGTGCTCGACGATCTTGATGTAGTCAATCTCCGGCATCGAGGGGTTTCCGTTGTAATACAGCTGAAGGACCTCACCTTCTGCCATTTTTTTACAGGCATCGGCGAGGACCGCATTGATTCCCTGACTCTGGAACTCGACGACTTTGCACATCGCCTTGGTATAGAGATAGTCGCCGACTAGAATGCTGATCTGGTTTCCCCATACCTTTCGAGCGGTTCGCCTGCCTCTTCGAATATCGGCATCATCCACGACATCGTCGTGTAACAGGGTCGCGGTGTGAATGTATTCCACAATACTGCCCAGCTGATGGTGCTCGGATCCCGGATACCCGCAGAGGCGGGCCGACAGCAGTAAAAGGAGGGGTCTGATGCGCTTGCCGCCGCCGCTCAAAATATGGGCGGCAACGGTGTTGACCAGGGTCACGCTGGAATCAAGGTTCTTCCGGACCCGATCCTCAACTCCATCCAGCTCGGCGCGATAGGCTTCCCACACATCGGCCATGCTGTGCAGGGTGGCAATTACTGGACCTTGTGTCATGCCGCGGATGGTATGGCAGCCGAGGAAATAAAGTCAAGCAAATGACGGCGATAAGAACACGCAATCTTGACAGAAGAATGACCCATCCAGTAAGGTCTGTCCCACCGTGACATTCGCCTGAGAATCAGCCTGAGGACTATGGGGTTCAATTCACCCGAAGTTTCTCTCGCGCGCCATTCTCCATTCAATAGGAAAACGCTTGATCTTTGAACGAGATAGATACATGAATCTTCCCGGTTTCCCCCGTCAGCAAGGACTCTATGATCCTCGGCATGAGAAGGATTCCTGTGGGATCGGCTTCGTCGTCAACATCAAAGGGAAGAAGTCCCACGATATTGTGCGGAAAGGACTTCAAGTATTGGAGAATCTGACTCACCGCGGAGCGCAGGGATGCGATCCATGCACCGGGGATGGAGCCGGTATTCTGCTGCAAGTCCCGCACACCTTCTTGAAACGGGTAGCCGGCGATGCCGGCGTGTCATTGCCCGGGGAGGGTGAGTATGGAGTGGGGCAGTTGTTTCTGCCTCCGAATGCGGATTCCCGCCGGTTGTGCGAGCGGCTGTTCACTGAAATCATCGCTGAAGAAGGCTTGCGCCTGCTCGGCTGGCGTGATGTGCCGGTCAAGAGCGATCAAATCGGCGAACAAGCGCGAACCACAGAGCCGTTCATGCGGCAAATCTTTATCGCGCGCGACGCGTTGAACGAGGCCCAGTTCGAACGAAAGCTCTATGTGGTCCGCAAGCGGGTCGAACAAGCGGTGGAGGAGTCGGCGATTCAAGGACGAGAACACTTCTACGTGTCGAGCTTGTCGGCCAATACCATCGTCTACAAGGGGCTCCTGCTTCCCCATCAAATGGCGGCCTACTACCAGGATCTCACCGACGAACGGATGGTGAGCGCACTGGCACTGGTGCACTCGCGATTCAGCACGAATACCTTTCCCACGTGGCCGCGGGCGCATCCCTATCGGTATGTGTGCCACAACGGCGAGATCAATACCCTGAAGGGCAACGTCAATTGGATGAAGGCGCGTCAGGGCCGTCTCCACTCCGAACTGTTCGGCAAGGACATGGAGAAGCTGTTCCCGATCGTCTCCGAGAATCAAAGCGATTCGGCCTGTCTGGACAACACGCTTGAATTTCTGCTGCTCGGCGGACGCTCCCTGCCGCACGCCATGATGATGTTGATTCCCGAACCGTGGGTGGCGAATTCACAAATGGATTTGGATCGCCGGGGCTTTTATCAGTATCACGCGGCGATGATGGAGCCGTGGGACGGGCCGGCGGCCGTGTGCTTTACCGACGGCAAGATGATCGGCGCAACGTTGGACCGCAATGGACTCCGCCCGTGCCGCTACCAAGTGATGACGGATGGAACGGTCGTGCTGGCATCGGAAGCCGGAGTACTCCCGGCCCCGGCGAAGGACATTCGGATGAAGGGCCGGCTCATGCCCGGACGCATGTTCTTGGTCGATACGGTACAGGGCCGGATTATCGATGATGAAGAGATCAAGGCCGATATCGTCAAGCGGAAGCCGTACCGCAGCTGGGTGACGCAATACGGTGTGTCGCTCGACGAGCTGCCGGAACCGTTGAACGTGCCGCAGCCCGATCACCCCACGATCAGGCAACGGCAGCAGGCGTTCGGCTACACGGTGGAAGAGTTGAAGATGGTCATCACACCCATGATCGTCAACGGCGAGGAACCGGTCTCGTCGATGGGGACCGACACGCCTCTGGCGGTGTTGTCGAATCGGCCGCAGCTCTTGTTCAAGTATTTCAAGCAACTGTTCGCCCAGGTCACGAATCCGCCCATCGACCCGATTCGTGAGCAGCTGGTGATGTCGCTGGTCACGAACATCGGGCCGAAGCCCAATCTGATGGATGAGTCGCCCGAATCGTGCCGGCGGATCAAGGTGCAACAACCGATTTTGACGAACGCCGACCTCCAAAAGATCCGAGGAATTTCGGACCCGAACTTCAAGAGCAAGACGCTCCGTATGTTGTTCCGCGTGGCCGAAGGAGCGGACGGTCTTGGCGCGGCGGTCGACGAGCTATGCCGGGAAGCGTCGCAGGCGATCAAGGAAGGGTACAAATTTTTGATCCTCAGTGATCGCGGAGTCGACGAGGCCTGGGCACCGATTCCCAGCCTCCTCGGTATTTCGGCCGTCCATCATCATTTGGTGCGGGAATGCTCGAGAACCGAAGTCGGCCTCATCCTGGAAACGGGGGAACCGCGTGATGTGCACCAATTCGCCTGCTTGATCGGTTACGGCGCCGGGACGATCAACCCTTATCTCGTCTTCGAAACGCTCGTCGATATGGAACGCGACGAGTATTTGCCGGAAGGGCTTGACGCCCAGACAGCGGAAGGCAAGTTCATCAAGGCCATCAATAAGGGCCTGCTCAAAATCTTCTCCAAGATGGGCATCTCGACCGTGCAATCCTACTGCGGGGCGCAGATTTTCGAGGCCATCGGGTTGAATCACGAACTGATCGATCGGTACTTTACGGGAACGGCGTCGCGCATCGAAGGGGTCGGCATCGGCGAGATCGGCGAGGAAACGTTACGCCGGCATCGGACGGCCTACGAACCGGCGGCGATCCGCCAACTGGATTTCGGCGGGGAGGTTCATTACCGCATTCAGAGCGAGCATCACAATTGGAATCCTGACACGATCTACAAACTGCAGCATGCCAGCCGCGCGAACGACGCGAAGACCTATGCGGAATTCGCTCAACTCATCAACGATGAGAGTCAGCGGCGGTCGAACTTGCGCGGCCTGTTCGATTTCAAGTTTGCACCGCAACCGATTTCCATCGACGAGGTGGAGCCTGCCAAAGACATCGTCAAGCGCTTCAACACCGGCGCCATGTCGTTCGGGTCGATCAGCAAGGAAGCGCATGAAACGCTCGCGATCGCCATGAACCGGCTCGGCGGCAAGAGCAACACCGGGGAGGGCGGTGAAGATCCCGAACGGTTCAAACCGCTGCCGAACGGTGATTCGAAGAACAGTTATATCAAGCAGGTGGCCTCGGCCCGGTTCGGTGTGACGGCGCATTACCTGGTCAATGCGCGTGAATTGCAGATCAAGATGGCGCAGGGTGCGAAACCGGGTGAGGGAGGACAGTTGCCCGGACACAAGGTCGATGAAAATATTGCGCGGTTCCGCTATGCCACGCCGGGAGTACAGCTGATCTCGCCTCCGCCGCATCACGATATTTATTCCATCGAGGACTTGGCTCAGCTGATCTTCGACTTGAAGAACTCGAATCCGGAGGCCGGTGTCTCGGTCAAGCTCGTCGCCGAGGTCGGAGTCGGGACCGTCGCGGCTGGTGTCGCCAAAGCCCATGCTGACAAAGTCCTGATCAGCGGTGATTCCGGCGGCACGGGCGCGTCACCGTTGTCCTCGATCAAGTATGCCGGTATCCCGTGGGAGCTGGGGTTGGCGGAAACTCACCAAACCCTAGTGCTCAACGATCTACGCGGACGTATCCGCGTTGAAACGGACGGACAGATGAAAACAGGCCGCGACGTGGTGATCGCCACGCTGCTTGGGGCCGAGGAGTATGGATTCGCGACGGCGCCGCTCATCGTCGAAGGCTGCATCATGATGCGCAAATGCCACCTGAACACCTGTCCCGTCGGCATTGCCACGCAAGATCCCGAGCTGCGGAAGAAATTCAACGGCAAGCCGGAGCATATCGTGAACTACCTGTTCTTCGTCGCCGAAGAAGCGCGGCAACTCATGGCGAAGCTCGGGTTCAGGACGATCAACGAGATGGTCGGCCGGGTCGATAAGCTCAAAATCACCAAGGCGGTCGATCACTGGAAGGCCAAAGGGTTGGATCTTTCGCCCTTGCTGGTCATGCCCGACGTGGGGCCGAACGTGCCTCGCTATTGTGTGCAAAAGCAGGATCACGGCCTTGATCACATCCTCGACAACGAGCTGGTGGAGCTGTGCCGGCCGGCGATCGACAAGGGCGAAAAGGTGAATGTTCAGCTTTCGATCCGCAACGTGAATCGGACAACGGGCACAGTTCTGTCCAGTAAGATCGCCAAAAAATACGGCCTGGAAGGTCTCCCGGAAGATACGATCTCGATCAAGTTCAACGGGTCGGCCGGCCAATCCTTCGGGGCGTTCCTTGCGCGAGGCATTACGCTGACCCTGGAAGGGGAGTCGAACGACTATATCGGGAAGGGATTGTCCGGCGGCAAGATCATCGTGTACCCGCCGAAGGACGCGCTCTATGATCCTGAAGAAACCATTCTGATCGGGAATACCTCGTTGTATGGCGCGACGCAGGGCGAAGCCTATTTCTATGGACGAGCTGGAGAGCGATTTGCCGTTCGGAACAGCGGGGCGCATGCCGTCGTCGAAGGGACGGGCGATCACGGTTGTGAGTATATGACCGGTGGGGTGGTCGTGGTGCTCGGCGGGACAGGCCGCAATTTCGCGGCCGGGATGTCCGGGGGCGTCGCCTTCGTGTTAGATGACGGCGGGACATTCCAAAGCCGTTGCAATACCGGCATGGTTGAACTGGAACCGATCACGACCAAGGAAGACAAACAGCTGCTCCACGGATTGATCACGAAACACTTCATGTACACCGGCAGCCGGAAGGCCAAGCAGGTGCTCGATGCGTTCGATGCCACGATTCAAAAATTTGTGAAGGTGATGCCGGTCGATTACAAACGGGTCATGGAAGAACGGAAACGTAAAGCGAGCGCCGTGCATTGAACCGGGTGGTCAAGCGCGCGTACGAGCGACGAGATACGAAAGGCGAACGACGAGTAAGACATGGGTGATCCAAGTAGGGTAAAGCGCACGTCCATGTGGAAGGGCCTGCACTGGCAGGCCGGGGGGGTGGGTGTAAAAGCGCGCAGGGTTGGGCGGGTGAAATTGAGGGTTTCCCGGTCAATCGCCAATATATGATTCGAGGGGGACAAAGCTAAGTAGCCATGGGTGATCCAAAAGGCTTCATGAAATATGCCCGTGAGGGCCCGAAGCGAAAGCCGGTCGAGTTGCGTGTGCTCGATTGGAAGGAAATGTACGAGCCGATCGCCGAAGAGAAGCTGAAGACTCAAGGCGCGCGCTGTATGGATTGCGGTGTGCCGTTTTGCCAGGGTAACACCGGTTGCCCCGTGGTCAATCTGATCCCGGAGTGGAACGATCTCGTCTATCGCGGCCGCTGGAAGGACGCGCTCAAGGCCCTGCACACGACGAATAACTTTCCTGAGTTTACCGGCCGTCTCTGTCCCGCGCCCTGCGAAGGGGCTTGTGTGTTGGGTATCAACGAAGATCCGGTTTCCATCCGCATCATCGAATGGAACATCGTCGATCGCGGCTTCAACGATGGACTTGTCACTCCGATATTGCCGGTCGTCAAAACCGGGAAAACGGTGGCGGTCGTCGGCTCCGGTCCGGCGGGGCTCGCTGCCGCGCAGCAACTGGCTCGGGCCGGCCATGACGTGACCCTCTTCGAGAAAGCCGATCGGATCGGCGGCCTGCTTCGCTACGGCATTCCCGACTTCAAAATGGAAAAGTGGGTCATCGACAGGCGATTGGAGCAGATGAAGGTCGAGGGAGTGAAGTTTCAAACCGGCGTCACGGTTGGAAAGGACATCACCGGCGAGCAGTTGCGCAAACAGTTCGATGCCGTGGGTTTGACACTCGGCGCCGAACAGGCCCGTGAGTTGCCGATTCCAGGAAGAGAACTCAAGGGCGTGCATCTCGCGATGGAATACCTCACCCAGCAAAACAAGCGCACGGCAGGCATTCCTCTCAGCGATGAGCCGATCACCGCGAAGGGTAAACGGGTGGTCATCATCGGCGGGGGCGATACGGGGTCCGACTGTCTCGGGACCACGCATCGTCAAGGCTGTGTCGAAGCGCATCAATTTGAGTTGCTATCGGAGCCGCCGCCGCAGCGCGCCGAGTCAACCCCCTGGCCGCTTTGGCCGATGCAACTGCGCACCTCGCATGCGCATGAAGAAGGGTGTAACCGGCAATGGAGTGTGTCCACGACGAAGTTTACCGGCCACAACGGCCATGTCACCAAGCTGCACGCCTATCGCGTGCAGTTCAGCAACGGCAAGTTCACGCCTGTTCCCAACACCGAGTTCGAGATGAACGCCGATCTGGTGCTGCTGGCCATGGGGTTCACCGGTCCGGTCAAGAACGGCCTGCTCGATGACCTGGGTGTGAAGTATGACGCGCGTGGGGCTGTGACGGTCGACGAGAACTTCATGACCAACCTTGACGGCGTCTTCGCCGGCGGCGACACGAAACGCGGGGCGTCACTCATCGTCTGGGCCATCGCCGAAGGCCGAAAAATGGCGGCGGGGATCGATCAGTATTTGCATGCCGGAAAATCCGCGAAGGTGTCGGTGAAATGACAAAGAAAGAAGCATAGGCTTACCGTCGGCGGTGGCGGCTTGCAAAAGCCATAGGCTCGGTTGAGCGTGCTGTTTCAGTACCTCAGAAAAAGATTGAACTGCGAAAGTGCAACCGAATTGCTCAAGCGATCGGGCTCAAGCTTTTCCTCAAAACCTCTCAAAAGCAAGAAGACTACTTCTTGGGCTGGCGGCTTGTTTCGCAAGTGAAGAATTGCTCTGGAGCCAGGATATCTCACCGAAATAGTTGACCAGTTAGTGTTCTCCATCCAGCGTGTGCCTGGTGCATTGCTTCCTTGCCTCATGAGGCGATCTTCTGGACTCATCCAGTCGAAAGCATTCGGGAATTCCTTAGACAACGGTCTTCGACCGCTTCGTCTGACTCGGTTCTAGCTTTCATTTCGGCCAGATCTTGGTGGGCCTCCGCTCTTCCGGCGAAGTTGCTCTGAGCGCTGGCACATCTACTTGAAGTCTTGATCGGTTCCTGACACCATTCACGTATTCCTGACAGTATTTGAGAATACATAGCGAAGCAACTTGGTAAAAGAATAAGAAGTAGGCTGTGGAGTTCTTGGCATTGCAGCAATTTAGACCTCAGGAACAGAAAGTAGTGGACAAGTGTATTTGGTGTGGACAGGCTGCTCCAACGAATTGTGCTCATATTATCAGCCGGAAATTGACCTCCGCTGCGAGGAACTCTCCGACATTGCGATACAATGTCTGCGAAAAATGCAATGCGGCATGTGGTCATCTGGAAGAACGAATACTTCGATTCTCTCCTCTTTCTTGGGTGCGGCTCATGCTGTATCTCCGTTCCAACTCGGAAAGTACTAGCCAGCACACTCCATCTTATTTCTTCTCGGGGACGCTCAATGATTGGGTGGTTTTCTATCTCGATGCCAAGAAACGGGCATATGTTGTGTCAACACAACTTATCGCCTTTCCGGACTCCAGCGTTCAATTACTCACGCAGGCGCCAGCGGAACATCACGAAAAGCTCGTCTCCCTTGTCATGACAGCATTTCGAGATAAATCTTATAAGAGCGACATCCGCCTTTCTTTGCCAGAAGATTTTTCGCCACGCCTTCTGCTCGAAGGCAAGAAGTGTGTTCTTGTCGCGCGGAGCCAGGCCGATATTGAACGTCTCACCGTACATGTTCAACAGCTTCAAACGACAGGATTAAGCACGCAGCGGTTGCAGCTAATGAACACCGGTCGTGAGCGTTATCATTTCCGGTGGTCGAAATTAAACTGGGCACAATTTTGTGCGAAAACCGCATTAGAATCGCTGTGTCTCTTCGAAGGTGGAGAGAAGTGCCTTAGCCATGCATTCCGCTATGCACGCGAGTTTGTTCTTCAGGAAATTAGTTGTACGGAACGAGAGGTTGTCTTTACGGAGACGGGGCCTCGTGGTGAAGCTGATACCCCACATCCGGTATTTATGGATTTGACTGTTGAGCAAAATGCCTCGGTGTCCATTGCAGCTCTGATGACTCAAGCCCAGCCTGGTATGCATGTTGTGACTTTGTATGAGATGTCAGGCTGGGTATTAGCAAGCGTCGTATTTGCTGGCTTTCCCCCATCGGTTCTTGTCCTTGGAGGGCCAGGCGAGCATCTCGCCGACATATACCAATTGATTTACGACGATAAGGAGGCAACCTTTGACTTCGTTCGCCTCGCACACGATCAATCTAAACCGCTGATTCCAATTCCAATATCAGGCGACTGTCTCTCAGAATTGACCAAAACTTACAGATTGGTACATTTCTAATTTGATGTTGAGGTTTGGGGCGAACGAAACTTGTGAAGGGATTAATCGAGGAACAATTTATGCGGCGACTGGGCTGAGGGTCAGTTCTTCAGCGTGATTGGAAACGACAGGAGCTTCGCAACCTTCGACCAGATCGATGACGCGCTCACGGTCTCCTTGGGCATACCGAAGAAACTCGATTCCGAACTGGTTGTCTTTGGTCCAACGCACGATTGAGACTTCGACGGCAAGCGGAGATGTCGTGTCAGGGGTTTCGATATGCAGTGCAAGGTAGCTCCCTGGAGTCAGGGCGACACTGCTTTGCATTCTGCATCCCGTTGCTGAGAGATTGAAGAGAATTCCCTCGCCTGCGCCGTCGTCGGTCTGGACGCTGGCGGGATACCGCACATGCATTCTCGGGCTACTCCGTAGCCGCATATTTGCCTCCGTGCTATTGCCTGTATCGGTAACGCCAAGAAAAACTTGAAAGCGGTTCGGCTTATTTGGCTATTAATGTGGCTCTGACGGAGCGACTGTGAATACGAATCGAGTCTGGTGCGTGGCGCCCGTCTGTTGCGTTTGACATACTTCTCCGCCCTCATCGCTTCACACACGGATTTTTTCTCCCCTTGTTGTGCCTAAGGCGAGTGTGTATTATGATGGAAATCATACACATTATGATGCGGAGGGCCTATGCGTACCAATATCGTGATCGACAATAGTCTTATGCGACAGGCGATGAAGGCGACGGGTCTTTCAACCAAGAAGGCCGTCGTAGAAGAAGGCCTCCGATTACTGATCAAGGTAAAGGGACAGGAAGGCATTCGCCGCTTACGTGGAAAGATCACATGGGAGGGTGATCTCGATACGATGCGCGAAAGCCGGATCAAGGCCGCTTCATGATCATAGTCGATACGACCGTCTGGGTTGATTACATTCGGGGTACAACGACACCTCACACCGTTTGGCTCGAATCCCACTTGATCAGCGAACGACTAGGGCTTACCGATCTGATTCTTTGTGAGGTGTTGCAAGGAGTAACCAACGATGACCAATTCAAAGCAGTGCAGGGAGAACTTCTGAGGCTCGCCGTCTTTGAAACAGGAACTGTTGAATTAGCCATTCAAGCGGCTGCGAACTATCGGAAGCTTCGCGCCTCCGGCAGAACCGTTCGAAGGACAATCGATTGTCTTATCGCTACCTTTTGCCTGATTGAGGGCCACACATTACTTCACAATGATCGCGACTTTGACCCATTCGAAGATGGGCTTGGATTGAAAGTTGTGCATCCAGAGAAAGGAAACGGCAACTGATGATTGGTCAGCAGTATCCCCGCGCAGCCCGAAAGCGCTTCACGGTGGCATTGCCCACTTGAGAGAAAATAAAAGGGTAGGGAGTCTTTTCTAGCCCTGGAACAGTATTCGCCTCGCGGCGCGTGACGCGAAGCGAGACATCAGACTTATCGAGCAACGTGGCCAGAGCCCCGACCATCCGATCCTCGCCAGCATGTCGGAGACGCGGTATGTGAAGTGTTTCATCATCCAGATGCCTTAGCGGATCGGCCTTACGGTGACTCGGCGTCAGACGCGTTGCATAATGATCAGGTATCTATGGCCTTTTAAAAGGCAACCTCTGACGCAATTTGGGTCAAAAGATGGTTCCCATACCCATATAGCGGCGTTTGGCGTGCTCCAGAGCCCAAGGAAAGAGGTAGTCAAAGTATCTGGGAGCACTGACAAGGCGCCACCCCCCAGGCAGGCACGATGCCATCCTGTGCGCTTGTTCACGCCAGTTCGGCGGGATCATTCGCCGCCGTAACCAGTCTGTCGCATGGTGCTGTAACCATCGCCTGTAGTCTCGCATGGACGCGTCGGGAAGAAACCCCTCGTTGGGGTTCCAGAGCACGACCGCGGTTGCGTTCTTCTCTCGAGCGAAGAGGTCTCGGTCCACACCGGCCTCCTCGATGATCCGTCGACAGAACGGACGGTCATAATCGCCGCCCACGCTCCAAGGTTTCATGTCCTTGCTGGTTGAAATGTGATAGACCTGCTCGCTATTTCTCACGCCAAAGAACAACACGGGACAATGGATAAATCCCACCCATAGCCGCCATTCGGTAAGCGCCAGCCCGGTCGGATCTCCCCGAACGATATGTGGCGATCGATCGTGAGGGTCGATGCCCCACACGATGTCGCCATAATACCCGGTCAACAATACTCTTTCCTGCAAATGGCACCGTGCCGCCGCGAAGTGTACCTCTTCCCCATAGGCGTCGGCGGCAAGAAACGGCACTTCCGCGAACGGCTCCTGTCGCCACGCGGTCCGGTCGAGCACGATGGCGCGAAGACCGAGTCGCGTCGCGATGGGCTCGCCGCTATCGGCACGGCCTTCCCTTCCCCGTTGAAAAGTGAGCACGTCTGTATTGCCCATTTCGCGGGCCAGCACGGCGATCGTGGACGAGTCATACCCTGCGGAGAGGGTCCCCAACGGGCGATAGGGCCACTTGCGCAGTGGGTCCATCATGTTCCGACCGATGGCTTTCAGCGAGGCTTCCAGAAAATGTCTGTACTCTTTGAAGGTATCGAAGGTTCTGTCACCGAGCGGCTTCTCTGTCACTTCGAGCGATCGGCCGTTCCATCGAAGATTATGAAAGTACGTGAGACGTAGAGGGCCTTGTGTAGTTTGAAGGAGACCTTTGTATTTCTGAAGGCCGTCGACAATCGAGCGGAAGTTCGAATAGTAATGGTCCGCGAGGGGGTCGACGGAAAGATTCAGTGTGGCGCACAGCGCGACCAGAGAATTGGAGACATAGACTTGGTTCCGCACCTGGATGGAAACCAAGCGATCGACGGTGGAGCCGGAGGACACAAACGTCACGGTGCCGCCGGACACTCGCCCGCCGGACCCAAAGACGATGTCCGTTTGATCGAACCGGCCTTCTGCGAATGGACCATCCCAGACGGCTTCAGCAAACCACTCCGGCCCTGTTTCAACCCGGCTGCCGTGCGCGAGTATCACCTCGGTGTCGGAACATTGTGCCACCCAGGCCAGTGACGGCCAGCCCAAGACATGTCTGAACTGCAACTGGATACCCATATGTCCTGTGATAGGGCCACACCACTTTTTCGCGGACGGATGTGCTCTGAATCTCGCCTGTCGGAAGATGAGCAGGAGCGCTGCACCCCTTGGCAAACTAGCACTTCAAGCTTGGAGTGTACGTTTCCGCCGCCTCTACGGGCAAGCTTCCATTTTTGGTGACTGAAACGCATCCATCGGTCTGCTCACAACCTTCTCGATCGAGCAACGTGGCCAGAGTTCCGACCATCCGATCCTCGCCAGCATGCCCGAGACGCGGTATCTGAAGTGTTTCATCGTGCAGGTGCTGTAGTTAGTTTCCTGCTTCGTCATTGATCAATAAGCTTGTATGCGAAAAGGTGCGAGACTGTTAGCAAAGTGCTGACATCTCAATGGTAAAAGCATAAAATGCCCACCATCAGTCAAAAGGGCTTGAACAGTGAGTGACAATTCAAAAATCGAATGGACGGATGCCACTTGGAACCCGATACGCGGGTGCTCCAAGGTTAGCCCCGGATGCATGAACTGCTATGCCGAAACGTTTGCTGAACGGTTTCGTGGCGTGCCTGGCCATCCATTTGAGCAGGGATTTGATCTGCGCTTGATCCCAGAAAAGCTTGCTGAACCGTTGCGGTGGCGAACGCCCAAGATGATTTTTGTCAATTCAATGAGTGATCTGTTTCACGAGCAGGTCCCTGATGACTACATCGTCAATGTTGCGCGTGTAATGCAGTTGGCTAACTGGCACACTTACCAGGTTTTGACCAAACGATCTGAGCGAATGAGAAATTTGCTCAAGGGAAAGCTTCAATTCTCCTCGACTCAGCCCAATATCTGGTGGGGCGTTAGCGTAGAAAATAGGAAACATGGTCTACAGCGTCTAGAACACCTCCGTGAGACTCCGGCGCGAGTCCGGTTTTTATCGATTGAGCCGTTGCTCGAAGATCTTGGAACTCTTAATCTCAAGGGCATTAGTTGGGTCATTGTTGGCGGGGAAAGTGGTGCGGGCGCAAGACCGATGAAAAAGTCGTGGGTGCTTACGCTTCGCGATCAGTGTAGTGCAGCGCAGGTTCCTTTCTTTTTCAAGCAATGGGGCGGGGTCCGAAAGAGTGAAACCGGACGAACTCTCAATGGAAGGACATACGACGGATTTCCAGCGCGGACGCAGGCACCTGTTCTGAATCCTCAAAATCGGTTAGCCGCAGTTGAAGAGATTCAAGGGTTTCTTTCTATTGAGATATCGCGTTGAGTGACGCTGATCTGTATACCGGCCGCGAACAAACTCTCGTCAAACACTACATTCTTCGCCAGTACCTCGAACGCTTTGCAATCATCGTAGGTACACACAAGGACACCCTCACTTATGTTGACTGCTTCTCAGGGCCTTGGAATGTTCAGTCTGAAGACTTTAAGGACAGTTCCTTTTCGATCGCTCTTGAACAATTACGCAAGGCTCGCAGGGTACATCAGGATAGAACAGGCCGAACTCTGAAACTGCGATGTTTATTCCTCGAAAAAACCCGCTCTGCTTTCACCAAGCTAAAGCAGTTCACCGACAAGATAACTGACGTCGAGATTGAGGCGCAGAACGAAAAGTTAGAGGATGCTATTCCACTCATGCTGGAGTTTGTGAAGAGAGGTGGATCTCGCTCATTTCCCTTCATATTCATTGATCCGACAGGATGGACGGGATTCGAAATGAGCACGATAGCTCCGCTGTTGAAGATTGAGCCTGGGGAAGTCCTGATCAATTTCATGACTGGTCATATTCGGCGATTTATTGATTATCCGGAAGAGGTCAACCAGCAGAGTTTCGTCAAATTCTTTGGTTCCGGAGATTTTGGGGAAAAGGTCAAAGGCCTTGCTCAACAAAAACGTGAGGATGCTGCTGTTGAGGAATACATCAGGAACGTGAAATCAACTGGAAAATTCTCTCACGTCTGCTCCGCAATAGTGCTGCATCCGGAAATTGATCGAACTGCATTTCACTTGATCTACGCCACGAGGAATTTTGCCGGCGTCGAGGTCTTTAAAGACGCGGAGAAGCGCGCAATGGCTTTGATGGAAAAGGCACGAGCAGAAGCCAAGCAAAGAAAAAGAGAAGAAAAAACCAAGCAGAAGGAGCTATATCCTGGCGAGGATCTTCACGATCCTGTTCATTACACTTCACTGCGCATGCACTATCTTGCGAAGTCAAAACAGGCTGTTCTTGATCTCATAGAAAGATGCAATAGTATTCCATACGACCAGGCTTGTGCTCTCACTCTAAGCTTTCCATTAAGCTGGGAGAGCGATCTCAAGGAGTGGATTCGATGCTGGGTTCAGGAGGGATTGCTGACTATGAGTGGACTTAAGCCTCGACAACAGGTGCCCCAGCGAGGAGAAGGCATTGTTTTAGTATCGAGATCATCTATGGGGAGACCAGTGTAGCCAGCAGCAACCATTCGCATGCCGCCGCTTACTTCCATGAACGCAAAGGAGTTTGTCATGAAATCATATCGCCTCGCCGTCACGATCTCCGTGTTGACTGTAGGCATGTTCAGTCTTTTGTCTGCCGGCTGTGTCAAACCGGTGCCGATGGTCGCCATTCCCGGCTCCGATGCTTCTCCGCCGACGCTCGCATGGCAGACCTACAACGTGGTGACTAAGGAGCGAAAAGATATTGTGCAGGACGGACAGACGGTCGAGGTGGCGGCGAGTGATCAGTATGTAGTGACGTTTGCCGTAGAAGACCAGGATAGTGGGGTGAAAGATGCTACTCTGACCGGCCATGTCCAATTCAAGTGCGAGTTGGGCGGGAAGGTCGTCGAGGAGAAGAATTTCGATCTGGAGCCGCAGGAAACCAAGACGCTTCCGAACCATGAGAACCAGGTCGCCATGAGTGCGGCGTTGACCTATGTCGTCGAGTTCAACAAGCGGGGGTGCAAAGAACTGGAGACGTTCGGGGGCGGGACGCTGTCTCTGACGGGGAAGGGCCACAACTCCGTCAACGGTGGGGGGATGAAGACGCTGCGCATGAATTTGAAGCGGCAAACAGCGCAGTAGCGACGGGAAGAACTTAGCTGCGGAACATGTCGGATGGCTTGAACTTGATCGCTTCTATTTCAGCTGAAGCCTGCGGGAGGTTCTACGAGGACCTAGAAATGGATCGGCGGCTGACGTGGTGAGTCAGCCGCCTTCCCTTGAAGATCATTGCTGAATAGCCGACAGGAGCCACCGTCCATCCCGCACGCGCATGAAGGTCCAGACTTCGCGAGATTCACTCGGCGTTTCCTCATTGCCCTCAACCAGATAGCCTGGTTCTCCGCGTGGGATCGTCGTGGAGACGGTATAGTCGCGGGCGTTCCAGCATAGATCCACGGTCGCGTAGTCCGTGGTGTCTTCGGACCAGGCTTCACGCACGTCCCCCTTGAGCAACTCTACTCCTTCGACGTGATTGTGCACTCCTCGACTGTTGTCTTCGGCCAAGGCGGTGCTGAAATAGCTGAGCATTTCCGGCGTCAAAGAACGTCGCAATGCCGCCACATCTTGTGCACTCCAGGCGGATTGAATGTCGGTCAGCAGTTGCTGAAAGACTCCCTTATCCTGGGTGGTTACGGTGAGGGCATCGGTTGTCGGCCTATGGGTGGTGGCGTTGGATGAAATGTCGATGAGACTTCCCCTCATGGCCGAGTTGCCTGAGAGTCCGGTGAACACCGGCGCAGGTGTGCGGCGGACTTTTTTGAAATAATAGAGCACACCGGCTCCGACCATCATCAGCAGCAAGAGCAGTCCGAAGGAGTTAGATGATGATCCTGGCTCCGCATCCGTGGTCTGGGCGCTGCTCTCCGTCGCGCCAAAGAGCATATGACCGATCCAGGTTCCGGCTAACCCACCGGCGATGCCAGCGAGCAAGGGATTGCGTTGCAACCATGACGGGGAAGTGGCCGGGGCGGACTGACCGGTTGGGCTGTTTGTTGCGTGAGGCGGTGGAGCGGTTGATGGCTTGGGAGCGGTGGATTGTTCAATGGGTTTGGCGCCGTTGTCTTGATAGGTGCGGGATCCACGGCTGCCCATCCCCATTGGCGAGGTTCCGCCGCGAGAGGCGCCCGAAAAACCTCCGCCCGATCCCCGCGCCTTCGCGAACGAGAAAGTCGGCATGCCGACGAGCGAGGCGATAAGACAGATCGCAATGAGGTGTGAGCTTTTCACCATGGGGTTTCCTTTCACGACAGGGTAGGATGCTTTGATGGATACAGGCTCCATCCTAGCAGCTTTGAGCGAAGAAAACCTGAAATTTGCTGTCGGGATTACCACATCGAGCGACGACCGAACTGCACTGCTTTTCAGACTGGGTGCGCTAGGAAGGAACGCCCAAGCCGGATCAACACGTCGCCATAGGCGCGCGGTGAAATTCCGCCACGGTGGGAAATACCAGCGCGGCAAAATCCCAGTAGCGCATGCGGATTGCCTCTGAGTGAGTGCCCCCTTCAAAGACGATTTCCTCGTCGTCCGTCAGCGACCGATCCACATAAACCGGAAGCCCATACAGTGTCCCAAGAGGCGGCATCGCGCCGACCTCGCAGTCCGGGAACAGCTGCATGATTTCTTCTTCGGTTGCGAGACGGACACGGTGGGTCCCGAACATCCTCCGCAGGCATGGCACATCCACGTTCCAGGTGGCCGGCAACACCGTCGTGACGAATCGCTCTTTTACCTTCACGATGACCACCTTGGCCATCTCCTGTTCCGGTACATGGAGCGTCTGTGCGACGGCAAGAGCGCGGAACGTCTGTGAGTGCGGCAACACATCATAATGAACGTGTTCACGATCGAGATGCGTCTTCAGCGTGTATGGAATGGGCATAATCGTACCTCCTGTGGGGCCGGACCTCAAGACAGAGGTCGCTGGTGAGCGATACATGTAGGGCAGTGCCTGAAGAGGATGGAATGATCGTCGGGATGGGGCTCATGATTCCGCCTTCACCTAGATCATGATGACCGGCAGCACACGATGACTATATTTCAATAATCATATTCCGTTTGAGGGAGCGTGCGCAATGGTTATTGCAAATCCGACCGTTCTTTTTCTTATTGATGATCAGATCGCAACGGGTGCGGTGGGAGCGGCGGCCTGAGACCGGCTTATCTTTGTTGAGGATGATGGTGTAGCCGATTCAGACCGTCGAGAGCCGCGGTGCGATAGCACTCGGCCATCGTGGGATAGTTGAAGACATTGCGCACGAAATACTCGACCGTGCCTTCATAGGTCAGGACCGATTGTCCGATATGAATCAATTCAGTGGCTCCTTGGCCGATGATATGAACGCCCAGCAGTCTATGTGTGTCGCGGTGAAAGACCACTTTCAAGAGACCGTGGAGCTCACCGCTGATATGGCCCCGCGCCATTTCTCGAAAAAAAGCTCTTCCTGAGGCGTGCGGGACGCCTGCGGTGGTGAGTTCCTCCTCCGTCTTTCCGACCATCGAAACCTCGGGAATGCTATAGATGCCGTATGGAATCACCTTGATCTCATGCGCATCGGATACTTGAAGGGCATGGCAGGCGGCGAGGCGGCCTTGCTCCATCGCAGTCGCAGCGCGGGCCGGGAAGCCGATGACATCGCCCGCTGCGTATATATGGGGAATAGCGGTCTGGTAATGGGCGTTGACTTGAAGTTGTCCTTGCCGGTCGGTGACGAGGCCGATCGCGGCGAGATTCAAGGCTTCCGTATTGCCGACCCGCCCCATGGTGTACAGCAGCATGTCAGCCGTCACTGTTTCACCAGGGTGGAGTTGAACCGTGGGGCGTCCGGCTTCGTTGACGGTGATGTCCAGGTGTTCTTGTCCGAGCCGGATCGAGACCCCGTTGTGTTGCATCTGCGTGTCGAGCGCGCTCGCGATTTCCAGGTCGAGAAACCGCAACATCTGCGTTCTTCGGTCGATGAGAGTGACCTCGATGCCGAAGGCGGCCAGCATCGACGCATATTCGGTTCCGATGACACCACCCCCGATGACGATGATGCTCGCCGGATGCTTTGTCGTCTGCAGAAATGTGTCGGAGTCGAAGATCGTCACGTCGTCGAAGGGAATCTCGGAGGGGCGGCGCGGCCGTGATCCGGTGGCGAGGATAATGACCGGGGCACGGACATAATCGATCTGCCGATCCGATCGTGCCACGCTCAACGTAAGCGGATCGACAAAACCGGCGCTGCCCTGGATAATCTCGATGCCGTTACGCTGCAATTGATCGGTGATCACGGCGATTTCGGTCTCGATGACCTGATCCTTGCGCGCCATGAGGTCGGGGAGCGTCAGCCGTCTGGTCAGTTCCGCGCCAAGCTGGGGTAATCCTCGCCGGACCAACCCATGAATGTATTCGATCGTGTCTTTGAGGGTCTTGCTGGGTAAGGTGCCTGTATTGAGGGACGTTCCGCCCAGTTGTGACGATTTCTCGATCAGGGCAACGCGCTTGGACAGCTTCGCTGCTTGGACTGCGGCTTTTTGGCCGGCTGGTCCGCTTCCGACTACCAGCATGTCATACGATTTCATAGAAGATCTTGGAACGTACCTTTCGTCGGTGCTTACGATATCCTGACGACTGCTGCTCGCCAAGAAAATTGCGGATTGTTTGAAGTCAGTCGGGAGGGGCGCAGGCTGTTCAATCTGGTGGCATCGGTCTGCGAATCGGTGGACCGCTTGAATCGTCGCAGGACAGGTTGTATGGTAAAGGTCATGCCTCGGTTCCTTGCCATGATATGGTCTCTGGGGATAGCCACTCTGATCGGCGTAGGTATGGGTCTGCCCTTCTCCCATGCGGGTACAGACGGAGATGGAGGCTCGATCGGGCCGGCAACGTCCAGTGTGACGGCGCCTGTGCCTCTTTCTACGACAGCGGAGACCGGCAAAGTCCAGGAACCATCGGCGTCCATGCTGATGAATGGCACATTGATCCTGCGAACCCTTCCGACTGTGTCGAGACAGCTCTCGGTGGGGGGGACGATGCTCATGCCGTATGTCGGCGCTGGGTTCGGAGGCGGTTACGCCACCGAAATTGATCGCTCGCTCACGACTTCCCTGTCCGCTCCACCTTCCTCTTCCAACCTCTCCGATACCGGAATGAAAGGCCTGGCCGGGCAGATGATCCCGAATGAAGTCCAGTTAGGCATCCGGTTTCCGTTTTAATTCCAGTTGAGACTTGCCCGGGCGACCGGTCTGTGACACACATCAAGGCTCATGTCTTCAGCACATAGGAGAAAAGAGGAACTGCTGTGAAAGAAGGGTATCGGTTGGTCGTCGTCGACAAAGACGGGGTGTTGGTCAGCGAATTCCAATTGACGGAAAACGCCCTGGCTCGGCCGGAAGCCTTTGTCGCCGCGCTGCAAGCGTCGATCGAGTCCGTGGAAGAAGAGGAGCCCTGAGGATAAATCAGGCTAGTACCGCCGTACCGACATGGGCGGGGAAGATCCCTGCCCACATCGTCTCGCTCACAGTTACTTGCCTACTTTCAACAGCCAGCCATCGGCTTTGTCACAATCGTTGGGTCCTTTGGCGAAAACTTCGACCCGGATGTAGCTGCCTGTCACGGTGGCGGGCAGTTTACCCTTGACCAGGTACCCGTTCGTGATTGTGGTGACAGTCACCGGGACCTTTTCCTCCTTGATTTTCACGGTGATGCTTGGCCAGTTGGTGGTTTTGGATGCAAGAAATGAAAATTCTGATTTTGGCGCCACCTCTACATTATTCTTCTCCGCAGAAAATGGAGTGGGTGTGAAAGCAGAAAAATACACTTGAGTACACGGGTCTATGCTGCCGGGGGAGTACGGACTGGTGTCATATGCCCAGGCTTGACCGACGGTACCATAGACCCCTATTGCCACAACGAGCCGTAGAATAGTTCGCAGACTCACGGTATGCCTCTCTATATAAGTGTGGTGGATGAGTCAATCGGTCTCGATAAACGGGCCGTATTGTAACTCCTGCGCTAGAAAAAACAACCCCCCTCCGCGCCTCTCACCGGCGATCTTCCTGCGGTGACCCCGCTTCAATTACTTGGTCGTGCAGTTATTGTGTGCAGTCTTGGAGTTGCTGGCTGCCGGGGAACCCCATTGGGGACGGTGGACGGCCCGTACCGTGCCGCTCCTTCCTCTAGGTTTCCCACTCGGATCGTCATGTCCGAAAATGGCGAGCAGGGTGTCACCCGCCGCAGCTATAATCACACCTATGCTGCTCGATGCTGTCACCTGTTACCGCGCGCTGCTGGCGCGTGATGCGCGCTTCGACGGACGATTTTTCATCGCTGTCTTATCCACGCGTATCTATTGCCGGCCGATCTGTCCGGTCAAGCCGCCCAGGCTCGAAAACTGCCGATTCTATCCGAGTGCCGCTGCAGCCGAGGTCGACGGCTACCGGCCTTGTCTGCGCTGTCGTCCAGAACTCGCACCGGGCAATGCGAGCGTGGATGCGACTATACGCGTGGCACAGGCCGCGGCGAGCCTGATTGAGGATCGTGCGCTCGACTCTGACGGATTAGTCGGTATCGCATCGAGCCTCGGCATCACCGACCGGCATTTGCGACGAGTATTCAGCGCCGAGTACGGCGTTTCGCCCGTCGAGTTTGCCCAGACACAGCGTCTGCTGCTCGCCAAACGTTTGCTGACCGATACCAGTTTGCCGGTCACCGAAGTCGCGTTCGCGAGCGGATTTGGGAGCCTGCGGCGCTTCAACGCGCTCTTCAGACAGCGATATCGCCTTCAACCTGGACAGCTGCGCCGGCGCGTGAATGGTCAGGCAACGCCGGTTGCCGAAGGCCTGAGCTTCGAACTCAGTTACCGCCCGCCTTACGATTGGCTGGCCATGACGGCGTTTCTCGGTGCGCGGGCGATTGACTGTGTTGAGATGCTTGACGGCCCCTGTTACCGGCGCACTGTGCGTGTGACATCGGAGGGCAAAGACCATGTGGGGTGGGTCGAGATTGGACCATCACCGAAGAAACCGGCACTCCACGTCGCAGTCTCTTCATCGCTCGCCCGGGTTCTGCCGCCATTGCTTGCGCGCATCAAGACGCTCATGGATCTGTCCTGCAATCCGACGGAGGTTGCAGGTGTGTTGGGAAAGTTGGCGCAGCGTCCCGGTATGCGCGTCCCGGGTGCATTCGACGGATTCGAAATCGCGGTGCGTGCGATTATTGGGCAACAAGTGTCCGTTGCCGCGGCACGGACCATCGCGAGTCGCTTCGCTGCCGCGTTCGGGGATCCGCTCGAGACGCCGTTTGAGGCATTGACTATGGTGTTTCCATCCGCGGCACGGGTAGCTGACGTGGCGGTCGGCCTCATCGCGCGTCTGGGGATGCCGGCGGCACGCGCGCGCACGGTGATCACGCTCGCGCGGGCAGTCGTGGACGGTGGCCTTGTCCTGACTCCTCACGCAGATCTCGATGAAACGCTGGAGCGCTTGCGCGCGCTGCCCGGCGTGGGAGAGTGGACGGCGCAATACATCGCCATGCGGGCGCTTGCCTGGCCGGATGCATTTCCTCATACCGATCTCGGCGTCATGAAGGCGCTGAAGGAGAAAGATGCGCGCCGCGTGCTCGAAGCCGGTGAAGCATGGCGGCCATGGCGCGCGTATGCCGTGATGCAGCTCTGGCATTCACTGACCAAGGAGTAATCATGCCGTACTACGACTATTATCAGAGTCCCCGTGGACGCATGTTGCTGGTTGCCGATGACCACGCGTTGACGGGTGTCTATTTCACCGGACAGAAGTATCACCCTCGTGTCGACAAGGAGTGGAAACGAGCCGGGCGGCATGCGCCGTTACGCCAGGCGAAGCGCGAATTGTCGGAGTATTTCAACGGCAGGCGGGCTCGGTTTACAGTCAAAGTCGCGCCGCACGGCACACCGTTCCAGCGCGCAGTGTGGAAGGCGATTGCAAGTATCCGATTCGGCCAAACCATCGCGTATGCCGAACTAGCGCAGCGCGCAGGTTACCCCAGAAGTGCACGTGCAGCCGGTGCAGCCACCGGCCGCAATCCAATCAGCATCATTGTGCCCTGCCATCGCATCGTCGGCTCGAACGGTTCGCTCACCGGGTACGCCGGCGGTTTGGAGAAAAAGCGCGCGCTCCTGGCATTGGAAGCGAAGTCTTAAATCAAGTGCATGTCGCTAGTCGCCGAGGACCGCCAGATTGAGTCGGCGGAGGCGTGCAGGAGAACGGATGATATCGATCTCAACGATCTTCCCTCTCCTGATCGTGAATGTGACCGCCATAGACAGCCGCCGTTGCGAGGTCGCCATGATTCCCACATTTCCATTCACGAGAGCAAGCGCCACTTGTATGGACCGGGCACGCTGTGCACCGGCAAGTGCCCCTTTAGCCACGACCTGAGCACCACGGAGTTCCCTCGTTCCGCCAGGCAAGGTGGCGACATCGACCCGACGCACGACATTCGGGTCCAGCACTTCGACTAACGCAGCGAAGTCTCCGGCCCGCGTGGCGGCGAGGAATGCCTCCACAACCTCACGTTGACGGGCAAGATCGGCGCGGGAAGCCGTCGGGACGCCTTGCACCCGGCGACGCGCCCGGCTTGCGAGCTGCCTCGCCGAGGCCGGGGATTTTCCCACGATTTTGGCGATTTCGTCGAAGGGCAAGTCGAACATGTCGTGAAGCACGAACGCGAGCCGCTCGGCGGGAGCCAGCGTTTCGAGTACGACAAGCAACGCGAGACCGACCGACTCGGCCAACAGTGCTTCCTGTTCAGGATTACTCCCATCCGCGTGGCTCACGTTTGGGTTGGGCGTGTGCGTATCCAACTGGTCCTCACCCCGCGATATGCGCGAACGCAGCATGTCTAAGCACACCCGTGAAACAACTGTCGTGAGCCATCCTCCGAGGTTTTTGACGCTGCTCGTATCGGATCGGCTGAGGCGCAGCCAGACTTCCTGAACCGCATCATCGGCTTCGTTCAGCGAGCCGAGCATCCGATAGGCGACCGCCTGAAGATGACTCCGGTTCTCCTCAAATCGTTCCGTCAGCCATTTCTGTTCCATTTGTCACATTCCCTTCTTGCGATCCGTCATAGCTATGACGGATGAAACCCAGCCGATGTGACAGGGATATGGATAGTTCGTATCCCGACTCGGCAGACATAACCTTAAAGGAGGCCTATCATGCAAGCACGGATGACCAACCTGGCGATGATCGTTCCTGACGCGATGCCGGCTCTGCAAGCGCTCGGCACAGTCGTGAAAAAATGCGGTGCCCCGCCGCGATTGCTCGAACTTGTCCATTTGCGCGCGAGCCAGATCAATGGGTGCAGCGTCTGCGTCGATATGCACGCCCGTTTCTTGAAGCAAGCTGGCGAAACAGATGACCGACTCTTTGCCGTGGCGGCCTGGAGAGATGCCCCATATTTCACCGATGCGGAGCGCGCGGCTCTGGCGCTGACGGAGGCTGTTACCCGGCTCAGTGACCGTGCGGATGCGGTGCCCGACGAGATCTGGGACGAAGCCGTCCGACACTACGGCGAGCCGGTGCTTGGTGCATTGATTCTTTCCATTGCCACCGTCAACCTCTGGAATCGCCTCAACGTCGCCACCAAGCAGGTGGCGGGTGAGTGGTTGAAGTCGGCCGAAGCCAAGGCGTGGGTAGAGAAAGACCATGGCTGATTAAGATAACCGTGGTCCGTCGTTGAGATGGATCACGTGTTGTTGTCGAATTAGGCGAGGCTCGACGACTATCTCATATCAGCGGCTATGCGGATTTTAGGGGGGCGCACATCATGAGTACATTCCTCACATTTAACGATAGGACATCGGATTCACCTTTCGTTGAAAGGGTTTGGCATTGCCGTAGTGAGCGCGCCAACACGTTTGTCTCGATCGCTGAGCCTCGCTGGGAGATGGTCGTTTCGCGACATCAAGGTAAGACAACATTCACGGTGCGCGGACCGGAAACGAATGCCGCGACGATAGACTGTTCTGCAGACGGGGAGTGGGTCGGCATCCGCTTCAAACTTGGCACATTCATGCCGCAACTGCCCGTAAGAAATCTCCTCGATCGGAACGATATGACCTTGCCTCAAGCGACGAGGCGATCTTTCTGGCTAAACGGATCTTCCTGGCAATACCCTGATTTTGAGAATGCGGAAACATTCGTGAACCGGCTTGTGCTCGACGGATTGATCGCGATGAACGTTCCCGTGAACGCTGCATTACAAGAGGACATGCGAAGACTCTCGCTACGATCCGTCCAGCGCCATTTTCTCCGTGCGACCGGTATGACGCATGGCACTATTCGTCAAATCGAACGTGCTCGACATGCAACGAACCTCTTGAAGCAAGGGGTCTCCATTCTCGATACGGTTCACGAAGCCGGGTATTTTGATCATGCCCATCTCACTCGATCGCTACAAAGGTTTATCGGACAGACGCCGACCCAAATTATCCGGGCGGAGAAGCAGCTGTCGTTTCTGTACAAGACAACGTTGTTGTGATGCGTTATCAAAAATGCCTCATAGATATGATCCGAGCGGAGTGGTCATAGCCGTCCCGCTCGGTTTGGCAAACAACCTCGGAGGAAACCATCATGGGAGCACCAGTCGTCCATTTCGAAATCATGGGAGGTACGGGTAATCAGCTGGAGAAGTTCTATGGTGAGTTGTTCGGGTGGAAGATCGACAGCAACAACCCGATGAAATACGGCGTCGTTGACACAGGCGGAGTGCGGGCAGGCATCAACGGCGGCGTGGGCACGAGCCAAGACGGCAACAAACGTGTTTCTGTATACGTCCGGGTGGACGACCTCCAAGCCACGTTGGACAAAGTTGAGAAACTTGGCGGCAGGACGATTCTGCCGCCGGTTGAGGTGCCAGGCGGCCCCAAGTTGGCTATGTTTGCTGATCCGGCGGGCAATGTGACCGGACTTCTTCTCGGGGGGCTAGCCGGCTAGAGGATTTACAGCACGTTCCCCGATCAGTGTGGGAGAAATTGCTGCCTCTGACATGGACTGCCGACCAGCGTGGAGAATTGTCATGCAACCAGCGACTCGATCGCATCCGATCTCAAACAAGCGACTCTGGGTGGGACGAATCATGAGCGCCTTGCCGGCCCTGTTTTTGCTAGTGGACGGTGCGATGAAATTGATGAAACCACAGGTGGTCATCAAGGCAACCGTAGAACTTGGATATGCCGAGTCCGTGATTTTGCCCTTGGGAATCGTACTCCTAACCTGTACCATCCTTTACCTGGTCCCACGGACTGCGGTGCTCGGCGCCATCCTACTAACAGGCTATTTGGGCGGCGCCGTGGCGACTCATGTCCGTGCCGGACAAGGACCGTTCGAGATCTTGTTTCCCGTTTTGTTCGGCGTTCTGCTCTGGGGAGGACTTGTGTTGCGTGATGAACGGCTGCGCGCGGTCATTCCTTTTTGCCATTAGCTCGCGCTCGAAATGAGATCTACTCTCTGTGAGGAGGCATGGCGTCAATCGGCGAATGTGCTGAACTGTCACCAATCCAGCAACGAAGGAGGTCGTCCATGGCAGCGAAGGTGAACGCAATTCCAGCGGGCTATGAAGGCGCAACGCCGTATCTCATCATCAACGGCGCGGCTCGGGCGCTTGAGTTTTATGGGAAGGCCTTCGGAGCCACGGAAATCATGCGCATCCCAACCCCGGAAGGAAAGGTCGGACACGCGGAGATCAAGATCGGAACGGCGATCGTCATGCTGGCCGACGAATTCCCAGACATGAATTGCAAGAGCCCTCAATCGCTCGGTGGTTCGCCGGTGAGCATCATGGTGTACGTGCAAGACGTGGATGCATTCGTGAAACGGGCCGTCGCGGCCGGTGCGAAAGTGATCAACCCGGTTGAGGACAAATTCTACGGTGACCGGTCCGGCAGCTTAGAAGATCCATTCGGACACCACTGGCACTTCGCCACACATGTCGAAGATGTGCCGCCCGACGAGATGGCGAAACGGGCGGAGGCTTTCATGAAACAACAGGGCGGGGCGTAGTGGAGGCTTCTACAGACTCATTCCAAGCGTATGAGGATGTTTCAGTGGCCAGCTCTCCTTGGTAGAGGCTCTGTGTAGTAATACGCCTGGGCCCTCACCACCTCTGGGTGTCGTGTCAGACGTGACGCGACATCAGTATCTCTTAGATCCGATTAAGTACCTCTCTCCTGCACACGGTCCATCTTCCAGCACTTTCGTATAGGTCCATTCAAAATGGCTCTAGGAGCCGATTTATAGGAATTGTCTCTTGACAGATAGCTGAGAGCGCAACTACACTCACGCCACTTTGTAATTAAGAATAGACACGTGAGTGTTTAAGCTTACTATATCTATTCTTCAGATCTCTCACCCACTGTCAAGGAGTGTGAGTTGATGAGCGAGCAGAAAGAGACGACCATTGCGTTAAACATCCGGTTGAAACCTTCTGATTCTTCGGCCCACCCACGCGCGACCAACTACACCAACGTCGGGGTAGCGCAGGGCATCGCCTATCTGGATTTTGGGTTTATCGAGCCAGCATTGCTTGCCGCGATTGCGAAGACGGCAAAAGACGGCCAGGTGGCCTCGAAAGGTGTAGAGGGGCATCTCGTGGCACGCGTGGCACTAGACGTTAGCGCTCTGGCGCGCCTACAGGAACAGATTCAACAGGTGCTGGGGAATTTGGGAGCGGCGCAGAAACCGAAGGCATAAGACAAGAAGAGGATGTGGATGAGACACGTGCGATTACGAGACCTAACTCTAATATAGCTTAACGCTAAATGGATCCGACACAGTGTGCTTTTAATCGTGGCCATAGGAGGCTGTATGAGTCCCACAGCAAGTGGGCAACCCCCGGCATCCCAAACGGACGCTCCGCAATTCGAATCGGATCCCGCGAAAGGCAGGGATTTTCGAGAAATCAGTGTCCACCCCAATGGAGAAGAGCTCCTCTTTGTCGAATGTAGCCGAGCCTTGGAGCCTGCTGGCGGTTGCTATGTGCTGCGCTATCACCTTACCAGGAAAAGCCTGCAACGGTATGTCTTACCAGAGCAATATTTTTATACGTCAGCAAGCTTCTCCCCCCAAGGTAATTATGTAGTGATGAGTCGCGTTCCTAGACATGACTCTGATCAAGAAAGCGTTCAACACGCATACGACAAGACCGAAATTGCGTTGATGAAATCCGATGGGACGGAATTTGGAATCCTGCAGTTGGCCAAAGGACCCAAAGTGGGGCCCAACATATCTCTTGACGGACGTCGCGTTGCTTATTGGAGAGCCGCTTTGAGAAAGCCAGCCAGTAGGACATTCTCTAACAATTTCGATGTGTGGGAAATGAACCTTTCCACTGGTGAAGATCGATTATTCGCAGGACCATTTTTGTTTTATGAGCGAGATGGGCTGCAATATTTATCGCAGGACGAGATGGTTGTAGGAGCCTATGGTCCGGTGGCTTTTCTTCGCCAGCATGCCCAGTCCATGACCACCTACGATAAAAAATATAACCGTAGTGGGGTATATCGGTTCTCACGTGGTGCGGCCTTGCTCCCCGAGCCGATCTGTACGGAAGTGGAGGGTGCCAAAATTCCAAGCATTGATAAAGACGGCAACGTCTATTTTTACGGACAACGGCCTGGCATCTCACTATTTAAGAGATCGATGGATGGCCACATTAAACAGTGGGTGAAACCTCAGGATATTGGAGGCATTTCTTCAATGGTTGCGTCCTCTGACGGGCTTTCGATTCTGTTCACATATCATGTCAGGGGGACCCAACCGCGAGAGGCGAAAGAAGGTATGGGCATGCTCGATACGAGCGCCTCGGGATGGAAAGCAATAGATATTCCTTCTCTTGAGAGAAGTGACACCATCCCGGTCATGATGACCAAGTAATTGTTTGTCTCACGTGAATGGTTAAGAGCGCTTGAGAGAGTAATCATGGCAGATTCGAGTGTTATCGGAATTAAGGGATTTAGCATTCTGGATCCGAGTACATGGCTTCCAGTATTTGGCAACTGGGGCGGCCCGGGTTGGTCCGGTGGACAAAGGACCACAGAGCCACTTTCAGATGTGCTGTTGAATATTGGCGCGATAGAAATACCAGGGAGAGATGGGCAAGATAGACAAAGCCCATTAGATGCAATTTTTAAGGTGCACGACATCAATTATAGCGTCGCAAATGGTCTACCAAATGAAGCTTCCTTAAAATTCCAGGCCGATCTGCAGTTAATGCAAGGCATCGCAGGGCTGTCCTTATCAACTGGTGATTTAACGAACTTAAGCAATGACATGTACGACCCTTCAGGTGCGCCCACCGGCTGGCCCCGTTTAAGCAGTTTCCCTGGCGATGGAGGCTTCTATGGTGCGGCTAATCAGAATACCAACGGAGAGATCTTTGCTGTGATGCGAGGTATGGAAAATTCTCTCCTCGACGCTGGAGCTATTGCACAAGTCAAGCTCGGCCTTGAGCCCTGTATGAGTGATTGTGGGGATATATGTCATTCGTAAGAAGATGGGGGACGACAATGCAGGTTATTGCTTGCAATACGCTGATCGCCGTGACTGCTGCCGTGCTCGCGATTGGTCTCGTCGAACTCGCAAGTCCCTTCATCCCCTCTATTTCTGAAAAGGATCTTGCCATGGCGACTGAACGCCCATCAGGGGAGACGAAACCTCCAACGTGGACCATCAAACATCGGCTGCACCATGACTCGGGGGTCACGACAGTGGCGATGAGCCCGAACGGTCGAGAAGTCGCAGCTGGTGGCATTCTCAGCCCGACGATCAGCGTGTGGGATGTCAAAACAGGTGCTCCAATCCGTGTGCTGAAAGGGCTGAAGGGTAGCACTCAAGTCCTGGCCTACAGCCCGGATGGGCGATTTTTCGCAGCGGGGCGCGGGATGATCACATCCGCAGATACCTGTGTGTTTGTCTTCCAAGCTGGAACCGATACGATTTTCCAACGGCTTCAGCCGCCGCCCATCGTAACGCGTGATGCTCCCAAGGGCGTCGGAATGGTGGAGTCTCTGCAATACAGTCCGGATAGTCAGTTCCTGGCTGTAGGATTTCAAGATGGAGCGATCGGTATCTACGAGGCCGCGACCGGACATTTAAAGCAAAGTGTGACGCTGAACTCTTCTTTGCAAGGACCCATCGCGTATAGTCCGACTGGCCAGCTACTCGCTTTGGGTCAATGGAATAAAGATGAAAGTAATTTGTTCCATCCCCATGTAATCCATCTACTCCGACCTAGCACTGGTGACATTATTAAAAGTTTAACGGGGCATGCGGACTTAGTTTTAGCCCTGGCATTTAGTTCGGACGGCAGATATTTAGCTTCGGGATCAAACACTGGAGCAATACGTATTGGGTTAGACAAGAAGACGAATCAAGGAGTTGAGCGACGCAATGAGGATCCTATTAGAATTTGGGATGTTGAGACAGGTGAGATTGTCAAAGAATTGGTGGGGCATAGAGGGACCGTTCGGTCAGTCACGTTTGCTGATCACGGACGGACACTCGTGTCAGGAAGCTACGATAAGACTGTGAGAATCTGGGACTTCGAAAAAGCAGACAACATTGTGACATTGACTGCGCATCACGACCTGATCAGCTCGATTGCCGTGACCCAGGACGGCACGTCCTTAGTGTCAGGTGGGGATAGTGGAGATATTAGTATTTGGCAACGGCAACCGTAAGGTAAGCAATCAAGTAGGAGATCTCAATGGCGTCAAGTAAAGAGTTAGCTGATCTGAGTGCAGCAGTATATACCGATTACACGTCTGTTGATGTGGGCAGAACGATTGCCCAAAACTCAAATTGGACACTAGTCAGAGCTTTCCCAGACCCAGATACCGGTTTCTATGGCGCAGTATATCGAAATGCCCAAGGCGAGATGGTTGCTGCCATTAGGGGTATGGAACTCCTCATGCAGGATGTTGGGACAGTTGCACAGGTTCAGGCTGGTGTTAAACCCCGTGCATTTAACTCCGCACTTCAATTCTACTCGGCGGTTAAGGGTGAATTTTGAACGCTAGTGACCTACACCGGCCATTCGCTGGGTGGGGCAGAGGTTGATTACATTGCGGCGGTAGCCACCGGAAAAGGCGTCACGGTTACGGGAGTCACGTTCGGAGCCATCGGAATCGGGGCGATCCTTACTACCGAAGGGATCAATACGTCTACCCTCACCGGGCTTACCAATCATGTTCATCCGAATGATGTCGCCAAACTAGTCGGCGCTCCTGTGGGGACCCAAGTGGAAGTTCCCTACACTCGGTCGGTAATGGAAAACGTCGGCTCGCTGTTCGGCCCCCTCGGCCTGATGTCCGATTCGACGCTGCAGCACCTGATTGGCTCCTATCAACAATCGTTCAATTCGCAAGTCATCCCTCAACTTAGCTCTTCCTTTCTTCGCGACGCCTTGGCCGTGCAATCGGCATCCAGCAATGGCACAGTCTCCTTCACGGTGAATCCTGACCACTCTGTCACGGCGGTGGCGACCGATGTTGGTTCCGGGGGGCTCATTAGGAGTGTGCAAACAACCACCATTCAGGCCAATGGCAATCTCACCTCGTCCACGGTAGATGCCCACAACAATGTGATTGCGACCGTCACTAAGACAGTAAATCCTGTGGACAAGAGTGTCATCATTGTTCGGAAGAACTTTAATGCAGCCGGCGAGGTGGAATCTGAAGGAACGATGAAGATTCTGCCCGATGGCCGGACTATTCTCAACGTGTCCGGCAAAGGATTCGAGGCCAATAATTTGAACAGCGCCCAGGTGACGATCCAGCCCGGCGCTCAAGCCAACATAAATGCGGATGGAAGCTACATCCTCGGTCTCGCCAATTCCACCGTGCAGACCACCACATTCAATTCCACCCTCGCTACGCTAGCCGGTGCAAACCTCAGTGTTCTTGGCAGTAACAATAACGTCGTCTTGGGACGTAATACCGCGACAGCGAACTTGGGCGGGGTGAACAACACCATCATAGGTCCGATCCCCCCTGGCTCGACCAATTCAGGCACGGGTAACACAAGCGTAAGTCCAGCCAATCTTCCGCTGGGAACTGTCCTGACCCTCCGCAGCAGCACCGGTGTCCGTGCGAGCATCGATGAAGATGATCAGGTCCATGTTGCTGACGGCGGCAGCGAGGGAGGGAGCTTTGACAATACCGCATTTGGCCCTGGTCCTGATCCGCTGGATGAAGGTGGGGACGGCGGAGGCGGGAGCGGGAGAGGTGAGCTAATGAAGAGAAGAAGGAACATCCGGCTCTGGAGTGCGATGACAACGATGCGATCCACGGAACGACAGCAGCAAATGTAGTCGTCTCATGATGTCTTCGAGCTGGCTCTGATGGCCGAATTGGACAAAACCGTTCCTTGACAGCAAGTCAAGCGACTCTCTATACTAACCTACATTTTACTTAGGTAAAATAATTCATTGTGAATTCAACTTCCCCTTTGTCACCCCGATGGCCAAGGAGTCTCTCGTGATGAGTGATCCCAACCATAATACGATTGCCTTGAACGTTCGATTGAAAGCCTCCGAATCCTCTGCGCACCCGCGTGCAGCCAACTATACGAATGTCGGAATCGCGCAAGGCGTGGCGTATCTCGATTTTGGCTTCATTGAACCTGCGCTGGTTGCCACGATTGCCAAAACAGCCAAGGACGGCCATGTCGCCCCAAAAGGTGTGGAAGGGCATCTCGTCACGCGCGTGGCGATGGATATCAGCGCCCTGATGCGGTTGCAACAACAGCTTCAGCAGGTGGTGGACTTTCAGAATGCACAAAAACCGAGGTTGAAGGCGTAAGAACAAGAAAGAGGATGCGAATGAGACCTGTGCGAACTCAAGATTTGATCATCCTTGTCGCCGTGTCAGTTCTAATCGTGGCCATAGGAGGCTGTATGAGTCCCGCAGCAAGTGGGCAAACGACTCCCAATCATTCAGAGGTATCTCCCCTTGAAACTGATCCCGCGAAAGGCAGGGATTTTCGAGAAATCAGTGTCCATCCCAATGGGGAAGAGCTGTTGTTTGTCGAATGTAGCCGGGAACTCGATCCGACCGGTGGGTGCTATGTCTTACGCTATCACCTCACCACGAAACACCTGGATCGGTATGCACTTCCTGCAGGGTATTTCTATAAAACGGCCAGCTTCTCGCCTCGAGGGAAGTATGTCGTGATGAGTCGTGTACCGAAGCATGATACCAGCGAAGAGAATGTACGGCAGGCGCATGAACAGTCCGAGATTGTCGTCATGCGAGCTGATGGTTCGGGCCTCCGCGTCTTGCCTCTCACAACAGGGAACAAGGTGGCCCCGATCCTGTCTCAGGACGAAATGCGTGTGGCCTATTGGCGCTCGACGTTAAGGCCTCCGGGGAGCAAGACGTTCTCCAGTAATTTTGATGTGTGGGAGGTCATGCTCGAGACGGGGCAGGACAAGCTCTTTGCTGGTCCTTTTTCGTTTTTCGAACGTGCGAGATTGCAATACCTCTCTCAGGACGAAGTCTTGGTAGGGGCTTATGGGCCGAAGGAACATGCCCAGTCCATGCATGAGTATCAAAAAAAGTATAGCCACAGCGAAATGTATCGGATCCGGCGCAACATGACTACGCTACCTGAGCCGATCTTGACGGAAGTGGAGCATGCCAGTTTTCCATCCATCGATAACGCTGGAAATTTGTACTTTACGGGGGCGAGGCCTGGCATATCATTGTTCCGGAAACCTGTGCAGGGTGCGATTCAGCAGTGGGAATGGCCTGTCCGGTATGGCCCTGGCGATTGGGGGGGGGCGGGTGGCATAACCTTGCAGCAGATCCTGGCGGATCGTTCATTGCCTTCGTTTACGAAATCAAAGGGACGCTGGCCCGTGATGCAAAACGTGGGCTGGGGTTGCTAATGACGCACACCTCGGAGTGGCAGAACTTGAATATTCCCGCCCTACAGGCCAGCCAACTCATTCCGGTCACTGCAGCGGAGTTCTCATCCAACTGAAGAGTAGAGCGAAGAAGGAGATAAAGTCATGGCAGAGCAAAACGGTACGGTTGCTATCCGGGGCTTTAATATCTTCGATCCAAGCAGTTGGGTGCCCACATTTGGCAACTGGGGCGGTCCAGGCTGGTCGGCGGGGCAGCGCATTGACGGCCAGCTATCAGATGTTCAATTAGCAGTCAAAGCAGCTGTGCTTCCTGGGCCCGATGGGTCCATCCGTCCAAGTCCCGTGGATGACGCCGCCAGGACACATGATTTGGCCTACAACATGGCAAGCGGTCAGCCCAATGAAGCGCTTCTCAAATTGCAGGCCGACCTGGCGCTGATGCAATCCATGGCCCAATTGAATTGGTCAAGCCTCAATGCGCAGGAAGCGGTCTATGCATCAATGATTAGCTTAGCGTTTGCGACAAAAATGGCGGCTATCGATTCGACGGATGTGGCCATCCAAGGTATCAAGAATTCAATCCAGACACTTGCACAGCAGATCATCGCTGAAGGTGGAGACCCGGCTGGCAAAACGTATACAGATCCCACTGGCAATCAAATCACTGTTACCAGAGATGCTAGGGGAAATGTGGTAGTTACTGCTACTGGCCAGGATGGACAGATCGCTTCTGCAACCAGGCTCGATAGTGGCTATGTTGAGTTCAGGTTAACGGGTCCGCAAGCGGAAGGGACGCTATCAATCGACCTCAATGGCAAGAAGACTTTGAATATCAGCGGTGACGGTTTTGATGCAAATGTCAATAACGTAATTGTGAAAGTTCAGCCAGGCGCTCAAGCCAAGATCAATGGGGACGGAAGTTATATTCTTGGTCTTCCTAACTCGACCGTGCAGACCACCACGTTTAATTCAACTCTCATCACGGCCCCGGGTGGCACTTCAAACCTTGTCAATCTGGGCAGCAACAATAATCTCGTTCTTGGGCGCAATACGACTGTGGCCAATTTAGGCAACAATAACACCATTATTGGTCCGGTTCCGCCTGGTTCGACCAATTCAGGCACGGGTAACACAAGCGTTAGTCCAGCCAATCTTCCGCTGGGGACTGTTCTGACTCTCCGCAGCAGCACCGGCGTCCGTGCGAGCATCGATGAAGATGAGCAGGTATCGATCCTCGACGGCGGGAGCGATGGGGGAAGCTTTGACAATACATCCTTTGGGCCTGGTCCTGATCCGCTGGATGAAGGTGGGGACGGCGGGGGCGAGGGTGACCCAGGGCTCGATCCGCTGATCAATGGCCATTCGTTTATCATCTCCGGTGATCTAGAAATCGTGGCGGGGGAGGGCAATCACAGTATTCAAGGCGGGCTGGGGAAAAATGTGATTGTGGCGGGCGGCGGGAATAATGCCATTGACGCGGCTGGTACTGAGAACATTGTAGTGGCCAGTGGTGGGAATAACCTCATTGGGGTTGGAGGTGGAACCAGCACGGTGAGCGTCGGTGGAGGATTCAATGTTGTGACAGATGTGAGTCAGCACGGCGTGGTGATGGCCGAGGGCAATCTCGTGGTGAATTTTGGAGCCGGAAATCACACGATTATTGCCGGGTCCGGTCCGGCCCTCACTGATTGGGGGAGTCTTCAAGGATTTGTCCCTCAGACAGGGATCCCGTTTGCCAATGTCATTCGAGGGAATGCGAATTTTAATGCCGATCTTCAGGGACCTGTCAGTAATCTGATCATCGGTGGGCCCAATGGCAATTACGTTCAAGGAGGGTTGGGCGACAACACAATTTATGGCGGGGATAGTGCAGACCAGTTGATTGGCGGCACGAGTCATTATTTATTTGGTGGGCGGAACCTCATTTATGGTGGCGGAGGAAATGACGTCATCGAGGGCGGTGTCGGCGGGGAGGCCGATCTTTTCGGAGATGCCGGCAATGATATCCTGCGTGGTGGATTCAGTCGATCAACTCTGCATGGAGGTGATGGGAACGACATCTTCAGTGCCGCAGTAGGGTACGACAGTGTCCTCTACGGTGAAGCGGGAGATGATGTGCTTGCTGTTGGGGTGACCTCGCCGGGCAATGTCACGCTCGATGGCGGCGCCGGGGACGATACGCTGATCGGCACGAACTCACCTCTTCTTCAAACCGTTGTTTTCGGACGCGGGTACGACCACGACACTTTTGGCGGAACATCGAGCCGCGTGATCATCTCGCTGAAAGCGGGTGTACTGGAAGATGATCTCCACATGCAGACGAATATCCAGGGCGATTTGTTTTTGAGCATCGATGGGACTGATGATGTATTGGGGGTAGGCAGATATTTCCTTGACGGGACGTACACGATCGCGCTTTCCGATGGAACGAGTTGGAATAAAGCTGCTGTCGAGAGCCGAACGCCCGGCTTAATCCTCTCCGATACCATAGGAGGGCAGACGTTACAGGGATCTACACTCGCCGACACGTTGTCGGGCAACGGCGGAAATGACACCCTACGTGGGGGAGGTGGGGACGATACCTATCTGGTGGAGTTGGGGAATGGCGTCACATCGATAGGGGATGACTCGGACGGCAATAATACGCTTGTGTTTGGGACGGGCATCACACCTGACTCCGTCACGATTACCCGCAATGCGCAACAAGGCATCGTGCTCAATTACGGGGCACAAGGTGATGAGGTTCATCTCCTCAATTTTGACCCTTTCGATCCGATCCGTTCGCTGGGTGTCCAATCGCTCCAATTTTTTGACGGCACCGTGTGGGATACACCCACTATTTTGAGCCGCACTCCGGGCGTGGATCTTTCTGACACCGCTGGTCACGCCATTCTTCAAGGCTCGCCACTCAATGACACCTTATCCGGTGCAGGTGGAAATGCCAGTTTATATGGGGCCGGCGGGAACGACACGTATCTTTTTGACCGAGGGCATGGACATGTGACCGTCTTCGATCAGGATCCTTCGGGGACTGAACTCAACACGATCCGGACGGCCTCCGGCATTGCTCCGACCGATGTGACGCTCCAGCTGTCTTCCGATGGAGCGCTGCTGCTGAATGTCGCAGGGACGACAGATCAAGTCAGCATTGCCAATTTTAGAGAGCGCTCGTTTCAGTCTTTTCAAGTGTCGTTTGCCGATGGGACGGTATGGAACCGAGATGCGTTGATCGCGCAGATTGCCGAGTTCCCTCTCGTAGCTGATCCAAGTGGAAGCGGACTCACAGGGTCTGATCTGTCCGACACATTGATTGGTCTGGGCGGGGATGATTCACTGGATGGACTTGGCGGTAGCGATGTCATGTCGGGTGGCGGTGGAAATGATTTGTACTACGTGCAGGATCCCGGAGATCACGTGATTGAGCTCCCTGGCGAAGGGCATGACGTTATCAGGAGCTCTGTCGATTATACGCTGCCGGGCAACGTCGAAGACCTTCAGCTGAGTTATGCGGAATTTTCCGGTCCGACGCCTATTACCGGTGTTGGCAATGCTGGGAATAACGACCTTCGAGGGAACTTTCAGAATAATTCTTCAGGGTGGTGCCGGCAACGATACGCTCTGGGGTGGATATGGCGATACGAGCTTGGGACCGGGGAATGACTATCTGAGCGGAGGAACCGGTAACGATACCTACTATGTGGACGGTCTTACCGGGAATGGAGTGGATACGATCCATGACACGGCCTCGCCTGGGGAAGGAAATCGATTGCAATTGGGGGCGTCTATACGTCCCAGCGACCTCACCTTTGCACAGAGTTCCGGGAGTCTGTTTATTGGAATTGGAACAGCCGGTGATGGAGTCGTATCGGATAACTTTGATCCCACTAATTCGACCGGATCGATGGTATTGGAGACGATCAGCTTTACCGGAGGCATTGAGCAAACCCACGGTGGTTTTGATGTGCAGTTGGCAGATTTTCTGAAGCCGGCAATAGATGGTCTGGCCGGCAATGATGTCCTGATTGGGACAACGGCGGTCGACATCATTCGGAGTGGGTCTGGGGACGATACGATAACCGGAGGACAGGGGAATGATGTGCTGATCGGCGGGGCTGGGCAAGATACGTATGTCTTCAACCTCGGTGACGGGTGCGATCTCATTGACGATGTCGCTCAGCTGGGAGAAGTCAACCGAGTGCTGTTTGGAGCTGGGATCGACACGACCTCACTACGGTTGGAGCACAGTGGGCAATTCAATAACGGCCTCTTGACCCTTCATGTTGGAAATGCCGGAGATGCCCTTCAATTCACAAATTTCGAGGCACTGAATCCCTCGACGCTTCGAGCGGTGGATCTCTTCGAGTGTGCAGATGGTACGACCACGACGCTTGATCAGCTGTTTTTGCGTGGTGTGGAGGTTCGGGGTACGGCCGGAGACGATGGCGAATTGTTCGGCACGTTTGCCAACGATACCCTATTCGGTTTTGCGGGGCGTGACAGCCTGAGTGGTGATGTCGGCGATGATACGTTGATTGGAGGAGGCGGAGACGACTTCCTGAACGGAGGGGACGGAGTCGACACGTACGTCTACAACGTGGGAGATGGCCGCGATGAGATCGAGGATGATAGAGAATTTGTCCTTGATCAAGATGGAAATTCCGTCTTGGCGAATAACAGGATTCTTTTTGGAGAAGGGATCACTGTATCAGATATCGACCTCACGATCGCTGATGGACCATTGTTCATCAAGGTCGGGCCTACCGGTGCGGGACTCGATCTCGGTGCGTTCGCAGATGTGCATCTCGGCATTCGGAGTTTGGCCTTTAATGATGGGCTGACTCTTGATTTGAATGATCTTACCGATGCGCTGCTCTTTACAGATGAGGATCGTGTGGTGAGTGGGGGCACTGGTAACAGTACGGTCCTTGGAGGGAATGGAAATGACATCCTCACGGGCGGGGATGGCGCGAGCGTGCTTGTCGGTTGGAAGGGCGAGGATGTGCTCATTGGAGGAACCGGGCCGTCCAAATTCTATGGCGGGTTGGGTAACGATCTTCTACAAGGGAACGCAACGACTGAGGACACGTATGTGTTCAATAGAGGGGACGGGACGGATACCATACAGGATACGGCCGGGATCGGTGCTGGTAATCGTATTCAATTCGGGGCAGGCATTACCCTGGGGGATCTCTTTTTCACACAGGACCGGGCTGCGAAGCGATTGACGATTAAAGTGGGCACGGGTGGAGTCGATGTCATTCGGTTGGAAAACTTTACGGTATCGGGTGCAGATGGTTCCGTCGTCACTCAGACTCTCGCGTTTCAGGACGGCAGTACCGTTCAACTCCCCGATCTTCTGGCGACTCCCGGCCAAGTGGTAGGGACGAGTGGCAACGATGTGCTCACTGGAACATCGGGCAATGAAACACTCACCGGCGGTACAGGCAACGATAGTCTCGCCGGTGGAGCGGGCGATGACACGTATGTCTTCAACCTCGGTGATGGCATTGATTCAATCGCGGATACGGCAGCTCCTGACGAAGGCAACACGCTACAATTTGGGCCGGGTATTACGCCGGAGGATCTGAGCTTAGGTCTGGGGTCTCTGATGATTCGTGTCGGCACGAATGGGGACGCGGTTCATCTTGCAACGTTTAACCCCAATGATGCCCTGGGTAGCCACAGCATCGACCGCTTCCGCTTTGCCGACGGATCCTCCCTGTCCCATGACCAGCTCATTGCACGGGGTTTTGATCTCTCGGGGACGTCCGCAAACGATATCATCAATGGGACCAATGTGAGTGATCGCATCGTAGGTCTGTCGGGTGACGATTCACTATTCGGCGGGCAAGGTGTCGATACGCTCATAGGCGGATTGGGCAACGACACGTACAGTGTGGATTCCCTTTCCGATGTGGTCACGGAACTACCGAATGAAGGGATCGACCGCGTCCTCAGCGCAGTGAACTACACGCTGGGATCCAATGTCGAAAACCTAACGTTGGCAGGCGGATCAGACATCAATGGAACTGGCAATGAATTGAGTAATGTACTCGTTGGCAATAGGGGGAACAATATTCTCGATGGTGGTCTGGGCACCGATACGATGAATGGTGGAGCAGGTCATGACACCTATGTCATCGATGATCTAGGCGATGTAGTCACCGAGAATGCGAATGAGGGCACGGATACGGTACGGAGCAGTCTTTCCTATACGCTTGGCGAGAACGTTGAAATCCTCAGATTAGTCGGTTCAGCGAATCTGAGTGGGACCGGTAATACGTTGGACAACGTGCTGGTCGGCAACGATGGGAATAACTTCTTGGAGGGTGGTTTAGGGAATGATCGGCTCCATGGGGCAATTGGAATAGACACCATGGTGGGAGGAGAGGGCAATGATACCTATCGCTATGACATCGGTGATGGGTACGACACGATTGAGGATGTCCCCGAGCTAGGGGAGGGGAATCGTATTCTTTTCGGTGCGGGGATAACACAGACTGATCTGGCATTTAGCCAGAATCTGTTCACTCGGACCCTGACCATTCAGGTAGGTACCAGCGGGACTGACAAGCTGGTGCTGACCAACTTCGATCCGAGCGGCATGAACGGTTCACGAGTGGTAGAGACTCTAGAGTTCGCCGATGGAACCACCGCGACCCTTGCCGACCTTCTCATGACAGCAGACAACCATGCGCCGACGGTGGCCGCGCCGCTGGCGGATCAGACGGTGCTGGAGGGCATGCCAGTATCTATGCAAGTGCCGGCGAACACCTTTGCCGATGCGGATGCACACGACACGCTGACATACGGTGCGAGTCTGGCCGACGGCACCGCGCTACCAATTTGGCTGCGCTTTGATCCTATGACGCGGACATTTACCGGTATACCCGACGATGCAGAAGTGGGGAGCCTGGATCTCACGGTCACGGCGACGGACGCCGGCGAGCTCAGTACCTCCGATACATTCGCCCTCACGATCCAGAATGTGAACGAGACGCCGACGGTCGCCATGCCGCTGGCCGATCAAACCACGTTAGAAGACACGTTGTTCAGCTTCGTGGTCCCAGTTTCCACCTTTGCGGACCAAGATGTCGGAGATTCGCTGACCTTCAGCGCTACCCTTACCGACGGCAACACCCTGCCGAGCTGGTTGAGCTTCAATCCCTCCTCCCGCACCTTCAGCGGGACGCCGACGAATGACGATGTGGGGACGGTCGCACTCACGGTCACGGCGACGGATGCAGGACACCTGCATGTCTCAGCCGATTTTCAGCTCTCGGTCCAGAACGTCAACGATGCGCCGACAGTGACGAGTCCGATTACGGACCAAGCGGCCTCCACCGGCGCCGCCTTCAGTTTTACCGTGGCTACGAATGCCTTCGCCGATATGGATGCGGGGGATACACTAACCTACAGCGCCACCCGAGCGAATGGCACCGTCTTGCCGTCGTGGCTCGCGTTCAATCCCACGACCAGGACGTTTACCGGCACGCCGGGGGCCGACGATGTCGGCGTGCTGAACCTCAGGGTCACTGCGATGGACAGCGGCAATCTCAGCGCATTCGATCTGTTCGACGTGACGGTCACGAGCCCCAATCTCGTATTGATAGGCACGAGCGGCAACGACGTGCTCACGGGCGGGGCTGGGAATGATCAACTGTTCGGACTGGCCGGGAACGATACATTGAATGGTGGAAACGGGAACGATGTGCTGGATGGAGGACCTGGCATCGATACGATGCGCGGTGGGGCAGGGGATGACACCTACATCATCGACTCATCGAACGATCTGGTCATTGAAACAGCGAATGAAGGGATGGACCGCGTGCGAAGTGCGAGCACTCATACCTTGGCGGCCAACGTAGAACAGCTGCTCTTGACGGGGACGGCCGCAATCAAAGGGGTCGCCCATCTCGAAGGCTCCGGTCAAGCGGGCACAGTCCATCGTGCCCTCCGTCTTCTCCGAACGGGGCACGTGTTTAGATCACGTCTTCCCTCGCCGTGCCGGTCGTGTGACGT
>Ga0187893_10001572_pt1 | contig 54302 bp, 48 predicted proteins | sample MA1701074metaG_FD_139574 | JGI IMG/M metagenome (GOLD analysis project Ga0187893, IMG submission 139574) | White microbial mat communities from a basaltic lava cave in the Kipuka Kanohina Cave System on the Island of Hawaii, USA - MA170107-4 metaG ... | reverse complement strand
GATCGGCAGCGAAAAAGGCAAGCAACTCGATGCTTTTATTGCCGCCAAGAACATCACCCGGACCGTTACGATCACTGGTTCGCACTCTCCAGAAGGTCGCGAGCGCATCAACAGCAAATTGTCTGAAGAGCGTTCGGCTGCCATTGAGAAGTACTACCGCGGCCAAATGAAGAAGTACGACTACAAGGGAATGGCTGATTCCATTAAGTTCATTCTCAAGCCGGTAGTCGACGACTGGACTGAATTCAAGAATGCACTTGCCAGTTATGAGGGCATTTCTTCAGATGAAAAGTCTGAGTACCTCAATATCATTAACGCCGGCGGCGACTTCCCCAGCCAGCAGAAGCAACTGGAGAAACTGAAGACCTACAAGAAGGTGTTCAAGGATGTATATCCCGGCCTTCGCACGGCCAAGACCGAGATCCTCACTATCAAACAGAAAAAGACGGATGCTGAAATCTCTGTGCTTGCCAAGCAAATCGCACAGGGAGGTTCGCTTGACCAGCTCAGTTTCGAGGAACTGATGTACGCTGGAACCCTCACTCCTTCGATCGATGAGAAGATTGCCATCTACACAGCTGCCACCAAGAAGGGAACGTACTGGAACGCACACAATAACCTGGGTGCAGCTTACATCCAGCAGGCGATTGACAACCCTTCACGTGTGTCCGAATTAGCGCCGATGGCATCAGCTCAGTTGGACCTGGCCGCCAAGATCCGTGAGACGCCTGAAGTAAACGCCAACATGGCCACCGTTGCTCTCATGGGCAAGAACCCTTACAAGGCAGGCAACTATGCTACGAAGGCACTCAATGGAGCCAACAATGACGTCGCCCGCGGTGTGAGCGGTGTCAAAGGCGCTTCAGAAATCTACATGGCGAAATACGACGCAGCCGTGACATCTACCTCTTCGGCGCTCACTACCGATGTAAACCTGTTCAACAAGGGACTGGCACAGCTGCTGACCAAAGATCACGGCAGCGCTGAGAATTCCTTCAACGAGGCGATCAGGAACAACGCCAACATGGCCGCAGCCCATTACGGTGCAGCCATTGCTGCAGCCCGTGCCGGCAGTGCAGACAAAGTTGTAAGCAATCTCACCAACGCCGTGAAGATCGATCCTTCCCTGAAGGAAATGGCGCTCACGGACCTTGAGTTCACCAAATTCAACACATCGGAGGCCTTCCGCAACGCGTTGAAGTAAGACTAAACGCTTCAAAAAAGACCCTGTCTCCAACCGGACAGGGTCTTTTGTTTTCAGGCTCGGCCTTCCGGCTTTCATACTGAGTTTCCCCGTATTATTTTTACCGCCCAACCCAGCTGCGTTATGCGAGAAATCCAGTTCCGTGAGGCCCTCCGCGAGGCGATGAGCGAAGAAATGCGCCGAGACCCGCGCGTGTTCCTGATGGGTGAAGAAGTGGCCGAGTACAACGGCGCATACAAGGTGAGCCAGGGCATGCTCGACGAGTTTGGGCCCGACCGCGTCATCGACACGCCCATTTCGGAGCTTGGCTTCGCGGGAGTCGGTGTAGGCGCAGCCACTAACGGCGTGCGGCCTATCGTGGAATTCATGACTTTCAACTTCTCATTGGTGGCCATCGATACCATCATCAACGCTGCTGCGAAAATGTATTCCATGTCGGGCGGACAGTACAATGTGCCAATTGTGTTTCGAGGCCCAACCGGCAATGCCGGTCAACTTGGCGCACAGCATTCCCAGAACTTCGAAAACTGGTATGCCAATACGCCCGGCCTGAAAGTGGTTGTCCCATCAAACCCCTACGACGCGAAGGGCCTGCTCAAGACGTCCATCCGTGACGACGACCCGGTTATCTTCATGGAATCGGAGCTCATGTATGGCGACAAGGGTGAAGTACCGGCAGAAGAGTACCTCATCCCAATCGGACAGGCATATATCAAGAAACAAGGCACGGACGTGACCATCGTTTCGTTTGGAAAAATCATGAAGGTTGCATTGGCCGCTGCCCAGGAACTTGAGAAAGAAAATATCTCCGCCGAGGTCATCGACCTTCGCTCGGTTCGGCCTATTGACTATGCCGCCGTCGTTGAGTCGGTGAAGAAGACAAATCGCTTGGTGATTGTGGAGGAGGCGTGGCCCCTTTCATCAATTGCCACAGAGATTACCTATCACATACAGAAATACGCTTTCGATTACCTTGATGCCCCCGTGCACAAGATCAACAACCTGGACGTTTCGTTGCCTTATGCACCCACACTTATCCAGGAGATTCTGCCAAGCGTAGACCGTACCATCCGCGCAGTGAAAGCGGTGATGTACCGCAGTTAGAATTCTAATATTTCAAGGCCAGCAGAATCTGCCATGCTTTATCAACTTCACCTTGTTGAAGCGAAGCCTTCGCGAGTTTGTGCACCGCAATCAAGCCGGCCTGAACCGCTGACCTAACTTCCTCCTCTGAGGTTGTCTTGCCATCCGGGCCTGGAATCCGTTCGAAATTCGCCAGTTTCGCCAGGTCATTGCCTGAAAGTACAGGGCTCTTCCTGATAGCTTCCGGTAATTGGTCAAAACCCATTCCGGGTTTTTCGTTGGGCTTTGGTACGGTGAAGATACTGTTGCCCTGTGCCCGCAGGTAGTAGTCGGCGCCCATCCGGGCTACGGCATCCAGCTTATAGGGATCCACTCGTCCGTTTGCGTCCATTACTTCATCGTTGATGTGCATTAGCAGCACTTCGCAAATTACCAGGTTGCCTGCCGACGGGCCTGACCCAAGTTCAATGACCTGTCGCACCTTGCATTCGAATGATACCGGTGATTCAGCAACACGCGGAGGCCGCACTATCACCGAGGGCGCTTGGGTCAGTCCTGCCTTGACAAACTCATTGATTCCCACCGGATACTCACTGCTTGCCAGCGATACTTGTTCCACGATCCGGTAATTGACGATGTTGACCACAACCTCCGCCACAGCCCTGACATTTTCATAGGTGTGCTTCGTCGAACTGTCTCTGCCCCGTCGCGATGGTGAGAAAATCATTACGGGTGGATTAGTGCTGAATACATTGAAGTAACTGAATGGGCTTAGGTTCACATTGCCATCCTGATCTACCGTACTTGCCAGTGCTATGGGACGGGGCACCACAGCGCTGAGGAGATAGCTGTGCATTTTAGGTACCGGGATGGTTTTCGGATCGATTACCAAGGCCTGACTTGTTGATGTTTCTAACGTGTTGAGGTTTGACGAATTAGCTTGGCGCCGGGAGTATTTTACCAGTACACAATCCGAAACCGACCCTGACGCCGTCGCGTTCAGCGTGACCGTTCATGATGATCGTGTCACCATCTTCTATGAATTTCCTTTCCTCACCACCAGGCAAGCGTAAAGGCTTTTTACCGTCAAAAGTAAGTTCAAGCATTGAGCCGTATGATCCCGGTGAGGGTCCGCTTATTGTTCCTGAAGCGTACAAGTCGCCAACCTGAATATTGCAACCATTCACCGTATGGTGGGCAAGTTGCTGTGCTGCGTTCCAGTAGAGGTACTTGGCGTTGGTCCTGCAAAGTGTTGCGCGTTCGCCTCTGGCCGGTTCCAGCAACACTTCCAGCTGGATGTCAAAGTTCCTTTGCCCTTCAAATGTAAGGTAAGGCAAAACGTGCGGAACTTGTTTGGGGCCATCCGAACGAAAAGGCTCAAGGGCATCCAACGTCACAACCCATGGCGAAATCGTTGAACCAAAGTTCTTACCAAGGAAGGGACCGAGTGGCGCATACTCCCATTGCTGGATGTCTCGCGCCGACCAATCGTTGAACAAGACAAGACCGACAATGTGGTCCTCGGCATTGTGAACACTGATTGTCCGGCCCAGCGATGTATTTGTGCATGTGATAAACGCAAGTTCCAGTTCGAAGTCCATCTTGCGGCTTGGACAGAACACTGGGGCATCTGAATCGGGAAGTTTGACCTGGCCTCGCGGACGATGGATGGGCGTCCCGGAAACAACAATTGACGAAGCCCGTCCATGGTAGGCGACGGGCAGATGCTTCCAATTTGGAAGCAAGGCATTCTTCGGATCGCGAAAAAGCGAGCCGACATTTGTAGCATGCTCTTCGCTGCTGTAAAAATCAGAGTAGTTCGGTACCTGCACCGGCATCAGCATCTGGCATTCCGATATCGGTATAAGCGCAAGTTCACTGGCCGCGACATTTGCGCGCAACTCATCATAGTCGTGCCGCAACAACATTGAAAGCCGTTCACGAATGTCCCTTACTTTTTTCCGACCCAGTGCAAAGAACTCGTTCAGCGTCCTTTGATTGAAGATGCCTGGCGGGAGGCCATGCCCATCGAGGAAGCCGTGTTCATGGAGGTAGACCAGGTCGAGAACGTAATCTCCGATAGCTACACCAGCAACCGCAGAAAGGTACTTCGTTTTGAAAATTCCAAACGGGAGATTTTGAATTGGAAAATCTGAACCCTGAGGAACTTGTACCCAGCTCTTGAGTTTTGGATCGTTGGCCGTCATTGCTGTTTCTTAGCTGGTCAAAAATAGGGTAATTTGAATTGTGGACTTGCCTGATGCTTTTAAAAAACAGATGGAAGCCCAACTGGGTAAAGATCAGGATGCCTTCTTCCAGGCCCTTCAAAGTCCCTCTCCTGTAAGCATCCGTTTCAATCCGAAAAAGTTTCAGCCAAAAGGAAACAACAAGGTACCCTGGTGCCTTGCCGGAAGGTATCTTGAGGATCGTCCATCCTTCACGCTGGATCCCTTATTTCAGGCAGGGGCCTACTATGTACAGGAAGCCAGCTCGATGTTGCTAGAGCAGGCGGTGACACAATCCATCGACATCACAGCGCCGACAGTCGCTCTTGACCTCTGCGCTGCCCCGGGAGGCAAATCCACTCATCTCCTTGGACTTATGTCAAGTGAGAGTCTTGTCATTTCAAACGAGGCCATACGAGGCAGGGCAGCCGGGTTGATCGAAAACATTGAAAAATGGGGGTACCCCAACTCCATCATCACACAGAATGACCCCGCCGATTTCTCCCGGCTTGAAGGCTTCGCCGATCTAATCCTTGTCGACGCTCCTTGCTCCGGGGAGGGGCTTTTCCGAAAGGATCCCCTGGCAATTCGCGAATGGTCCCCACTAAATGTTGAGCGCTGTGCCGCGCGTCAGCGGAGAATCCTCGCCGATGTGTGGAACACGTTGCGACCCGGAGGCGCGCTCATCTACTCCACTTGCACCTACAATACAAAGGAGAATCATGAAAACCTGCGATGGGTGGCAGAAAACAACGACTGCACATTTCTGCCTCTCAGGCTTGATCCCATATGGGGAATTGATGAAGTGATATCAGACAATTACAGTGGCTACCAGTGTTTTCCTCATCACCTCCGTGGAGAAGGCTTTTTTATATCCGTGATGAAGAAGGCTGGCCAGGCCGCATGTCAGGTGCCCCGGTCGAAGGACAGACTTCTTTATCCTTCGAATTCCACTTCTGCAGAACTGAATACCTGGATCACAAATCCGGAAAACACATTCCATTTCCTCCACGGCTCGGTAGTACGGATGCTCCCCCGGCGTTACAAGCCGCATTTGCTTGTTTTGCTTGAGAGCGCGCGCGTGATACAGGCTGGTACGGCGATGGGTGAATTGAAGAAAAACAAGATCGTTCCCGACCACGCCATAGCGCTGTCGATCTTCCGGAATCGCAAACAACTCGCAGGGATAGCACTTTCGAAAGACCAGGCCTTGAACTACCTGCGAATGGATCGCCTTCAGCTGCCGGAGTGGCCGGTAGGCTACCATGTAGTTGAATATGAAGGTCTGGGCCTTGGCTGGGTCAATCTCCTTCCTGGTCGAATCAACAATCTCTTTCCCAGCTCCCGGAGAATACGACTAGGCAATTGAGTTTAACTTTAGAGCAAATACCGCTATGAAAACTGTCATCTTATTTTACCTGGTCGCCCTTGCTGCTTCAGCTCAACCGAAACAACCCAACTGGCAGAAACTGGAAGAGGAAACTATGAAGCACTTCCAGGCCATTCTCCAGATCAACTCCAGCGATCCTCCGGGGAACGAGGCCCCAGTCGTGGAATACCTAAAACGTATACTTGACAAGGAGGGCGTTCCGGTCAGTGTTTTTTCGCTGGACCCGCGTCGTCCCAACCTTGTTGCAAGGCTGAAAGGAAGCGGAAAGAAGAGACCGGTGCTCATCATGGGGCATACCGATGTTGTCTCCATAGATTCCACCAAGTGGAAGCACCCGGCCTTTTCAGCAACAAGGGAAGGCGGTTACGTTTATGGACGAGGTGCCATCGATGACAAGGACAACGTCGTTGCCGCGCTGATGGTGATGATTTCGCTCAAGCGATTAAACGTACCGCTTGACCGCGACGTGATCTTCCTGGCTGAGGCCGGCGAGGAAGGCAACGTTCGCCTTGGGATTGACTACCTGGTGAACAGCCATTGGAATGAAATCGAAGCTGAGTACTGTTTCGCCGAGGGTGGCGGAGTACCGCGCAAGGGTGGAAAGATTGAGTATGCAGGAATTGCTACAACAGAAAAAATGGGCCGTGGTGTGCGCCTGGTGGCACACGGTCCGTCGGGGCACGGGTCAGTGCCCTTGCAGACAAACGCCATCGTACACCTCTCACAAGCCATTGCCAGGATTGCCGAATGGCAGACACCCATGCATCTTAATGAGACAACGCGTGCATATTTCGAACGACTCGCCGCCATCAGTCCAGCCGAAGATGCGGCCCGATACCGCTCGCTGCTTGACGGCAAAGGCGCGCAGGCAGCCCAGGAATATCTTGCGGCCAACGAACCAAGGTTGTATTCAACCCTGCGCACATCCATATCACCCAACATTATTAAAGGCGGATACCGGAGCAATGTCATCCCGAGCGAAGCGGAGGCAACCCTGGACATTCGAGCCTTGCCAGATGAGGACATGGAACGTCTCCTGGACGAAATGAAGCGGGTGATCAACGACGCACAGGTCGAGATCGTGGTTCCAAATACCCAGCGTCGCCCTGGGTCACGCCCATCCCGACTAAACACTGAGGCCTTCGTTGCAGCCGAGTCTGCAGTGAAGAAGGTCTATAACTCGGTCGCCATTCCCACGATGCTGACAGGGGCAACGGATATGTCGTTTCTTCGCGCCAGGGGCGTGGAGTGTTATGGAATTGGCCCCATGACTGACGTAGAAGATGGGCCGAAAGGTTTTGGGGCCCATAGCGACCAGGAACGCATTCTGGAGGAGGCGTTGCACAAGTTTGTGCAATTCAACTGGGAGATTATTTACAACCTGGCAAAGGCCAACTAATTTTGTCAAAAACACGCAATTCGGCAAGACCCTGGTCGTTGATCTTGCATCAAGTTGCCCAGTTTTGCATGAAACGAATAACGCTTCTCCTTCTATTTGCTCTTGCTATTGTGATGGGTTGCAATAAGATTGAAACACCCATTGGCACCGTTGACGACCTCAGTCCCTTTGCCAGGAAATTCCTGGGCATGCAGAACGCCGGTATTAATTCCTTTGCAATGACAGGGAGCGGAGGGCTGAAATCGGGGTTCGACGCTGCCATGGATGGTTTTGAATTGCTGTCCAGTGCCGACCCGGGCATGCCTTCTGACAGTGCCATCGTTGGCCCGTCAAATGATTGCTGCTTTACAACTTGCGCAAACGTAACAGAGATTCTGAATGGAGATGGTTCCACGACGGTGATTACAGATTACGGTGCTGGATGTGAGGAGGGTTATGGCGAATGGAGGTATTACATGTTCGGGAAAAACACTAATACATACCGCTACTCATCCTCTCAGATTGACTCAAGGTTTTCATACGAGTACCTCAACCGGTACTCGGCCGACAATTTCGGGGGTAAGTACTATTGGGACATGGACAACGACGGCGATCGGGACACAACAACATGGATTAGCAACGGCTCATCCAATTTCTCTGGCGCGTCGTGGTACGACACGGCCACCCAGGAATTTTCCGGCCACTACAAACATAGCGACACATCCACTTATTCGGTCGACAACGAATCCTATGTACACAAGAGTGTGGGCGAAAGCAAGCACGACAACAAGAAACTAACCGTAACATTAAACAACTATGAATACCGGAATGGCTCGAACTTTTACCATTCCGTCGTCCTGATTCCACTGGTCAGTGACTATACATGCTTTGCAGGAATTGGTGCGGCGTTGTTGACCCGTCCATTCTGGCTGGTTTACGTTTCCGGCCGCGAACGCGTCACGTACAACCAGGATGGAGTGAGTGGAGCATTCGAGGTCGACTATGGAAACGGAGAATGCGACAGTATCATAACGATCATCGAGAACGGGAAAATCATCCGGTTAGATCTGTCCGCCGACTTTGCCATCCTGGCTGAGGGCAATTGAAATTCTTTTCTCGGGCCATGGTTGGCGGAGGATAGGTGCCTTTCCTCTTATTTCCTTATTTTTGGCCGCTTTTCAGCAGGTGTTCATGGCTTTTCCCAACAAATACAATCCCGCCGCCGTCGAGGGAAAGTGGTATGACCGCTGGATGGCCAAAGGAGTCTTTCACGCGCAGCGGGGATCAGGTAAGAAGCCGTATTGCATTGTTATCCCGCCACCCAACGTGACCGGAGTGCTCCACATGGGGCATATGCTCAACAACACAATACAGGACATTCTTATCCGGAAGGCCCGCATGGAGGGAAAAGAAGCCTGCTGGGTACCGGGTACTGATCACGCGTCTATTGCAACTGAGGCCCGCGTTGTGGCCATGCTCCGTGAACAGGGGATAAAAAAATCGGACCTTACCCGCGATGCCTTTCTGAAAAATGCGTGGGAATGGCGCACAAAATATGGCGGTATCATTCTTGAGCAGCTCAAGAAACTGGGGGCTTCCTGCGATTGGGAGCGTACATCCTTCACCATGGATGATGGCTACTACAAGGCCGTCATTCGTGTGTTTGTCGACCTCTACGGCAAGGGTTATATCTACCGCGGCCTTCGCATGATCAACTGGGACTGCGAAGCAAAGACGGCGCTGTCCAATGAAGAAGTGATCTATAAAGAGGAAGGTGAGACTTCCATTTTGTATTCCGTTCGCTACAAGATTGCCGGTACTGCAGATGAATGGGTGACCATTGCCACCCAGCGACCGGAAACCATCATGGGCGATACTGCCATCGCAGTGAATCCCACCGACAAGCGCTACAATCACCTGGTTGGTAAGAAGGCCCTGGTGCCGTTCATTAGCCGTGAGATCCCCGTCATATCCGACGATTACGTTGATAAGTCCTTTGGGTCAGGTTGCCTAAAGGTTACGCCGGCTCACGATGTCAACGACTACGAGATTGGCCTGCGTCATCATCTTCTTGTCATAGACACGCTTAACGATGACGGCACGCTGAACGAGAAGTGTGAGATTCCAAAGTTTGTCGGAAAAGACCGATTCGCAGCGCGAGAAGCATTTGTGAAAGACCTTCGTGATGCCGGGCACATCGTTAAGGAAGAAGAATTCGTTACCCGCATCGGGCGCTCTGAGCGAACCAACTCCGTGGTCGAACCCAGGCTATCGCTTCAATGGTTTGTGCGCATGAAGGAAATCTCCGGGCGAGCGCTCTTTGCCGTGGAACAGAACGAAGTGCGTTTGCATCCGGCCAAATTCAAGAATACCTACAGGCACTGGATGGATAACGTGCGCGACTGGTGCATCTCAAGGCAACTTTGGTGGGGGCATCGCATACCGGCTTACTATTACGGAGACGGTGAAAATGATTTCGTTGTTGCCGAGTCTGCCGGCGAGGCGGCCGTGGAAGCAACGCGACGGACGGGTAAGCACGTTGAGGAGTCTGATCTGCGTCAGGATCCTGATGTGCTGGACACCTGGGCATCGTCGTGGTTATGGCCCATGGCGGTTTTTGATGGTTTTGCCGATGAAAGCTTTGACCGGAAGATGGGCAAGATCGATCGCAGGAAGAAACCTGACCTGGATTTCTTCTATCCCACCCAGGTACTTGTCACTGCACCTGAGATTCTCTTCTTCTGGGTGGCCCGGATGATCATCGCGGGCTACGAGTACATGGACCAAAAGCCCTTTGAGGACGTATACTTGACCGGTATTGTGAGGGATAAGCAGGGAAGGAAGATGTCGAAATCGCTTGGCAATTCGCCTGAACCGCTTGAGCTGATCGAAAAATACGGTGCGGATGGCGTACGAACGGGAATGCTATTTAGTTCACCGGCGGGCAATGACCTGCTGTTTGACGAGAAGCTTTGCGAACAGGGTAGGAACTTTGCCAACAAGATCTGGAACGCCTTCCGTCTCATCAAAGGATGGGAGGTGGTTGAAGGCCCTGCCCCTGAAGAAAACCGTCAGGCGGTTGCCTGGTTTGAAAGCCGGATGGGTCAATCTCTTACGGAACTGGATGAACACTTCACCAGGTTCCGGATCAACGACGCCCTGCTTACAGTTTACAAGTTGGTTTGGGACGATTACTGTTCGTGGTACCTGGAGATGATCAAACCGGCATTTGGGAAACCAATAGACCGTGAGACACATGAACGTTCTACGGATTTTTTCGCTGAACTGATGGCCCTTCTTCACCCCTTCATGCCATTTATAACGGAAGAACTGTGGCAGGCCTTGCAACCTCGGGCTGACGGGGTTTTTCTCTCGCATCAAGGCTGGCCAGCTAAGAAGCCGATCGATAGATCGGTCCTTGCCCAATCGGAAACGGCATTCGAAGTAATCGGCCAGCTGCGCAATACCCGGGCTGCACGCGGCCTGTCGCCCCGCGACACACTCATTATGCAAGTAGCCAATGGCAGAAGTCAGTTTCCCCTTTTTGCCGGCCTCATCGAAAAACTCGGAAATGTGCAGATCCATCAGCCGGATGGTTCAGCCAAACAGGGTTTGACTTTCCTTGCAGGCACGCTTGAATGCCTCGTACCGCTGGAGGGAAAGATCGATGCAGAGAACGTTAGAACTGAGATTCTGAAAGAACTTGAATACCACAAGGGCTTTCTTGAATCGGTGGAAAAGAAACTCGGAAACAAGCGTTTCGTTGATGGGGCGCCGGCGCCAGTTGTAGAGCTGGAAAGAAAGAAGAAAGCAGACGCTGAATCCAAAATCAGGCTCCTGGAGGAGACACTCGCGCGGCTTACTTCTTCGTGATGGTATTGTAGTAATCGAACAGGATAACCAGATGCCTTTCATCACCCAGGTTGATATCGTTAAGCTTGATATAGTCATTCACTTCCCTCTGACGTGATTCCATCAGCTTCAAGATTCCTCTGCGGTTTGGAAGCTCTATTGCCTTCGAGCCCTGGGCATAGTACAACTTCGACTTCTTCATGAACCTGTGATCGGCTGACCCGGTGCTGTGAGTCGGGTTTGTATCGGCAGGTTTAAATGTTACTGTTGTGAATTTGAGCAGACTGAGTTCACCTTCTGCAAGAATCTGGAAAAACCCTAAGTAGGGAATGTCCTCCTCGTTCTTGTATTCCTGTCCGTTGATGAAATACTTGGGTATCAACGTCACGCTGTCCGACATTACGACGCTGCGCACCCTGCTTCCAGACAGTGATCTTATTCCGTTGCCTTTGCCCATATGAATGTCAAACTCATTTCGCTGAAGATCCAGGCGGGCAGCAAGGTCTTTGGCCACGCTGTTATTGTCATAGAGCCAGAACGTGGAAATCTTGAATTCCTTTGTCAGGTAAACGTCGCCAACAACACCGGGTGTCGGCGAGCTAAGATTCCCCAGGGCAACATTGTTTCCCGTCCCGAGTAAGAGACGGTCCATCATGTTCTTCTTGTGCATGTAGTTGTGCGTGACGTCATCTTGTGATCGGACTACATGAGAAGCCAACAGCATCATCAAGAAGCAGCAAGCAGAAACCCTGGTCATCATACTTGTTATGTTTTTTCAATTCTACGGCTCTGAAACCTTTACAGTTGCGCCGCCATAAGGAGTTCTATGTTCTTGAATTTAAGTCCAAACTTACGTGCTACCGATTCATTGGTCAAGCCCCCCTTGTACGTATATACCCCTTTCATAAACCATTTGTGACCGAAAATCATTTGCTCAACACCGCCTTCCTCTGCTGCTCTTAGAATAGTGGGCGTAAAGATGTTGCTGAGCGCAGTGGTAGCCGTGTGGGCAACACGTGACGCGACATTGGGGACGCAATAGTGAATGACTTCATATTTTCTGAAAATCGGTTTGGAATGGGTGGTGATTTCCGATGTGGCTATACAGCCCCCCTGGTCGATGCTCAGGTCTATGATCAGGGAGTTGGGTTTCATCCGGCTGACCATTTCTTCAGAAACTACGTGTCTTGCTTTGCCTTTTTCAGCCCGAAGCGCTCCAATGACAACATCGGCGGTGGCCAGGCTGTCGCCTAATGTTATGGTATCAATTGTGGAAGTGTAGAACTGGTGGCCGAGGGTATGCTTGATTCGCCTCAGCTTGTACAGGTGGTTGTCAAAGACCTGTATCTCCGCCCCAAGGCTCAGTGCAGCCCGCGCTGCATATTCGGCAACTGTACCGGCACCGATAATAACCACTCTGGTTGGCGGCACACCAGTGATACCTCCCAGGATGATTCCCTTTCCATCATGAATGGAACTGAGGTACTCGGCAGCGATCAGCATTACTGTGCTGCCGGCAATTTCACTCATGCTCCTGATGATCGGCATTCCTCCCACCTTGTCTTCAATGAACTCCCAGGCAAGTGATGTGACGCGCTTGCTCAGCAGGGCGTCGATGAATCGCTTTTCGAGGTGACCCAGCTGCAGTGCGCTGATCAGGATCTGACCTGGTTTGAAGAACTCCATTTCCGCGAGCGTGGGCGGTTCAATCTTAAGGATGATATCAGTTTTATATACCTCCTGGGGTGAATAGACAATCTTGGCGCCTGCCTCACTGTATTGCTTGTCGGAGAACCTGGAGCCCGATCCTGCTTTTGTCTCCACCCAAATCTCGTGTCCGTGGCTCACCAATAAAGCGATGGCGTCGGGTGTAAGGCAAATCCTGTTTTCCTGCAGGGAGATCTCGCGAGGCAGCCCGATCAAAAACGACCGATGTCCCTCTTTCACTTTCACCAGCTGTTCCTGAGGAGATAAACTCGCCTTGGCAAGTGATTCAAACCCTGATCGTGATTTCGCGCTCATCCTTGTTGAAACTCAATTTTCCTTCTGCCGGAATCGATCGGCGTGAGTCTGACTTGCATCGCTTCAGCCGGCTGAAGGCGACCAAGCTTTTCGGCCCATTCTACGAGACAGTAGGCGCCAGAATCAAAGTATTCTTCAATCCCGGTTTCAAGAATCTCCTGTTCGTTGCTTAGCCGGTATAGATCAATATGATAAATCTTTCCGTGTCCGGCCGAATACTCATTCACGATAGAAAAAGTCGGGCTGCTCATTACCTCTTTCACGCCCAATTGTCGCGCCAGTGTCTTTATCAGCGTTGTCTTGCCCGCACCCATCTCACCGTAAAACAGCCAAATCTTTTTGTTATTTGAATGCTTGAGGAGTTCCCGGGCTGCCAGTTCCAAGGTGGTCAGCGAGACGTCTGAACCGAGCAAGGTCAAACTCCAACCATCAGGCATTTTTCGAAGATAAGAAAATAAGTGGAATGATCATCTCCTCCATGCTCACGCCTCCGTGCTGAAAAGTGTCCTTGTAGAGGCTAACATATTGGTTGTAATTGTTCGGATAAGCAAAGAATTGATCCTCGATTGCAAATACAAAAGTGGTGGATACATTCGACTTAGGGAGGAAGAAGCGCTCGGGGCGCTGAGCAACCATGACCTTGTCGCCTTCATAACCCAGATTCTTTCCCTGCTTGTAACGGAGGTTGGTATTTACATTCCGGTCTCCCACAATTTTGAAAGGTTTTTTAACCCGGATGGTGCCGTGGTCAGTAGTAATGACCACACGGGCATTCCGGCCTGCTATCTTCCTGAGTATCTCCAGCAACGGAGAATGAATGAACCATGATTTAGTGATCGACCGATATGCTGCCTCGTCCGGGGCCAATTCCCGCACCATCGCCATATCTGTTCGAGCATGCGACAACATGTCGACAAAGTTGTAGACGATCACGTTCAGGTCGTAACTAAACAAGTTGGCCACTGAATCGGCAAGGTCTCTCCCCTCCTCAAGTCGCTTTATCTTGTGATAAGAGAATTTGAATCCAAGATTGTTTCGTTTGAGTTGCCTGGAGAGGAACTCGTCCTCCGCATTATTCTTTCCCTCGTCGACATCCTCACCCACCCACAGGTCCGGGTGCACCTTGGCCATTTCAGCCGGGAGCATCCCGGAAAAGATGGCGTTCCGCGCATAGGCGGTCGTGGTAGGCAGGATCGAGTAGTATGTTTCCTCCTTGTCGACCGAGAAGTACTCGACGAGTTCCGGCTCGATGGCTTTCCACTGGTCATAACGAAGGTTGTCTATAACGATCAGGAATGTCGGCCTGTTCTGGTTCACTTCAGGAAAAACCTTTTTCTTGAGAAGCTGATGTGAGAGCAACGGTTTTTTGGCGTTGGGGTCATTGAGCCAGCTGTCATATTGCTTGCGAACAAACTTGCAGAAATTAAGGTCTGCTTCAACTTTTTGCGATTCAAGCACGTCCACCATGCTGGCGTCCGCCTGGCCTATCTCCAATTCCCAGTACACGAGTTTCTTGTAGAGGTCCGACCACTGTTCATGGCTAAGTTCATCCTGGAAAGCCATGCTGATGTTCCTGAATTGCTGCTGGTAAGATGATGTGGTTTTTTCCGTAACCAGTGTTTTCTTGTCGAGGATCTTCTTCACCGAGAGCAGGATCTGGCTGGGGTTCAACGGTTTTATCAGGTAATCGTCTATGCGGGAGCCAATGGCCTCTTCCATAATCTGCTCCTCTTCGTTCTTGGTGATCATGACCACCGGGACATTTGGTTTTGCCGTCTTTATATGGCCGAGCGCTTCCAACCCCGACATCCCGGGCATATGCTCGTCAAGGAACACCACGTCAAAGCTTCTCGCTTCGTTCAACTCTACTGCTTCGGCGCCATTGTTTACCGGTGTGATATCATAACCGCGTTGCTGAAGGAACAGGATGTGCGGTTTCAGCAAATCTATCTCATCGTCCGCCCACAAAATCGAATATCTTTGCATGAACCTTTTTGTGACAAGTTAACGATAAACAAGGAATCGGCTGGCAAGCATTCCAGCCAAACGGTGAACAAGCACAAGATCATCAACGATCCCGTATACGGTTTTATTCCGATCAAGAGTCAGTTATTGTTTGACCTCATTGAACACCCGTTCCTACAGCGCATGCGGCACATCCGACAGCTCGGCCTGGCTGAGTTTGTATACCCTGGCGCGATCCACACTCGGTTTCATCATGCATTGGGCGCAGCTCACCTCATGCAGCAGGCTATCGATGTACTGCGTAGCAAAGGAACTGATATCTCTGATGAAGAAGCTGAAGCCGCACAGATCGCGACACTCCTTCACGACGTCGGTCACGGTCCATTCTCTCATGCGTTGGAGGAGTCGTTGCTTCCTAATGTTCAGCACGAGAGTCTTTCCTTCCTTCTAATGAAGGAACTCAACAGGCAATTGAACGGCCGGCTGGATCCCGCTATCCGTATTTTTCAAAACACCTATCCTAAGAAATTCCTGCACCAGCTTGTGAGTTCTCAGCTTGACATAGACCGATTGGACTACCTGAACCGCGACAGTTTCTTCACGGGTGTGGCGGAAGGTGCGGTGGGCACAGACAGGATTATCGCGATGCTGAACGTAGTAAAAGGGCAGATCGTCATTGAAGAAAAGGGAATTTACAACATCGAAAGCTTTATCAATTCGCGGCGGCTAATGTACTGGCAGGTTTATTTACACAAGACCGCCGTGGGAGCAGAACGGCTACTTGTCAATTGCATTCGTCGCGCGCAGTATCTTGCCCGCTCAGGTGAGCGTGTACCCTGCAGTGATGCATTGTCGGTCTTTCTTAACAACACCTGGGCGCTCGACGATTTCTCAGAACACAAGCATGTATTGGAAGCTTTCGGGAATTTGGACGACTACGATGCATGGGGTGCGATAAAAGTATGGCAAACGCACCGTGACCCAATTCTCGCGAGGTTGTGTGGCATGTTATTGAACCGGAATCTATTCAGGATCCGGCTGTCAACCGCACCGATTCAAAAAGCGGAAGTGGAAAGCGTGCGCGATGCGATCTGCAAGCAGCTGAAAGTGACCCGCAACGATGCCGTTTATTTGTTTTCGTACGGGACTGTTTCCAACGAAGCCTACCTACAGGAACGCAACTCCATTCTCGTGTTGATGAAATCGGGTGCGGTGCAGGATGTTTCGGAGGCTTCAGACCTTCCAAACATCAGGGCGATGAGCAAAATCGTCAAAAAGAACTACTTATGCTGGCCCAAAAACCTATCTTTGTGAAGGGTCAGCCATGAACCACCTATGGAATTCACCCTGAAACAAATTGCCCACATCCTGAAGGGAGAGGTGCGCGGTGACGGGGATGTGAAAATCAATACGCTGGCCAAAATCCAGGAAGCAAGACCCGGACAGATAGCTTTTCTTGCAAACCCCAAATACGAGCAGTATGCCTACACCACGAATGCAAGTGCAATCATCGTGGCCAAGGATTTTCAACCACGAAAGGAAATCAAGTCGGCATTAATCCTGGTCGATGACCCCTATTCCAGTTTCACCGTGTTGATGGAACAATACCACAAGCTGATCAGCTTTCAGAAATCAGGCGTTGAGCAACCTAGTTTCATTAGTGAATCCGCTAAGATGGGGGCCAACGCTTATCGAGGAGCGTTCTCCTACATTGGCAACAACACCAGGATCGGCGACAATGTCAAGATTTATCCTCAGGTGTTTGTTGGTGATGACGTCATCATTGGCAACAATGTCATTCTGCACCCCAATGTGAAAATCTACGCACGCACCCGGATCGGAAACAACTGTGTCATCCATGCTGGGACGGTCATCGGTTCAGATGGCTTCGGCTTCGCACCGCAGGAAGACGGATCTTACAAAACCATTCCTCAGATGGGCAACGTCGTTGTCGAAGACGATGTGACCATCGGGGCCAATACAGTGGTCGACTGCGCCACGCTGCAAGGCGATTCGACAATCATCCGGCAAGGGGTGAAGATGGACAACCTGATCCAGATAGCTCACAACGTCGAAGTAGGGAAGAATACAGTCATTGCCGCCCAGGTCGGCATATCCGGTTCGACCAGGGTTGGAGAAAACTGCATGATTGCCGGTCAGGTTGGAATTGCCGGACACATCGTCATTGCCAACCAGACGAGCCTTGGCGCCCAGGCCGGCGTTTCAAAATCCATCACGGAAGAAGGCCAGCGGCTGCTGGGTTATCCAGCAATCGACATCAAGGATTATTTTCGTTCCTATGCCGTTTACAAGAAACTCCCGGAAATCGCGCACCGTTTAAGGGATCTTGAGAAGAAGACAACGGAGCAGGCATCTGACACGTTTGAAACGCCCAATAACGGGCAGAATTGAATCGAGTGGGTTGTTGCACCCAATCTTTTGGCATACTGGCCTGATACTCTTAAATTTGCGGGCTATTTTGAGAGATGCTTAACCACAAGCAGAGGACCATCAAGAAGTCGGTGACCATTTCCGGTGTGGGCCTGCACACAGGGATTCAAACGACCGTTACCTTCCAGCCGGCCAAGCCCAATCACGGGATCAAATTCCAGCGTGTTGATCTGCCAGGCTCACCGGTCATCGACGCAGATTGCGACCGCGTGGTGGATGTTTCGCGCGGTACTACGATTGAGCAAAGCGGTGCGCGTGTAAGCACAATTGAACATACCCTTGCCGCTCTCGTCGGTCTCGAGATTGACAATGTGCTGATACAGATTGACGGTCCTGAGGCCCCGATCATGGACGGAAGTTCGATCCAGTTTGTGCAGGCCCTGAAAGAAGCCGGATCTGAGGAACAAAATGCCCTTCGCGACTTTTTCGAAGTCCAGGACAGTATCTTCTACCGCGAGAGCGCGCGTCATGTTGAAATCGCCGCCTTGCCGCTTGATGACTACCGCGTGACGGTAATGATCGATTACAATTCACCTGTATTGGGAAGCCAGCACGCAAGCATTACCAACATCCAGCAGTTCGAAAAAGAAATTGCGTCCTGCCGGACGTTTTGTTTCCTCCACGAATTGGAGATGTTATACAAGAATAACCTGATCAAGGGCGGAGACCTGAACAATGCAATCGTGATTGTTGACCGCGTGGTTGAACCCGGCGAATTGAACAACATCGCAAAGATGCTCAACAAGCCCACCGTTGAAGTTAAGAAGGAAGGCATTCTTAACAATGTCGAGCTCAGGTACAACAATGAACCGGCCCGTCACAAACTCCTCGACATTGTCGGCGACCTGGCGCTCGCCGGCCGGCCGTTGAAAGCACAGATCCTCGCCGCGCGTCCCGGTCACGCAGCCAATGTAGCATTTGCCAAGAAGCTGAAGAAAGCGATGGCAGAGTCGGATAAGAAAGGTGTGCCGCGATACAACCCGGCACTTCCGCCCGTCATGGATATCAATAAGATTATCCAGACCCTTCCCCATCGCTACCCGTTCCTGTTGATCGACAAGATCATTTATCTCGACAAGGAGACTGTTGCAGGGGTCAAGAATGTGACCATGAACGAGAACTTCTTTGCGGGGCATTTCCCGGGCAACCCGGTTATGCCCGGCGTTCTCCAGGTGGAGGCTATGGCCCAGATTGGCGGAATCCTTGTTCTCAATACAGTCCCGGATCCGGAGAACTACTGGACCTACTTCCTGGGAATCGACGACTTCCGCTTCCGCAAGATGGTGCTTCCCGGGGACACGCTTGTGATCCAGTGCGACCTGCTGGCGCCTATCAAACGCGGCATCGCTAAAATGTACGGCCGGGGTTATGTTGGCAATACGCTGGTGTGCGAGGGAACAATGACGGCCAGCATTGTCAGAAAAGATTCATGAGCAAATTCCCGCTAGCCAATGTCCACCCGGAAGCTGTCCTTGGCAGCAACGTGGTCATTGAACCATTTGCCACCGTTCAGAAAGATGTCGAACTCGGCGACGGCTGCTGGATCGGGTCCAACGCTGTAGTATGCGAAGGCGCCAGGCTGGGAAAAAATGTCAAGGTGTTCCCAGGCGCGTCCGTTTCTTCAATCCCCCAGGACCTGAAGTTTGCAGGTGAGAAGACCGAAACTTTTGTTGGAGATAACTCAGTTATTCGCGAGAGCGTAACAATAAGCCGCGGCACTGTCGACAAGCATAAGACAGTAATTGGAAAGAACTGCCTGCTGATGGCCTATGTGCACGTCGCCCACGACTGTATCATCGGCAACAATTGCATTTTCGCCAATGCCGTCCAGGTGGCCGGTCACGTAACCATTGAAGATTGGGCCATTATCGGTGGCGCAAGTGCACTTCACCAGTTTGTCAAGGTCGGCGCCCACGTAATGCTATCCGGCGGTTCGCTGGTGCGCAAGGACGTACCGCCTTATACAAAAGCAGCACGTGAACCCCTGACGTATGCCGGTGTCAACAGTGTAGGGCTCCGGCGAAGAGGATTCACCACAGAAAAAATCAGTGAGATCCAGGAGATCTACCGCTACATTTTTCTCAAAGGCCTGAATAACAGCAAAGCGCTGGATGCTGTTGAGCGCGAACTGCCCCAAAGCGATGAACGGGATTACATTGTCAAATTCATTCGCAGCTCCGAGCGCGGAGTGATGAAGGGTTTCACCACCAGTCTGGCAAGTTTTGAATGACGCTTACTGCTGAAAATGTCTGCAAGCGATATAATCGCGAATGGATTTTCAGGAATTTCTCGTTCTCCTTTCATGAAGGACATTATGCCATTGTTGGGCCAAACGGTTCGGGGAAGTCAACACTTCTCCAGATTCTTTGGGGGCAGCTTCCATCTTCTTCGGGTAATCTTTTGTACCACGATGGCAGCAAACCTGTTCCATCCGATGATATCTTCCGGCATCTCGCCATCGCCGCCCCCTACGTCAACCTGATCGAAGAGCTTACCTTGAAGGAGATCATTCGCTTTCACTTCTCATTCAAGAAATCCAGAGAAAAACAAGGCCCGGAACGCCTGTTGGATCGCATGGAACTTGGCCATGCACTTGACAAACAAGTCGCACACTTCTCCTCTGGCATGAAACAACGTCTAAAGCTGGGGCTTGCACTGTTCTCTGATGTGCCCCTGGTCTTCCTGGATGAGCCCACTACCAACCTGGACAAGGCTTCAGTGGCTTGGTATTGGGACCAGTTCAACCTTCTGCCCCCGAAAACCACGGTATTTGTAGCTTCAAACCACGAATCTGAGTATCCGGAGCGGGCAATCAAAATCAACCTTTCGGATTACAAGTCAGGTTACAATTGACGTGCAGCCTATATTTAAAGGCCTCCGGGGCCGTTTTTTGAAGACCCAATACTCGAATTAGGACCGATTTTAGTATGTTTGAGATAACTACCAATCGCATGAAAAGAAGCAGTTTAATCATCGCGCTTGCTCTCCTCGGAGTGGCTGCATCCTTTTGGCAATGCGGGTCCGATCCCGCCCCGGCGCAGGATCCAAAGGATGCGCAGCTGGAGAAACTTTCAAAGACCTGGAACACAACCAGTCAGACAATTGATGGCGTGCCAGACCCAAACCATGATAATTTCTCGATTGCGATAAGCGGCTCAGCAGGTCAAAACACATTTAACTACACCACGACAGGAAGACCCGCCTGTGCCTCTCCCTGCAGTCCGTGGCCGGCATCCGGAACGTTCACTTTCGAGGCCGATTTTGCTACTACCCTCAAGCGGGAAGATGGAACGATCATTACCTATTCTGTGACAGGATCTCAGCTGCAGATGACATTCTCCTATGCCGGCGCCGGTTTCACAGGCCGCACAGCAGTGGTGCAGGGAAACTGGACGTTCCAGTTCGGGCTCTAAATGAAAATAAACTTGTTTGTAATAGACCTCGTATGGGGTCTTTTTTATTTGAAGACGGTGATGGTTATCCCTGCTCCGCCCCGGTCTGCATGCTCATCGCGGAAAAATGCCACCTCCTTCCTGCCTTTCAGGTAATCCCTAACAACGGAACGGAGCACGCCCTCTCCTTTTCCATGCAGGATGCTGACTTCGTTCATCCCAAACTGCACTGCTTCGTCAATGAACCTCATTAACACCGGCATTAGTGCTTCCACGCGCATGCCACGAACGTCCAGTTGGGGAGAGAATTGCGAAGTGCCTGAAGGATAGGCGGAACCTGTCTCGACTGTTGCAACTTCTCCCTGTTGGTCGCTTCTTACCAAGCGCTCTAACTTCACGCTCGAACGAATCGTCCCGAATTGAACCAACGCAATCGTTCGTTTCAGCGTGAGGATAGTCCCTGTAACTTCGCCGCCTATTAGCCGGACCTTGTCGCCTTCCTTGAGCTCTCCCCCGAGAGCCGGCGCACTTCGCGTTTGCGGTTTTACACGTTTCGTGAGTTCACGAAGTCCCTCCCTGATCTTTCTGGTTTCCAGTTTCTCTGCTTTGTTCTCACGGATATGACGAATGGTCTTTTCAATCTCACGATTCGTTTCCTGCAACAATGACGAAGCCTCCGTTTTGGCACGGTTCAGGATTTCTCTTCGTTGAGACTCTAGTACCTCATTCAATTCCGTATACTTCTTAAGGGCCGATTGGGCCTTACCTTCCCGGCTGTTCAATTCCTCGGCCCTCATTTCAAGCCTTGCCCTTTCGTCGGCTACTTCCTTGAGCAAAGTTTCCAGGCCGATCAGTTCTGAGCCGATAATGCGTTCAGCGCTCTTGAGAGCCTCCCCGGGAAGACCGGTCTTTGTAGCAATCTCCAGGGCAAATGAACTACCGGGCGTACCAATTTCTAACTTGAAAAGGGGCGCAAGATTGTCAGTATCAAACTGCATTGCCGCATTCCTGATGCCTGCGGCTCTGCTTGCAAAAGCTTTGAGGTTATAATAATGCGTTGTGGCCAGTCCCCAGGCTTGTTTCTTAAGAAGTTGCTCCAGGATGGCCTGTGCAATGCCTCCGCCGAAATTCGGATCTGTACCGGACCCAAGTTCGTCCATCAGCTGGAGGGACCGGGGTCCTCCTTCCAGGATGAAAGTGGCCATGTTTTGCAGGTGTGAACTATAGGTGCTTAGATCACTTTCGATGGACTGCTGGTCTCCGATATCAAGAAAGATCGAATCGAACACTCCCATCAAAGAATCGGAATGCAATGGCACCAGCAAACCGCACTGCATCATGTACTGAATGAGTCCGACTGTTTTCAAGCACACAGATTTGCCGCCAGCATTCGGGCCCGAAACCAGCAGAAATCGATTCTCTGCCGTCAGTTCAATGTCCAATGGTTCCAGGTGCCTTTTGCCTTTCCATGCCAGGTGCAACAATGGGTGCCTGGCCCGGATCCACTTTACCGCTGGCCGGTTTGCCAGCACAGGCATGCCGGCTTCCAACTCCGTTGACAATCTCGCCTTCGCCTGAACAAAATCCAGCTCCGACAGCAATGCAAACGCCGCGTTTACATCATTGCGTTCATGACTGACAAACGAGGTCAGCTCCCGCAGGATGCGGATAATCTCCTTGCGTTCCTCAAGGATGAGGTCGCGAAGGTCATTGTTGGCTTCCAGTACATCGGCAGGCTCAAGGTACACCGTCTGGCCGGTGGCAGACTGGTCAACCAAATACCCTTTCACCTTACGCTTGTGCTCTGCAAGAAACGGGATCACCAATCTGCCATCACGAATCGTAGGCTGAGCGTCTTCTGCCGACCAGCCGTTCGCAATGGCTTGCCGCATGATGTGGTCAGCTGCCCGGCGAGCCTTTTTTTCTTCTTCCTTCAGTTGCTTCCTTACCCGCGCCAGTTCTGGTGACGCGCTATCACGGATCTTTTCTTCATCATCAATTACCGAGTTTAGCCGGGCGATCACTTTCTTCCCTGTATCGGCTGGCAAGACAAGTGAAGACAGGTAAGGACAGCTGTCCCGCAGTTTTTCCAGGCGACCATTGACTTCCACTGCCACCCGGAGCCCCTGCAGCATCACTGCAAAGTCTGCGGTCTCCAGGTGGCTTCCCCCGACCCCTAGCATAGGGAACCAAGCATCCGGGTCAGCATATGGAGCCAATGGAAGACTATCACCTATTTCTCGCAGCGCAACAAACTCACGGACAAGCTGCAGCATTTTTTCAATCCCGACATGGTCCGTTCGAAACGACATGTCGCGAACTTTCCGCCTGCCAGGTTCGCCGAGACATGCGGAGGCAAGACGCTCACGCAACTGGTCAAAACCCAAACGTTTTTCGAAGTCTTGCGGAAAAATCATGCGAAGGTCGTTGCAGGCCCGCCTATCTGCTTCGCTGTTCCCGCAGGCTGAGCGAGTCGATGATGGCATCGTAAATAGCCTCAAGTTCGGCAGGCCTCTCCAGGTAGTAACTATAGGCAATGCGCAGGGTCGAATCGCTTAGGCCCATCTGGCGCATGATTCGATCCTGCCGCACAAGGAATATCTGGTAAGCAGTATCCTTTGGCAGCGCCAACAGTGAGGTCCGCGCTTCGGCCAGGTAGACCTTCATCATCAGGTTCACCATTTCATCACGTGTCAGCGGCGCGGACTTTGATGATTCATCCCCGCACGAAAAGCTGAGAAAAAGTATCAGAAAGACCGGAATGGCTGTGTTACGCATGGAAAACATTCTTTCTGGTGGCAAATTACTCATATTTTAGCGGCGCAAATCCGGCAGGCATGCGGGCCTTCGGAAGGGAAACGAAAACGATGCCAGGTTGAGAGCGCTTCTGAAAAAACTTCGTCGGTACGAAATCCAGATTCGCAAGGCTATCAACAGCCAGATGCAGGGGGATTTTCATTCCATTTTCAAGGGTACCGGGCTGGAGTTCGACGATGTCAGGCCATACCAGTACGGGGATGACATACGCACCATCGACTGGCACGTATCTGCAAAAGGGCACGGCACATACGTGAAAACCTTCAAGGAAGAGAAAGAGCAAACGATTTTCTTCATCCTCGACGTAAGTGCTTCACATGAAATCGGCATCCCCGGACGTACCAAGTCTGATATCGGTATCGAGATCTGTGGTGTCCTTGCACTTTCGGGCGCGAAAGAATCCAGCCAGGTGGGATTGATATGCTATTCTGACGAGCGCGAGCAATACATTAAACCAAGGAAGGGAATCGGTCAGGCCTACCAGATCATTGCATGCCTGGAAGGGATGAAACCAAAATCCTTGCGAACGAATCTGGCCAAGGCTATTTCTTTCGCGCTGAATGCAATCCGGCGCAGAAGCGTCATCATTATGATTTCGGATTTCATAGACGAGGGATATCACCGCAACCTGCAGTCACTGGCCCGCCGTCATGACCTTGTAGTTATCCACATCACCGACCGTCGCGAGACACACCTCCCGCGACTGGGGATCATTCCGGCTCTCGACAAGGAATCGAAACGAACGCTCTGGATTAACACTTCATTCGGGCATTTCCGTGAGCAACTGGCGGCCGTTCACGATAAGAGACAGGACGAACTTAAAAAGTTCAGCCGGAAGCACCAGATCAATTACCTGAGCATTTCCACCGAAGAGGACTTTGTACCCAAGCTGCTTCGCTTGTTCAAGGTTCGGAACAAAACCCAGAAGACTTAAGTAGCCGACGCGTATGCACAAATGCTGGAAGACGATTGGGGCTGTTTTACTTGCCGGAGTTTCACTATCAGGTAAGGCCCAGGAGATCAGGGTGCGGGGTTACTTCAACGCCGATAGTGTGTACCTGGGCCAGGTCATCCCTTATGTTCTCACAACTACTTACCCGCGAAACGCCCAGATACTCTTTCCCGACACAACGTTTTCATTTACTCCATTCGAGGTGACCGGCAAAAGGTACTTTCCAACTCGCTCGAACGACAAGACCAGCAGCGACAGTGCCGTATATCTGCTGAGTACTTTCGAACTCGACAGCATACAAGCCCTGCGTTTGCCTGTCTTTGTACTTCAGGCTCGCGACTGCCTGGCGGTGTTCACCGCGACCGACAGCATTTACCTCCGATTCAGTGTGAAGATGGCCCTGGATTCCATCCCTGTGGAAAAACTCCCGCTGAAGGCAAATACCGCGTACCAAAGGGTTCGACAATTATTCAACTACCCGGTGCTGATTTACTTCTTCGTCGGGGTCGTCCTTGCAGCCGTCATTGCCTGGATCTTCTTCGGGAAACAGATTCGCCGGTACTTTTTGCTTCGTCGAATGAAACGAAACTACCACAATTTCCTTAAACGGTTTGGGGAGTCGGTGAACAAGATGGGTGCCGATGCCTCATCGCTCGTCGCCGCAGATGCGCTCTGGCTTTGGAAGCGGTATATGGAAGATCTCGAAAACTATCCGTTCACGAAATCAACTTCACGTGAAATCCTGAAAAGATTCACGCATGATGGATTGGCTCGCGCATTGCGCACGATAGACCGGGGCATTTATGGTGGATACGGGGCTGTTCCTGAGTCATTCCGCTTCCTCCAGGACTACTCCCGGCAGCAATATGAGAAGAAAGAAGCGGAGGTGAAGAATGGATAAGGTGAACACCTGGTCACTCGATTGGTTTTTACCATCCACGCTAGGCAGCTTTTCGTGGACAAATTATTTTTTTCTTTATGCCATTGCCCTTGTTCCCTTGCTGTTTGCAGCACAATGGGCCTGGCGGCACTTCTTTAACCAAAAACTCCCGGTTGCCTTCAGCAAACATGAATCCAGATCCTCAGCGTTGACGCTTGTTAGGTTTATTCCTGAATTGATCCTGGCAGCAATGACCGTACTGTTGTTGATGGCCCTCGCCCGGCCTCAACGAAGCAATGAAAAAGTGGAACAGTGGACCGAAGGGATTGACATCATGTTGGCCATCGATATTAGCCAGTCGATGCAAATCGAAGATTTCCTTCCCAACCGCCTTGAGGCAGCCAAACGGGTGGCGCGGGATTTCATCAAGGGGCGTATGCAGGATCGCATCGGCCTGGTGGTGTTTTCAGGTGACGCGTTTTCGCTGGCCCCCCTTACTACAGACTACGCATTACTCAATGCCTACCTCGATGAACTGAACTTCGACATGATCGAAGGCCGCGGAACAGCCATCGGAAGCGCCATCGCAGTCGTAACCAACCGGATGCGAGAGTCGGAGTCAAAATCCAAGGTATGTATACTCCTGAGCGACGGAGACAACACCGCCGGCAACATTGACCCCATAACTTCGGCAGAATTGGCAGCAGCCTATAACATCAAAATGTACACCATCGTCGTGGGCCGCGAAGGATTGGTACCCTATGGAAAAGACTTTTTCGGGCGGCCTAACATGGTTGAGAACACCGTTGATGAATCCACGATGCGGCACATTGCAGACATCGGCTCCGGTGAATTCTTTCGGGTCACAGACCAGAGGGCGCTTTCACAGGTGTTTCAAACCATTGACAAACTGGAAAAAGCTGAGATCAAAGAGACTCGCTTTAAAGACACCAGCGACTTTTATTTCATATATGTCAGGTGGGCCGCCGTATTCTTTTTGTTTTGGCTGGCGTTAAAGTCAACCTTTGTCAGCAATGTGCTTCAAGACTGAATTGCCGTTAGCAGTAGTCTTCCCCCGAAAGCAATCAGCACAAGCCCTACACCCGCATTCATCCATGCCAAGATCCGAGGTGTGATGATCCCCCTCAGGCGCCCGGCCAGGTAGGCTTTTGCGATATCGGTTGCCAGCGCGGTGACCAGCACGCCGGTAAAAAAAACAGCAAACTGCGATTTTGTTAAGTACCCGAACTCCAGGGTGGCCATGCTTACAGAGCCAATCCAGAACAAGGGGACCATCGGGCTCATTGTATTTATCAGAAACCCCTTGATGAGGTAACGCGTTTTACGTCGACCCGGTATCTCACCGGCACTATCAGCCGGTTTGCGCCGGCTTTTAATAAAGAGATAATAGGCACCAAAGGCCAGAAGTATTGCACCACCGATAAAGCCCATGTAAATCTTTACCTGCGGTTGAGTTACGAAAGTAGATAATCCAAAGTAACAGATCAGAACATACATCAGGTCGCTGATCGATACGCCAACGGCAACAAGAACACCGACCCAGAAACCCTTGTCGATGCTGGTATGAATGATGGAAAAGAATACCGGACCTACCAGGAATGCAAGCACGATCCCAAACTCTATGCCGTTGAGCAGCGTGTAGATCACCTCTTCAAAAAGGATTGCCAATCCTCAAGTTGGGCATTCTTCAGCACGCGGGGAAACTTGTTCTGGCCGCCCATTTTGTCCTTTGACTCCAGCCATGCATAAAAAGTTTGCGTTGGGAGCAGGTCAACTTTCACCTCTTTCAGTGCCGCGCTTCGCTCGGTGGCATAGTCATCGTTTAGCTCCTTCAGGTGATGATCCAGCCGGTCGCACACATCGGCTGCATTTGCTTTTTGGTCCGTACCGATGAACCAATGGTGCGCAAACAATGTCCCATGTGGAATTCCTGCCACGGTAAACTCCTTGATCTCGAGGTTTAGTTCATTTGCCACCAATTCGACTGCCTTGTTCATATTGTCGACAGACAAATGCTCACCACACAAGCTTAGGAAGTGTTTCGTGCGGCCGGTGATCATGATCTCAGCATCCTCTACAGATGTAAACCTGATCAGGTCGCCGATAAGATATCGCCATGCGCCCGCACAGGTTGACATTAGGAGCGCATAGTCGATTCCTTCCTCAACCTCGTCGATAAGCAGAGCCCTGGCAACCGGCGAGATTTCCCCTGATGGCAGGAAATTCTCGTCGTTAAACGGGACAAACTCATAGAAGATGCCGTTGTTCAACACGAGTTTCATCGCGCCGCGCCGTGGGGAGGCCTGGTAAGCCACAAATCCCTCTGATGCAAGATATGTTTCAATGTAGTTGATTGGCCGGCCAAGCAGCTTTTCAAACCCTTTCCGATACGGCTCGAATGAGACACCGCCATGCACATAGACACGAAGATTCGGCCAGACTTCGTGGATGTGCTGAACCTTGTGGTGGTCAATGATCTTTTCCAGCAAGATTTGAATCCATGCTGGCACACCCACGATAATCCCGATGTCCCAATCAACGGCCTTCCGTGTGATTTCTTCCAGCTTAGCGCTCCATTTCTTCGTTTTTGCGATTTTCTTGCCCGGCTTGTAAAAGCGTTGGAACCAAAAGGGAAGACGTGCTGCCTGGATGCCACTCAGGTCGCCCTCGTAGTAATTGTCGCGGCGTTTCAGGCTTGTGCTGCCCCCCACCATAAGAATTCCGGATTCGAAAAACTTACTGGGCAGATCGTACTTGGCCAAAGACAAGATTTGCCGGATGCTCGTGCGCTGAATGGCCCTCGTCATATCCTTGGTTATCGGGATATACTTGGAGGCCGACTCCGAAGTTCCCGAACTCAACGCAAAATACTTCATGCGGCCGGGCCAGCACACATTCTTTACACCCTTCAGCGAAAGCCGCCACCAATCCTTGTAGATCTTATTGTAGTCGTGAATGGGGATTTTCTGAAAGTGACGGTGAAATTCCTTAGGGCCCTTGCGAAAATATCGCAAGATCTCCTGAAAATGATAGTACCTGCCAAATTCTGTATCTGCAGCCGTGATCAGCAGATCTTTCAGAGCATTCTTTTGGAGTTCGAAGGGAGAGGAATACTCCTGATCGAGATTCTCCCGAAGTTTAAGGCTCCTTTTTAACAATGTACCGAGGATCGCCATATTTTTGCAGGGCTCGTTTTCAGGGGCTTTAAAGATAGAATGGGAATCCAGAATAACATAGCAAAAGTCCAAACGCAGCTGGCCCCCAGCGGCGCACGACTGGTGGCCGTGAGTAAGACGCATCCGGTCTCGGCGATTTTGGAAGCCTACCAGGCGGGACAGCGGATCTTCGGCGAAAATAAAGTACAGGAGATGATGGAAAAACAGCCCTTACTGCCGGCCGACATAGAGTGGCACCTTGTCGGGCACCTCCAGCGCAACAAAGTCAAACACATTGCCTCCTTTGTCTCCCTCGTACATGCCGTAGACAGTTTCCGGCTTCTCGAAGAGATCGACAAACAAGGCGGAAAGTGCAGCCGGATCATCCCATGCCTGCTGCAAGTGTACATCGCCACCGAAGAAACCAAGTTTGGAATGGATGCTGAAGAAGTCCGGTCATTGATCAGGGCTGGAAACGTGGAGAAACTCAGACATGTGCGCATCGATGGACTGATGGGTATGGCTTCACTGACTGCGGACACTTCGCAAGTTCAAGCCGAATTCCATGGATTGAAAATATTCTTTGATGAACTGAAGGCCTCCTCACTTCCTCCTAACATCGGGATGAAAGAACTCTCAATGGGAATGAGCGGCGACTTTGAAATCGCTCTAAAGGAAGGGAGCACGCTGGTAAGGATAGGAACGGCAGTTTTCGGGGAAAGAAAGCCAAACCTGGGATGAACAGAAAAGCCACGTTGACAACAGGTGCCTTGCTCATGGCTGCAGGCGTTGCTCTTGGCGCTTTCGGTGCGCATGCGTGGAAAGAGTCGCTGGCAGCAACAGGCCGCACTGAAACGTTTGAATTGGCCATTCGTTACCTGCTTACTCACGCCCTGGCCATTCTGATATTAGGCGCCCTGATGAAAGATTATCCCAGGCTTCATGCAGCTGCAAAACTGCTGTTGGCTGGAATATTCCTCTTTAGCGGAAGCCTCGTTGTCCTCGCTCTTACCAACAAAACCAGCTGGGGTCCTGTAGCGCCATTTGGAGGAGCCGCTTTGATTTCCGGATGGCTTGCCGTCGCCTATGCAATAATGAGGGCTAGTCAGGACAACCGGCCTTGAAACTACCTGGGAATTTTGGACAGGACGTTAGCAACAAAAATGATTTGATTGTCGCCCTCCGAGTTCGAGGCATTGCTGACGATTGTCACAACCTTTCTCTGACGACCAAACTTTCCTGCCGAATTAAACGCCAGCGTGATTTCACTTTCACCACCCGGCGGAATTGGGTCGCGGGCCCATCCTTTGGGAGTGGTACAGCCGCAGGTGACCTGAACATTGGTTATCACAAGTGGGGCGTTGCCTGTATTGGTAAACTTGAAAGTGTGCTCTACTCTCTCACCCTGAACGATATCACCAAAATCAAAGGTTGCATATTCCCAGGTGATCATTGGGCCCGAAAGGGTCTGTCCCGTCAGCGGTAAGGCGGTGGCAACAAGCAGCAGCATCAAAACCTTCCTCATAACTGTGATTTTATTCAAATTTATGCATTAAGCAAAAGAATCAAGTTATATAACGAGGGCATGGATAGATCTGTTCAGGAAAGCTTCGGTAACCAACTGCGCGTTCGCGTGTGCGGGCTGTGTTGGCAGGGCGACAGGTTACTCCTGGTCAATCATTCCGGCCTAAGAACGGGTCCATTTTGGGCGCCCCCCGGCGGGGGTATGGAATTCGGACTTTCAGCGGGAGAAAACCTCGTACGCGAATTCCGGGAAGAGACTGGATTGATCATTTCAGTTGGGCGGTTGGCCTTCGTTACGGAGTATCTCGAAACGCCCCTCCACGCGATGGAATTGTTTTACGAAGTCGACGTGGTTGATGGTTCACTGGCTGCAGGTTCTGATCCTGAACTGACAGGAAGCAAGCAGATCATTCAGGGAGTTCGATACATGACAATGGATGAGATCGATTCGATGGCCCCGGAATCTAAGCACGGCGTTTTTGGAATGGTGCCCACTTCCCGACAAATAAGGGAGTTGGCCGGTTATTTCAGAATTTAAACGATCTGGGCCAAATCCCGTCAAAAAACCCCGAACATGGCTTAAAAATCTCAAAAAACGACCTTATTATTGCAGGCTAAACCTGAAGCACGATGAACCTTACCCGAATACTAACTGTAGTTTTTACTGTCATCAGCCTGGGCCTGGCCTGGTTCCTTTATGACAGTATCCAGTCAGTGATTGATACCCGCGAACAAATTGACCAGACCGAAGTCGCTATAATAGAACGGCTCAAACTGATACGTGAAGCAGAAGTTGTGTTCCAGGAACAATTTGGACGTTATACAGCAAACATCGACTCCCTGGTGGCATTTATCCAGAATGGCAGAGTTCCAATCCTGCAGCGGCGCGAGATCATTGAACAGCAGGCATACGGAGGTGAGAAGGTAACAATCGAAATTGATACACTGGGTTACATCTCTGCCAAGGAGAGGATTTTCAAGAAGAACTACACACTCAGCGTTTCCGACAACGGTACATTCGTCGGTTACAAGGTGAAGGTCGGTGACCAGGTGATCAAGAACCAGAAGGCATACAGCATTCGCGTCGGAGACAAGGTCAATGAGCCCCCATTCCAGGAAAAAGGAACAATCATGAGCCTTGCCCAGGTAAACGCCGGCGACGCGCTGATGAGGGGTAAGATGCTGATCAACTATTACGACTACGTTTTCAACCCCACGCTGGACCTTTCCACGCTGGCCTATGTACCCGGATCGGACGGCGTGAAGTTTGAGATATTCGCCGGCACAGTTGATAAGAACGGCATCATGGTTGACGTGATTGAAGTCAAGGATCCGAAGCCGATCAACCCGGCGCGCAAGGAAAGCAATGAACAGAAGGCGCGTAAACCGCTCCGCTTCGGCTCGCGCCTCGACGTGTCTACTGCCGGAAACTGGGAATAACCACTAGCCTTGTCAGCCGTTGCAACGCGACATAAACTGATCAGGAAGATCAAGGACGAGAAGTTTGAAGAAGAAAAACTTCATCGCTACACGCTTTTAGCACAAATCGGGGCAAAGGACTTTCAGGCGGCCGTCATAGACTCCGAGGACGATCGTCTGATTTTTTTTGAGGACTATGTGTTTAGCGACGTCAATTCGCCGGAGGATCAACAAGCTGCCGTCAAAGCGCTGTTTGAATCGCACGAGATTCTCACGGCCGGCTTCTGGAGAGAAGTGAAACTCTCCCTCAAGAACAACAAATTTGTGCAGGTTCCCGGACCTCTATTCCTGGAAGACGCAGCCAGGGACTACCTTGCCTTTAATGCCGTCATGGATTCAGCACAAGAGACAGTGAGGGTGTGCCATAACCGGCTGAGCGACGCAGTCACGGTTTACGCCGTTTACAATGGCCTGGAGGAATATCTTCGCAATACTTACAGCAACACGAAACTTTACGTTTTCCACCAATCGACGGCCCTGATTGAGGGTGTTTTAACGCAGTCGGCCGATCGGCCCGGCAGTCCCCTTTATGTTTATGTTGACCGGTTCAAACTTCACATCCTTTGGGTTCAGGAAGGCAAACTGATCTACTACAACCAGTTCCTTATCAAGCAGTTTACGGACTATGCCAAGTCCATTATGCTGGTGATGAATGCCCTCGGACTTAACCAGGAAGCCACACCGATTGTGCTTTGGGGATACATCGGCAAGAACTCTCCGCATTACGAGGAGTTTATAAAGTATGTCAGGAATGTCGGATTTGGCAACAGGCCGAAACATATCAAGTATGGCTACCTCTTCGATGAAATGCAGGACCATCATTTCTTCGACTTGTTCTCCATTCACCTTCTTACTGCATGAAGCGCATCGCACTCTTTCCAGGCTCATTCGATCCCTTTACCAAGGGGCACCAGGACATTGTCCTCCGGGGCCTGGAGTTGTTCGATGAGATCATTATCGCTATCGGTTACAATTCGCAAAAGGACCAACGATACTTCAAGATCGATTTCATGATCGGGAAGATTCAGGAGACGTTCACGAAATACCCGCGAATAAAAGTAATCAGGTATGCGCAACTTACGGCAGAACTGGCCAGGGATCATGGAGCCCGCTACCTGCTGCGTGGCTTGCGCAACACGACGGATTTTGAATATGAAAACAGCATCGCGCAGGTGAACCGTCACCTGAACTCTGAACTCGAATCTGTATTTCTTATTACATCGCCACCATTTGCTGCGATCAACTCCTCAATCATTCGTGAAGTGCACAGGTACGGAGGCGATGTCTCAGTGATGCTGCCCTATTCGTTAAAGTGATTCAGCGGGAATCCGCTTTCTCCATCATTTTGTAATACTCTTCAAGTACAAACCTCACCGACTTGTAAGAGTTTTCAAGCGCGTGGTATACCTCCTTTTGAGTCATCCAGCGAAGGTCTTCAATATCCTCTTCATAGTCCGGCTTCATATGCGAATCGTCCTGAAGGTCCATGAGGTACCATCGCGTTTTCTTGATCATGTTGTGGCGGTTCATGGTATAGGTGTGCCACGTGGTGCAGATCTTCTTGCCCACCTTCACCTCGATGTTGCACTCCTCCTCAACCTCACGCTCGGCAGTTTGTTTGTATTTCTCGCCGTTTTCCTTTTTCCCCTTCGGCAGATCCCAACGCTTCATGCGATAGATCATGAGAAACCTGTCTTTTTTGCGCACCAATCCCCCTGCGGCCTTCACAATCTTGAATTTTTCACGCAAATACCTCTTCACACCATCATAGTCGTCAACAGAAACATCCAGCGACAGAAGGTTGATCGGTACTTTGCTGTTCACCTGGTCCAGGATATCATTCAAATGCTGCAGGTTGGCCTGTCGCACGTAAACGTGATTAAGCAATTTGGCCTTTGTTACAGCTTCCCTCGCGGCGTTAATGACCGTGTTGAAACTACCCTCCTCCGGTTTCGTGGCAGGCGCCCAAATGCGGATCGGGATGTCGTTGACGAAAAGGTGCATTGGATGGTTCTCCGTTGCAAAAACAAGAATATTTTCCAAACTGCCAACGTCAATTTACGGCTTTTTCAGGCTTGGTCTGACGGCAATTCCTGATAAATTGCCGTTCCTATGCCGATCAACGTCATGGCCTCCACGGCTGGACCTGTCGCTTCCAAGCTGCTGGAAATCGGGGCCATCAAGCTAAGCACGGATAAGCCTTTTACCTGGAGCAGCGGCTGGAAGTCGCCCATCTACTGCGACAACCGGCTCAGTCTTTCATTTCCCCTTATCCGGTCCTACATCAAGCGTTGTCTGGCAGAGGCAATACGCGAGCATTTTCCCCAAGCCGGGGCCATCGCCGGCGTTGCAACGGCAGGTATTCCACAGGGCGCTCTTGTCGCAGATGAATTGGGCCTTCCTTTTCTTTATGTTCGCCCGAAACCCAAAGACCACGGGCTTGAGAATCTCATTGAGGGCCGCCTTGAGACAGGGCAACGTGTGGTGCTAGTCGAAGACCTGATTTCGACGGGTGGCAGCTCCCTCAAAGCCGCTGCAGCGCTGCAGGACGCCGGGGCAATTGTCAACGGCATGGTGGCCATATTCACCTACGGGTTTCAGGCGGCGGCTACCAAATTTGAGAAGGAAGGAATCAAGCTCGTTTGCCTGAGCGACTTTCCGCATGTGCTCGAAATCGCAAAACAGAACAATTTCATCAACAGTGATCAGCTTACCCACATCAAGGCATGGCGGCTGGATCCGGCAAACTGGAAGTGACTATGGACAATGAAAAGAAGAACAAACTGCTCGTGCTCACTGGTGGCGGCGACTGTCCCGGGCTCAATGCCGTCATTCGAGGCATCGCTAAACGCGCACGCAAGGAGACTGACTGGGAAGTATATGGCTCCATCGAGGCATTCAACGGCGTGTTCCGTGATCCTGTGGAGATCGTCAAGCTTACCCGTGACGTCACCGGAGGCATCCATGTTCGTGGAGGCACCATCCTGAAAACCACCAACAAGGGCAACCCTGTCAATTTCCCTTTCATACAACCCGACGGAACGGTGAAGCATGTTGATCGATCTGAAGAACTGGTCAAACGGATTCACGACCTGGGCTTCCAGGCGGTCATAAACATAGGAGGCGATGGATCGCAACGCATCTCGCAAGCCCTGCACAAGCGCGGACTAAACATTATTGGTGTGCCCAAGACCATCGACAATGACCTTTCCTCAACTGACATGACTTTTGGATTCCAGACAGCTGTTCAGGTTGCCACAGACAGCTTTGACAAACTGGTTACCACGGCCGAAAGCCACCACCGGGTCATGATCATGGAAGTGATGGGCCGTGACGCCGGTTGGATAGCACTTTACACGGCGATCGCAGGCGGCGCCGAGATCTGCCTGATCCCGGAGATACCTTACGACATCAACAGGATAGTGAAACGTATCAGCGAACGGTACGACAATGGCCGGGGCTTTGTCAACATTGTAATTTCTGAGGGAGCCAAACCAAAAGATGGATCAGTGACTTCAGCCAAAGGGGAAAAGGGTTCCGAGCACGTGCGATTGGGCGGCGTGGCCTTTCAATTGAGCAAGCAACTGAAAGATGCAGGATGCACTGCTGAAATACGCGAAACAGTGCTCGGTCATACACAACGCGGTGGAAGCCCGATCGCCTTCGACAGGGTACTGGCAACGCTGTTTGGCGTGCATGCCTTTGAATTGGTTCTCAGGAAGCAGTTTGGCCGCATGGTCGCATACAGAAACAACGATATAACGAGTGTCACGCTCGAAGAGGCAACAAAAGAACCCAGTTTTGTCAACAAGGACTCGTCTATTGTCAAGGCAGCCAAAGGCCTCAACATTTCATTCGGTGACTAACTTACCATTCGTATGAAGACCATCCGGGATATCAACTTCAAAGGCAAGCGTGCCATTATTCGTGTGGACTTCAATGTTCCGCTCGACAAGGCTTTCAAGGTTACCGACGATAACCGAATCCGATCGACCATTCCGACGCTGAAAAGGATCCTCGGTGAAGGTGGCAGTTGTGTGTTGATGTCACACCTCGGTCGGCCGAAAGGTGGTCCCGAGGATAAATACTCGCTAAAGCACACGCTTTCCACACTTGAATCTCTGCTTGGACGAAACGTTCAGTTTGCCGTGGATTGCATTGGCACCGAAACGTCAGCAAAGGCTTCAGCCCTTAAACCAGGCGAGGTGCTTCTCCTTGAAAACCTCCGGTTCTACAAGGAGGAAGAAAAGGGAGACGTTGAGTTTGCCAAGAAGCTTGCTGCACTTGGAAATGTATATGTGAATGACGCATTCGGCACTGCACACAGGGCACACGCCTCTACCACCATTGCTGCGCAGTTGTTTTCAGAAAAGTGCGCCGGCCTGGTAATGGCCGCAGAACTGGATAATGCGCGCAGGGTCCTTGAAAATGCGGAAAAACCTTTCACAGCCATCATGGGTGGAGCAAAGATTTCCGACAAGATCCTCATAATAGAAAACCTTCTCGACCGGGTGAACCACCTCATCATCGGCGGAGGAATGGCCTATACTTTCTTCAAAGCCCTTGGGGGCAGGATTGGAAAATCGCTGGTGGAAGAAGACAAGCTCGACCTCGCCAAAGAGCTAATCGCAAAAGCTAAGTCGAAAGGAATGGAACTTCACCTGCCCATGGACTCTGTGGCAGGCGACAAGTTCGACCCGAATGCCAACACCCAGGTGGTAAACAACCACACTATTCCCGACGGCTGGATGGGAATGGACATCGGCCCGCAGGCCCGGCAGGTATTGGGACGAGTCATTGAGGGCTCAAAAACCATCTTATGGAATGGTCCCATGGGTGTGTTTGAAATGCCGAAGTTCTCTGAAGGGACCAAGTCTGTCGCAGAGGCCGTTGTACGTGCAACGGGCAAAGGCGCATTCTCGCTCATCGGCGGTGGCGATTCAGCCGCTGCGGTCGCACAGTTTGGCTTCAGCGAGAAAGTAAGCTACGTTTCAACAGGAGGCGGAGCCCTGTTGGAATACTTCGAAGGAAAAGTGCTCCCGGGTGTAAAGGCTCTTGATTAGTCGCATGGTACGCATTGCATTTGTACTCGGACTTCTTTTGTTGCCTGGTCTGTCTGCCCGCTGCCAGGCTCCGGTTTCTGCGGAGGCACAAATGAATCAAATCAGGTGGTTGCTTGGATCCTGGGCGCGAACAAATGCAGCTCCAGGAAAATCAGGATATGAGATTTGGGAAAATGTTTCTGCAACAGCGTGGAAGGGGCTCGGGATCAGTATGAAAGGGACGGATACGACGTTCATTGAAAAACTGAAGATAGGTGTGGAAAACGGCAAACTCTGGTACATCGCCGACGTTCCCCAGAACAAAGGACTGGTCTATTTTGAAATCACCAGTGTGACCAACGACTCGTTCGTTTGCGAAAATCCCAGGCACGACTTCCCGCAGACGATTGCGTACAAGTTTGATGGTAAGACGATTCGCGCACGCGTTTCTGCAGGTGATAGAGGTATAGATTACCTATTTGTGCGGTCAAACTGATTGCCCCACCACTCTTAAGACCCAGTATGCATCGTAAGCCAGAACACCCTGGTCTACCAGGTCACGCACAACCTCGACAAACAGGTCGCGGTCATTCGGATTCGCCTCAGTCTCAAGGTCGTCTACTGTCATTGGTCGTCGCGAAAGGTGGAAGAGTACTTTCTCCCGGTATTCTTTAAATGAGTCGGCGCTGGTCTGCCGTTTTCTGGAAATACAAACATCGCAGGCGCCACAATCTGCAAACGAGGCTTCGCCAAAGTAGTCCATCACGACCTGCATGCGACAGCGGTGCTCTTGTTCTGCAAAGTTGATCATTGCCCTCGCTTTACTGATCGCCAGCTCCCGCCGTTGGCCCAGTCTTCTGTTATCCAGCGTAAGACGATCCGCATCCTGTCGCGGTATTAGAAAAGTCACTCTTGGCGATTCTGACGCAGGCTCGTACTCCAGAATTTGCAATTTCATCAACTGCCGGAGATCATTTTCAACCTCCTTATCGTCCGACTTCAGGCTGCGCGCAATTGCTTTTTCACTGATATCCGTAAAATCAGAGAATAAAACGGCTCCATAAAGCCGGAGCAACGTTTTGATAAGCGGGTCAAATTTGGCTTCTGCCACCTGGAACTCATAGAGCTTCGGCTTGTCGGCAGTCAGGTGCGCACGTGAAGGGCGGTAAAAGCTGTCACTTAACAACAAAAGCCCTTCCTCCTCGAGCTTTTTAAGGCCGGCAAATGCAGCAGCGCTTTTGAGTCCAAATCGTTTACAAAAGTCCTCCAGGTCGAATTGAAAAACTTCATTTTCGGCACTGCCCTCCGCCAGCTGGTAATAATTGGCCAGAGCCTGGTAAACCTTGCGGAGATATTCGATTGAGGGATAAGACTGCTCAACATTCGCTCTCACTCGTTGCACGTCATTGTCGTGATACACAATTGCTGCATAGGCTTTTTTCTCATCCCTGCCTGCCCGTCCCGCCTCCTGGAAATAGGCCTCCAGGTTTTCGGGAAGATCCATGTGAACAACCACCCGCACGTTCGGCTTGTCAATTCCCATTCCAAACGCATTGGTAGCAACGATGATTCGTTTTTCGTCATTGATCCATTCCTGCTGCCGTTTCATCCGATCCTGGTGCATCAGCCCGGCGTGATAGTACGTAGCGCTTACCCCTTCTTGCTCAAGCCAGCGGCTCAGTTCTACCGTCGACTTCCGTGACCGTACGTACACAATGCCTGTGCCAGGTACTTTGCGCAAGATTTCCAGCAGCTTTTTTTCCTTCGCCTCCGTCTTCCGCACAACGAGCGACAAGTTTGAGCGCGCAAAGCTCTTTTGAAACATCGCCGGCGATCTCAGTCCCAGTTTGTTCACAATGTCCTCTTTCACCTCAGGGGTTGCAGTTGCCGTAAGCGCAAGAAACTTCAAGTCAGGCTTATCCTTCCTCAGATCACCAAGAAGCAAGTAGGGCGGCCTGAAATCGTAACCCCACTGGCTGATGCAATGTGCTTCGTCAACAGCCAGAAACGAGACATTCATCCGGGCAAACCGTTCCCTGAAGATTTCGGTTTGCAGGCGCTCCGGTGAAACATACAAGAACTTGTATTTGCCATACACCGCATTGTCCAGCGCAATGTCGATTTCGTTGTGTCGCATTCCCGAGTGAACGGCAAGGGCCGCGACACCTTTCTTCCTCAGCTGATCCACCTGATCCTGCATGAGGGCAATGAGCGGACTTACTACCAAAGTTATACCCCCCATGATCAGTCCAGGTACCTGAAAGCAAACTGATTTCCCTCCCCCCGTGGGCAAAAGCGCAATAACGTCCTTGTGATCCAACACTGCCTGCACGATCTCGCGCTGTAGCGGCCGGAAATGATCGTGACCCCAATGTTTTTTCAGGATAGCCTCTGGCGCAGGAACGGCCATTGGCTACCAGGTAAGATCTTCTTTCTGAAGGAAAGCTGCGATGCCTTTCTTGCAGTCATCGGTTGCCCGTGCCGCGGCATTCTCACGCGCCGCGTACTCCAGGGCTTCGGACAACGAGCGACCCTGCACCTGGTCTATCAGTTTTTTAGTTGCGGCAAGGGATGCCCCTGATGCGGTAGTGACCAACTGTTGAACCAGGGTATCCACCTCTGCTTTCACGCGCTCCTTTTCCACCACTTGGGTGATCATTCCCAGGCGCGCAGCCTCATCGGCTTGTATCACCCGGCCTGTTAGCAACAGTTCCCTGGCTTTGCCTTCTCCGATCTTGCGAACCAGGAAAACCGACACTAGCGCAGGGATGAATCCAATCTTCACCTCAGTGTAACCAAACTTGGCAGACGGAACGGCGTATGCCAGGTCACAAACAGTCACCAAACCAGAGCCTCCGGCGAGCGCATGTCCTTCTACCTGGGCAATGACAACTTTTGGCATTGTGTAGATCAGGTGATAGAGTTTCATGAGATTGCGGGAGTCAGCAAGGTTTTCCTCGAAAGAGAAATCCTGGAGTTTTTGAAGATATGCCAGATCGGCACCTGCGCAAAACGCTTCACCGTTGGCGCGAAGCACAATTACTTTGGCTTCATGATCGTCTGCCGCCCGCTGAAACGCCTGCGTCAACTCAGACACCATTTGCTGATCGAGCGCATTCCGCTTCTCAGGGCGATCGATTACTATCCTTCCTACCCTGTTTTCCGTGCTGTACCTAATCATTCAGGTTGTATTCAAATACAAAGGCGCCACTTTCCAATACGGACCAACAAGCGATTCCCATCCTTGAAGCCTCCGCAACCACGCGTCTCGCGTAAGCTGGAGAATTGCTGCCGTCCAATATCAGGTGGTCAAAGGTAAGCGTTCGGCACAAGGTTTCGATCGGTGGAGCGCCGTTGTCGCCGATGATCAGGAATTCGACATACAATGAATCCGCCGGCAGGAAGTCCGGTGAAGTGACGCGCAGGTGGTGTCGACCCTGAAAAACAAGGCACTCAACACCTTTCCGGGGTTTGGTGTCAAGTATTTCAACAGATACAATCCGCCCCGAAAGACGACCAGGAAGGATGTGGTTGTCAGATATCCTTTTTTGCCTTTGCAGCGCTGAATCCTGGAACGCCATTGACTGAAAGCCCTGCTGCCACTCAAGGCTGGTATGTCCGCTGACACGGTGAACTATAAACCTTCCAGTTGCTGACCTGTTGAAATTCCAGTCTTCGAACGCAAACACTAGTGCAGCCACAAAAGCAAAGCTGAGCCAGTGGAACCTCTTTGTGCGAAACAGGCAATAGCCGCCAGCCACCAGCGCGGCAAGGCAAGCGGCCTGAACAATGGTGAGGTGAATTGGCCCGATTACGCTCATTGGCAACCTGGCAATAGCGAAGAGTCCTTCGTTGAGCAGCCAGATCAACCACTCGAGGCCCCTTGCAAGCCAGTCTGCCAGCAGGGGCGCTGAACTGGTAATGACCATCATGATTCCACCGAGCAGGATAATGGTAGAGGCCGGAATGACGAACAGGTTTGCCAGGAGAAAATAAAGCGGAAACTGGTGGAAGTAGTAGAGCGTCACAGGTAAGGTACCCAATTGGGCAGCAATTGACACGCATGTTATCTGCCAAATCCAATCGGCCCAGGCCCATGGCATTTCCAAAAGATTGTAGAAGGGCCGGTAGAGCAAGACAATACCAAGCACCGCCAGGTAAGAAAGTTGAAATCCTGCTGAAAGGATGAGCCATGGGTCGAATATCAGGAGGAAAAAAGCAGATGCTGCAAGCGTGTTGATGATGCTGGTCGTTCGGCCGAGCGGCTTCGCCAGGGCAACAAATGAAAACATCGCAACGGCCCTGAGTACGGAAGGCGTTAAGCCAGTGACAAATCCATACATCCAAAGAGCCAACAGACTAATCAGGGCAATGGTCCAGGGCCCCGCCCTGCGGCTCTCAAGTGGCTTGAGCAAAAAGAGTAGTACTCCATAAAGAATGCTAACGTGCATACCGGAAACGGCAAGTGCATGCATGGCGCCTCCTGAGGCATAGGCTTGACGAAGATCATCGTCTATCCCCTCTGTGACCCCGATAACGAATGCGGATAGTGTTGCCTGCGCGCGTTCATCATGCACGAGTTCCCCGATCACCTGCAGCGTCCACCGCCTGGTCTCAGTCGCGTAATAGATCAGGTTCCGATCGGCAGTTTCAGAAACGAAAGCCCACTGGCCTGCGCGTATGAAATGCTGATGATAGAGCTGCTGCCTGGAAAGGTAGGCTTTATAATTGAACTCACCCGGATTGAACGGTCCCTGCACAAGTTGAGGTGAGCCCTGAATCAACAGGTGATCGCCGTAGTGAAGCGTATCGACACGTTCTGTGAGCGGCCAGGAGAGTATCAGCTTGCCTGATGCGGGATTCCATCCGAAGTTCGACCGAGTTGCTTCGGCTTGCGCCCGGCACCTCCAACTCATTTTCCTTTTTTCAATTGGGGAGATTATCCGCACACGATAAGCCTGAATCGTATCACCGCAAAGCGAAAGTGAATCAGGTCGATGTGATTCATTGCGAAAGAATACGACAATCAAACCGGCTAAGAAAAGGAATATCAATCCGGTCAGTCCGGTAATGATGCGAATCACAGGCTGCTTCCTTAGCAACAGCCACACCATCAGGTAAACCAGCGCAAGAAACATCAGGGAAACCGTCACTGCGGGTGACCTCGAAATGCCCGGAAAGTGAATCCCGACCAATACACCCGCGGCAAAAACCGCCGTAAGTCGCACCATGACGAAGGGAATCCAACGCATGGAGTAAATGAAAAACTAAAAACTAAAAGTTAAAAACGCTGAACCGTCTGGCCTACTTTTCGTTTTTCACTTTTAGCTCGTAGGCAGCAACGATGTCCCTGACCAGTTTGTGCCGGATGACGTCCTTGTCGGTCAACTCGACAAACCCGATTCCTTTTACGTTTGCCAGGATATTCACTACTTCGGAAAGCCCGGATCGTTGATTGGGGGGTAAATCTACTTGCGTGGCATCGCCGGTGACAATCATCTTGGAGTCTGGCCCCATGCGCGTAAGGAACATTTTCATCTGCATGGGTGTAGTATTCTGAGCCTCATCAAGGAGTATGAAAGCGTTGTTTAGTGTGCGGCCGCGCATGTAGGCCAAAGGGGCGATCTCGATGATCTCGCGCTCCATATAGTACTGGAGCTTCTCGAAAGGGATCATGTCGTTGAGAGCATCGTAGATCGGCCTGAGGTAGGGATCGATTTTTTCCTTCAAATCGCCGGGAAGGAAGCCAAGGTTCTCGCCTGCCTCGACAGCTGGGCGGGTGATGACGAGCTTTTTTACATGCTTGTTCTTCAAGGCCTTCACCGCCATGGCCACAGAAACATACGTTTTTCCCGTACCTGCGGGTCCTAACGCAAACACCAGGTCATTCTCATTTACCGCCTGCACCAGACGACGCTGATTGGCGGTCTTCATTTTGATCGGCGTACCCTTTGTGCCGTACAGCACGATGCCGTCGGGTGAGTCATCGGGCACATACTCCTGCTTCTCCTGCGTGATGTAGCCGCGCACGTTTTCTTCGGTCACCTTGCCGAACTGGTGAAAATGATCGATCAGAGAGTTGAGGATATCAGTGATAAGGTTGATATCCGCCGTTTCACCCTTGATCAGGATCTGGTTGCCGCGGGAAACAATGCGGCTTTTCGGAAAGGCGGAGGAAAGCTCGTCGATGTTGCGGTTGCCGGTTCCAAGGAACTCTACCAGCGGTACGTCTTCCAGCGTGATGGTCTTTTCAATCAAAGAATTCAGGTAAAAATGGATTAATTTGGTACCAAATTTAGCGATTCTCTCCGAATCGATCGGGGAAAAGCAAACTGAATTCATTGCCGAATGGCCCTGGTAACCCTGCTCACCGACGCTGGCGAAAGCGATCACTACGTGGCGGCCATCAAGGCAAGAATTCTCAGCACTAACCCTGGAATCTCGGTGGTGGACATCAGTCATCACATTGAGCCCTGCAACATCGCCCATGGTGCGTATGTACTCAAATCCGTATTCAGGGACTTTCCCAAGGGCACTGTCCACCTCATCGCTGTGCACAGCACCGGGGAACCCGAAAGTCCTTTCATCGCGATCCAGCTGGAGGACCACTACTTCGTGGGGATCGACAATGGACTTCTCGGACTGGTTTCCGACAAAGCCCATCAGAATCTTGTTGAACTAAATTCGATCAATAGCATCAGCACCACCTTTCCTGAACGTGATATCCTGGCGCCCGCAGCTGCGCGACTCGCAAGTGGAGTTTCCATCAGTACCCTGGGCAAGCCGCTGCAAGACTTTAGAAAACTCGTCAACCGCCATGTGAAGGCTACCAGAAAACAAATTCTCGGGCACGTGATCCGCGTTGATCGTTATGGTAATCTGATCACCAACATTCTGAAGACCGACTTTGATATTCTGAGCAAGGACAAAGCCTTTACAATTCAGTTTGGCGGAGAGAAGTTTCGAAAGATTCACACTGCCTACCACGATGCCGAGCAAGGTGATTGTTTTTTGCTCTTCAACAGCGCCGGATTGTTGGAGATTGGGATTTACAAGGGGAATGCGAGTGAGTTACTCGGTTTAAATTACGACAGCCCTGTTAATATATTGTTTGAGGACTAGCTTAGAAAGGCATTGCTGATTGGTAGTTGGTGGTAGCGAAGGATCTCGCGCGAATGCTGTTCAACCTGGTGAAGTACTTCGTCACCGATGAGGTGCTGACTGCCGGTGAGGAACCAGAGTTTGATACCGGTTTTACTTGAAGTCGTCATTTGCTGTAGTGAGTCTGTATCCCCTTTTTGCAATGTTCGATAAGAAATTCAATGTAAGCATTGAGTTAAATTTATCACGAAAACCGTACAAGTGTAGATACTGCGAAAACTTCAAAGGCGGGTTAGCTTCATCCAAAGAACGCTCTATACGTGGATGGACGATTTGCGTATGCCCGATGAAGCACTGACTACCAGGATCCACTTGATCAGGGGAAAGCGAATAATGGTCGATGAGGACCTGGCCCGAATCTACCAAGTGCCTACCAAACGACTAAACGAGCAAGTCAGGCGCAATCTCATGCGTTTTCCAGATGACTTCATGTTCCAGTTGAACTCGGTCGAATGGACAAACTTGAGGTCGCAAAATGCGACCTCAAGTTGGGGAGGTCGGAGGGGGATGCCATATGCCTTCACGGAACACGGCATACTTATGCTTTCAAGTGTATTGAAGAGTGACCGGGCAATCCTGGTGAACATACAAATCATGAGAATCTTTGTGAGGATGAGGGCAACCTTGATGACCCAAAAGCACATGCTCTCGAAGATTGAAAGATTGGAGAAGCGGGTCAATAGAAGTGATCAAAGCATCGAAGTGATTTTTAAGTACTTGAAGGCGCTGCTTACCCCAAAAGCTGATACCACGCGCCGCATCGGTTTTAAGAGGAATGAAGAAATCCATTGAAAACCCCTGTACAGCTATTGACCGTAATACGCATCGGGTCCATGCTTTCGGGCGTAATGTTTCTTAATCAGAGCTTCGCCCAAGGGAGGCGCTGCCGGGTTGATTTGAAGGGTAATGCTGGCCATTCGGGCAATTTCCTCCAGTATGGCGGCGTTGTAAACTGCTTTTGTAGCATTCTTCCCCCAGCAAAACGGTGCGTGGTTCCCCACCAGCATCATTTCCACCTGGCGGTAGTCCATTTTTTTAAGTCTTAAACAATCGAGAATCTGGTGGCCGGTCTCTCGTTCATAATCGCCCTTCACTTTCTCAGCATTTATTGGTGGAGCGCACGGAATGGGACCGGCAACAAAGTCAGCATGTGTTGTGCCGAGTATCGGAATATCACGTTGCGATTGCGCCCAGGCGGTGGCGTAAGTTGAGTGTGTGTGTGCAATCGCGCCTATATCTGCCCATGCTTTATAAAGTACTGCGTGTGTCGGCGTATCTGATGATGGCCGCAGCTTTCCTTCAACTGTCTTCCCCTCAAAGTCAACAACAACCATGGTAGCCGCTGTAAGTTTCTCATACTGAACGCCGCTTGGCTTGATCGCAAAAACGCCAGCCTTACGATCACAAACGCTAACGTTACCGAATGTGAACATCACGAGTCCAAGCTCGGGGAGCTGCTTGTTGGCATCGAGTGCCTCCTTTCGAATCTTATCGTATTTGCTCATGTTCGCAGGCCTTGGCTCATCTTGCCCAGTGCAAGATAGCGTTCGTAACGCCGGTTGTAAATGGCTGCAACGGAAGTGTCCGGCTTGTAGGTCACCTCAAATCCCCTTCCCATTGCCGCCATGGCCTCCTCCACTTTCGGATACAATCCTGCTACCGTGGCCGCAAACATGGCAGCACCAGCCGCACATGTCTGCTCAGAAGCATGAATCCGCAGGGGCCGGTTCATAACATTGGCCATTACCTGCATAATGTAAGGGGATTTCCTCGCGACGCCCCCCATGCCGATTATACCCTTTACCGGGATTCCTTCATCGATGAACCTCTCAACAATTGCACGCGCGCCAAAGCAAGTGCCTTCCACGAGCGATTGAAAAATTGCTGGAGCATCTGTAGCGAGATTCATTCCATGCATTGTTGCCGCTACTTCCTGGTTAGCATCAGGGGTTCGACGACCGTTTAACCAGTCGAGGGAAAGCATATTGTGGTCAAGCACTGGTCTCTGAGAAGCCTGGGCCGAAAGCTCCTTCAATATCTTCTCACTTGCTGATTCCGCTGCATTCGAATCACCTAGCAGGCTTTTCAGCGGCCACCCCAACACGTCCCGGAACCAGGCGTACGTGTCTCCGAACGCTGACTGGCCGGCTTCAAGGCCGATCATGCCCGGGATGATCGATCCATCTACCTGGCCACAGATGCCGCGTACAAGTTTCCCTTTCATGTCGGCATGAGGCGCCACCAGCATGTCGCATGTCGAAGTACCCATGACCTTACTCAAGTGATAGGGTTCGATTTGTCCACCTACCGCGCCCATATGCGCATCGAAAGCGCCGACACCAACAAACGCATCGGTGGGCAGACCAAGCTTCGCTGCCCATTCAGCCGAGATTTTTCCCACCGGTTGATCTGCAGTAAACGTCCTGTCAAATAGCCGGGCACGAAAGCCTTTCAGTTTGACATCCAACGATGTGAACCATTCCTCGGGAGGCAGACCTCCAAACTCGGCTGCCCAAAGTGCCTTGTGACCAGCTGAACAAACGCCGCGCTTCATTCGATGCACGTCTGTTCCTCCAGTCAGTACAAACGGAATCCAGTCGCATTGCTCAACCCATGAGTAGCATGATTTTCGCACCGCTTCATCAACACGAAGTATGTGAAGCAGTTTGGCCCAGAACCACTCGGAGGAATAAACTCCACCCACATACTGAAGGTACTCGGGCATGTGTCTTGCTGCATGCGTGTTGATTTCTGCCGCTTCCTTTGTCGCCGTGTGATCCTTCCACAGCACGAACATGGCATTTGGATTGTCTTGGAATGCCGGTAGTAGGGCGAGCGGCACACCCTGCTCATTAACGGCTACTGGTGTTGAACCTGTGGTATCGACCGATATTGCCTTAACTGTTCTTACCGCGGCTGGGCCTGCTTGCACGACGCAGGACTTAACACTTTTCTCAAGACTTTCGAGATAGTCGAGCGGATGCTGCCGGAACCGGTTTCCGGAAGCGTCAGAGTATTTCCCATCCTTCCATCGAGGATACTCGCAAACCGATGAGGCGACTTCGTTTCCGTTCGACGCGTCAACAAGAACCGCACGGACTGAGTCCGTACCGTAGTCGATGCCAATAACAGACGCTTTCATCAAACTCAGTTTCGGATAATGCGGCATCCGAAGACTCGGCCGGCAGTCTTTCCGGTATGTCCCTGGATTTTCACTTCCACTTTTGATTTTCCCTTCAACAGTTCGTCAGGGATAGGATATGTGACGTCAAAGAATCGACCGGCGGCACCGCCAGTCAATTCCTGGGTGCCAATCCTGACACCATCGATAAACAGGTCGAATGCCCGGTTGGCATCATCGCCGATGTACGAACACAGCAGGCTGCTAGGTGTATCAGCAAGCACGGTCATATCAAACGACATAAAACCGTCTGAAGCTCCTGACCCACCCGATCTGTCGGCCCGTGCTTCTCGTCCTCTCCGACCCAGCGCATCGCTTGTGTATGACCTTTCACTTGTTTTCAAGTTGTGGTCGCGTTCGGGTTGCATCTCTCCCAACCGCATGATGTCGATCGTTCGCTCAGCGATGTCGGCCTCGTATTTTCGCTGTGCCTGGTACTCTCCTTCACGTTTAGCCCACTCGTCCTGGGTAAAGTAGTCCCAGTACACGTTGTAGTATTGATCGACTGTCTTGTAAAATGGAACCAAAGTTACCGGGTTGGGTTTTGAGATGCTGGTTTCAAAAGTAAGCGGCGCACCCGTTGGCTTGGCCCACTCGGTAACGTTGTGGATGTCGGTGAGCAGAACGGTTGTTCCAAAGATCGGATCGGGCATCTCCGTGCCTAGCTGACCGGCCAATACCACAGGCCCATACAAGAGTGCAATGCGGTTCTTATTGTCAGGCATGCTTTCGCTCCGAAGGGTCATAGGTACCTTCACATCAACATGATCGCCGTTCTTCAAGATTTTGTTTATTACCCAGTAGCCAGACGCGTCGCGGGTTACACGGGTCGCTTTCCCATTCAGCGTGATCCGCAGGTTCTCTGCCCACCCGGGTTGCCGAATCCTGAGTGGAATTTTGCCTGCACCCTCAACAACAAAGTGTACGTCGCCGCTTTCCGGGTAGCTTGTTTTTTGGGTTAGCGTCACATTCTTGCTCTTCCAATTTACTTGAGATGAAATAAATAAGTTCACCAGCAGGCTTCCATCCTTGCCTTCGTAGTAAATGCCTTCTGTATACTTGGAATGATTTTCGATCCCGCTCCCAACGCAGCAAGTAAACGTATTGAATGGCCTGCTAAACCGCTTCTTCGTTCCCATTCGCAACGGAACGAAGTAGCACATCATGCCGTCGTTTGGATTCTGCGATGAGAGGATGTGGTTGATCAGCGCTCGTTCATAGTAATCCGCGTAAGAAGTTTTCGGATTCCAGGAATACAGGAAACGAGTAAGCTTTAGCAGGTTGTAAGTGTTGCACGTCTCACAGGTGTTGTCGCTTAGCCGGTTGTTCAGTTTGTCCGGCTCACCCAGGTACTCGTAGTTGCTGTTGCCGCCGATGACGTAGGTGTGATGGTTCACCATGGTGTCCCAGAAAAAGTTGGCGATCTTCTTGTCTCCTTCCCTCGCAGCGAGGTCATACCGGCGAGCGCAGCCGATGGCCTTTGGTACATTCGTGTTGGAGTGCTTTCCCTGCAGCGCGTCAACACCTTTTTCGAGTTCTTCGAGCACAAACTTATCGTGGAACTTGTACGAGAGGTCCAGGTACTTTTTCTCTCCGGTCAATTCATACGTGTGCACGAGGATATCATTCATCCCTCCGTACTCGCACTTGCGCATAAGTTCCAGTTGCTCATCATTCAGGTCCTTAAGAATCCACCCTGTCCAGTCGCACATACCAGTCAGTACTTTTAGCGCCTGATTGTTGTCGCATAACAAATATGCATCGGCCAGGCCTGCCATAACTTTATGCACCGTGTACCAGGGCGACCAGCCGCCGTTGAGATCGAAGCCCGCCGTCTTGATGATGCCATGCTGAACTTTCCAGAAAATACTGTCTTCCTTCGGGATGGCGCCAACATAGCCCGTTTTCCTCGCTTGCTGACAGTGCTCCAGTTCACTCACACAATAGTCCACTTTCTCCTTGAATCGTACGTCGCCGGTTGAAGCATACATCATAGCACACGCAGACAGGAAGTGCCCCATCGTATGTCCTGAAAGTCCGTCACTCTCCCAACCGGCATAGATTTCTCCCTTTGTCGGCAATCCTGCAAAAGCGTGAAAACGATGAAGCAAACGGTCGGGCTCAAGGGTTAGCAAATACGCAATATCCTTATCCATTGCATTTTTGAACGGGCTGCCATCAAGGAGCTTCACATCGCGCAGGTTGAAAGCGTATGCCTGGACATCAACGGCAGGCTTCACTTTAATTTTGGGGTTGTTTTTTTCGGGGAGGTACGCCTGACCCCAGGCAGGTACAATCGAACAAGCGGCTATAACCAACAGCAGAAGTACCCTCATGGTCAGTAGTTGATTTTGATTTCTTTAATCTTTCGTGGCAGCCACACCTGCATGGCATTTTGCCCGCGGTTGCACCAGGCGTAATATGGGATTGCAGTTATTGTTTTTGGCTCAGTTTTGACCGAAACACCGTCTGTACCGACTTGAATGGCCTGGGCTTGAAACTGGATCGTGGAGATGCCGCCCAACAAGTCGGGACGATCTGTCACCGTGAACGCGGTACTAGCCGGCACAACAAAGTTCCATGCCTGGTTGTCGTTGTCAGCGCCTTCCACGCAATAAACCAACGGTCCGCGTTGTAGCGCCACACGATCCTGGTCCTGGGCCACCTCAGCCCGCGCTACAACCTGCTTCACGTCCATTGGAAGTGTAAGCACGACCTGGTCGCCTTTCTTCCAGTCGCGCTGGATCACGGCGTATCCTTTTTCTGACGTGTAGTTCGTCGGGCTCGCGTTGATTGTCAGGGTAAATGGCTTGACCGTCTTGTCAGTGAACTGGTAAAGCCCGCCGGGCACTGCCTCGCCTGAAGCCCAACCGGGAATTCGAATGCGCAGCGCAAACTTCGTCTTCGCCTTCGGATCGACGCTGATCCTGACACTTCCATCCCATGGGTAGTTCGTCTCTACCCTGATAGGTACCTGGCTCTTGCCGAAAGTGGCGGTGGTGCTGCTGCCAACAAACAGGTTTACCCAGAAGCCCTCGGGTGAATAGCTGTAAATGTAGTCGCCCACCGATGCCACCAGTCTTGCGATGTTGGCAGGGCAACAGGCTGTGCCAAACCACTCGCGCCGGAAATGCTGCCCGCGCGAAGCAAGCGGATTTCCATAGAAGAAACGATCGCCGCTGAGTGACAATCCATCGCGCGCGCCGTTATAAAGGCTACGCTCCAGGACGTCAATGAACTTGCTGTCGCCGGTCATGAGGTTCATCCGCTGGTTCCAGAAAACCATCCCCACAGATGCGCACGTCTCACAATATGCCTGCTCGTTGGGAAGGTCGTAGTCAACACTGAAGCCCTCGTTCCGACCCGACGATCCGATGCCGCCTGTGAGGAACATGTTGCGGTAGACAACGTCTTCCCAAACAGCGTTCATTGCACGCATGTATCCTTCATCTCCTGTGAGGGCTGCAACGTCAGCAGCGCCGGTATACAAATACATCGCCCGCACGGCGTGGCCGGTAATTTCTTTCTGGTCGCGAACAGGAACAACATCCTGCGCATATGCCGTGTCTTTCCAGTCGGTCCAGGTATAGCCCAGTGCATATTTATGACCGCGTTCCTCCAGAAGCCAGTGCGACAGCGCCAGGTATTTTTTGTCCTGGGTGACGTTGTAAAGTTTAACCAGTGCCAATTCGAGCTCCTGGTGGCCGGTAACCCAATGCTTCTTTCCCGGACCGAAAAGGTTGTTGAAGTGATCGGCAAATCGAATGGAAACGTCTAGCAGTTTACGCTTGCCTGTAGCATTGTAATAGGCTACTGCCGCCTCGATCAAATGGCCTCCATTATAGTCCTCGTGCATGCTCATGTCCGTCCAACGCTTGCTGAAATCTCCCAGCGTGTAGTACGTGCCGATGTAGCCGTCTTCAAGCTGAGCAGCGGCAATCTTGTCGATCCACTCGTCCGCTTTTTTCTCGAGATCCCTGTCGGGATGGTTTTTCAATGAGTATGCTATTGCCTCAAGGGCCTTGTACACGTCGGAATCGTCGTAAAAAATCCCTTCGAACTTCTCTCCCTGCCTGCGTGCCACTTTTTCAAAGTTGCGAATGCGAGGAGTCTTCACTTCAGTCTGAGTAATACAGGCCTGCAGCGTGGTAGTCGCCACTTTTTCCATCGTGGGTTTCCAGAAGTTGTCTGTGATCGTTACTTGCGAAAAATTCACCGGTTGCATTTTGCGGGCTGGCGCTTGCGCCATTACCGTTGAGGCTGCCGAAATGATTGTAAGGACTAAAAAGGATCGTTGCATGGTTTAGTTTATTCGGATTCTTATTTGTGTGAAGGAATGGGCAGGAAACGTATAAATAAAAGTGTCTCCGCTTATTTTAATGTCGCGGTTTGCCGATTTTACCTTTTCTTCCTGCTCATTGTTTTGATCAGTAAGGCTTGCACTGTTCACCTCGGCGATCGATGCATTCGCTGCCAACTTGCCGGATTGGTTGATGACCGTTGCCTCAATCGCCTTGTCTTTGTGGCGGTTCACTACGTTCATTACGATCTCACCCGCTTTGTCATTGTGCACTGTTGTAACGTCCAGGTATGGAACACCGACAGTTTCACCAACATCATAGCTGTCGCAAGAAACCCAGGTGCTCAAGGCGTGACCCTGGCAATTGCGGGCGAAGAGCTGCAATGGATAGTAAATCGGCTGCTTCCAGAGTTTGCCATCGGTAACCATCATCGTAGCAATAACATTTACCAGCTGCGCCAGGTTTGCCATTTTCACAATGTGCGCATTACGGACAAAGATGTTCAGATACAAGGCCACTACGAGCGCGTCCTGCATGTTGTATCGCTCTTCGAGTTTGCCTTCATTAAAGACACGGTACCAAACATTGTATTCATCGAAAGCAATGTAGATTGGCTTTTTCATCCGGTACTTGCTACGGACTTCGTTAATGATCCCTTCGGTAATCCTGACGCTGTTCTCAACACGGGTGGTTACGGCCATGAATGCATTGTGATCCCTGTCGCGGTTGCTTGAATAGTGGTGAAGCGCGATGTAGTCGATGTAGTTGTGCAGCCGGTTCAGGACCGTACGGTTCCATTCGGCCCAGTCGCGTACGTAGTTGCTCGAACCCGATGCGATCAGTTTGATGGAATCATCAGACCACTTCATGAGTTTGGCTGCTTCCAGAGCAAACTTGCTGTAGTCTTCCGCATTTTTGTGTCCCATCTGCCATTCTCCGTCCACTTCATTGCCAAGGCCCCAAAACTTCACCTTGTAGGGTTCAGGGTGGCCGTTCTTGACACGGAGGTCTGAATAGAAAAGGCCAGGCTTGGCATTACAATACTCGACCCAGTTGCGCGCCTCGTCCAGTGTACCTGTGCCCATGTTTACACAGATGTAGGGTTCAGCACCAATAGCCTGCGAGAATTTTAGCCATTCGTCAGTGCCGACAGTGTTGGGTTCAACGTCGCCCCAGGCAAGGTCTTTGCGTTTCGGTCGCTTGTCAACCGGTCCAATACCGTCCTCCCAGTGGTATCCTGAAACAAAGTTCCCGCCGGGCCACCGAACTATGCTCACGCCGAGGTCGCGCGTCGCCTGGATGACATCCTTGCGAAACCCGTCAGCGTTGGCTTCGGGAGACTTTGGATCGTAGATGCCGCCGTAGATGCATCGGCCAAGGTGTTCGGTGAAATTTCCGTAGATCAGTTTGTCAATCGCACCCGTCTTCCTGTCCTTGTCGACTTTGATCACCGCTTTCAGGTTCTGACACGTCGCGACGGCTGTGATCGACAGGCAGAAAGCAGTCAGGAAAAAACCTCTCATGGGCGTTAATGTTGAGAAAACCAATATAGGAAGCATTCAACCAAAACACATGAAAAACTACACTACCGGAGGACTATCTTTATTGCATGGAGCAACCGGTTGGTCTTGTATTGTGTGGCGGCTCAAGCTCAAGGCTCGGGGTTGACAAGAGCACCATTGATTACCACGGCATGCCGCAGTGGAGATACGTTGCGTGGATGCTGTCGAAAGGATGCGATGAAGTACTGGTGAGTTGCAACGCACAGCAAGCGGCAGGGTTCGCCAGGGATGCCAGGCTCTTAAAAGACACTTCCATTTGCGCCGACGATGCAAGATTTGGTGGACGCGGACCAATGAGCGGTGTGTTGACGGCCATGGAGTTGAGGCCAGCTGTAGCGCTCCTTGTTGTCGGCTGCGACTATCCGTTGCTTGAACCAACAGACCTTGAAACGCTGCTGCAGGCCCGTACCGAAACGTGTGACGCGGTTTGCTACCAGGTAAGGTCAGAAAATCTTGATCTTCCGTTTCCGGCAATCTACACGCCGACAATACGATCCGCGCTTGTCAAGCTGTTTGAGGAGGGTGACTATTCATTGAGAACCGGGCTCAAGCACGGCCGAACGATCAGGCTGGATCCACCCAATCCGGACCGCCTCGTCTCAGCCAATACACCGGAGGAGGTCTCTAAGATCCAAAAGCTGGTCTCAAAGCAAACCTAATCCTGTAATCCTAAAATCCTAGTTAACTTTAGGATATGGACCAGGTCTCAACCGGCAATTTTCCGGTAACAAGGGTCACTGCTGACAGTTCTGTCAGTGCGCGTGATGTGCTTGCCGTAGAGGAGCCGCTCGAGATCAGGCTGGCCGGGCCTGTCGAACGCCCTGTCTCAATCACGATGCGCACACCCGGCAATGACGCCGAACTGGCCGTCGGATTTCTATTTACTGAAAACATCATTAACGGGAGCGGCGATATCAAGGCCATCATGCAGTCGTCGTTTGATGAGAATAAGATTACGGTGGAACTCAGTCCCTCAAAGACGCCTGATCTAAAAGGGCTGGATCGGAATTTCTATACTACTTCCAGTTGCGGGGTCTGCGGCAAGGCTTCTGTTGATGCAGTTCGTATTGCCTCGAAATACAATACGGGCGAGAACGTGTTTACTGTGCTGCAATCACTGCTTCAATCGCTCCCCGACAAATTGCGCAGCAGCCAGAAAGTGTTTGACGCCACAGGGGCACTGCATGCATCAGGTCTTTTCGATCTTAAAGGCAACTTATTGATGCTGCGTGAAGATGTGGGACGACACAATGCGCTTGACAAAG